>Ga0207702_10000259_pt1 | contig 61188 bp, 52 predicted proteins | sample KBSCornC62_FD_184302 | JGI IMG/M metagenome (GOLD analysis project Ga0207702, IMG submission 184302) | Corn rhizosphere microbial communities from Kellogg Biological Station, Michigan, USA - KBS Corn C6-2 (SPAdes) (version 2) | ecosystem: Host-associated > Plants > Roots > Rhizosphere > Soil ...
CGACGATGCCTTCAAACGCGGCTTACCATGCTCGGCCTCGAAGTCGAGGGCGTGCAGAAGATTTCCGCCGCGTTTGAAGGCATCGTCGTGGCGCAGGTCGTCACGCGCGACAAACATCCCAACGCCGACAAGCTTTCCGTCTGCCGCGTCAACGACGGCACCGGCGAGCGCCAGATCGTCTGCGGCGCGCAGAATTTCAAGGCGGGCGACAAGGTGCCGCTCATCCTGCCGGGCGCTTCTCTGCCGTTGAAGCCCGGCGACAAGGAGCCATTCACCATCAAGGTCGGCAAGATCCGCAGCGTGGAATCGCACGGCATGCTGTGCTCGCACGAGGAATTGCTGCTGGACCCCGAAGCCATCGGCCACAAGAAGGAAGACGGCCTGCTCATCCTGCGCGAGGACGCGAAGGTCGGCCAGCCGTTCGCGGAGTATCTCGGTCGCAGCGGCAGCGACGTGGTCTATGACCTCGAAGTCACGCCGAACCGCCCGGACCTGAACAGCGTCATCGGCATCGCGCGGGAAATCGCGGCGCTCACCGGCAACGAACTGAAGATTCCCGTCATCCAATTTCTTAACACGGAATCCGAACCGATTGACGGCCTCGTCAGCGTGCAAAATGACGAGCCGGAATTGTGCCCGCGTTACACCGCGCGCATCGTCCGCAAAGTGAAAGTCGGCCCCAGCCCGGACTGGCTGAAGAGCACGTTGGAAAAGGTCGGCATCCGCAGCATCAACAACGTCGTGGACATCACGAACTACGTCATGCTCGAAAGTGGCCAGCCGTTGCACGCGTTTGATTATCATTTGCTCAAGGGCATCGGCACCAACCCGCCGAAAATCATCGTTCGCCGCGCTGCCGAAGGCGAAAAATTCACCACGCTCGACGGCAAGGAGCGCACCCTGACGGACCAGATGCTGTTGATCGCCGACGAAACGAAAGCCGTTGCTCTGGCCGGCGTCATGGGCGGCAAGAACTCTGAGATCAACGACCAGACCGTGGACGTGTTGATCGAGAGCGCGAATTTCAAACCGCAGAACATCCGTGCAACTTCCAAGAAACTGGAACTGCGCTCGGATTCCTCCTACCGCTTTGAACGCGGCGGCGACGTGGGCATCTGCGATTGGGCCAGCCGTCGCGCCGCGCAATTGATCTGCGATCTCGCCGCCGGCCAGGTGCTCGGCCACGCCATTGATAATTTCCCGCACCCCGTCGCGCCCAAGCAGATCACCCTGCACTTTGCCAAGTCGAAGGACTTGCTCGGCATCGGCATTTCGCACGCGGAACAGGTTTCGTTCCTCGAAAAACTTGGCATGAGCGTTGTGGAGCAAACGCCGGGCATCTGCACGTTCAGCATTCCCTCGTGGCGCGTGGACATGAAGCGCGAGGTGGATTTGATCGAGGAAGTCGGCCGGCTCTACGGCGTGGACAAGATTCCCTCGACACCGCCGCGCGGTGCGCTCGGCACAAACGCCTTCGATTCTGTTTATGACCAGATCGGCGAGGCCCGGCGCATCCTGACGGGGCTCGGCTTGAACGAAGCACAAGGCCAGACGTTGATCTCCAAAACTGAAGTGCGCACAACCAACGAAGCCGAAATCGTCGCGCTGGCCAACCCCTTGAGCAGCGACATGGATGTGCTGCGGCCGAGCTTGCTGCCGGGTTTGATCCATTCCCTGCGGCACAACGTCAGCCGCAAGAATGGTGACGTGGCGCTGTTCGAGATTGGCCGCGTGTTCACAAACGTCAACGGCCAGACGAAGGAGAACCGCAACGTCGCCATCGCCATCACCGGCCAGCGCGCGCTGCCGTTCTGGAGCGGCGATAACCGCGACGCGAAGTTTGACGCCTACGATTTGAAAGGGTTGGTCGAGGAATTCATCGAGCAATTCGGCCTGCGCGGCGTGATGTTCGGCAAGCGCACCGAAAGCACGGCATTGTTCCTTGAATCGGCCGCCGTGACGCTTGGCGGAAAACTGCCGCTGGGCGAACTCGGCCAGTTGCTGCCGACACTGGCGAAAAAATACGACCTGCGCGACGCGGTGTTTCTCGCGGAGTTCAATCTGGATTTGCTGCTGTCCAAACGGAATCCCGCGAAGTCGTTCAAGGCGCTGCCGCAATTCCCGTCAAGCCGCCGCGACGTGGCGATGCTCGTGCCGGAAGCCGTGACGCACGAGGCCGTGCTTGCCACCGTGAAACAGGCGAAGGCCGCGAATCTGGAATCGGTGGAGCTGTTCGACGTCTTCCGCGGCCAGGGCATTCCCGAAGGCCAGAAGAGTCTCGCCTACGCCTTCACCTATCGCGCGGTGGACAAGACGCTGACCGAGGCGGATGTGAATTCGGCGCACGAGCAAGCCGTGAACGCGCTGAAGACGCAGTTGCAGGCGGAATTGCGCTGACGGCTGCTTTTTCCTCGGTGCGGACAAGCGACGGCGCGGTTGCTAAAATTGGCTTGCGCCGAAGGTTCGGGTTAGTAGTGTCAAACCCCTAACCCGGAACCATCATGAACCACGGCAAAGTTTCCAAGGAAATCGCGGCGGGTCTGCTCGCACTCAAAAAACGGATCGCGGCGGCGAAAATCCCGTCCTCGAAAATTGACGAGACGCTGAACATTGCGAGCTGGAACATTCGCGAATTCGGCAAGGTTCGCCGCACCGAGGCCGCCGTGCATTACATAGCGGAGATTCTCGGCCAGTTCGACCTCATCGGCATCGTCGAGTTGCGTGATGACCTCACCGATCTCGGTCGCGTGTTGCAAATCCTCGGCCCGACGTGGCGGGCGGTGTATTCGGACATGATTCCCGATGCTGGCGGCAACCGCGAGCGGCTGGGTTTTATCTACGACAAACGCGCCGTGACCTTCAACGGCCTTGCCGCCGAGGCGAACCCGCCGCGTGCCAAGCAAGGCGAGGAATATCTTTCGGAAAAATCCTTCTGGCGCAGCCCCTACATGGCGTCGTTCAAGTCCGGCAGTTTTGACTTTGTCGTGCTCACCACCCACATCCGCTGGGGCGACGGCAATGCCGCCCGGCTGGACGAGATTTCCCGGCTCGCCGACTGGATTGAAGCCAAGCGCCGGGAAAAAACCAGCGAGGACAAAGATCTCATCGTGATGGGCGACTTCAATATCCCATCGCGCACCGATCCGATGTTCAAGGCCATCACGAAGAACGGCCTGCAAATTCCGAAGGCGTTGTTGGGTGTGCAATTTGGCAGCAACCTGGAGAAAGACAAACGTTACGACCAGATTTTGCAGCAGCCGATCTACCCGGACAATTTCACCAACGCGGGCGGCGTGCTGGATTTCTACCTGGATGCGGCGCACATCAAGGAACTTTTCCCGGCGGGTCTCACCAAGGAGAAATTCACCTTCCAGCTTTCCGACCATCTGCCGCTATGGCTGCAGATCAACACCGACATTGACGGCTTCAAGCTGGACGAAATCATCCAGGGCTGATCAGACCGATTTCAAGGCGGAGATGACCGGCAGACGAGCGGCGCGGATGGCGGGCAGCAGGCTGCCGGCGACCCCGACGACGACGGCAAATAAAATCCCTTTTGTCGCGAGCCACGGCGTGATGCGGAACTGAAAAACCGTTTCACTGAACGTATTGAAACTCATCGTGCCCGTGGAATAGCCATGCAACGGCAGCGCCAGCAGGCAGCCGAGCATGCCGCCAATCGCCGCGAGGATGGCGCCCTCAAGGATGAAGCCGGCGAGAATCGTCCGCCTCCGGAAACCGAGCACGCGCAACGTGCCGATCTCCCGCGTGCGCGAGCCGACGCTGGCATACATCGTATTCATCGCTGCGAAGACCGCACCGATGGACATCGCCGTGGCGAGAAAGTCACCCAGAAATTTGATGGGCTTGGCGGTGTCCGTCTGGTCGGCGTAATACTTCACCTCCGAATCCGCGCGCAGCGGCAGACGTTTGTCCGCGTCGAGCCGGGTGGAAATTTCCTGCGCCGCCTGCGGGCTGGCGGCGCGCACGAGCACGCTGGAATAGCTCTGCCGGTCAAAGACCGCGCGGGCTTCGTCGGCATCCATCCACACCTCGGAATCAAAGGCGCTGTTGCTGCCGTCAAATTCACCGACGACCGTCATCCAATTTCCCGCGGTCTTGAACCGGTCGCCGATTTTGAAGCCGGCGAAGCGTTTCGCCAGGCGCAGGCTGACCGCGACCTCGCGTTTGCCGGGAGTGAACCAGCGGCCCGCGACCAGTTTCACTTGCGGCCGCAGCATCATGCCCATCGGCGTGACGCCGCGGACGGAGACGTTGGCCTCGCCTTGCCCGTCAATGCGCGGCTGGCTGATGAGCGTCACCACGTCGGCGGAGATGATGGGATTGCCTTTTTCGTCGCGCGCAATCTGCGGCCAGTAATGCAGCGTGCGGAATTGCTCCAGCGAAACCTGGCTGCTGGATTCCGCCGTGGAACCTTTGCGGACAATCATCACATTGCGCGGGTCGCCGGTGTTGCTGGCGGATTGCTCCAGGCCGACGGCCAGCGACTGCACCAGCACGAACACCGCCACGACGAGCGCGATGCCCAGCACCGTCGCCAGCGTCGCGCGCCAGCGGACGACGACATTGCGGAAGTTGTAGGTGAGCGGGAGGGCCATGTTAATCCAGTGTCTTCAAGCCGTTCACCACACTCATGCGCGCCACGGAAATCGCCGGCGCGATGGCCGAGATGATTCCCAGCAACGCCGCCACCAGCGCGGACAGGCCGACGATGCGCGGGGTGACTTCGAACGTGAGGAAAATGCCATTGGTCATCTTTGAGATGTCGCCGAAGTTGAACAGGCAATACGCGCTGCCGATGCCGATGGCCGCGCCTGCCGCCGCCAGGCCGAAGCTTTCCGCCAGGATAAACGCGAACAGTTCGCGCCGGCGGAAACCCAGCGCCTTGAGGATCGCCAGTTCGCGAAAACGCTCGCGGATGGCCATGCTCATGGTGCTGGCCGAGACGAGCACCAGCGTGAACACCACCACCGTGCTGATGGATGCCACGAGGGTCTTGATGTTGCCGAGCATGGAAATGAAGCCGAGCTGGAAGGCGCGCTCGCTTTCGGCGCGGACCTCGGCGGCGGTGTTCTCAAACGCCTTGTTCACCGCGGCCGTCACGCGCGGCATGTCGGCAGCGGATTTCACCTTGAGCCACCACATGCCGACCTGGCCCGGCGTGCCGAGCGAATCGTCGAGGTAATCCTGGCGGAAAAGCATGTTGCGGTCGTCCGGCGTGCCGGAATAAATGCCGGCAATGCGAAATGAAAGCGAACCGGGATACACCGTGCTATCGAGCACAAAACGGTCGCCGGGCTTCAGGCCGTATTTCTCGGCGGTGAGCCTGCCGATGACACAGGAATCCTTCTGCTCCAGAAAATTCTTATAGCCCGCCGCGTCCATCTTCGCGTCGGTGAACACCGTGCCAAGCGCCTTCGGGTCAATGGCGAACTGGGCGAAAGACATCCCTTGCTCGCCCTTGTATTTGCCGCCGAACCAGGTGAATGGCGTGACACCCACCACGCCGGGAATCTTTTCGATGATGGGCCGCTGCCGCGCCGGCAAAGGATTCGTCAGCGAAATCTTGTTGCGCACGGCCACCCGCAATTCCGCGCCGGAACTTTCCGGCGGCTGCGTCAGTTCGCGTAGCGCAACCTGCAGCATCACTAGCAGAAACAAGCTCGCCGCCACGCTGGAAACCGAGAGCAGGGCGCGACGCTTGTTGCGCAGGGCGTTTTTGATGATGAACGTGGAAACGGTCATGGGACTTGAACCACGAATGGACGCGGATGAGAGGCATGATGGAGGGGCGAGACTCCCGGCGAGCCGTCAGTCGTGGGTTCTAGGCGGCTCGCGAGGACGCTCGCCCCACCAGCCAAAAACCTGATCCCCCATCTGTTTTGATTCGTGTCCATTTGTGGTTAGTTGCTCAATTCCCCTTTCTCCAGATGAATCTGTCGCGTGCCGAAGGCGGCCGCCTTGGGATCGTGCGTGACCATGATGACGGTTTTGCCCGCGTCTTTTCGGAGCGATTGCATGACGGTCAGAATTTCGTGGGCGCTGTGCGAATCCAAGTTGCCCGTCGGCTCGTCGGCTACGATGAGCTTGGGATCGGTCACGAGCGCGCGGGCGATGGCAACGCGTTGCTCTTGGCCGCCGGACAACTGGCGCGGCAGATGGTGTGCCCGGTCGCTCAAGCCGACGAGTTCCAGCGCGGTCGCGACCTGCTTGCGGCGCTGGTTGCGGCTCAATTGCGTGAGCAATAGCGGCAGTTCGACATTTTCCGCCGCCGTGAGCACGGGAATCAGATTGAAGGTCTGAAAAATAAAGCCGACGTTTTGATTGCGCCAGTCAGCGAGTTGCGATTCGTTCAGCCGCGTCACGTCCACATCTTGCACGCGACATTCGCCGCTGGTCGGACGGTCCACGCCAGCGATGATGTGAAGCAGCGTGGATTTGCCGGAGCCGGACGGCCCCATGAGCGCGAGAAATTCGGCTGAGGCAATGTCCAGCGAGATGCTGTTGAGCGCCGTGACGTCAATGTCGCCTTGCTGGTAAATCTTCGACAGGTTGCGGATGGTGACAATGTTTTCAGCGGCCATGGCGCGGACAAAATAACCGTGTTTCGGACAAAAGCAAATGACTCACGCCGCCACGCCGAGCGGCGGAATCGGGCAGTCGAGCGTTTCCGCCACAGCGCGCAGCAATTCGGCCTCCGCCTCCTGAATGACGCCGTCCGCGCCGATGACGCGGGCGCAGGCTTCGAGCAGATTTTTTTTGATGATCGGCGCGGCCAGCATCAGCCGGTTGAGCGCGGCGTCCACTTCTGCTATGCCAAATTGCTCGGCTGGCAGGAGCGCCAATTCGGCGTTGGCAGGCGCACGCAAAAATGGAGCGCCGGCGGCGAAGGCCTTTTGAATTTCCGGCTCATCCGCGCTGCCAACGCGGGCGAGTGCGGACAACACCACGGCGCAATCCGGCACGAGCGGCTTAAGCGTGTAATATTGCACCGTCGCCGGGCGCGTCGGCGCAAACTTCGACTGGAGCTGGTGGCGCACAATTTTCTGGAGCACGAACTCGAACAGTTCCATCTGCCCGTCGCTCTCCACCAGCCATTCGAGCGCTTCCGAAAATTTCTGGAATTGCCCGGCCTCCAGATTCCGCAACGCGCCGATGGCCAGATTCACCAGCGGCAGCCGCGTGCGCTTCGCCACGACGGAGACTTCGGGAAACAGCGCGGCGGTTTTTTCGGCGATTGAATTCGAAGTGCGCCCGGAGATTTCGGCGAGCTGTTTTGCGCGCAACGCTTCATCGGCCGAAAGGAGCAACGCGTAGATCAAGGCCATGGCGGCGAGCGGTTCGCGCGCGGTGACTTTCAGGCTTTCCGGGAGCGCGTCGCGCATTTCCTCGGCATATTTCAGATGGAGCGGTGTGGGATTGCCGAGGCTGGGCAACACGGAATCCGACTGCGTGCTGCGCGAACGGACGGCGCTATCAGCGATGACCGCGCCGCCGAGGATGCCGCCGAGGATTTGCGGCAGCGGTTGGCGGGTGCGTTCCAATTCCGAAAGCGCGGCGCGTTTGACGGTTTCCATCTGCTCCTCTTTCAGCGGCGGAAATTTCCCGTCCCACGTCGGATCAATCGCGCGGATGCGATCGGGAATGGGCGGATGCGTGGCCAGCGCGCCAAACATCGCGCTGCGGAGGCCGTTGCCGAAAAACATGTGGCACAAGTCGGGCGCGTGCTCGGATTCGAGTTTGGAACCGTAGCTGTAGCGGCCGATTTTTTGCAGCGCGCCGGAAAGCCCGCCGGGATTGCGCGTGAACTGCACGGCCGAGGCGTCCGCGAGAAATTCGCGCTGACGGCTGACGGCGGCCTGGATCAACCGGCCGAAAAAAACGCCGATGCCGCCGAGGATGATCAAAGCGATGCCGAGCAGCGGCAGCGGATTCTTGTCGCGGCTGTTGCTGCTGCGGGCGTAAAGCAGGATGCGGCCGATGGTCGCCAGGCACAGCAACCCAAAGATGATGCCAATGAGCCGGAGGTTCAGGCGCATGTCGCCGTTGAGCACGTGACTGAATTCGTGGCCGATGACGCCCTGCAATTCGTCGCGCGACAGCATTTCAATGCAACCGCGTGTCACGCCGATGGCGGCGTCGCCGGGCGTGTGTCCGGCGGCAAAGGCATTGATGCCGCGCTCGTTGTTCAAGACATAAACCTGCGGCATGGGTGTGCCGGAGGCGATGGACATTTCCTCGACGACATTGAGCAGCTTGCGCTCGTTCGGATCGGTCGTGCCGGGACTCACCAGACGTCCACCCATCAGCGTTGCCACGGAACCGCCGCCGCCGGATAGCTGGCTGGTTTTCCACGCGCTGCCGATGAGAATGACCGCCACCGTGCCCAGCCCGGCCGCGAGAAAGACCTGGGCGTTCCAAAAAACCGGCTCTGGCGCCGGCCGATATTCGCCATGGCGGCTGCTGCGTTGCTGCTGAGAAATGTTCACCCCGACCATCACCACCGCATAGACCGAGAGGACGATCAACACCACGGCGACGCAGAAATAGAAGACCAGCACTTTGGTCTGCTTGCGGGCGTGATCTTGTCGCGCGAAGAAATCCATTTTGATTTACGATATTGGATTTACGATTTACGAGGCCCCGGACAATTTACGAAGGCGCGTAAATCGTATATCGCAAATCGTAAATTAGCCGCGGCTGCCAGGGCTCACGAAAAAGAAACTTTCGGCGCTTCCTTCTGTTCCGCCTTGTCCACGACGAACAATTCCGCCGCCGCGAAGTTGAACATGCCGGCGATGAGGTTGCTCGGGAACACTTCGCGGTTGGTGTTGTAAGTCATCACGGAATCGTTGTAGGCCTGGCGCGCGAAGGAGATTTTGTTCTCGGTCGAGGTCAGTTCCTCGGTGAGCTGCATCATGTTCTGGTTCGCCTTGAGGTCGGGATACTGTTCGCTCACGACCATGAGCCGGCTCAACGCACCGCCCAGTCCGGCTTCGGCGGCGACGAGATTCTTCATGGCGCTGGCGTCGCCGGGGTTGCTCGCGGCGCCTTTCGACGCGGCGTAAGCAATGTTACGCGCCTCGGTCACGGCGGTGAGCGTGCCGCTCTCGTGCTTCAGGTAGCCCTTAGCGGTCTCGACGAGATTCGGGATCAGGTCGTAACGGCGCTTGAGCTGCACGTCAATCTGCGCATAGGCGTTCTTGTAGCGGTTGCGGAAAGTGACCAGCTTGTTGTAAATGCCGATCACTGCGATGGCGACAATTACGGCGATCACCAGCAAGACACCGAGCAGGACAATCAAGATAATTCCAGGAGTCATATTTTTTTTCTTTCGTTAAGTTCGTTAACAGTTTTACCGAATCACGCCGCCGGGCAATGATAATTTCCGGTGAAAATTGGAACTCCTTCATCAGGACAGGCCGGCGCTGCCGTGCCGCCAGGCAAAGCAGCAGCTTTGCCCTACTAGATTTGATCACGGCACGACCAGCACCGGCATCCCGACCCATACGAGTTTCACCAAATATTCCGCGTCCCAGTTCGCCAGCCGGAAGCAGCCGTGCGATTCCGTGCGCCCAACCTGTTCCGGAACCGGCGTGCCGTGCATGCCATACCCCGGTTTGTCGAGGCTGATCCACGCGACGCCGACGGGATTGTTGGGTCCGGGTTGCAAGATCAATTTGTGCCCGATGGCCTGCGCCTCCGGGGATTCGGGAAACACCGCCGGATCAAACGTGTAATTTGGATCCGGCGCGATCGCCGCGACATGCAATTCACCAATCGGACGTTTTTCCACCTTGGCCGCGATGCTGCACGGGCAGTGCAGCAGTAAATTCGTCTCCCCCCCAAACGCCTCGAGAAATTTTTGCGACAAATGGATGACCACAAATGCTGCCTGCTCCGCCGGCTCGGGGTAATTCACGTCGGGAATTTTCAGAACAGTTCCCGCCGCAACATTCGTCCAGTTTACCTCGGGATTCAGCTTTTGCACCAGCAGCGGATGCGCGTGGGCCTTTTCCGCGACGAGTTCCAGAATCGTTTCATAATCCAGCGCGGTCTGCTCCGACTTGGCCAGCCATGTCTTGCCGAGCGGCTGCAGGCGCGCGAGGTCGTTGGTCGCAACCGTGTAATTCGTCAATAACGGCAAGGCTAGCGTGAGCACCGGTCGCGTATTCGTGTCCAGCGAGGCAGACTCGAATAATTTTTGCGAGCGTTGGAACGCCGCGATCGCCGCGCGCGTTTGTGAGCCGATCGCAGAGTCAATGGAGCCGGGCGAAATCGCCCGCCGCGCCAGCGCCACCTGTGCCTCAAAGACATCCCGCACCGAACGTGGAGAATCGCCGGGCGGAGCGGGCGGAACGACAATCGGCTTTAATTCTTTTTTAGGTTCTGCTTTGACAGTGGCCGGAGCAACCGTCTTGGTGACGACGACTGCTTTTAGTTGGGATTTTTTTGCGGGATGTTTGTGTTGCCACCAGAGCCAGCCCAAACCGCCCAGCACCGCTAGCAATAGCAGCACGGCCAGAAGATCGCCGGGACGAAGACGGCGGGCGGAAGATTTTTTTAGGATCGGCACGGCGGGAATTTACCCGTCGCGGGACGCCGACCCAAGTTTGAATTCGCAGTTACAGCCGCAGCACCGCGTCGCCCGCCAGCTTTGCCGCGTTGTCGTAGCCGACGCGGCTGGTGTTGATAACCATGTGATATTGCATCGGGTCGTTGATGTCTGCGTTATAATATGTCCGCAAATATCGTGTGCGGTGTTGTTCCTCTTCCAGGCAGAATTTGCGCGCTTCCGCCAGCGTCTTGTGGTCGTCGCGCGCAATGCGCTCGATGCGATCCTCCAGCGGCGCGACCAGACGGACATGCAGCACGTGCGGCAGCTTGGCCGTCACGATGTTTCCCGCGCGTCCAACCAGGATGACGTTGCCCAGCTCGGCAAATTTCAGAATCGTCTCCGCCGTCTGACGAACCAATGTTTCCGCCGTCGGCCGGACACCGAAAATATCCGCCAGTGTGTCCTCGATCATGGAAATGCGGCTCTCCGGCAAAAACTTCGCCAAGTGCGCGGGCAATTTATGGTCCGCCAGCACTTGCAACATCAGATCGCGGTCAAATACCGTCCAAACCGGCTCGCCGGGCGGGGAATGTTGCTGCAGATACTGGGTCATTTTTTGCGCCACAATCAGGCCCCCACAGCCGGCCTGGCGGGAAATGGTGACCGCCCGGCGGGTGCGCAGATGTAACGCGGACTGCGACGCCGACAGGCTCTGGCTGTTAATGAAGGAAAGACACCGATCAAGATTGGCGTTAATCATATATTACCTCGTGGTTCTGCCCTACCTTACGCCCATCGTTAAGAAGAATTCAAGTCCCACCCGACGTTTTGCAGGAAACTTATCCTGTGGATTAAGCCGACTCCCGCAGCAGCATCTCGTTGTAGGCACTGGCGATCTGATCCACCAGCGGCGAAGGTGTCACCGCCTGACCGTCAAACGAGCTCACCGGCACGATGCCAAGGGCGCTTTGCGTGATGAAAATTCCCTGCGCGTTCCGCAAATGCTCCGGTTTGATGACGCGTTTGTTCGTTTCGAGGCCGAACGACTGGCAAATCTCCAGCACCACCGCCCGCGTAATGCCCGGCAGCACACCCCGGCCTGTCGGCACTGTGCAGATCTTGTCCTGATACACCCAGAAAATATTTCCGCCGGCGGTCTCGGCCACCTCGCCGTTAGTGTTTAACAGCAACGCCTCATCCGCACCGCGCTCTTCCGCCTCCGCCCGCGCCAGCACATTGAGAACTTTGCTGGTTGTTTTGAACGATGACAGCGTGTCGCCCGCCGGAATGCGCAAGGCCGAGGTGACCAGGTTCCACGATACATGCTCCGTTGTCGCCGGCGGCAGCGGATGCAACGTCATCGCCAGCGTCGGCTGATCCGCGCCCTTGGGCGAATAGCCGCGTGTGCCCGCCCCGCGCGTCAGCGTCACCCGCAACACCGCCTCGGAGATTTTATTTTTGGCGATCAGTTGCGTGGCGAATTTCTGGATTTCCTTCGGCGTGAACGGCAGCTTGATCTTCAGAAAATCAGCGCCGCGCGACAGCCGTTCCAGATGTTGCGCGAAACGGAAGGGCTTGCCGCCCGCCACGCGCATCGTCTCGAACAAGCCGTCGCCCAGCAGAAAACCACGATCGTTTATGGGCACGACCGCGTCTGCTTCAGGCAAAAAATTGCCGCTGAGAAAAACTATCATGGGGAACCCATTCCTAATACCCAAGGGTAACGCGAAGCCGGCGGATTTCGCGAGCAGAAAATAAATTGCACCTGAATACACCTAAACTGCTTTTTTGTTTTTAAACAGGTTCGCCGGGAAAAATATTGGAGTTCAAGCTTTAGCTTGTTTGGGCGGGCAACCTGAAGGTTGAACGCCAACCGTGGCCATGTTTAGCGCGGCCAGAAAACCGCGAGCCTTCGCAAGCGTTTCCTCGTATTCTGCCGCCGGATCGGAATCGGCCACGATGCCGGCGCCGACGTTGAAATGCGCCAGCCCGTCCTTGCAGACCGCCGTGCGGATGGCGATGCTCAACTGGCTTTCGCGATTGAAGCCAAGGTAGCCAAGGCAACCACAATACGGCCCGCGTGAAATGGGTTCCAGTTCGTCAATGATCTCCATCGCGCGAAATTTTGGCGCACCGGTGATGCTTCCCCCAGGAAAACTCGACGCCAGCGCCGCGAAATGCGTCACATCATTTCGCAGCCGGCCTTCAACCGTGGAAACCAGATGCTGCACCTGCGCGAATTTTTCCAGCTTGGCGATTTCCGGCGTCTGCACGGAGCCGTATTCGCAGACGCGGCCCAGATCGTTGCGCAGCAGGTCGGTGATCATCACGAGTTCGGCAAGTTCCTTCTGGCTCGTTTGCAATTCATAGGCGAACTGCGCATCGCGCGTCGGGTCGGCATCACGCGGGCGGGTGCCCTTGATCGGGCGCGTGACGATGTGCGAGCCGCTCATACGGAGAAATTGCTCCGGCGATGACGAAGCGATCTGAAAATCACCGCAATCCAGAAACGCTGCGAATGGCGCGGGCGAAACGGCGGAAAGTTTCTGGAACAGTTCCCAGCCAGCTGGAGCGCCGGTCTCCGGGGCAATATCCACCGTCAGCCGATGCGACAGGTTAACCTGATAAATATCGCCGCTGCGGATGTAGCGTTGGGCGCGCGCGACGGCGGAAATGAATTCAGCACGAGTGAGGTTGGATAACGGGGCGCCGGCCTCCGGCACGGCTCGAACCAAATCTGCTTGCGAACGCGCCGTGCCGGAGGCCGACGTTCCGCCAGCAAGATGCTCGCGCCAAAACTCCAACCTTTCCATCGCCCGTGTTTCGCTACGTGATCCGTCAGCATTCAGGCCGGTGGAAACCACCGTCACTTTGCCGAGCTGATGATCGAACACGACGAGGCTGTCGTAGAAACCGACGTGGCAGTCGGGCAGTTCCAAATCGTTCGCCGCACGGCGCGGAAGTTTCGGCTCGGTGAAATTTTTCAGGTCGTAGCCCCAGTAGCCGAACGCGCCGCCGAGCGGAAACGGCGAATCAATCTCATCCAGCAGTTCGTAGCGCGCCATGAGTGCGTCGAGCAGATGCCAGGGGTTGCCGAACTGGAGTTCGGGTCTGGCATCTGGGGTCTGGGGTCTGGAGATTTCGCAGCGCGAGCCGAAGGAACGGAAGGTGAGAAATGGATTCGCCGTGACGAAGGAATACCGCGCGGATGGCGAATCGAACTGCGACGTGCGCAACAGGACAACACCCGCCTCACCTCGCAATTGCTCCACGAGCGATTCCGGAGTGTGGGCAGTCTGAATTTCCTGGAGCAGCGGGCGCATTTCTTATCACGCAAACGCCTGCGGCAAGGTTCCGGGCGGACCCACGCGGCGTTCGTAGTCGCGGATGATCTCGATGACTTCGTCCACGTCATCGGTGATCCGGACGAGATCAAGGTCGCCGGGGCTGATGTGTTTGTCTTTTTCGAGACGCGATTTCATCCAGGCGAGCAGACCCTTCCAATGCTCGCGGCCGAACAGGATCAGCGGGAACTGCGGGATGCGCTGAGTCTGCACCAGCGTCAGCACTTCAAAAAATTCGTCGAGCGTGCCGAAGCCGCCGGGCATGAAGACGAAGCCGAGGCTGTATTTCACGAAGCAGACCTTGCGCGCAAAGAAGTAATGAAAATGAATCGGCACGTTGGCGTAACGGTTGCCGCTTTGCTCGCGCGGGAGTTCGATGTTGAGGCCGACGGATTTGCCGCTGGCCTGCGCTGCGCCTTTGTTCGCCGCCTCCATGATGCCGGGGCCGCCGCCGGTGACGACGGCGAGATTGTGTTTCGCCAGGCCTTTCGCGATCTCCGTGGCGGCGCGGTAATATTTGTCGGCCGGTTTGGTGCGCGCGGAACCGAAGATGGTCACCGCCGGACCGACGTGGGACATCGTTTGGAAGGAATCCACAAATTCCGACATGATGCGGAAAATGCGCCAGGGATCTTCGCGAATGAAACCGTTGCCATTGCCATTGCTCATGGCGGAACAGTAGTCCGGTCTGGAAAATGAAACAAGCCGGAGAATCCTAAAATTCTCCGGCTTGTTATGAATTTATCCGTTACGAGCACCCGAGGCTTTCGCCGCAGTTCAGGCACTTGTAGCACGCGCCGTTGCGGACGGTGATCTGGCCGCAGTTCGGGCAGCTCGGCGCGTCCGACTGGTTGGTGATCATCTGTGTGAGCGTCGAGGCGCGGCGGTCCTGCTTGTGACCGTTGCCGGTTTTCAGCTCGACCACATCCGTGTCATCGGCGATCGGCAGTTCCGCCACGGGCCGGTTCACCTTTTTTTTTAGTTCCTCGATAAGGCCGGGCATGGCCAGCTCCGGCTGGTTGCGCGCGCCGAGGATGTTTTCGCGGTAGCCGGGAATGAACTGGAACGCCATCCAGCGGAACACGTAGTCCGTGATGGACGAGGCGTTGCGGATGTCCGGGTTCTTGGTGAAACCACTCGGCTCGAAACGCTGGTGCGCGAACTTCTTGACCAGCGCCTCCAGCGGCACGCCGTATTGCCACGCGAGACTGGTCAATGTGCCGATGCTGTCCATGAGGCCGCCAATGGTGGAACCTTCCTTGGCCATCGTGATGAACAATTCGCCGGGCGTGCCGTCTTCGAACAGGCCGACGGTGAGGTAACCTTCGTGGCCCGCGATGTCGAATTTGTGCGTGACCGCCGTGCGAGTGTCGGGCAGACGACGGCGCAACGGTTTGCCGGCGTCATCCTGCAACGTGGCGACTTCGGCTTCGAGCTGCTTGATGCGGTTTTCCAGCGCGGCGGAATCTACCGTCGCGGCAACGGTTTTGTCGCCGCCTTCGTTGGTCTTCTTGGTATTGAGCGGCTGGGAGCGCTTCGAGCCATCGCGATAAATAGCGACGCATTTCAAGCCCATCTTCCACGCCTGGACGTAGGTGTCGCGGATGTCGGCGACGGTGCATTCGCTGGGCATGTTGACGGTCTTGGAGATCGCGCCGCTGATGAACGGCTGCGCGGCGGCCATCATCTTCAAGTGCGCCATGTAACCGATGCTGCGCGTGCCGCGGGCGGGCTTGAACGCGCAATCGAAGATCGGCAGATGTTCCGGCTTGAGGCCGCTGGCAACGGTCTGGCCGTTTTCCTGAACGTCTTCAATCGTGTCGAACTTCTCGATGTGCGCAATGATCTTGGTGACGTTCGCCTCGCTGTAGCCGAGCCGGTGCAACGCGTCCGGCACGCCGCGGTTGACGATCTTCAACATGCCGCCGCCGGCGAGCAGTTTGTATTTCACGAGCGCAATGTCGGGCTCAACGCCGGTGGTGTCGCAATCCATGAGGAAGGCGATGGTGCCGGTCGGCGCGAGCACGGTGACTTGCGCGTTGCGGTAGCCGTGCTGCTTGCCCTTGGCGAGCGCGCTGTCCCACGTCTTGCGAGCCTCGGTTTTGAGATAACCGAACTCATCGCTCGGATGAATTTCTTCCACGGCGTCGCGGTGGAGCTTGATGACGCCGAGCATGGATTCGACGTTGTCCTTCGCCACCGTTTTGGTAACACCGGCGCAACGGGCATCGCGGTAGCCGGCAAACGCGCCGATGTTCGCGGCGATTTCCGCGCTCTGCTCGTAAGCGTGACCCGTCATGATGGACGTGATCGCGCCGGCCAGCGCGCGGCCTTCGTCGGAATCGTAGGGCAAACCGTAGCTCATGCAGAGCGAACCGAGGTTCGCAAAGCCGAGGCCGAGCGTGCGGAAGATGTGGGAATTTTCCGCGATGTCCTTCGTGGGATAGCTCGCGTTGTCCACGAGAATTTCCTGCGCGGTGATGAAGATGCGGACGGCGGCCTTGAAGCGTTCGATGTCGAACTTGTTGTCGTCGCGCTTGAACTTCATCAAGTTGAGCGACGCGAGATTGCACGCGGTATTGTTGACGAAAACGTATTCGCTGCACGGGTTCGTGGAGTGGATCGGCTCGGTGCCTTTGCAGGTGTGCCACTTCTGGATCGCGCCGTCGTATTGGATGCCAGGGTCGCCGCAAATGTGCGTGCCTTCGGCGATCTTGGTGAGCAACGTGGCCGCGTCCTTCTTCTGGAGCGGAATGCCTTTGACGCTCTTCGTCCACCATTCCTTGCCGGACAGGGCGGCTTCGAAAAATTCGTCGCTGGCGCGGACGGACAGGTTTTCGTTCTGATACATCACGCTGCCGTAGGCATCGCCGTTGTAGGAACCATCGTAACCCTGCTCGATTAACGCCCACGCCTTCTTCTCTTCCTTCTGCTTGGCGTCAATGAATTCCTCGATGTCGCCGTGCCAGTCGCGCAGCGTGTTCATCTTGGCCGCGCGACGGGTTTTGCCGCCGGACTTCACGACGTTCGCGACCTGATCATAGACTTTCAGGAAGCTCATCGGGCCGCTCGGACGACCGCCGCCGCTCAATTTTTCGCGACTGGAACGGATCGGCGTCAAATCGGTGCCGGTGCCGGAACCATATTTGAACAGCATCGCTTCGCTGTAAGCGAGGTGCATGATGTCTTCCATGTTGTCCTGCACGGACTGGATGAAGCACGCGCTGCCCTGCGGATATTCGTATTGCGTCGCGGCGCGCTCGGCCTGCTTGGTCTTGCGGTTGAAGAACCAGTTGCCCTTGCTGGAATTCTTGCCGATGCCGTATTCGTGATAGAGACCGACGTTGAACCACACCGGCGAATTGAACGCGCCGTATTGGTTCAGGCAGAGCCAGGTGAGTTCTTCGTAAAACACTTCGCCATCCGCCTTGGAGAAATAACCGTCGGCGATGCCCCAGTCGGAAATCGTCCGCGTGATGCGGTGAATCAGCTGGCGCACGGAGGTTTCGCGCTCGGAGGTGTGCTGTTCGCCGTAAAAATATTTCGAGACGACCACCTTGGTGGCGAGCACCGACCAGGACTTCGGCACTTCGACATTTTCCTGTTTGAAAATCACCTTGCCGCCGTCGTCGGTGATCTCGGCGGTGCGCTTGTCCCATTCGATCTGGTCGAACGGCTTGACCTTGGCGTCGCTAAAAACGCGCTCGATGCGCAGCGACTTTTTGGCTTGGGATTTGGTCGGTTTCATGGAACGGGTCGCTGAAACTTTGGGGGTGCGCTGGCTGGCGGCTTTCGGGGCCGACGCCGAGACTTCTTCGCGGGCATCAATCATGGTAATCTCCGGTTTTAATTTTACAATATTTACCCGGTCGGTTTCAAAGTGAGACAGAAACGTTCCGGACCTCAAAAACTGTCAATTTCAGCAGAAAAGCGGGGTTTTCACTAAAATTGAAGCCCCTACTAATTGGGGAGCGGCGGCCATAATGCTACCACTGGTTGTGTTTTTCAAGAAATTTCACTAAAAAGTTACGCAAACGATATTCACAAATGAAATCAAGGCAATCGTCGCGGTCCCATTCAAAAATTGCGACTTATTCCCCGCCGGTGGACAACCGCTTTTGGCTCCGCCAAATCGGAGCAAGGTCAACCATGGACCATGGTCGCCGGAAGTCTCCGTTGTTGAGGGGGCGCGTAAGGCAAGGGCTGGACCCGGCAACCGTGATTTGCACTTCGTCCGTCAATACCGGGATTGCTGGTATTTTCTTAACTCTGGTCGCCGGGCAATGCGTTTTTCCCAATTGGGTTGCCGAACTAAAACTGTTTCAAGAACCGCACGTCGTTTTCGTAGAATAGGCGGATATCATTGATGCCGTAACGGAGCATCGCGATGCGTTCGATGCCGAAGCCGAATGCCCAGCCGGTCCACACTTCGGGATCGTAGCCGACGGTCTCAAACACTTGCGGATGCACCATGCCGCAGCCGGCGATCTCCAGCCAGTCCTTGCCCATCTTCTTGACGAGCGCGTTGGTGAAATCAATTTCGTAGCTCGGCTCGGTATAACTGAAATAATGCGGGCGGAAACGGATCTTCACGTCGCTGCCCATGAGTTCGCGGAAGACGAATTCCACCGTGCCCTTGAGGTCGCCGACGGTGACGTTCTTGTCCACGTAAAGCCCCTCGATCTGGTGGAACGTGGGATTATGCGTGGCGTCGGCGTTGTCGCGGCGATACACGCGGCCGGGGACGATGATGCGCACGGGCGGCGCCTGCTTTTCCATTACGCGAATCTGCACGGACGAGGTGTGTGTGCGGAGCAGGCGCTTGTCGGTGGTGTTGAGATAAAACGTATCCTGCGAATCGCGCGCCGGATGGTCGGCGGGCGTATTGAGCGCATCGAAGCAATGATACTCGTCCTCGATCTCCGGTCCGTCGGCAACGGCGAAACCAATCTTGCGGAACGCGCGGACGATGTCGTCGGTGACCTGCGTGAGCGGATGCAGCTTGCCGATCGCGCGGCGGCGTCCGGGCAGCGTGAAATCGGTCGGCTCTTTCGGCAGCGCGGCTTTCATCTCCAAAACTTCGCGGCGGGCAACGAGCGCCGCTTCGAGTTCCACCTTGGCGGCGTTGATGAGTTTGCCGGCGGCGGGCTTTTCTTCTTTGGATAGTGTCCCTAGCTGTTTCATCAGCGCGGTGAACTTACCGTTCGGCCCGATCCACGCGCCTTTGGTTTGTTCCAGCACGGCGAGGTCGGCGGCGGAGTTGAGTTCAGTCAACGCGGTTTGTTTCAGCGGTTCGATATCGTCGAGGAATCCAGCCATAGTTTAGAGGACGGAGGATAGAGGATTGACAGTGGAAGAAAAGCAAAACGGGCGACCATTGCTGGTCGCCCGTGTAGAATTATTTGTCGAACCGCTTAAGCCTTGGCCAAAACGGCGCCGGGCTTGTTCTTGAGCGCCTTCTTGGCGAGGTTCACGATTTCGGTGAACGCCGGGAGGTCGGTCGCAGCGATGTCGGCCAGGACCTTGCGGTCGAGTTCGCACTTCGCGGCGATCAAGCCTTCAATGAGGCGGCTGTAGGTGATGCCGGCTTCGCGGGCGGCGGCGTTGATACGCGCCTGCCAGAGATAGCGGTAAACGCGCTTTTTCGTGCGGCGATCGCGGTAGGCGTATTGCCGGCCGTGATCCACGGCGTCGGAAGCGTAGCGGTAAAGTTTGGAGCGCTTGAGGCGGAAGCCCTTGGCGGCTGTCAACATTCTTCCACGGCGTTTGCGGGAAGCGGGGGAGTTAGTAACGCGCATCTTAGTTGATAGTTAAAAGTTGATGGTTGATAGGAAATCAGCCGCGGTGGCTGAACGGCATGCTCTGTTTGATGCGATAGACATCGGTGGTGTCCACGACGGCGGCCTTGCCGAGGCGGCGGAGGCGCTTGGCATTCTTAGTTTGTGCCAAGTGACGACGGCCTGCGTGGGAACGCAGAACCTTGCCGGTGGCGGTGATCTTAAACCGCTTGGCCGCGGCTTTCTTAGTCTTGATGCCTTTGGGACGACGCATAAATTCTTTTAGTTGTAAAAAGGACGCGAACTATACCTACCCGCACGGTTCGGGGCAAGCGCGAATTTGGAACATTTAAGTTGATACGTCGCCGCGCAACCACGGCTTGCCTATCCCGGTCCAAAACGGGCAACCTGAATGCAGCCATGAAATCAAATACACCCGCCCAATTTGCTCGCATCTTGTCAATTTGTCTTTGCCTCGCTGCCGTCAGCGGGTTGGCCGGGCAAAATGTCTTCAACGTCCGCGATTTTGGCGCGGTGGGCGACGGGAAGAACCTGGATAGTCCGGCGATTGACCGGGCGATTGCCGCCGCCGCCGAGGCTGGTGGCGGCACGGTGCTGGTGCCGGCGGGGACGTTTTTGAGCGGCTCGATTCATCTGACGAACAACATTCATCTGCTGATTGATGCGGGAGCAACGATTCTGGGCGCACCGCAGAAACTGAATGCCTACGATTTTACTGAACCGTGGACAAACAATCCGTATCAGGACGGCGGACATTGCTATTTTCACAACAGCCTGATCTGGGGCGAGAATCTCACCAATGTTTCCATCACGGGCAGCGGCATGATCAGCGGCGGCGGCTTGGTGCGTGCCGACCAGTTGCTTAATAAAATGGTCGGCTTCGGGAGCGAACTGAACAATCTTTCCACTCACGGCGCGGAAGTTAAGGATGGCGCGGTGCGTCTTGGCAACAAGGCCATCGCCCTCAAGCTTTGCAAAAACGTTCTCATTCGTGACATCACGATCTTTCACGGCGGTCATTTCGCCATTCTCGTCACCGGCTGCGACAACCTGACGGTGGACAATGTGACGATGGATACGGACCGTGACGGGATTGATATTGATTGCTGCCGCAACACGATGGTTTCCAACTGCCGCGTGAATTCGCCGCGTGACGACGGTATTTGTCCCAAGAGCACTTATGCGCTCGGCGAAGCGCGCATTACGGAAAATCTCACCATCGTCAACTGTCAGGTCTCCGGCTTCGAGGAAGGCACGCTGCTCGATGGCACGCTGAAGCCGGCCAAGGGCGGCTATGGCCGTATCAAGTTTGGCACCGAGTCCAGCGGCGGCTTCCGCAATGTGACCGTCGCCAACTGCACCTTTCGTAGTTGCCGTGGGCTGGCGCTGGAAGAGGTGGACGGCGGCATTTTGGAGAACATCACCATCAACAATCTGACGATGATGGATGTCGTGGACTACGCGATCTATATCACGACGGGTAAACGCAATCGGACGCCGAATTTGACCACGAACAGCCGCATGAGAAATATTTTAATCTCCAATGTCATTGCCGATGGCGTGGGCAAGATGAGCGGCATCCAGATCATGGGCCTGCCGGAACAGCCGCTGGAGGGGATTCGCTTGGAAAATATCCGGCTCACGAGCAAGGGGGGTGGCACGGCGAAAGACGCTGCGATCAATCCCAAGGAACTCGGCACCGGCTATCCCGAGCCGGGCGGGATTGGAACGCTGCCGGCTTATGGGATTTTCGCTCGCCATGTGCGCGATCTTGAACTGGCGAACATCCACGTGAATTTTCTGACGAACGATCTGCGCCCGGCGGCGATGTTTGCGGACATTCATGGATTGGAGATTGATAACTTCAAACCCCAGGTCGCCGATGGTGTGCCAGCCGCTGTGTTCGCGGACAATGTTGGCGGCCTGACCATCCGCAATTCGCCTGCGCTGCAGAAGTGATGTGAATTTACTTGCCTAGCTTCATCGGCCAGCCGGCGGCGACCATGCCTTTGTAACCGCCGATGAGCGAGTGGACCTTTTTGTAGCCCATGCGCTGGGCGGCATCGCAGGTCATCGCCGAGCGGAAACCACCGCCGCAATACATGATGAATTCCGTGTTCGCATCGGGATAAAGTTTTTCGAGGTCGCGTTCTAAAATCCCCTTGCCGAGATGCACCGCTTCGGCGGCGTGGCCGGCGGACCATTCATGATCCTCGCGCACGTCCAACAGGACGACCTTGGGGGTATTGGCGAGTTTGGCCCGGGCCTCGGCGACGCTGATTTCGTTGACGGACTTTTTGGCCTCGGCCACGAGTTTGAGAAAACCGGGTGAATGATCCATCCCGGCAAATTAAATTTTCCCGCCCGCCGGTCAAATCATTTTCCTGCCGTCCGGCTCAGCGAAACGCCTAGTCCCGGCTAAGAAAAAATCACCCCTTGCAACTTTACCCATAACGGAGAAATGTCAGGTATGACTCCGATTCTAAACAAGATTGATGTCACCCGCCCTGATCCGGGCGTTCATGCGCACCTATTGGTGACGGAATCGGGTGGGTTGGTGGCGCTGGAAAGCCCCGCAGCGATTATGGAGGAAGTCGAGTTCCGGGCAACCCACGTCAGTTCGCTGATGGAGGAAATGTTTAAGGAAGCTGGAAAACATGACTTGTGGGAAATAGACGAAGCGTGATGAGCCGGAGGGTTTTAGGGTAACAGAATATTCGATCCACTCCGGGTCGAAGCCGTGAGGTGTAATTTTCATTGGCAACGACGCCCCGCGCCGGTTAACTCGCCGCGTGTCGAAACGCCAAAATAACACCGCCATCGCCGCCGGACTGCTGTTCGTCGTCTTTTTATGGGGTGGGAACAATGCCGGGACCAAGTGGCTGGTCAGCCAGGATATGGGCCAATGGCCGCCCATTTGGACCGGCGGCACGCGGTTTCTCATCGCCGGTTTCATCTTGCTGGCGATCCTTCGCTTCACCCGGTTGCTGGGTGAGTTCAAACCCATCGAGCGCGGATTATGGCCGCAACTCTGGCTGCGCGGCGGCCTGGGCCTCGCGGCTTATATCGTGCCGTTCTGCTGGGCGCTCAATCTCACCGCCGCCTCGCACGTCGCGTTGTATCTGGGCGCCTCGCCGATCTGGGCGCTGTTGGCCGAGGAACGTCCCCGCCTGAGTCTTGCGAGTTTGCGGCGCTACGGCGCGGCGTTGCTCGCGCTCGGTGGTGTCGTGGTTCTATTCTGGCCAGCGCTGCAAACCGGCAAATCCGATCTCCTTGGCGAATTCATGGGCCTCTTCGCCAGCATCATGTGGGCGAACTACAGCTGGCAATCGCGCTGGCTGAGCCAGAAAATCCCAGGCGTCGAAGTCGCCGCGCATTCCATGTGGATGTCCGGCGTGTGGCTCATGCCGCTGGGAATCATCGAAGTCGCGAAGCGCGGCCTCGTCGTGGACGCGCCGCATCTGGGCGTGCAGGCGTTGTGCATCTTTTTCGGCGGCGTGATTCCGTATGCGCTCTGGAACTCCGCCCTCCGGCACTGGCGCACGAGCCAGGTGATGCTATTCAACAATTTCATCCCGATCTCGACGACCACCTGGGTCTATTTCACCATGAACGAACCCATCACCTCGACCTTTTGCGCCGCGATGATTTTGATCATCGCCGGCGTGCTGCTCGGGCAGATGGACTGGTCGAAAATCTTTAAAGTGCCGGAAAGCTTTTGAAGCATTGAACCGCGAAATACGCGAACCGCGCGAAATAAAATTCAGAAAAGAAATTCCGTGTTTCGTTCGCGTATTTCGTGTATTTCGCGGTTAAGAATTTATGGACGTGAAAAACCTTAACGCCGTGCCGTCGTTCATCACCGCCGACGGTTCGGAAATCCGCGAACTCCTCGCGCACCGCAACTCCGGCATCCGCAACCAGAGCCTCGCCGAGGCGCGTATTCCCGTGGGCGGCGCGACGCTGGAACATTATCATCCCAAGTGCGAGGAGATTTATTACATCACGCATGGCACGGGCCGGATGCGCATCGAGGGCGAACTGCGCGAGGTGAAACCCGGCGACGCCATCGCCATTCCGCCCGGCCAAAAACACAAAATTTGGAACACCGGCGGCGAAATCCTGCATCTGCTCTGCTGCTGCGCGCCGTGCTACGAGCACATCGATACGATTATCACGGAAAAGTGAATCGCCGGCGGCGTGCCAAAAATCTCTTTTGACCCCGTGCCCGTCGAGTCCTACGCTTCCCCTCGTGCGCGGGAATCTGGCCAAAGCCTTTGAACTGGCGAACACGCAGGTGTTTCGCCGCGCCACCGCGCCCAAGTCTTACACGGATCGCCTCGGTCGCCGGCTGTTTCTCTTTCTGCTCGCGGTGCAAGGGCTCGGCGCTTTCTCGCTGATCACGTTGAGCGTGATGCTGAAAAAATTCGGCGAGGCGCGGGGCGTCATGCATCCCCTCGTCCGACAGGAGATCAATCGTGCCGGAGTAAAATTGTTGCCGATGTTTTTCTTCGTGGCGCTGGCGCTGGGTTTTGTGGTCGTGGGGCAGACGGTGTCCGCGCTGGCGCGGGTTGGCCAGACGGAATATCTCGGCTCGACGATGGTGATCGTGGTCGTGCGCGAACTCGGTCCGCTGCTGACGGCGATGCTGGTGCTGGCGCGCGTCGGCACGGCGCACGTCATCGAACTCGGCACGGCGCGGGCGCTGGGCGAGGTTGAGGCGCTGGAGGCGCTGGGCATTGACCCGGTGCATTATCTCATCGTCCCGCGCGTCATCGGCATGGCATTGGGAATTTTTTCGCTGACGATTTATCTGATCATCGGCGCGCTGGGCAGCGGTTACCTGTTCGCATTTCTTCAGGACGTGGCGCTGACGCCGGGGGATTATTTCAAACAAATTGCCAGCGCGCTCGGCTGGCTGGACTTCGCGCTGCTGGCGTTGAAGACGGTGATGTTCGGGTTTTTCATCGCGATTGTGACGTGCTACCACGGTCTCGCGCAGCCGTTGCGATTGGAAGACGTCTCGCGCGTGGCGGTGCGGGCAGTGACGCAAGGCGTCGTCGTCTGCGTGCTGGTGGATGCGGTGTTCATCGTGCTTTACATCGTCACATGAGCGAAACCTTCCATTCAGCCGTCATCGAAATGCGCGGGGCCAGCCTCGGCGCATTGCGCGATCCGTCGCTCGCGGTGTTGGAGGACGTGAATTGGGCGGTGGCGGCGGGAGAATTTTGGGTGGTCGCCGGGCAGCAGCAGTCCGGCAAAAGCGATCTGCTGATGCACGCGGCGGGCTTGATGGTGCCGACGGACGGAAGCTGCCGCGTGTTCGGCTGCGAGACGGAGGCGTTTGGCGAGTCGCAACTTTCGGAGCGGCTGCGCGTCGGTCTGGTGTTCGCCGGCGGGAAACTGTTCAATCAGATGACCGTGGCGGAAAATGTCGCGCTGCCGTTGTGCTACCAGAAAAGTCTCGCGTGGTCGGAAGCGGCGCAGGTGGTGACGGTGCTGCTGGGGATGCTGGAGCTCACGCCCTTCGCGAATTCCCGTCCGTCCAGCCTCGCGGCGAACTGGCGGCAACGCGCGGCGCTGGCGCGGGCGCTGGTGCTCAAGCCGGAGCTGCTGCTGCTCGACAGCCCGCTCGTTGGCATGGGCGTGCGGCATCGGCAATGGCTCCTGAAATTTTTGGAACAGTTGGCGGGGGGCCATGAATGGTTCGGCGGCCGGCCGATGACGATCGTGGTGACGACGGAAGATTTGCGCCCGTGGCAACATCCGAATCGCCGCTTCGCCGTGCTGGACGAAAAACAATTTACCGTGCTCGGCGCATGGGACGACGTGACCTCCGCCCGCAGCCCGGCCGTAAAAGAATTGCTGGCCGAGCCGGTGGAGACAACAATCTGACGAAGGAAATTTATGCCGCTGCAAGATCTGACCCCGCAACTACGCACGCGCCTGAACCGCATGGAACGCGCCGTGGGCTGGTTTGTGTTCATCGCCGCCGCGCTGCTGGTGTTTGGCTTTGGCTACTACATCTATCACACGGCGGAGCGGAAGGGCTGGTTCAAGATCAAGGCGCAATTCAAAACCTATCTGCATAGTTCCTCCGGTCTGAAGATCGGTGATCCGGTTTACATGATGGGTTTTCCCGTCGGTGAAATCCAGCAGGTCCGCCCGCTGGGGCCTCGGTCAAAGCATAATGTCGAGGTGGATTTCAACGTGGTGGACAATTATTTCCGCTATATCTGGTCGCAGGGTTCGTATGTGAAAATAAACGCCGGGTTCCTCGGCCAGAGCCAGTTGGAGGTGACGCGCGGGACGAACGGCTATGCCCTCTGCGTGACGCAGCCGATTTTTTACAAGACGATTCCCGAGTTGGAACAGCTGGTCGTCGCTGAGCCGGGGCAATGGCAGCTTTCGCAGTATGTCTTCACCGGCGAGACCAATGAAGTGTTCAAGCCCTACCAGCCTTACGACGGATTATCGCCGGCCACGCTGCAAGTGCTCGCCGGATTGAATCTCGAATCCAACGCCGTCTATGCTTACAACAACCAGATCAACCGCAAAGGCATTGTCGCTGTCTGGCGGGAGGATTTGAAACGCTACGATTATTACGATCCGAAAAAAAGCCCGCTGGTTGAACTGCCGGCGGCGGAGTCGGTGCCGGTGGCCGAGCGCTTGGATAAAATTGTCGGGCAGGTCGAGGTGGCCTTGCCGAACATCCTGGCCCTGACGAACAAGCTTTTTGCCGTGCTGGACAACGCCGCGAATGCGACTTCGAACCTGAATGCCACGCTCACCGCCGCGCGGCCAATGGTGACGAATCTTGCCGGCATCAGCGCGCAATTGCAGGAACCAGGCGGACTGGCGCTGTGGGCGCTCGGCACCAATTCCAACGCGCAGCTCGCGGGCGCGCTGACAAATGCGAATCTCCTGCTGGCGAACACGGACACCAATCTGGCCCAGCTCTCCGCCAGCATCGGCCTGACGCTCGACAATCTCGCCAACATCACGAGCAATTTGAATGTTCAGGTGCAGTCGAATTCCAACATGCTCGGCGGCATTTCCAAGATGGTGAAAGACTCGGATGATTTCGTTCAGGGCTTAAAACACCACTGGCTGCTGCGTTCCGCGTTCAAAAAGAAGAAAACCAACGACGAGCCGGTCGTTCCGCTGAAGTCGCCGCGTGATGCGAGCAACTAGGAAGAATGTGCGTTGAACCCCGGTGCCGTGGGGCAGGGTGCCGGTGAAATTATTTTGCAAGCAGCAGAACCAGCCCGACAAACGCCGCCATAAACCCGATGAGCAGCAGGCCGTCAACCAGGCGAAAATGCTTTGCTTCCGGCGGGTGGTCCGCTGCCGGGGTGGCGGGGCTGATGCCGCCTTTGTCCTGCACAATGAAGGTCGTGTTTGCCATACGCCCATGGTCAAGCACAACCCAAGCCAATGGTGGTTCGCTTTAAGGTAAAACCGGATTTGACCGGTTTCGTCCTGAGACATGACACGCGTGTCTCGTTTTCACATGCGGGCAGGGGATCAGGTTGGATTACCGAGCATCCGGCGGAGGCGGTTCATCATGTTGTCCGCGAAACGTTCGTATGGTTGCAACGTCCGGCCGTGGATTTTGATCTCGTCAATCGTGGCGAGGGACATCGCAAAATCAAAATCGTGAAACGCGCGGTCGCGTTGCACGCGGCGTAGCCAGCGGGTCAAATCTGTGACCTCTTCAATCTCGCCCGGATGGCCGGGGTAAAACGAAATGCCCCACTTGTCATGACGCTCAAAGCCTTCGCGTCCGCCCTTTTCCTCGAACCACGGGTCGCACAGGAGGATGCAGACGGAGCCGCGCGGGCTTGAGCCCAGCCGGTAGAACACCATGCGCGCATCGGTTTCGCCAAAGAGGTCGTAGGCGATCTCCAGCGCGTCGTCGGACGGCGGGGTAAATTTCGTCTGGAAGCCGAGCCGGAAACTGCCCGGGGTGGCGCGCGACGGCTCAATGCAGAGGTTCTCCGCAAATATCCACAGCGTTTCTTTTGGCAGGTCGTAGCTGGCGAGACAGTCCTGCCACGCCGCCAAAGCTTCCACCAAGTTGGGCCGGGTAAATTTTGCGTCACTCATAAAGCCAGTCTGATTGCCGTATTAGTGCCGGTTTTTGCGGAACCAATCAACAAAAAGCGGAATGCCCTTGGCCGCCTTCACCTGCGGCCGATAGCCGAGCACGCGTTGCGCCTTGGAAATGTCGGCGAACGTGATGGGCACATCGCCGGGCTGGAGCGGTTGCCGGTCAATGATCGCCTTTTTGCCCAACGCATCCTCGATGAGCGCGATCAGCTCGGACAATTTCACCGTCTGCGATTCGCCGAGGTTGAAAACGTCGAAGCCGAATTCCTTTTTCGTGCAGGCGATGACGCCTTCCAAAATATCCGAGACGAACGTATGGTCGCGCGCCGTGCTGCCGTCGCCAAAAACGGGGATGGGTTTGCCGGAATCTATCAGCCTCGTGAATTTGTGGATCGCCAGGTCGGGGCGCTGGCGCGGACCATAGACGGTGAAGAAGCGCAGCATCGCGATGTCGAGGCCATAAACATGGTGATACGTGTGGCCCAACGCTTCGCAGGCGAGCTTGCTGGCGGCGTAAGGCGAGATGGCGGAGAAAATCGGGTCGCTCTCGTTGAACGGGACTTTGGCGTTGACGCCATAGACAGACGACGACGACGCGAGCGTGAGTTTCTTCACGCCGGTTTTGCGCGCGGCCTCGAGGAGATTCACCGTGCCTTCGACGTTCACGCGCTGATAGAGCGCCGGTTGTTCGAGGCTGGGGCGGACGCCGGCGCGGGCGGCGAGGTGGATGACCTGGTCGAATGTCGTGGCGGCGAACAGGGCGTTCACCGCGCCAGTATCCGTGAGGTCGCCGTGGACGAAGGTGAACGGCTTGCCGAGCGACTGGATGTCGGCCAGCGTGCGGCGCTTGATCTGCGGATCGTAAAAATCGTTGAGGTCGTCAAAGGCCCAGACGCGGTGGCCGTCATGGAGCAGGCGTTCGCACACGTGCGAGCCAATGAAGCCCGCGCCGCCGGTGACGAGAAAATTCATGACGCCACGCTAACAACGGAAGGGGAAACTGTCGAGCGCGTGAAATGACTGAGTGGAATGAACGCGCCGCCTTGCTGTAAATTTTAATTTCACCAAGCGCTCCGTTTCCCTCGCCCCGCCGCGCAGCGCGGCGAGCCGGTTAGGTGAAGAAAAGGTGCTACAAACATGCGAGCCAATGGAGCCCGGCCGCCATGTCTCCGACCCCGTGCCGGAACGCCTTCCGTCACGGGCCATGAAATTTCTGCCCGTCCATCGTGCGCAATTCCCATCCGTCCGGTTTGGCCACCAGCGTCACGGCTCCGGCTTTGCGCGCGTAGAGGACGGGAATATTTTGCCGCGCCAAGCGTTCCCGCAACGCCGCCGGCGCGCGCTTGGTCGCAGGAAATTCCGAGTCGGCAATGATGATGATGCGCGGCTGAATCTTCTCCAGCAGCGCATCGTTCAACGGTTGCACTTTCTCTGGCAGACCAACCACCACGATGTCGGCACGCAGATCGTTCGTTTGATTGAATAAATCTTCCTGTCCCGTCCGCCCCAAATCGGACAGCAACAAAATCGTTGCGCCCTGGAGCTGGCCGCGCAACACGAGCGAGTTGTCGTCCGCTTGGGAATAACGGTTCGTTGCCGCCGGATACAGCACCTGCCAGTTGCCGATGACGCTGCCGCGCTCGACGATTTGATGGCGGTTGGTTTGTGTGTCCATCGCCGCCAGCGTTTGCCGATAAATCGAGGAACGAAAACGCACCGGGCTGGTGAATACCTGAGCTATCGAAAATCCATCGCACACTTCCTGCGCACCGCCCATGTCGCGCAAGTCGCCTTGCGTCAGGGCGAGACGGGGCAGACGGTTCACGCCCTGCCCGTGGAGGAAGGGGCGGGTGATGAATTCGACGGAGTTTGTGTCGCCGCAATCCACGAGCAAGTTGCCGACAGAGCCGCCATCGTTAACAAATACCGCATGGCCGCCGTTGAGCGGCAGAACGGTGAGCGTGGCGGTTTGCCGCGCGTCGTGCCAGCGCCAGCCATAAAAACCCGCGATGAACACCACGCCCAGCACGACGGCGATGCGCCACTGTTTCTGGAACGCCACACCTGACAACACGGCAAACAGCGCGGCGTAGTAAATCAAGAAGTCCATCGCTGTCGGGCCACGCACGTAGAAAAAGGCGTGGGGCAGTTTGATGACTCCGTGACTGGTGGCGACCATGAGCTTCATCCAGAACCAGCCGCTGTAATTGAACAGTTCGCCAATCCACGGCAGCCAGTCGCCGCAGATGAGGCTGCCGAGATTGCACGCGAGCGCCGCGCTGCTCAACGGCACGACAAGCAGGTTCGCCAGCAGTGTGACCGGGCTGAACAGGTGGAAATAATACGCGCACAGCGGCCACGACCCGAGCCACGCGGCGAACGAAACCGCCAGCCATGTCAAGCCGACGCGCCCGATGGCAATGAACCAGCGCCGCCAGCGCGGGATCAATTCCCGTGGCAGCAGCGGATCGGTGGCGAGCAAGCGGTCGCGTAATTTTTCCAGCGGCGGCATGAGCAGTGCGATACTCAACACGACGAAAAACGAGAGTTGAAAGCTGGCTTGAAAGAGTTGGAGCGGATCGCCCACGAGAATCACGAGGCCGGCGGCGGCGAGGGAATTGAGCAGGTTTCCCGGACGTTTCAGCATCCAGCCGCCGATGACGATGGTCATCATGATGGTCGAGCGGATGGCGGACGGTTGCCAGCCGGTCGCCGCCGTGTAAAACCAGATGAGCGGGATGATGACCACGCCGCACCAGAAACGGGGAAGCTGCACCGCGCGCAAAATCGCCACGAGAATTCCCGCGATGAGCGCGATGTGAAGTCCGGAGATCGCGAAAATATGCATTGTCCCACTTTGCATGAAGGGCGCGGAAACTTCGTCGGTCAGCGCGGGCCGCCAGCCGAGCGTCATCGCCCAGAGCAATTTCAATGGCTCGTCCACATCCGGCAGTCCGCGGGCGAGCGTGGCCTGTGACCACGCGAGAAAGCGGTCGCTGATCGGCGGCGCGGTGTTCGTCGAAAGCAGTTTCCAATCATCCGGCGAATAAGCTTTGAACGAGAAATAAATTCCCTGTCGCCGCAGAAAAGTGCGGTAGTCCAACAAACCTTCCGCCACCGGCGCGGGCGGTTGGGCGATGGTGCCGGCGATTTCCACCGGCTGCCCCGCGAAAAATCCGGCGGGCAGAGTTCCTTTTGTGGCGACGAGGATCTGTCCGCTCGCGGGCTGCCAATTCGTGCCGCGAGCCATGGCGGTGACGTTCAAGCGCGCCAGCGTTCGCCAGGATTCCACGTCGTCGCGCACATAGACGCGTTGGCTGGGCGTTTCGACCAGTTCGCCGCGCACACGGACGAGTTCCGTTTCGCTGGACAGCAGCCCGCGCAAGTCTTGTGGCGAGATGATTTCAGTATGGAGGGCAAAATTGATCCAGCCCGTCAGCCCAAGCAGCAAACAGAGCAGATGCGGACGGATTTTTCCGAGGATGACGGCGAGGACGAGGACGAGAAAGGCGGTGGCGAACAATAGGACGAGCGGCACCTTAAGAAATTGCCCGAGTAGCAACCCTGCGGCGTATGCCATAACGACGCTGACCAATGGCCGGTTCATTTTACTTCACCATCGTTTGCGGAGTTTTCCGGTTCCCCAAAGCAAAAGCAAGCCAATCGCCGCGCCGCTGGTGTCAATGAGCACATCCGTGGCGTGCGCGGTTCGTGTCGGCACGAACACTTGATGCCATTCGTCGCTCGCGGAGTAAAGAATGACGATCGCCAGCGCCAGGCCCGCTTCCGGCCAGCACCACGCGCCTTCGCTTGGTTTCGGCGTGGCCAGCCCGCTTTCATTGCCCGGCGATGCGGCAAGCGGAGCGCGGGTGTAATGGATGCCGCGCCAGAGGAGCAGACCGAGCAGGGCGTATTCAGAGAGGTGACAGGTTTTGCGGAAAAGAAAGTGCAGGGCATCCAGATGTTCCGCCGACATCGCGGGAAACAACCAGTGCATCAGCGGCACAAACAAAGCCGATGAATGCTCGGAGGAATGGGTGTCGGACGAAAATGAAAAGATCACCACCATCCACAGGGCGGGCGGCAGCCAGTAAAAAATCCGGTTTTTCAGTTTCGACACGCCGCGATGAAAGCGGGATTCCGCCGGTGCGGCAATCAGAAATTCAAACTGCCTGGTGTCAATCAAGCCGGCAATGTTCCTATCTGCCGGTGGAGCGCGGGCTTCAGCCCGCTTCAACACCCAAATTGCAGGCGACATTGAAGCGGCATAAATGCCGCGCTCCGCAAAAATCAGGTTAGCGCCGCCGAGCCTTTGCGATTGCCAAGTCGCGCTGGATTTGGCAGAGAAATGAACCCGATGAAAAAGCTCGCAACCATTTTTACCGTCGTGCTGGCAGCGGCGATTGGCCGCGCCGCCCTGCCACAGCCGGATTTGCTCGCGCAAATCCATTTTGCCGGCGTCCAAAAAATTTCCACCGGCAAGGATGCCGCCTTGTTCAACCGCGACTTCGGTTCCCCCGAGGCGCTGGCCCTGCGCACGCAGACGGCGGACAAGCTGTCGGTCTGGCTCGCCGGCTGGCTGCAAAAAAATGTTGGCCCCAGCGGGCAGGGCGGCGCGGCGAGCTTGCGCCCGTTGCTGGCGGATATGGAGCAGGCCGAATGGTTTTTTGAGTCGCGCCTCGAACCGAACGGCAAGGTGGACGCCGCCCTCGCCATCAAACTGAACGCCGACCGCGCGAAGCTGTGGCAGGCCAATCTGAAAGCGTTTTTCCCGTTGGCGACGTTCAAGTATGCGGGCGGCTGGTTGTATTTCGACACCGGCACCGGCACGCAAAAATTGTCCGATGGCCTGGCGCAAAAGATTTCCACTCCCGACGCGGCGTGGCTTTCGCTCGATGTGAACTGGCCGCGGCTGGCGCGGTGGCATTCGCAGTTGCGGGAACTTGGTTTGCCGGAAACCAAGTTGCAATTGGTGGCGCAGGGAACCGATTTGCATCTGGACGGGAAATTTTTCTTCCCGGAAAATCTCGCGCTGAACCTCGAACCGTGGCGTATGCCGACGAACACGGTGCATCAACCGTTCGTTAGCTTCACTGCCGTGCGCGGTTTCGCCGCGTGGCTCAAGACGCAAGCTTGGGCGCAGCCTTACCAACTCACGCCCACGCCGAACCAGTATTTCACGTGGGCGCTGCCGCAGGTTCCGTATCAGACATTCGCCGCCGTGCCGGTGGCGGATGCGGCGGACTCCTTGTCGCAAGCTTACGCGCGACTCCAACCGATCGTCAGCGCCCCCGGCGGACAAGGCGCTTTCCTGACGCCGTTCACGTTGCAAAAGACAAATAATCAAATCACCCTGGTCGGCGCACCGTTCGTCGCGCCTTACTTGCAGGCCATCCGGGAACCGGCGGGACAATTCCTGCTGGCCGGCGCGTTTCCGAACACCCCGCGCTCCAAGCCGCTGCCGCCGGAACTGTTCCAGCGGCTCGCGACACCCAAGCTTGTGCTTTATCACTGGGAAATCACCGCCGAACGCTGGCCGCAGGTCTTGCAACTGAGCCAGCTCAGCCTGCTGCTCACCGGGCATCGCCAGCTCGGCGGCGAAACGGCCTCCATGAAGTGGATCCAAAAAATCACGCCGGCGCTTGGCAACACCGTCACCGAAATCACCCAGACCGGCCCGGCGGAAATGTCCTTCACGCGCAAAGCTCCCGGCCTGTTCACCGCGATGGAATTGTTCACGCTCGGCAGTTGGCTGGAGGATCCGAAGTTTCCGGCACTCGATCTTAAATTGCCGCCGCGTCCGAAGCGGCCGTTGCACCCGCATCCCGCGCCGACGAACAAGCCCGCGCCTGCACCCGCGCCTGCAAAATAATTTCCATGCTCAAACTCGGCGTCAACATTGACCACGTCGCCACGGTCCGCGAGGCACGTTATCGCGGTCGCGGTCACGGTGAACCTGATCCCGTCGAGGCCGCGCGCATTTGCGAGGCGGCTGGCTGTCACGGCATCACGGCGCATTTGCGCGAGGACCGGCGGCATATTCAGGACCGCGATGTCTGGAAGCTGCGCGAAATCGTCAAGACGCGGCTGAACCTTGAAATGGCCAACGCGCCGGAGATTATTGAAATCGCTTTGAAGCTGAAGCCGGAAATCGTCTGCATCGTGCCGGAGCGCCGGCTGGAAGTGACGACCGAAGGCGGACTCGATGTCGTTGCTGCCGAGAAGTCCCTCACCGAAACGTGCAAAAAGATGAAAGAGGCCGGCATTGAGGTGAGCCTGTTTATCGCCCCGGACGAAAAGCAGATCGCCGCCAGCGCGCGAACTGGTGCGCAGTTCATTGAACTGCACACGGGCACGTTTGCGGAACATTTTGACGACAAGTCAAAGTGCGAAGTTGAGGTGCAACGCCTCATCCGCGGCGCGCAGCAGGCGCATTCGCTCGGCTTGAAGGTAAACGCCGGGCACGGCTTGAATTACGTCAATCTCCCGACGCTGTTCCGCGTGCCGCATCTGGTGGAGTTGAACATCGGCCACAGCCTCGTGAGCCGCGCGGTGTTCGTCGGCATTGAAACCGCCGTCAAAGAGATGCTCGCGGTGATGTCGGGCTATCGCGGCGAATGATCACGCGCCGGCCTTGGCATAACGCTCGGCCACAAAATCCCAATTCACGACGTTGAACCACGCGTTGATATAATCCGCGCGCTTGTTCTGGTATTTCAGATAGTAGGCGTGCTCCCAAACATCCACGCCCAGCAGCGGAATACGTCCGGCGCTCAACGGCGTGTCTTGATTTGCCGTGGGCTCGATCTTCAGTTGCCTGCCGTCCAGAACCAGCCAGGCCCAGCCGCTGCCGAACTGGCCGAGCGCCGCCTGGGTGAGGCCATTCCTGAACGCGCTGAAACTTCCGAACGACGTATCAATGGCCTTGGCCAGTGCGCCCGTGGGCGTGCCGCCGCCATTCTTCTTCATCATCTGCCAGAACAACGAATGGTTGTAATGGCCGCCGCCGTTGTTGCGCACGGCGGTGCGGATGTTTTCCGGAAAGGAATTATAATTCTTAAGCAGGTGCGTGATTTCCAGCAGGCCGAGTTCGTTGATTCCGGCAACCGCCTTGTTCAAATTCGCCACATACGCCGCGTGATGCTTGTCGTGGTGAATCTGCATCGTCTGCGTGTCAATGAAAGGCTCCAGTGCATCATAGCCGTAGGGGAGCGGCGGCAGCGTGAATGGTCCGACTGATGCGGCGGCGGGTGCGGTCGAACTGTTTTGGGCAAATGCACCGGGCAGGGTCGCGAGAGCGGCACCGGCGAGCGCGGTGGTTTTAAGGGCGTGGCGGCGGGTCATCATAATCGATCCTTGGTTTGGGTTCTTGGTTTTTGAACTCTAGCTTCGACACCTGCCCAAGGCAACGGTTCAACCAACTTATTATCTGGGAGGCATTACCGGCAAGGTAGCTGCCGGATCCGCCGGGCTCTTGCCGAAAAACCAGAAGAACACCATCACCGCGACTGGGAAAATAAACAGGGCCACGATCAAAATGCGGGTGCGGGTGGTGGGGTTCATCGAAAATTAATGCCTTGAAAAAATCTCTGTTGGGTTTGGCGCAAATGCTGGTGAAGCAACATCAAAAATCCAATCGGCAAACGGTTTGGAGCCAGAAAGGTGTGTGGGCATGGCTTCTAAGAGTTTTAGCCAGCCCTTCATGTCTTCATTAACTTCAAAAGTCATTCCGTCAGTCGTTTCGAATAAAAGACAAATGCAATCTACAGAAAACAAGTCGCGTTTGAATGCAGTCACACGATTGGTTTTATTCCAACTAATTGAACATGGATTGGCCGATTCATTTTTCAGGGAACAAACGGAAACTTTCTGTGAATCAAAAACAATCTCGAAATCGTAGTTCCGAGGCTTTGATGGTTTTCCTTCTTTGATGTCCCGTAAGATATTTTTGATTATGCGCTTCGTCTGCCAACGATTGATGAAGTGCACCAGGAAAAATGCAAAGGCTACAGATGCGGCAAAAACCAAAATGGATTTGCCATTCATTGATTACCCCTTGTGCTGCATCTCGCCGTGGACTTTCACCACGGCCTTGAGCAGGGCGTCCCAATCGGCTTCCGTCGTTTCCCAGCCGGCACTCATGCGCACGGCGCGGACGGCGTGGGTGGACTTGTAACCCATCGCGGAGAGCACGTGCGACGGCTCCTCTTTACCCGTCGTGCAGGCGGAACCGGTCGAGACGGCGAAGCCCGCCTTGTCGAGGCGGATGACCCATTGCAGCTTGCGGTCGCCCTCAGGCATGAGCGCGGAAACCGTGTTCCACAAGCGCGGCACGTTGTGGCCAATGATGCTCGCGCCGGGCAGGGCACGGAGAAACTGCGCTTCAAAATTATCGCGCCACAGTTTGCGCAAAAGATGTTCGCTGCGGGAAATCTGTTTCTCCCGCACTTCCAGCGCCGCCACGAGCGCGGCGATGGTCGCGACGTTTTCCGTGCCGGCGCGGCGTCCGCCTTCCTGTTTGCCGCCGAGCAGCAAGGGCGTGATGTGGCTGCGATGCGGAATCTTCAAAAAGCCCACGCCACGCGGCCCGCCGAACTTGTGCGCCGCGCCGCTGACATAATCGCAATCGCCGAGGCCTTTGCTGGGCATCTTGCCGATGTATTGCACGGCGTCGGTGAAGAAAGGCACCTCGTAAGCCTGACAGATCGCGTGGATTTCCTGCCACGGCTGGATGACCCCCGTTTCGTTGTTCGCCGCCATCACGGCGACGAGGCCCGGACGCGTGTCCGCGAGTTCGTTCGTGAGCCATTCCATGTCCACCACGCCGTCGTGCGTGACGGGAATGGTTTTGGCGCGCTTGCCGAAATAATGTTTCGAGGAATCATCAATGCACGGATGCTCGATGGCGGAAATCCAGACCTGTTCCGTCGGCGCAAGCTTCTTGGCGAAATGGTGCATCACCGTGTTGTTCGCCTCGGTGGCGCCGCTGGTCCAGACGATGTCGAGCGGATGGCAGCCGAGCATCGCGGCGAGGTTTTCGCGGGCGTTCGCCAGCGCGATGGCCGCGCGGGAACCGGCCTGGTGCATGGACGACGGGTTGCCGTCAATCTTTTCGGTGACGTGCAACCACGCTTCGCGCGCCTCGCGCATCACGGGCGCGGTGGCGTTGTAATCGAAGTAAATCATCGGTCTAACAGGATACTTTTCGCGGCGGCACTGGCGAGTTTTTTGTGGCACGCGTGTCTCGCGGGTGGTTTCGGGCGTCGCGCCCGAAACGCTGCGACGGACGAAATATCTTTGGCTTGTTTACGGTGGACGGTGCCGTGCGTCTCGCCGCAATCCGGCGGGACGCCGGATTGGACCCGCCGGAGGCGGGTGCTACCTACGTCATTTGAGAGCGCTCGACAATTTGGTGAGGACCTTCTTGTGCGCGGAAGTGAAGGCCAGTTGTCGCATCTGCGCCGGGGTTTTCCAGACGCCTTTCGCTTTTGCCTGGGATGGCTTCAACGAAACTTTAAACGCCTCCAGCGTGATGCGATAACGCGTGATGGAATGTTTTACGGTGCAAAGGGGTTCCAGCTTTACGGAGCGCGGGTCGGTGATCCGCAGCATGTCAAACTCCGCAAAAAGTTCCATCGGATCATTGGTCTTCATTCCGACTTCCACGTTCGGAAATTCCCACAGATGCGCGTTCACCACGCCGGCGGGGCGCTGGCGGACGAGGAACTTCCCGTTGTGCTCGATGACGAACGCAATGAAGCGCCTCGCCGTGGCCGCCTCACGTTTGCCGAGGTTGGGCAATTCCTCCGTGCGACCGTCCTTGAACGCGACGCACAGCGTTTGCACCGGACACAGCAGGCATTGCGGACTGCGCGGCGTGCAGATCAGTGCGCCGAGTTCCATCAGGGACTGGTTCAGGTGTGAACAACTTCTATCTGTGGTGGGGCGAGCGTCCCCGCGAGCCGTCGTCGCCTTGCCTTGCCGCGCGGAACCCGGCTCGCCGGGAGTCTCGCCCCACCTTTCATGGACGCAAGCCACCAGTTCCTCCGCCAGCGTCCAAAGATGTGCGTTCGTCTCTTTTTCCTTCGGATTCTCAGCGATACCGAAGACGCGTGTCAGCACGCGGATGACGTTGCCGTCGAGAATCGGCGTGGGCTGGTTGAAGGCGATGCTGCAAATCGCGCCGGCGGTGTAACGACCGATACCGGACAGGGCGAGAACCTCGTCAAAATTTTCCGGGAATTTCCCGCCCTGCTGCATGACGATTTGCTGCGCTGCTTTTTGCAGATTGCGGACGCGAGTGTAATAGCCGAGTCCTTCCCACAGCTTGTGGATCTTGGCCGAAGGCGCACTGGCGGCGGTTTCAATCGTCGGGAGTTCGCTCATCCAGCGGTTCCAGAAGGGGATCACCGTTTTCACCTGCGTCTGCTGCAGCATGATTTCGCTGACCCAGATCGCGTAAGGATCGCGCGTGCGCCGCCACGGCAGGTCGCGGGCGTTCGCGGCGAACCAGTCGAGCAGCGTCGAAGAAATCTTCAGCACTTTCGTTTCGTGTTGGCGGCGGCGCGGCGGCTTCGACATCGCCGACAGTTTAGGGTGTGAATCGGAAGTGGAAACCAGAATTGGAGAGAAAACAGCAAGATTGCAACTTTCTTTGATGACATCTGCGGTTATACTAAACCGATGCCGCCCCTCACTTTCATCGCCCGCCTGTGGTCTGGTTTCAAGCCAGCCGGCGTGTTTAAAACCGCCGGTTGGCCGATGCTGCTGGGATTGATCTGGGTTTTGGCAGCAATGCCGGCCGCGGCCGCCCCGCCGGTGGCCGTTTTTGGCCGGGAAGATTTCTTTACGTTGAACGCTTCGCAGACTTCCAAGCTGAAAAATTCCGGATTCAATACCGCCATTCTGTTTGTGGTGGATGTCGCGGCCAACGGTGACCTGAACTACAATGGCGATCATCTGATCATCACCAATGGCGTTTATATTGGTGATGCCGGCTGGCCCGCACGATTGGCGGCGCTGAGGGTGGCGCCTACTTCCATCACGCGCATCGAGGTTTGCACCGGCGGCGCTGGCGCGCAAAGTTGGAACAACATCAAAACCTTGATCGCGGCGCAGGGGACCAATACGGACAGCATCCTTTACAAAAATTTTCAGACCTTGAAGAACACGCTGGGGATTGACGCCATTTGCAACGATGACGAGGTGGCCTACGATGCCGCTTCCGCCGCCAAGTTCAACCGCATGATCACGTCGCTGGGAATGAAAAACACGCTGTGTCCCTATAACAACGTGAGCTATTGGCAGAGCGTTTTTAATAACAGCGCCATTGATGCGATTTATCTCCAGTGTTACGACGGTGGCGCGGGCAACGATCCCGCGACCTGGAATGGCTACTTCGGCGGCTTCAAGGTCGCGCCCGGCGACTGGAGCAACGATGGCCTGGCCGCGGTTGCCGCCAAGTTCGACGCCTGGTCGCCCGTCATCAATGGCGGCTTCATCTGGCAGTTCGAATTTATCAGCGCCGCCGATCTGGCCAGTTACGGTGCCATCATCAACAAAGCCGTGGATCCAATGATGATTACGCCCAACACGGGATTTTCCGCGATTGCGGCTTTCAATCAGCGGGTGTTTCCGGCGAGCACGTCATTCACCCTGTCCAACGCCAGCGCCAGCGCGCTGTCGTGGAGCGTCATCAACACCTCAAGCTGGCTGACGGTTTCCACCACGCTGGGAACGAATGCCGCCGGGATCACCACCAATATCGTCGCCAGCCTGAACCCCGTCGTGGCGACGAATCTGGCGCAGGGCACTTATGCTGCGAACGTCCTTTTCAGCAATAAAACCACCCACGTAATCGTGCTGCGCAATTTCACCCTGAACACCGCCGTCGCCAATTGGCCCGTTGCATTGACCGGTTTCAATGCCGCCATTCTCGCCAGCAATAACGCCACGGCCGCCAGTCCGGGAGCCACGGCGTTCGATGTCCCCAACAATTATTGTTTCTATCAGCAAGGCTTGAGCACGGGCACGCGCGGTTTGCCGTTGAGCGGCGTGTTCTCCAGCCAAAGCGACAGCGCGACGGCCTTTCAGCTTGGGCCTTATGGCGCGGCGGATGCGTTGATGCTGGGTTACACTTACGCCCGATCCGGCACGCTCACGCTGGCGAATCCCGACGGATTTAATTCGCTGACCATTCTCGCCTCCTCGGCCAACGGCGGCGGGCAGGGGACGTTCGTATTGAATTTCACCAACGGCACCAAGAGCCCGGTGTTTTCGTTCAATTGTCAGGATTGGTTTGGCACCGTCACCAACGTCGCCATCCAGGGTTTCGGCCGGGTCAAACTGGGGACGAGCTTTGCTTTTGAAGATCCCGGCGCGGCCAATCCGAACCTGTATCAGACGACGATCAATCTCGCCGCGCTCGGTCTCACGCGGCCCATCGCGTCCATCACGTTTTCCAATCGTGCCGGCGCCGGGGTAAATGAGACCGCCGCCATTTTTGCCATCAGCGGCATGCCCAACAGCATTCCGCTGCAGCCGCCCACCGGCTTCACGGCGATTGCCGGCACCAACGCGACGGTCCGCTTGTCTTGGAACCCGTCCGCCGGTGCGACGAATTACCATCTCAAGCAATCTTCTGTCAGCGGCAGTTCGTATGTTACTATTGCCAGCGTGCCCGGCACCAACTTCACGGCCACCGGACTGGCCAATGGTTCGACTTATTATTTTGTCGCATCCGCTGTCGGCACTGCCAACGAGAGCGCCAATTCCAGTCAGGTCAGCGCCATGCCTGGCTCTTACCGGGGCTGGGCGTTCGGCTTGAATCCCGTGGCCTACTGGCCGCTGGATGAAACCACCGGTCCCATCGCGTATGATCTGGTGCGCGGCAGTAACGGCGTTTATGCGGGCGGCTACACGTTGGCGACCGGCGGCGCGGTCGGCGCGGGCTTTGGTAATCCTCATCGCATCGCGTTCTACAACGGTTCGTCCGGTTACACGCAGATTCCGCGGCTGATCGGCAACACCAACTTCTCCATCGTCTTCTGGGTGCGCACCGGAGTTACCGGCGGCGGGGCGAATTGGTATAACGGCCAGGGCCTCGTGGATGGCGAAGTTGGCGGCACGACGGGCGATTTCGGCGTGGCGCTCGTCGGCGCGAAGGTGGGTTTCGGTATCGGCAATCCTGACACCACCTTGACGTCGGTGGCCTCCATCAACAACAACGCCTGGCATCAGGTCGCCGTCACGCGCGACGTCACCAGCGGCTTGATGACCCTCTGCATTGATGGCAAGTTCGACAGCAGCCTGACCGGTCCGGCCGGGATGCGCACCAACTCGCCGGCGTTGCGCCTCGGCAGCCTCCAGACCGGCGCCAACTTTTTCAACGGCAGTCTTTCCGACGTGACGATGTATCAGCAGGTGCTCACCACGAACCAGATCGCCACGCTTTACAGCGCGGCCACCGGGATGTTTTACGACGTGATGCTCACCAATAAAATCAACGGTGCCAATCTCGTCCTGAGCTGGCCGGGCAACGGCAAATTGCTCGAAGCCACCAACCTCTCCGGGCCATGGACGACCAATGTTTCCATCTCGCCCGCCACCATCACGCCGAACCAGCCGCAGAAGTTTTACCGGATTAAAACGCAATAGACCGGCTTTTGTTTTCCTGATCAGGTGTGGCGCAAAATACAGCAGGCCGCGTTTTTCCCTGACAGGTGGGTCAAGTTGCCCTGCGAACTTTGCCGTATGCCCGGCAATTCAGTTTCGAGGACACGCCCTTGACCTCTTGATCCCGAGGAAAATTTCAGTCGGCCCGGCCGAACTTTGAAGCAAAAGTTTATGCGCCATTGAATCGAAATGGAGTCTGCCGCGGAAACGGGAAGTAACCGCCACCTCGCTGCACGCGTCTGGTGAGGCAATCAACTCATGAAATATTCTCCCGTGCGTGCTTTAGTTTGGTTCTGGCTCTTCGTCTGGTCGGCTTTGTGGCCGGCCAATTCCGTGTCTGCCGCTGAGAAAATTGACGCGGCCCGGATTCAGGAAATCGCGGCGATGTTGCCGGCGCAACCCGCCGGTTTTGCCTGGCCGATCACAAATCGCGCCGCGTGGCACCAACTGGCCGCGAATCCGGCGTTCTCGGACACGGTGACGACGGCGGCAGGGTTGCTTGCCAAACCGCTGCCGGAGCAGCCGGACAGTTTGTTTTTGGAATACTCGAAAAACGGCAACCGCACGCACTGGCAGGACGTCGCGTTTGAGCGGCGCGGGCGCATCGCCAAATTCACACTGGCCGAGGCGTTTGAGAATCAAGGCCGGTTTCTGCCCGCATTGGAAGCGACCATTGCCGCGTTGTGTGCGGAAAAAACCTGGGTGTATCCGGCTCACGATGGCGGATTAAAAAACTTTCGGGGCGAGGAAATCGTGCCTGAACTTGGGGCGACCGGCCTCGCGGCGGAACTGGCGGAAGCGGACTTTGTGCTTGGTGATAAACTCTCTCCCGCCACACGGCGACTCATCCGTGACAACGTCCGGCGCCGCGTGCTCGTGCCGTTCCGCGATTCGGTGGAAGGCCGGCGCCAGCCGCCATTGCACTGGCTGTTCGTCCGGATGAACTGGAATGCCGTCTGCGTGGGTAATACCGTGTTTGCGGCGCTGGCACTGGAGCCGTCGCGCGGCGACCGCGCGTTTTACGCTGCCGCCGGTGAGCGTTACATCAAATATTTTCTTTCGGGATTCGGGCCGGACGGCTACTGCGCCGAAGGCATCGGCTATTGGAATTACGGTTTCGGCCATTTCATCCTGCTGACCGAGGCGCTGCGGCAGGCGACCGGCGGAAAAATGGATTTGTTTGAGGGCGACGCCATCGCGCCTGCGCTGTTTTGCCGGCATGCGGAAATCTTCCCCGGCATTTTCCCGACGATCGCCGATTGTTCGCCGGGCACGAGGCCCAGTCCGCAACTGACCGCCTATGTTTGCGGGCGTCTCGGTCTGAATGCCGGGCAAAATAAACTCGTCGGCGATGCCAAAAATCTTCCGCTGACGCTGCTGCTGGCGAGCCTCGACGGAAATTTGCCGCGCGCGCACATAACGGAAAAATTCAGTGATGATCCGCTGCGCAGTTTTTTCCCTGACGGCGGTGTCTTGATCTCCCGCACGGCGACAGCCGTGGAGCCGCCGATGGCCGTCGTGCTCAAGGGGGGTAACAATAACGAGCCGCACAATCATAACGACGTCGGCAGCTTCAGCGTCGTGGTCGGAACGAACCTGGTCGTCTGTGATCCCGGCGGCGAGGTCTATACCAAGCGCACGTTCAGCGCGCATCGCTACGACAGCAAGGTCTTGAGCTCTTTCGGCCACGCCGTGCCGGTCATTGCCGGAGAGTTGCAGCGCGCTGGCCGCGAGGCGCGGGGCGTGATTCTGGAGACAAATTTCACCGCCGCCGCCGACATGCTGGCGCTGGACATCCGTTCCGCCTACGCAGTTCCGGATCTGGAAAAGCTGATCCGCACCTTCGTCTTTCAGCGCGAGCCGAAGGCTTCGCTGGAAGTGCGCGACGAGGTGAAATTCTCCAAACCGCAGGCGTTTGAAACCGCGCTCGTCACGTGGGGCAAAATCAAGATCATCAACGCTACAACGCTGGAGATCGCCGATGGCAACAGCGGGGTGCGCGTGGTGATTGATACGCAAGGCCGTGCCTTTCGGTTGAAGCAGGAGACGATTGATGAGGATGTGCACTCCAAACGCAAGCCCGTCCGTCTGGGCATTGCGCTGGATGAACAGGTTGCGGCGGCCACGGTGGTCTTGCGGATCAGCCCGGTTGAAAAATAGTTTCCTCCTCGCAATTGTGCGGTTGTTTTTTGCCGTCCGCCCCGCCATGCTGGCGCCGAATTCGACTATGTATCGTATCGGCATTGATCTCGGCGGCACCAAAATTGAAGGCGTTGTGCTCGACGCCGACGGCAAGGAAGTCTTTCGCAAACGCATTCCCACGGAACGCGACCTCGGCTACCAGCACATTCTCAACCGGCTGAAATCCATGCACGACGACCTCGCCGCCGTCGTGCCCGGCCAGCCGACGACGTTTGGCATGGGCACGCCTGGCGCGCTGTCGCCGCGCACCGGCCTGCTGAAAAATTCCAATACCGTCTGCATGAACGGCCAGCACGTGAAGGCCGACCTGGAAAAACTTCTCGGCCGGAAGGTGGAGATCCAGAACGACGCGAATTGTTTTGCCATGGCCGAGGCGCTGCTCGGTTCGGGCAAAGGCAAGAAGCTCGTCTTCGGCGTCATCATGGGCACGGGCTGCGGCGGCGGCATTGTTTACAAAGGCGAAGTGTTTACCGGCCCGCAGGCCATCGCCGGTGAATGGGGCCACATGTGCATTGATCCGAGCGGCCCGCTTTGTTACTGCGGCCAGAGGGGCTGCACGGAAACCTTCATCAGCGGCGGCGGATTGGAAAATCGGTATGCGGAAAAATACGGCGTGCGCCGTTCGCTCAAGGAAGTCGAGGCGGCCTATTTCAACCGCGAGCCGGAGGCGCTGGAGTTCATGCAGATGTTCTTCGACCACTTCGGTCGCGCGCTGGCGAACTTGATTGATATTCTCGACCCGGACATCGTGGTCATCGGTGGCGGCGTTTCCAATTTTCCGGCGGTTTATACCGAAGGCGTCAAGGCCGTGCGGAAATACGTCTTCACCGACGAATTGGAGACACCCATCGTCAAACATCAGCTCGGTGATTCCGCCGGCGTGTTCGGTGCGGCATTGGTGGGGATTTAATCCCTGAAATTTATTTGCCCCCTTGCGTCCGGCAAAACGCCTGCTAGATTCCAACCGCTTTGCAGTTTGGCCAATCCAATTTGATGAAGCGGATCCGGGTGCCCTTGGGCGTCCTGTCCATCCTCCTTGTTCTCCTGTTGAACCTGTTGGCGGCGTCGCCGTCGCTGCACGAATATTTCCATACCGACGCCGGCAAAGCTGAGCATCAATGCGCGGTTACTGTGTTTGCCCACGGTCAGGTGGATTCACCGGTCGTGGACGAGGCATTGCCGGTGCCGGTCGCGGCTATTGAATTTCTCCCGCAGTTCTCCGTTTCCATTCCCCACACGCTGGTGGCGACCTTGCCGCCGGGCCGTGGTCCGCCGGTTTCCTGCCTCCATTCCTAAAGTTCACCGGTCTTCACGGACCGGCTTTCGTTCGTTTGTTTAACTCAAAACTTTGACGTGCCGTCGTGTGGCGGCGCGTCGCTTGGATCAATAAAACATGAAAAATTTTAAAATTATCGGTATTTCCGTTCTGGTTTCCGCCTTGATGGCCGGCACTGACGCCGTCCACGCGCAGGAAACCAACGAGGTGGAGCAACTGAAGCGGCAGTTGCAGCAGATGCAGGAAAATTTTGCGCGGCAGCAGGCCGAACAACAGAAACAAATCACGGCGTTGACGCAAAAGCTCGACGCCTTGTCGCGGCAGCCGATGGCGCCGGTCACAACCACGTCCGAGCCGCCGGCCAGTGTCGCCGGTGCAGCGGAAGCCGTGACGCCGGAAAAGTTCAAGGCGCTGGATGAAAAGGTGAGCGAGGTGGTGGCGGCGCAGAAGAAATCGCTCGTGAGCGAGTTCAATCCAGCCATCGGTTTGGTGGGCGAAACCATCTTCTCCGGCCAGAGCAAAGGTTCGCCGCAGAATGGCACCGGCTATCCCGGCGGCTTCGACGTCTTTCAGCGCTCGGTGGAGTTGACGGCCAACGCCTCGATTGATCCGTTCGCCAAAGGCTGGGTCGTCCTCAACGGCTCCGCCGACGCCGCCACGGGCGAGACGTCGCTGAACGTGGAGGAAGCAGCGTTGCAGACAACGTCGCTGCCGGGAAACCTCACGCTGACGGCGGGGCAATTCTTCGGCGAGTTTGGCCGGCTGGCTTACATCCACGACCACGAGCTGCCGTTCGTGAACCGTCCAATGGTGCTGGATCAATACATCGGCGGCGAATCCAAGACCGCCGGCGCACAGGCAAGCTGGCTGGTGCCCATTGAGCATTATGTGAACCTGACCGCCGGCTTCGGCACGCAGTTCGGCGACAATCCCGACGCGGTCGGCAGTTATCGCTCGTTTGGTGCGGTCAATTATTTCGGCCGGGCTTCCACCTACTTCGATTTGAGCGACAACTGGCAGTTGGAAGGCGGTGTGTCGGCTTTGTTCAATCCCGATTCCGGCAACGTCAATGCCGAACTGGCACCGGACGGGCTGACCACGCTCACCGAAACCAAACGCCAGCTCCTCGGCGGCGATTTGAGATTGAGCTACGTTCCGCTGCGCGACAATCAATTCAACAGCCTCACCTGGGGCAATGAAGTTCTCTACAGCGATAATCATTATCTGGCCACGCCTGCCGGCGGCGGCAGCTCCTTTGCCGACACCGGCGGCGCGTGGGGAATGTATTCCTACCTGACCTACAAATGGAGCCGGAGCTGGAGCGGCGGCTTTTTGTTTGAATACGTCCAGAATGATCAGGACAGCGCCGGGCGGACTTACGGCTATTCGCCTTACCTCACCTGGGCCATCAGCCACTGGAACCAATTGCGCCTCCAATACACCCACACCCAGCCGAATTCCGCCACCGGCAACGAACCCAACGATGCCGTTTATCTCCAATGGACCTGGATCATCGGCGCGCATTCGCACGGCTGGCAGCAACGTTGAAACTGAAAGGAAATTAAAATATGAAACTGAAATTATTCTGCACCCTGCTCCTCGCCCTGACGCTGGGAGCCGTTCAATCGCACGCCGCGAAGGTTCGCGTCGTGACCACGCTGACCGACCTCGCCGATTTCGCCCGCAATGTCGGCGGTGATTTTGTCGAAGTCCGCAGTCTCGCCACCGGCATCGAAGACACGCACGGCGTGCCGATGAAGCCGAGCTTTGTCCCGTTGCTCAACCGCGCCGACCTCGTCGTCTCAGTTGGCTTCGAATGCGAACATGCCTTCCTGCCTGCGTTGTTGGAAGCGAGCCGCAATCCGCGCATCCAGCCCGGCAAGCCCGGCTACGTGGATTGCTCGAAGGGTATCGCGCCGGTGGACACTCCGAAGTCCACCGATCATTCCGAGGGCGACGTGCATCCCTACGGCAATCCGCATTACCTGCTCGATCCGGTGCTGGCCAAGACCGCTGTCAGCAATATCTGCGATGCGCTTATCATCGCCGCGCCGGAACACGAGGCGGACTTCGCCAAAAACCGCGACGCTTATCTCGCCAGGCTCGACGTCAAAATTGCCCAATGGCAGCAGCTCGCCGCGCCGCTCAAGGGCGTGAAGTTTGTTTCGTATCACGAGCACTGGCCGTATTTCGCCGCCCGCTTTGGCATGGTGTATTTCGGCACGATCGAACTGAAGCCGGGGATTGACCCGACGCCACGCCACATCGAGGAACTCGTCGCCGACATGAAGGCGGAACACGTTCCCATCGTCGTGCGCGAGCCGCAGTTTCCGGAAAAAGTTCCGGCGCTCATCGCCAAGCAAACCGGCGCGACGCTGGTGAAATTGCCCATCATGCCCGGCGGCGTGCCGAATACGGCGACCTACATCGAGATGATGGATTACATCGTCCATTCGATGGTCAATGCGGTGAAAAAATAATATGCCCGGCTCCATCATCTCGCTCGAAAGCCTGGCCATCGGTTATGATGGCCAGGCGGTTCTCTCCGGCATTTCGCTGGCGATTGCGCGCGGCAGCTTCACCGCCATCCTCGGCGCTAACGGCACTGGCAAATCCACCTTGCTCAAGACGCTGCTGGGTTTGCAGCCTGTTGTCAGCGGACAAATCAAAATCTTGCCGCCGGCCACGTTCGGCTATGTGCCGCAGGCGATTCAATTCGATCCGCTCTATCCGCTCACCGGCTTTGATGTCGCGCTCATGGGAACTTTCGGACGCGTCGGACCAGGGCGGTTTCCGTCGCGCGCGGAAAATGATTTTGTCCGCGAATGCCTTCAGGCCACGGCTGCATCAGAGTTCGCGCGGAAGAAATTCAGCCAGTTGTCCGGCGGGCAAAAGCAGCGTGTCCTCATCGCCCGGGCTCTGGCGACGAAGCCGGACGTCCTCGTGCTCGACGAGCCGACCGCCGGCGTGGATGTGGCGGCGACGCACGCGTTGTTGGAGTTTATTTCGCAAATCCATGAAGAGCGGAAGCTGACTGTCTTGCTCGTCACGCATGATTTGCCGCTCGTCAAGAAACACGCCCAGCAAATTATCTGGCTGCATAACGGAGGCGTGCTGCATGGTTCGGTGGCGGAACTCTTCACACCGCAGCGCCTGGCGGAAATTTTTGAAATGGAGGTTGGTTGATATGGAATCGCTCAAGCAAATTCTCTCGCCCGAATTCCTGCTGCGGAACTCGGTCTATACCAGTGTGCTGATCGGCTTTGCGTGTCCGCTCGTCGGCGTGTTTCTCGTGCTGCGCCGTCTGGTATTCATGGGTGTCGCGCTGCCGCAGATTTCCTCCACCGGCGTCGCGGTCGCGCTATCCGTGCCGATGTGGCTGGGCGCAAACCCGGCGCATGCCGAACACAGCGAACATCTGCTGGCCTTTGCAGGTGCGATGGTTTTTTCGCTCGTGGCGATCTTGCTGCTGGCGTTTTTCGAACGGCGCGAACGCGGTTTGCCGGAAGGACGGCTGGGCACAGTTTATGTTGTCGCTTCAGCTTTAAGCATTCTGCTGCTTTCCAAAAACCGTTACGCCGAAGTCGGCTGGCTGGATTTGTTGAAGGGCGAAATCATCACGATCGACAACTACGACCTCATCATCACTGCGACGACGCTCGCCGTGGTGCTGGCGATGCTGGCCTTGTTCAGCAAGGAGTTTCTTCTCGTCTCGTTCGACCGTGCGATGGCGGCGACGCTGGGAAAGAAAGTTTTGCTCTGGGACGTGGTGATTTACCTGCTTATCGGCGTCACGGTCTCGATTGCGGTATTGAGCGTCGGGCCGCTGATTGCGTTCGGCTTCTTGCTCATCCCGGCGCTGACGGCGCATCTGTTCGCGCGCAACATGAAACAATTCTTCGTGCTCTCATCGCTGATCGGCGGCGTGACCGCCTTCCTCGGTTTCTGGTTTGCGTATGAACAGGATTGGCCCATTGGGCCAACGGAAGTGGTGTTGCTTGGCTTGGTCTATGCGCTGGGCTTTGTCATGAAGAAAATCTTCATGCGCTAAAACAAAACGGCGGTGGTCGTGAGGACCACCGCCGTTTGTCTTTTTCGGAATTGATTACATGTGGGCGATGATGTTGTCGCCGAACTCGCTGCACTTGATCTCGGTCGCGCCGGTCATCTGGCGCGCGAAGTCGTAGGTGACGCGCTTCGAGCCGATGGCGCCGTTCAAGCCTTTGATGATGAGGTCCGCGGCTTCGTTCCAACCGAGATAACGGAACATCATTTCGCCGGAGAGAACCACCGAGCCGGGGTTCACGACGTCCTTGTTCGCATACTTCGGCGCGGTGCCGTGCGTGGCTTCGAAAATGGCGTGGCCGGAAACGTTGTTGATGTTGCCGCCGGGCGCGATGCCGATGCCGCCGACCTGCGCGGCGAGCGCGTCGGAGAGGTAATCGCCGTTCAGGTTCAGCGTGGCGATGACTTCAAATTCGTTCGGGCGCGTGAGGACCTGCTGGAGCGTGATGTCAGCGATGCTGTCCTTGAACATGAGACCCGCGCCGCGTTTGCCTTCGGGAATCTTGCACCACGGGCCGCCGTCCACGAGTTCCGCGCCGTATTCTTCGCGCGCGAGCTGGTAGCCCCACTGCATGAAAGCGCCTTCGGTGTATTTCATGATGTTGCCCTTATGGACGAACGTCACGGATTTCTTCTTCTGCTCGATGGCGTATTCGATGGCGGAGCGCACGAGGCGCTGCGTGCCGGTTTTGGAGACGGGCTTGATGCCGATGCCGACGACCTCGGGCGTTTCGCCGAAGCGGATCTTCTTAAATTCCTTCGGAAAGTTCGTCTTGATGAACTCCAGCGTCTTGAGCGCCATTTCCTTGCCGGCCTCGAAATCAATGCCCGCGTAAATGTCCTCGGTGTTCTCGCGGAAGATGACCATGTTCACCTTTTCGGGATGCTTCACAGGCGAGGGAACGCCGGTGAACCATTGCACGGGACGCAGGCAAACGTAGAGATCGAGCATCTGGCGCAAGGCGACGTTGAGCGAGCGGATGCCGCCGCCGGTCGGCGTGGTCAGCGGGCCCTTGATTCCCACGAGAAATTCCTTGAACGCCTCGACCGTGTCGTCCGGCAGCCAGTTGTTGAACTTCTTGAACGATTCTTCGCCGGCGAACACTTCCATCCACGCGATCTTTTTTTTGCCACCGTAAGCCTTGGCGACCGCCGCATCCATCACGCGCACGCTGCTGGCCCAGATGTCGGGGCCGGTGCCGTCTCCGCGGATGAAGGGGACGATGGGATTATTGGGAACGGTGAGTTTGCCGTTGGCGATCGTGATTTTTTCGCCCGCGGGAACAGTGCAGGTAGTGTAGGCCATAAATTGAGTTTAATTATTTAATTCCTTCGCCAGATGAAACCGCCGGACGCTTGGAAAATCAAGGAAAGAAAGCGCCGGGCAACAAAAAGTCGTCCGCAAGTTTCCTCGCGGACGACTGATGATGGGCAAAATAAGTTCAGGCCCCGCCCACAAGCTTCGTCGTCGAAGTCGTGTCGCCGAAATGCGCTTTGACCTTCGCGACGGTGTTCGCGACGGACAGGCCGTATTTGTTGCGCAGTTCGTCCTGCGTGGTGGCGTGTTCGATGAACTGGTCGGGCCAGCCGATGCGCACGACGGGTGTGGTCACGGCCTTCTCGCTCATCAGTTCCAGCACGGCCGAGCCGTAACCGCCGATGAGGACGTGGTCTTCCAGCGTCACCACCAAATCCGCCTCGCGGCTGAATTGCTCGTGAATCGCCGGATCAATCGGCTTGGTGAAGCGCGGGTTGATGAGCGCAACGTCGAAACCTTCGGCGACGAGCTGTTCGCCGGCGGTGCGGGCGATGGAATTGAGCGCACCGAGACCGAACAAGGCGACTTTGCGTTTGCCGTTGTTGGCGAAGTTCTGCTGCACGACGGCCTTGCCGACTTCGATGGCTTGGGGTTCTGCTTTCACCGGCACGCCTTCGGCGGTGCCGCGCGGGTAGCGGATGAACGTCGGATGATTCACCTTGGTCGCGGTGAACATCATGTCCGCGAGCTCATCCTCGTTGGCTGGAGCCATGGCGATGACATTCGGGAAACAGCGCAGATACGAAATATCGAAGATGCCGTGATGCGTCGGGCCGTCGTTGGCAGAAAGACCGGCGCGGTCCATCACAAACATCACCGGCAAATCTTGCAGGCAAACGTCGTGGTGAATGCAATCGTAGGCGCGTTGGAGGAACGTGGAGTAAATCGCCACGACCGGACGCAGGCCCATCGTCGCCATGCCGGCGGCGAAGATCACGCCGTGTTCTTCCGCGATGCCGACGTCGTAATAACGCTCAGGCATGGCTTTTTCCAAATGTTTCATGCCGGTGCCCGTGGGCATGGCGGCGGTGATGCCGACCACGGCTTCATTGCCTTTGCAGAGCTTGATCATCGTCTGGCCCATCACGTCTTGATAGGCGGGCGGCGTGCCGGCCTTGGCGGTGGGCGTTTCGCCAGTCTGGGCGTTGTATGGTCCGAGGCCGTGGAATTTCTCCGGCTGCTTGAGCGCGGCTTCAAAGCCTTTGCCTTTCTGTGTCAAAACGTGAATGACGATCGGATGATCGCAAGTCTTGGCAAATTCCAGCGTGCTGATGAGCAGCGGCAAATCGTGGCCGTCAATCGGCCCGAGATAGCGCATGCCCATTTCCTCAAATAACACCGGCGATCCGTGACCGCCGCGTCCGTCGGTGTCTTGCAACGCGCTGCCGGTCTGTTGCAAACCAACGCCGGTCAGCGCGCCTTTGAAACCACCTTCAGCGCGATGCGCGAGCTTCAGCGCGAGTTCACCTTTCGGTAATTTGCGGACAAAGCCTTCAAAATCCTTCGCGAGCTGGTTGTAGCGCGGGCTGGTGATGAGCTTGTTGAGGTAGCCGGAAATGGCCCCGACATTCTTGGCGATGCTCCACTCGTTGTCGTTGAGGATGCCGATGAATTTTTTCGTCGTATGCGCGACGTTGTTCATCGCTTCGAATGAAATGCCATTGGTCAAGGCCGCGTCGCCGAAGATGCAAACGACGTTTTCATCCGAACCGCGTTTGTCGCGCGCCGCCGCCATGCCGAGCGCGGCGGACAGCGCCGTGCCGGCGTGACCGGCACCGAAGCAATCATGTTCGCTCTCGGTGCGAAGGGCAAAGCCGTTGAGGCCGTCCGTCTGGCGGATGGTGCGGAAGCGGTTTTTGCGGCCGGTCAAAATCTTGTGGACATAAACCTGATGGCTCACGTCCCAGACGAACTTGTCCTTGGGGGTGGTGAAGACCTTGTGCAACGCGATGGACAGTTCCACCACGCCGAGGTTCGGGCCAAGATGACCGCCGCCTTTGGCGAGGCCCTCGATCAACTCGGTGCGGATTTCACCGGCGAGTTCTTGCAATTGCGGCACCGTGAGCTTTTTGACGTGCTCGGGTCCGTCCACCATGTCCAAGTAACGACTCATATTTTATTCTTCCGACGATTCAAACGGCTTGAGCTTCATTTCGCCCGCCGCGTTTTTTTCCAGTTGTTGGATCTTTACCTCTGCTTCGGCCAGTTTTTCCTGGCAGATTTTGACCAGCCGGGCGCCCTCCTCATAGCGGGCGAGCAGCGTTTCGAGCGGCAAATCGTCCGCTTCCATGGCCTCGACGATGCCCTCAAGTTTTTTGAGCGCCTCTTCAAACGGCAAGCTGCCCTTGGCCGTGTCCCCGGCCTTGGCTGGTTTTGACATCCGGCTAGAATAGAAAACCCGCGCCCCCGCGTCCAGCGCGGAGACACGGCCTTTTTGGGAGGGAGGACAATTTCCCCGCTTGCGTTCCGGCGGATTTATGGAAATGTTGGCGACGCATTAAATGAGGCTTTTATCCATTGTTTCATCCGGCTGCCAGCGGCTGCTTTACTGCGGACTATTCATTGCCACGATTTCCACGAATGCGCCGGCGCAATCCAATGTCACCGTCCGCGTCATGGCGGCCAACACCAGTTCGGGCAGCAACCAGCGCTATGAGACGCCCGGGCTGAACATTTTCAAAGGTTTGAAGCCGGACCTCGTCTGTATTCAGGAATTTAACTATGCCAGCACCAATGGACTTGGCATCAGCACCCCGGCCGCAATGCGTGAAATGATTGATGCCACGTTTGGCACGAATTACTCCTATTTCCGCGAGACGAATTCGGGCTACTCGATTCCTAATGGCATCATCAGCCGCTATCCCATTATCACCAACGGCTCGTGGGTGGACAGTGACACCGGGGTCAATGATCGTGGATTTGCGTGGGCCCTAATTGATTTGCCGGGAACCAACGACCTGTATGCGGTCAGCATCCACCTCAAGGCCAGCAGTGGTTCGGATAACCCAGCCCGTCGCGCCGCCGAAGCCGCGGAGTTGAAAACGCTTATCCAGGCCAGTTTTCCGCCGAACGCCTGGATCGTCGTAGGTGGCGATTTGAATACCTATGACCAATCCGAGGCCTGCATGACGACCTTCACTTCCTTCTTGTCTGACCGGATGGCCCCCGCCGACCAAAATGGCGGCACGAACACCAATGCCGGCCGTTCTGAGCGCTATGACCGTGTCATGGCGTCATTTTCCTTCACCAACACACAAATACCGGTCGTGGTGGGAACGAACACGTTTACCAACGGCCTGGTATTTGATTCGCGGGTCACACCTTATTTGCAGGATGTTTCGCCGGTTCAACCGACCGACTCCGGGGTCACCGGCATGCAGCACATGGCGATTGTGAAAGATTTCCGGTATGCCATCAGCGTGTCCAATCCCGTCGTGGTCACGCCGCCATATCTCTACATGTCCACGGCCAGCATCCTCCGCTGGGCCGGCGTTAGCAATGCGACTTACAGCGTGCAAACCAAAACCAACCTGGCCGCCACCAATTGGCTTACCCTCGCCACAGCCAGTTCCACGACCACGAATTTTTCCTACACCAATGCCAGCGCGGGAACCGGGCAACGGTTTTATCGCGTGAGTTATCCTTGAATTGCCGCAGGGGCGAATGCTCACTTCTTCATTCAGCCGTGCTGACCACCGCGCCTTTTGCCAGTTGCGTCTTCAACTTCTGCCCGGCTGTGACTTTCGTCGCGTCGCGCAAAACCATTCCGGTCGCGGCGTCCGTGGTGATGGAATAACCGCGTGCCAGCACCTGTTCAGGGCCGAGGGAATTCAGCCGCTTTTCCAACTGCCGCAATGCCTCGCGCCGCTGTTTCAGTGCCAGCGAAGGTTTTGCCCGCAAAAATCGTCCCGCCAGGTTTTCCATCACCAGGCTTCGCGAGCGCGCCGCTGTCTTTAGTCCACGCAAGAGGCCCGATTGCAAATCATCCAGACGCTGCAATGAATCATTCAGCTTGCGCCGCGGGTGCAGTCGCATTAGCCGTCCGGCGAGCGATTGAAAATCGTCCCGTCCATTCGTCAGCCGCCGTTGGACGCGCAAACGCATCAAGTCCATGGCGTCGGTCACAAACTCGCGGCTGGCATACACGCCTTCCGTGATGATTTCCGCCGCCGCGCTGGGTGTCGCTGCGCGGAAATCCGCCACAAAATCCGCGATGGTGAAATCAATTTCATGTCCAACCGCTGACACGACCGGAAGCTGCGATTCAAAAATCGCCCGCGCCACGGCTTCCTCGTTGAACGCCCACAAATCCTCCAGCGACCCGCCGCCACGCGTGATCAAGATGAGTTCGACGTTGAATGTTGAATGTTGAGCGTTGAATGCATTGAGTTGCCGAACCGCTTCCGCGATTTCCCTCGCCGCGCCGTCGCCTTGCACGCGGCAGGGAACGAGGATGATTTCCAATCCGGGATTCCGCCGTTCAATGACATGCAACACATCGCGGATCGCCGCCCCGGTGGGCGAGGTGACAAGGCCAATCCGTTGCGGGAAGCGGGGCAGGGGGCGCTTACGCTCCGGTGCAAACAAGCCTTCTGCCGCGAGCTTCTGTTTCAGTTTTTCAAACGCCACCTGCAACGCGCCGACGCCTTGCAGTTCGACCTCGCGCACGATGAGTTGATATTGCCCGCGCGCCTCGTAAACCGTCACGTCGCCTTGCAGCAAAACTTTCTGGCCGTCCGCCAACAGGTCGCGCTGGCCGGCGGCAGTGCCGCGAAAGAGCACGCAGCTCAGTTGCGCCGCGACATCCTTGAGTGTGAAATAAACGTGGCCGGAACTTTGCGCCCGCAGGTTGGTGATTTCACCGCTGACCCAGACGGAGCCGATCTGTTTTTCCAGCAGCCGCTTGATGTCGGAGGTGAGTTCCCAGACGGACAGAACCTTGCGCGTCTGTTCCGGAGGAAACAGTTCGCCGAAGTCCCACTGTGATTTGGCCGGTTTGCTCATGCGCCGAAATTAAACCACGGATGGACGCGGATGGACACGGATAAAAAACGAAGCGGCCGGCAGGATGCCCGCCGCCACATCGCCCGGCGTTGTCCCATCCGTGTTCGTCTATACCCATCCGTGGTCGAACTGTATTCTACCGCTAAATGGCTTGCCGGCCGGAAACCTGTGTTAAGTCCAAGGATTTCGTCTTCGCGTCCATGCAAATGAACTGACGCCCGGCTGCCGATTTGCCAGAATGGAATCACAACAACGCACCTCAACTTTATGAAACTCTCTGTCTTCAACGGTTCCCTTCCCAAAATCGGTATTCGCCCGACGATTGACGGCCGCCTCGGCGGTGTGCGCGAGTCGCTGGAAAAACAAACGATGGATCAGGCAAAAGCCGCCGCAAAATTGATCTCCTCCACGCTGCGTTACCCAAACGGACAGCCCGTGGAATGTGTCATCGCCGACACGTGCATCGGCGGCGTGGCCGAAGCCGCTGCGTGCGTGGAGAAATTTGCCAAAGCCGGCGTCGGCGTGTCGCTTACCGTCACGCCCTGCTGGTGCTACGGCAGCGAAACGATGGACATGAATCCTTCCGTGCCGAAAGCGGTCTGGGGTTTCAACGGCACCGAGCGCCCCGGCGCGGTTTATCTCGCCGCCGTGCTCGCCGGCCATTCGCAGAAGGGCATTCCCGCGTTCAGCATCTACGGCCGCGATGTGCAGGACGGCGGTGATAAATCCATCCCCGACGATGTGCAGGAAAAAATTCTCCGCTTCGCCCGCGCCGGCATGTCCGTCGCGTTGATGCGCGGCAAATCCTATCTCGGCATGGGCGGCGTCTCCATGGGCATCGCCGGTTCCATCGTGGACCAGCCGTTCTTCGAGGATTATCTCGGCATGCGCGTCGAGACGATTGATATGACCGAGTTCTTGCGCCGCATGGACAAAGGCATTTTCGATCAGGCCGAATACAAGAAGGCACTGGCGTGGACGAAACAGAATTGCCCCGAGGGCAAGGATTACAATTCGCCCAAGACCAAGCGCTCGCGCAAGGCGCTCAACAGCGAATGGGAAAAATCCGTCAAGATGTCGCTCATCGCGCGCGACTTGATGGTCGGCAATCCGGTCTTGAAGAAGATGGGCTTTGGCGAAGAAGCGCAGGGCCACAACGCCATCGCGTCTGGCTTCCAAGGCCAGCGCCAGTGGACGGATTATCAGCCCAACGGTGATTTTCTCGAAGCGATTCTCAACACGTCCTTCGATTGGAACGGCATCCGCGCGCCTTACATCGTCGCCACGGAAAACGACTGTCTCAACGGCGCTTCGATGTTGTTTGGCCATCTGCTCACGAACACCGCGCAGATCTTCGCGGACGTGCGCACCTACTGGAGTCCCGAATCCGTGAAGCGCGTTTCCGGTCACACGTTGGATGGCGTCGCCGCAAACGGCATTTTACACCTGATCAATTCCGGCCCGGCCACGCTCGATGGCACCGGCCAGCAATCACTAAATGGCCAGCCCGCTATGAAACCCTTCTGGGAAATCACCAGGGCCGAGGCGCAGAAGTGTCTCGGTGCGACGACCTGGCACCCGTCCATCACAGAATATTTCCCCGGCGGCGGCTGGAGCACGCGCTTTCTCACACGTGGCGGGATGCCGGTGACGATGTGCCGTCTCAATCTCATTAAAGGTCTCGGCGCGGCACTGCAGATCGCCGAAGGCTACACTGTGGACCTGCCGGAGAAAGTTCACGACGCGCTCGACCAGCGCACGAACCCGACGTGGCCGACGACTTGGTTTGCGCCGAACCTGACGGGGCAGGGCGCGTTCCGTGACGTTTACACGGTGATGAACAACTGGGGCGCGAACCACGGCGCCATCAGCTATGGCCACATCGGCGCGGATCTCATTTCGCTCGCGTCCATGCTGCGCATTCCGGTTTACATGCACAACGTGGCGGCGGAAAACGTGTTCCGTCCGAGCAGTTGGGCGGCGTTCGGCACGGCAGACTTGGAGGGCGCGGATTATCGCGCTTGCAAGAATTTTGGGCCGCTTTACGCTTGAGCCGTGCTGTGGCGGTGGATTAAAAGAATTTTCAAGGCGGCCTTCGTTGTCATCCTGCTGGTGGCGGCGCTTGGTGCTGTCGCCTGCTATTATCCGGAGAAATTCCTCTGTGTGGACAGCGGTAAAAAAGTTTCGGCGGAGGTGATCGTCGTTCTCGGCGGCGGCTTGCATGAGCGACCGGAACGGGCGGCGGAATTATTCAAGCAGCACGCCGCCCCGCGCATCCTCATTAGCGGTGCCGGTGACGACTGGATCAACCGGTTCATACTCCTGCACGACGGCGTGCCGGGCAGCGCGATCCAGATGGAAAGCAATTCCACGACCACCAAGGAAAATGCCGAGTTTACCATCAAGTTGCTGCGCGAGCAAAAAGTTCACAGCGTGATTTTGGTCACGTCGTGGTATCACGCTCGGCGGGCGCTGAAGACGTTTGAGCATTACGCGCCGGAGATCAGGTTTTATTCGCGGCCGTCCTACTACGCCTTTGACCGCGCAGAGTGGACGCAGAAGGGGAATGGCAAGCGGATGCGATTGGAGTTTTTGAAGCTGCCGGGCTACTGGATTCGGTATGGCGTAAATCCTTTTTGAATAAACTTGCCCTATCAAGGTGGGGCGGGCATATTGTCAGGCCTTGATCGCGGGGTGGAGCAGCCCGGTAGCTCGTCAGGCTCATAACCTGAAGGTCGTTGGTTCAAATCCAGCCCCCGCAACCAATTTGAGTTCAATAAAACCCCTGCAAAAGCAGGGGTTTTTTGTTTTCTCGAACAGTTTGTGTGCCCGATGGTCTGACAATTATGAGGCTAAAACTGGCTCTTGTTGGTGGTTTTGTTGGTTTTTTGGGTTCTCTCAATTCATACCGTTTCAGCAGGTTTCAAACAGTCACAATATTGAAACAAACTTGAATTATGCCACTTGAATTGCGTATCGAAAAAAGAGGAAAGAACCGCTGCGTCCGCCCTTTCTGGTATGGACGGTTTGAAATAAACGGTGATCGCCAGTGCCTTAATCTCGGCGTCAAAGTAAGAGGGATTCCACCTCCTTCGCTGTCGTTAAAAGATTTGGGCGACATGGATTTTGAGCGGTCTCGCGAAATCGCCCGCGTGAAATTGGATGGCGTGATTGAAGAAGCACGCACCAAACAGGGTTCTGTGCGACTGGTTGAAAAACTTTATGAGATTAAAGTTGGCGAAACGATCAAGACCGTTTTGCTGAAAGACCTGCATTCGGAATGGGGAAAAATCCCTCGCAAAAGAAAACTGGACGATCGTTATTCTTCGCAGTGCCAATCGGTATTGAAACGATTTGCCGTATTCGTTTGCGACGAAAATCCGAAAGCCACAGAAATCGCCCATGTCACCCGTTCGATTGCCCACTTGTTTTTGAATGCCGAATCCGAACGCGGTGTCACCGGAAAAACTTGGAATGACATTTTGAAATTATTGCGGGCGACCTGCAACCATTTGCTTCCCACTGGGGCGATCAATCCATTTTCAAATATTCCCACAAAGGAAACTGACACAATTTTTCGCAAACCGTATTCCCCCGAAGAACTGGGAGCGATAATTGAGGCGAGCCGGACAGATGAATTTATCCGGCCCATATTGATCACCGGAATTTGCACGGCCATGCGACGGGGAGATTGCTGTTTACTGGGGTGGGCAAAAGTAGATTTGAAAGCCCGGTTCATTTCTGTAAAAACCGCCAAGACATGGCAGATGGTGAGCATCCCCATTTTCCCACTGCTCTTTGATGAACTGGACACGCGATCTAAAAATCGTCTGCCGAACGAACAATATGTTTTCCCCGAACAGGCAGCGATGTATTTGGAAAATGCTGACGGCATTACATGGCGTGTTCAAAAAGTGCTGGCGGCTGCCGGTTTTCGAGATGACGAGACAGATGAATCTGAACCTGTCTCAAGAGATGTAGCGCACGAAGTGGGTGCGCCCGTAACCACACTTCAAAAGATCAACGAGCCGATTGTTTATCGGGGCGAGATTCACGCCGACCGAAAAGATGGGCTGCGCCGTGCTAGTATCCGGGATTTCCACAGTTTTCGTGTGACTTGGGTAACGCTGGCTTTGACCGCCGGCGTCCCGTTGGAACTGGTTCAAAAAGTCACCGGACATAAAACCGCTGAAATTGTAATGAAACATTATTTCCAACCTGGACGCGAAGCGTTTCGGCAGGCTTTGCAAAATGCCATGCCTAAATTGCTCACGAACGGCAAGAAATCTCCGAAGGAAGAAATAATTGAATTGCTCAATAAAACGACCTCAAAAACGTGGAAAAAAAGCAAGGCTCGCCTAGAGAAAATGATGGAATCGCTCTGATTTGTTTTGAGCCAGTGACGAGGGTTCGATTCCCTTCACCCGCTCCATTCAGCTTCAACAACTTGCACAGTTGTGCAGGAAAAATGCAGGAAGATTCGCCATTTTCCAAATTATTTTTGCGCAAAACTTCAAAAAAATTCCTCGGTGTTGGTTCATGCTTGGAATTGAGAACAATGAAAAATTGCGCCCGTTGGTCGTTCGCAGCTTAAGGCGAAGCCGAAAAGTCAAAGCAAGCTCCTCACTGCCCGGTCACTGACCGGGCTTCACTTAACACTGCGCCGGCAAGAACCCAATCCTGCCAGAAACCTTGCGCGGCATCGCCCGAATCAAGTCCGCTGGAAAATTTGGTATGGATCATTTCCGCAGACTTGGCCAGTTCAGCCTTGGCTTCTTGAATTTGATTGAGTTTTTGATACGACATCGCGAGCAGCGCATGGGCGGTGGCGACTCGCGCGGCGGTATAGTCGGGATAACCGCCCAGACACCGGCGGCACCATTCCACCGCCCGGTCATAATGGCCGCGACGATATTCCAGCAGCGCCAGCGCAACCGTCCGGTTGATCGGCACGGTGGGGGTCACCCCCAAGTCGCTCACCACGGCAGTGGTGTTGGAAACAGAACTGTGCGCGCAGACGGCGATGCCGAGATGAATCGGGTTGGCAAAGGGGCCGTCGGGATCTGTCGTGGTATCCAGTTGAAACAACTGCACCCAGTCAATGCCATCGCTGCTGCTGAAGGTGTAAAATACCGCGCCGATGCGTTGTAGCCGCACCCAGGAATTTGAATCGTGCGACGGCCAGAGAGCGCTGTTGTCCGAGGTGTTGCCACCGCGAGTGGCGCGATAAAGGTTTTGGAACGTGCCTCCGGAATTCACCGCGACGGTGATTTCGTGGCACGACTTGTCGGTCAAAGAATCTCGCACCATCAAACCCGCCCGCGAAAAGTGCCGGTGCGTATTGTCCCGGTCGCTGTCCACGTCCGCCACGGATTGCACCCGCAGCCGGTAATCAAAGTCATTGGTTACGGTCAGGTGGGCAAAGAAAAAACTGTCGTTGGTGTCATAAATGTTTGAGCCACCGGCGTTGATGACGAGCGTGTTTTTGGCATTGGAAACAGTGAATGGCCGGCCGGTGTCAAAATCGGTGAACTGAAGTTGCGCCTGCAGGTCGTTGACGAAAAAATTAGTGCTGTTAACGGTGGCGACGCTCAAGGAACTGTCCGACAAAGGCTGGATGCGGATGCTGACCGGTGTTTTGGGCAAAATCAAATCGGCGAAACGCTTCAACGTCGCATCATTGTCTGCGTCATTGGATACGAGCAGGTTTGCCGTCAGGATGCGTTCAGCAATAGTGGGACGTTCGGTTTGCGCAAATCGCGCCAGCGCTGTCTTGCAATTTTCCCGGAAGCCGTTGGTGTCGCCCAACTCCAGCA
>Ga0207702_10000261_pt1 | contig 61023 bp, 60 predicted proteins | sample KBSCornC62_FD_184302 | JGI IMG/M metagenome (GOLD analysis project Ga0207702, IMG submission 184302) | Corn rhizosphere microbial communities from Kellogg Biological Station, Michigan, USA - KBS Corn C6-2 (SPAdes) (version 2) | ecosystem: Host-associated > Plants > Roots > Rhizosphere > Soil ...
CTTCATCATCATCGTTGCCCTTGTCGTCGATGATGATGAAGGCCGGAAAATCCACCACCTCGATGCGCCAGATCGCTTCCATGCCGAGTTCGGGATATTCCACCGCCTCGACCTTCTTGATGCAGTGCTCGGCGAGATTTGCCGCCGCACCGCCGATCGAGCCGAGATAGAAGCCGCCGTGCTTCTTGCAGGCCTCGCGCACCGCGACCGCGCGGTTGCCTTTGGCGACCATCACCATCGATCCGCCGGCGGCCTGGAATTGGTCGACAAAGGAATCCATTCTCCCCGCGGTGGTCGGCCCGAATGCGCCGGAGGCGTAACCCTCGGGCGTCTTGGCGGGGCCGGCGTAATAGATCGGGTGGTTCTTGAAATAATCCGGCAGCGGCTCGCCCTTCTCCAGCCGCTCGCGCAGTTTTGCATGCGCGGAATCGCGCGCCACGATCATGGTGCCGGTCATCGAGACCCGCGTCTTGGTCGGATATTTCGAAAGCGTCGCCAGGATTTCCTTCATCGGCTGGTTGAGGTCGATTTTTACAACATCGCCGCCGAGCGATTGCTCGACCTGCGGCAGATATTGCGCCGGGTTGTGCTCGAGCTCCTCGAGATAGACGCCGTCTTTTGTGATTTTGCCCAGCACCTGGCGGTCCGCCGAACAGGACACCCCTAACCCGATCGGCAGCGACGCGCCGTGGCGCGGCAGCCGGATCACGCGCACGTCGTGGCAGAAATATTTTCCGCCGAACTGCGCGCCGACGCCGAGCGATTGCGTCATCTTCAGGATTTCCTGCTCCATCTCGAGATCACGGAAGGCGTTGCCATCGGCCGAGCCGTGGGTCGGCAGCGCGTCGAGATAGCGCGCCGAAGCGAGTTTTACCGTCTTCATGCACAGTTCGGCCGAGGTGCCGCCGATCACGATCGCGAGGTGATACGGCGGACACGCCGCGGTGCCCAAGGTCAGCACCTTTTCCTTCAAAAACGCCAGCAGGCGCTCCTTGGTCAAAACCGACGGCGTCGCCTGGAACAGAAAACTCTTGTTGGCGCTGCCACCGCCCTTGGCCATGAACATGAACTTGTAGGCGTCATCACCCTCGGCGTAGATCTCGCACTGCGCCGGCATGTTGTTGGCGGTGTTCTTTTCCTCATACATCGACAAGGGTGCTACCTGCGAATAGCGCAAATTGCGGCGCAGATAGGCGTCGCGCGCGCCCTCGGACAACGCGGCCTCGTCGTCGCCGTCGGTGATGACCCTAAAACCCTTCTTGCCCATGATGATCGCGGTGCCGGTGTCCTGGCACATCGGCAGCACGCCGCCGGCGGCGATATTGGCGTTTTTCAGGAAATCGAAGGCGACGAACTTGTCGTTGTCGCTGGCTTCCTTGTCTTCGAGGATGTTGCGAAGCTGTTTTAAGTGCCCCGGCCGCAAATAGTGGTTGATGTCGCCGAACGCGGCCTCGCTCAGCGCCCGCAGCGCCTCGCGCGACACCACCAGCATGTCCTTGCCCAGCACCTTCTCGACCCGCACGCCCTCGGTCATGATCTTCTTGTACGGCGTGGTGTCGGCACCCAGCGGAAACAAGGGCGTATGCTTGTAGGGCGGAACGGGTTTTGGGTCGGGAAAGGCGGTGGGGGCGTTCATGGTGGACTCGCGGTTGAGGCCGGAAAACGCGTTTTGAGGCGCCGGCAATAAAACCGTTCTAAGCACTTTTGCCAGAAAGGAAAGGTTTTGGGCGGCGGGTCATAGCCGGATTGCACGACGGGCACAGCGCTATTCGCGCACTACCCCTTCCCGCCCTGCTTCTCCGCATCGGCATCCACCAGCGCCCGGATCATGCGCTGGTAAGGCACGCGCCGTTTCTGCGCGGCACGTCTGAAGAACGTTACCGAGCGTTGCGACAGGCTCAATGTCACCTTCACATTGTCCTCGCGCAGCACGAGCTTGTCGGGGGCCGGCAGGAAATCCTCGACAATCCTTGCCTCGCCGACGTCACCTCTGCTGTATTTTGCCGTTGACCGTTTCATGGATTGTCTTTCGTCCACTTGGGAAAACACGTCAAGAAAGTTCACAGCGCCAACTGCCCTCGCCTCTTGCAAGAATGCCGCGCGCGGGCTTCAATGGCGTCGGGGGTATTCATGGCAAGAAAAACGCTCACACACTCGCTACTCTCTGCATTTGCGCTATTGATCGCACTGGCCGCCTCGCCTGCCCGCGCCGACCGCTGCGACGATCTCGCGGGCCAGCTCAAGAACCAGATCGACGGGCTTGCGGTCGGCAAGACGGCGGCCAATATCATCTATCTGTCGCACCCGCAGGCGCAGGAGCTGTCGCTCGGCTGCGCCGGGCGCAGCTATTCCAACCAGCTCTACGCCAAATCATCGAGCCGCAAGCCCGCGCCCGGCTTCATCGATCTGGTCGCCAGCGGCGCCGCCATCATCTTCACGCTGCCGAAGGACGATATGGTGAAAGGCGTGACCCGTTGCGTGAAGCGCATGGGCCTGATCCATGGCGACGACGTCACCACGCGCTACCGCCGCCTCGACATGCGCTGCTCCCGCAGCAAAACCGACGCCTCGATCTCGGTTTCCCGAAGCAAGGACGAGTGAACGCACCCCGCTCCTCGACCGGAACCGAAGCCTCCCGTTCACCATTCGCGGCGAGAGCGGCGTCGATTGGTCGCTTTTTAATGGTTGAATTCACTGCCCGTTGGTTCCCCGCTCGCCACAGTCGGGCAACCAGCGAAGGATTCCCGTTCCCATGAGCGTATCCAGCATTTCAGCGACCCCGCCGGCAACCCCGGTTGCCAGCAGCAGCACGCCGAGCCCGCCGCCACCGAGCAACGACAACGATTCCGACGATTCGAGTTCCGCGCCGCCGGCGCAGGCTCCGCTGCCGCCGGGACAGGGCACGCGGATCGATCAGCTGGCCTGAGGGCTGGAGCTAGAATCCAGTTTTGACGCGTTTTCTTCACGCGAACCGGCGTCCACTTCGCTCGAAAACGCTATGCTAGCCGCCGCAGCTTTGCCGAAAACCGGGCTATCATGACGGCACTGAAGGGTGCCGCGCATGATGGTCAAATGGGCGTTTCAAAGCGTTGTCTGGATCGCGGGAATGGCCGCGCTCTTGCTTGTGCCCGCGGGCACCTGGCGCTGGCCGGCGGCATGGGTTTTTCTCGCGTCGATGATCCTGATCGGCCTCGTCTCGGGGCTGTGGCTCGCCAAAACCGATCCCGAGTTGTTCGCCGAGCGCATGCGCCTCACCGCAAGCGATGAGCAGCCGCCCGCCGACAAGCTCTTCGTCCCGGTGCTCGGCGCGTTCTTCCTCGGCTGGTTCGTCCTGATCGGGATCGATCACCGCCTGCACGGCTGCGATTTCCCGCGCGTGCTGCAAGGCCTCGGGCTTGCGATGCTGCTCATTTCCACCGTCTTCATCATGTGGGTGCTGCACGAGAACTCGTTCGCGGCGCCGCTCGTCAAGGTGCAGAGCGAGCGCGGCCACCGCGTCATCAGCGGCGGTCCCTATGCCTGGGTGCGGCACCCCATGTACTCCGGCGCCATCATCTTCTTCATCGGAATTCCGCTGCTGCTGGGATCGCTCTGGGGCCTGATCGCCTCGCCGCTGCTCGCTTTGCTGTTCGCGATCCGCATCACCATCGAGGAACGCGTGCTGCGCGACGGCCTCGAAGGCTATATTGGTTATACAGCGCAGGTGCGTTATCGCCTGCTTCCCGGCATTTGGTAACGGAGCCAGCGATGCCCGACAGCAAGGTCTACACCGGCGGCTGCCATTGCGGCATGGTTCGGTTCGAATGCACCACCGACCTCGCCATGGTGACCGCGTGCAACTGCTCGATCTGCACCAAGAAGGGACTGCATTTTGCGTTCCTGTCACCAAAAAGCTTTCAGCTCCGCGCCGGCGTCGAAAGCCTCAAGGAATATCTCTTCAACAAGCACGCAATCCGCCACCAACTCTGCATCGACTGTGGCGTCGACGTGTTCGCCCGCGGCAGCAAGCCCGACGGCACCGAAATCGTGGCGCTGAACGTCAGCTGCATCGACGGCATCGAGCTGGCAAAATTGGCGATGACGCCGATCGATGGCAGGAACAGGTAGGTTTTCGTGGTCCCGGCGCGCCGGGACGACGTTATGAATCCAGCTCTTTATAATGCCGGAATATCCCGTCCGTGTTGAACGCAATCCGCCGCTCGCTGGCGAGATACGCCTTGATGTTCGGCCGCGCGGCGACGCTGTCGCGCAAATCGACCAGGCCCGGGATCTTTCGCTCAAACGTCTTCATGCGCTTGGGAAAAGCGTAGCGCAGGCCCTCGACGATCTGAAATAGCGAAAGGTCGATATAGCTCAGCCGGCGGCCGGTCAGCCAGGCGCCGCCGCTTTCCTGCAGCAGCCGCTCGAAATAGCCGAGATATTTCGGCACGCGCTCGTCCCAGAATTCACCGGTGCGCTTTTTCGCAGGTTGCTTCTGGTCCTCGTAATACAGCGACGGGCCGAGCGGATGATGGGTGTCGTGAATTTCCAGCACCAGATCGGTCACCGTCAATTGCAACTGATGCACCCACAGTCTCCCCGCCTCCGATTTCGGCGCCAGGCCATGACGCGATCCCAGATAGAACAGGATGTTGGCGGTCTGCCCGACCACGAGCTTGCCGGCTTTCAAAAACGGCGGCGCGAAGGGCGGCGTGCCGGATTTTGCTTCCATCATCCGCATCATCGCCGCCATGCCGCGTTCGCCGCGCGCGACGTCGGCATAATCGGCCCCCGCCTCTTCCAGCGCGAGGCGGACATATTCGCCGCGGCCCTGGATGCCCGGCCAGTAATACAGTTCGTAGCGCATCGCCCGCTCCCTGCTGCCCGTTCAACAGACTTAACAAACCATTCCTCATTTCGTTCTACCTGTCCAATCCCGCAGCGCCGCGTGCGCACGCAAAACGCTTACCGATTTTCAACGCTACTGGCCGAAGGCATCGAGACGAGGGAACAGTGGCAATTCCTTGCTCGCGCGGGCTGCGCCAAGGGCCAGGGCTATCTGTTCGCAAAGCCCGCAAGCCTCGCGCAACTGCTGCCGGCGATCGAAGCCGCCGCGCGGCTTGTCGGCGACACGCGCGGGCCAACATCCGAAGAAACGAGGTCTGCGATCGTTGCGGCGTGATCCGAAAAAAGTGGCTCAGTTGACCGCGAAACAATACATCAGGCCGTCGCCGCCGGTGCTTCTCAGGTCAGCCTGCGAGCAGCCACCATCCGGTCCGCGTGACGGATGCGAGGAGTTCCAGGATCTTGAGGCATCGTCATCGCGCAGGCCGATACGATCGGCATGGCCGAGCATCGCCGAGCCCTGCGTACTGCTCGTCCAGTTCTTGCAGGTGCGATCCTCGCCGGCCGGGAACGCCGTGCCGTCCGGCCTCGATCCCGTCAGCATGTCGTGGCGGTTCGGCGTATCGCCACGGCCGTTGATGACATCGCCCTTTTCGCTGAGCGCGGTCTGTTTCGTCAGGTTGTTGGCGGCGCTGTGCAGATCGGCGACATCCTTCGCGACCACGACACCCTTTGCATTTTGCCAGGGTCCCTTGCCGATGCGATCGCGTGCATTGATCGCCGGTTTGCCGTCGGCTTCCTGGGTCGAGAGGTAGGCATGCCAGCTCTTGACGCCGGACGCATTGATGCCCGCCGCCTGCGCCAGTTCCTGGCAATGATTGTCGGCGCCGGCGATACCGCCGAGATTGGCGCCGTTGCCGATGCCGACGCTGGTCACGAAGAATGTCGTGGCCACAGCCTGCGCGTTGGCCGGCTGCGCCGCCAGCACCAGCAGACCCGTCGTTGCAGCGAGGCAGAAACAGGCGCGCGAAATATACGCGGAGACAGGCATCGGATCCTCCCGATTGTTTTTGACCGGCACCATTGCCGGCGCCTGGTCCATCATCAACCCATCTTGCAGGGCATTATTCCAGCGCGGTGCAAACGAAAAGGCGCCGCGAAACAAATCGCGGCGCCCGGTATCATGATTGCCTCGCAAAACCGGTCAGGTCTGCTGGATCGCCGATAATTCCCAATTGGCGCCGCGCGGTCTTACAAAAGTCCAGACTTCGGTGGCCTCGGTCGGCTGCTCGCTGCCTTCGACCAGCCGGCCGCTGACACGGTCGACGGTCTTGTCGATCATCGAGAAACGCATCGCGACGCTGGCATAGTCGGTATCGCCTTCGCGCCAGGATTCGGAAAGATCACCCTGCAAGAGCTTGGTGTTCGAAACCTTGTTGACGACGTTGCGCGCGCGGTTTTCCTGCAGATCGTTGTTGAAATAGGACACCATCTCGGGCGTCGCCATGGTGTGCAGTTTTGCGACGTCTTCATTCGACCACGCGGCCTGGATGTCGCCGAGCAGCCGTTCGAAGGCTTCGTAATCCGCGGGGAGGATTTCAAGCGGTGCGCTGCCCGATCCCAGGCCAAAACCCGACCCGGTACGGTAACTCGAGCCGCCCAATGGCGCGCTCGCGCCATCGGCATAGGCCGGCGCGGTCCGGCGCTGCCACCACGACATCGCCATGCGAACCACGAAGACGATCAGGCCGATCTGAATGATCAGGCCGAACAGCGATGACAATCCGCCGACGCCACCGAACAGGCCGCCGCCGAACAGCATGCCGAACAGGCCGGCGCCGAGGAAACCGGCGGCGAGGCCGCGCAGCATGCCGCCGCCGGGCCGGTTGAAGAAACCGCCGCCGGTTGCGGTACCGACGCCGGGGCTGCCCGGCTGGGTAAAGGTGCGGTTGAGCGGTTGCGCGGCGCCTGGCGCGGTCGAGGTGCTGGGCGGCGCGGAGAAGGTCCGCGTGCCCCGCGACCCCGAACTGATGCCGCCGCCAATCCGGGCGTCGGCCGGCGGAGCCGCCGCGATCAACGGCAGCGCCAGCGACAGGACGATGGCGATCGACTGGAGGACGCGGCGGGCGCGATAGGAGAATCTCATGTGCTTTCCTTAAATCCCCGGCAAGGGGAAGCGCCCCTAAGATGGGCAGCCTTGGGTGAATGTGAAGCCACTATCGGGAACCCGGTCTGCGGCCCTCGGTCGCGGGGATGCGACATCTGGCGATTTTGTTGCAGCGCGAACGGCTTACGACGGCGCCATGGTTTCCTTCACCTTCGCGACCAGCGCGCTGAGCGCGAACGGTTTGGCCAGGAAATCGAACTTTTCGTTTTCCTCGAGGCTTTTCGCAAACGCGTCTTCCGCGTAGCCGGAGACGAAGATGATCTTGAGGTCGGGGTTTTTCCCACGCATCTTGCGCAGCAGCGTCGGCCCGTCCATTTCCGGCATCACCACGTCGGAAACGACGAGGTCGATCGCGCCGTCGCGCTCTTCCAGCGCTTCCAGGGCCTCGATGCCGTTCGACGCCTCGACCACCGTATAGCCGCGCGAGCGCAGGCCGCGCGCATTGAGCGAGCGCAGGCCTTCTTCGTCTTCGACCAGCAGGATAGTGCCCTGGCCGGTGAGATCGACCCTCGGTTTCGGCTCGGCCGCAGCTTCCTTTGCCGCGCCATTGGTCGCATGCGGCTCGGGCTGGGCTTCCTGCTCCGGATGGTGGCGCGGCAGGAAGATGCGGAAGGTGGTGCCCTTGCCTTGCTCGGAATCGACATAGACAAAGCCGCCGGTCTGCTTGACGATGCCGTAGACCGTGGACAGGCCGAGCCCGGTGCCCTTGCCGACTTCCTTGGTGGAGAAGAACGGCTCGAAAATCTTGTCGACGATCTCGGTGGGGATGCCGGTGCCGGTGTCGGAGACGTCGATCCGCACATAATCCGCCGGCGGCATGCCCTTGTAGGAAAGCTTTTCGGCCTCCTGCGCCGAAACATTCGCCGTCTTGATCGTCAGCTTGCCGCCGTCGGGCATCGCATCGCGGGCGTTGACCGCGAGATTGACGATCACCTGCTCGAACTGCGAGACGTCGACCTTCACCGGCCACAAATCGCGGCCGTGCACCGGATCGAACTTTACCTTCTCGCCGATCAGGCGGCGCAGCAGCATCGTCAGATCGGACAGCGCGTCGCCGAGATCGAGCACTTGCGGCCGCAAGGTCTGCTTGCGCGAGAACGCCAGCAATTGCCGCACCAGCGTCGCGGCGCGGGTCGCGTTCTGCTTGATCTGCATGATGTCCTGGAACGACGGATCGGTCGGCTTGTGCGCGTTCAGCAGGAAGTCGTTCGCCATCATGATGGCGGAGAGCACATTGTTGAAATCGTGCGCGATGCCGCCGGCGAGCTGGCCGACCATGTCCATCTTCTGCGACTGGTTGATCTGGTTTTCCAGCGTACGCCGCTCGGTGGTCTCCAGCATGTAGACGATGGCCGCCTCGGTCTCGCGCTCGTCGGCCTCGACCGCGGTGACAAAGAATTGCCCCCAGCGTTCCTTGCCGCCGTCGAGCATCGCCTCGACCGGCGCGATATCGCCCTGGCCTTCGGCGGCCTGGTTGATCGCCGCGATCAGCGAACTGCGGTCGCGTGCATTCACGGTGCGGAAGATCGAATTGTTGGCGGTGGCCTCAACGCCGAGGCTTTGCGCGAGTTTGGCAAAACGCGCATTGGCCCGCACCACCGCGCCGGCGCGGTCGACGGTCGCGATCGCCATCGGCGTGTGGTCGAAGAAGCGCATGAAGCGCACTTCCGCCGCGCGCTGCGGATCGGAGCGCTCGTCGCGCGCGCGGCTGATCACCAATGTCCGCGAGGCGCCGGGAACGCCGTCGGCCCCGAACGCCAGCTTGTGATAGAGCCGCACCGGCATGGTCTTGCCGCCGCGCATCCTAAGGTCGATGTCGAACACTTCGGTTTTTACTTCGCCGGGCACCGCCACGATCGAGGTCAGCAGCGACGCGCCGTCGCCGGAGACGATGTCGTTCAGCTTCAGCCCGCCGGAACCGATTTCCGCCAGGTCATGGTCCAGCCAGTTCGCCAGCGTCGCGTTGACGTAAACCAGGTCGCCGGCCGGATTGACCGAGAAAAACCCGCACGGCGCGTGATCGAGATATTCGATGGCGTGCTGCAGCTCCTGGAACACGTCTTCCTGGCGTTCGCGGTCGCGGGTAATGTCGGCGATCGACCACACCGCGTATTTCGCCTCGCGCTTGCCCTGGCCGAGCGGCCGGACCCGCATCCGCAGCCAGCGGCCATGCGTACGGTCCTGGCTGCCGTCGTTGCCGGCGATCCGCACTTCTTCCTGCTGGCGCTTGCCTTCACGCGCCGCCTTGAGCAGGCGAAACACCGCTTCCGACACATCGGGATTGCCGATGAAAACCCGCTCCACCGGGCGCACGTCCTGCGGGCCCGCAGCGCCGGTCAGCGCCAGATAGGTCGCGTTGGAATAGACCACATGGCCGCGTGGATCGGTGACGGCGAGCCCGTCATAGGCATGATCGGCGATATGGCCCATGACAGGGTCGTCGCCGGCGCGGTCGGCAAAGCGGATGATGCCGGCGGCAAACGCAAACAGGTTGAACAACCCGACCATCGCCAGCAGCGCCAGCATTCCCAGGATATACGGCTGCGCCTGCGCCCGGCCGATGGTCATCAGCACCAGGGCTGCGGCGACGATGCCGCCGGCCACCAGCAGCACCAGCACGATGCTGCCGCTGCGCCGCGCCGGCTCGTGCACGGTCATCGGCGGCGAAGAAGGATCGTGGGCGGGTTCGGCGGTCATCGTCAGGGGACGCGGCCTGTCAAAAGGGATCGGACGCGCTCGCGCACGCGCCCTCCTGAGTGCCTGAATCGGGCCGGCCAGCGCAAGTCCATCAGGCCGCTATTTCCCCGGTCGCAGGCCGTTTTGGCCGGATTCCAAGTCCTTTCCTGTATCCAGGTCCGTTCCAGCGGCCTTTCATGCCGGCCTGCCGGAAAGCCCGCGGTTGAGGCCCATGACGTAACCGATGACCTCGGCGACCGCATGATAGTGCTCCACCGGAATTTCGTCGTCGACTTCCACCGAAGCGTGCAATGCGCGCGCCAGCGGCACGTTTTCCACGATCGGGATGTCGTGTTCCTTGGCGATCTCCCTGATCTTCAATGCCATCAGGTCGACGCCCTTGGCCACGCAGATCGGCGCCGACATGCCGCGCTCATAGGACAACGCGACCGCGTAGTGGGTCGGATTGGTGATGATCACGGAAGCCTTGGGAACCGCGGTCATCATGCGCTTCTTCATCCGCGCCTGCCGCAACTGCCTGATTCGGGCCTTGATGTGCGGGTCGCCTTCCGACTGCTTGAACTCCTGCTTCATGTCCTGCAGCGACATCTTCTGCCGCTCGTACCACGTCCGGTACTGGAAGAAATAATCGGCGATCGCGACCACCGCGAGCATCGCCACCACCGCGCCCAGCAGCTTCAGGGTCATGGTGGTGATGATGCCGAGGATGGTCGACGGGGCGAACTGCACCATCGCCTCCAGCCGGAACCGCTCCGGCCACAGGATCATGCTCATCACGCTGCCGAGCGCGACCAGCTTGAAAAGGCCCTTGGCGAAATTCGCCGCCGCCTGCTTGCCGAACACCCGCTTGGCGCCGGTGGCCGGCGAAATCTTGTTGAAGGAGGGCTTGAGCGATTCGGCCGACCACACCAGCCGGTGCTGCAGCATGTTGCCCGCGATCGCCGAGATGATCAGCATCAGGAGCGGCACGCCGAGCGCCGTGATCAGCACATATTCGAGTTTGCGCGCCAATTCCAGCAGGCTCGGCCCGTCGGTGTGGAACAGCGCCGCATTGGCGAGCAGGTTGCGCAGCGGCATCTGGATCGAGCCGATCGATCCGGAGAACGACGACAACACCAACGTCGCGCCGGCGATCATGAACCAGGTGTTGACCTCCTGGCTCTTGGCGACGTCACCGCGCTCGAGCGCCTCATCGAGACGTTTTTGCGTGGGGTCTTCTGTTTTGTCTGAGGAATCGTCCTCGTCGGCCATTGTAGGGTTCTCGGCGGATCTCGGTTTACGGCGTCAGATCGTGCATCACGCCGGTGAAGTAGGTGAGGAAGGTGCCCATCATCGCGACCAGCACCAGCGAGAAGATCAGGAAACCGGCCAGGATCGACAGCGGCACGCCGACGAAATAGACCTGCATCTGCGGCATCAGCCGCGCCAGAACGCCGAGCCCGACGTTGAACACCAGACCGAACACCAGAAAAGGCGCCGACAATTGCATGCCGATCTTGAACGCCGCGGTGAAGGCCCGCGTGGCAAGCGCCGCGATATCGCCGCTCGGCATCAGATCGGACGGCGAAAAGATGTTGTAGCTGTCGTTCAGCGCCGCGATGACGAGATAATGGCTGTCGGTGGCGAACAAGAGCGTCACGCCGAGCATGGTCAGGAAGTTGCCGATCAAGACGCCCTGCTGACCCTGGGTCGGGTCGACCGAGGTGACGAAGCCGAGCCCCATCTGCTGGGCGATCACGGAGCCGCCGACCTGCAGCGCCGACAGCGTCACCCGCGCGGTTGCGCCGAGCACGATGCCGACGATCAGCTCATGGACCATCATCACCACCAGCGGCACCATCGACTGCGTGTCGATGTGGTAGTCCTGGCGGTGCAGCGGCAGGATGATCAGCGTCAGCGCCAGCGCGATCGCGAGCTTGATGCGCACCGGGATGTTCGACTCCCCCAGCCCGGGCAGCAGCATCACCATGGCGCCCACGCGGGCGAACACCAGCATGAAGGTGGCGGCGAGCACCGGCAGCAGCGAGATATCGACGTGCATGATCGCCGCATAGTGCCTTAGCCGCCTATGATTCGCGACGATATCCGCATCATCTCGCTGTGAAGCGCATCGGCCATGAATGGCAGCGCCAGCAACAGGGTGACAAAAATCGCGAGGATCTTCGGCACGAACACCAGGGTCTGTTCCTGGATCTGCGTCAGCGCCTGGAACAGCGACACCACCACGCCGACCACGAGGCCGACCACCATCAGCGGCGACGACACCACGACGATGGTCCAGATCGCATCGCGCGCCACATCGAGGGTTTCAGCACCGGTCATCTCATCAATTCCACTTCGCTAAAATTCCACTTCGCCAGGTTTGCTCTGACGCCATTCCGTGATGGAACGACCGCCTCGCAAAATTCAGATCGGCATCTTCATGATGTCTTCATAGGCCGAGATCACCTTGTCGCGGACCGACACCAGCGTCGAAATCTTGACGTCGGTTTCCGCCACCGCGGTGACGACGTCCATCACATTGGCCTTGCCCGCCGCCATCGCGACGGTCTGCTGGTCGGATTTTCGTCCGCCGTCTACCACGCTTCCGATCGCGTCCTTGAGCAGGTCTCCGAACGAGGGACCGCTGGCGTCGGGCGACTTGCCCGCGGCGCTCGGATCCATCAGGCGGGCGAGATTGGCGTAGGCGTTGGCGGCAATGGTCGGTGAAGCCATGGTTCAAGGTTCCAGTTCAGGACTTGAGGATGTCGAGCGTGCGTTGAATCATCGCGCGCGTGGCGTGGATGATGTTGAGGTTCGCCTCGTAGGAGCGCTGGGCGTCGCGCATGTCGGTCATTTCGACCAGCGGGTTGACGTTGGGATATTTGACGTCGCCATTGGCGTCGGCGGCGGGATTGCTGGGCTCGTGCTTGATGCGGAACGCGGTCTTGTCCGGCACCACCTTGCCGAGCGCGACCACCTGGGCGTCCAGCGTGTGATCGAGTTCGGAGGAAAAGGTCGGGACCTTGCGGCGATAGGGGTCGCCGCCGGCCGTCGGCGCGGTGGAATCGGCATTGGCGATGTTTTCCGAGATCACCCGCATGCGGCCGGCCTGCGCGCGCAGGCCCGAGGTCGCGATCCCCATCGATCTGGCGAAATCTGCGATAACCTGACGGTCTGCCATCGTTTCCCTTTCCAAATGCTAGTTGCGCGTCACGCCTGTTGCAGCCTCACGCCTTTTCAGATCTAGGCCTTGCCGATCGCGGTCTTCAGAAGATGCAGGCTGCGGGCGTAGAGCGAGGTCACCGCGGCGTAGTCCATCTGGTTGGACGAGACCTTGAGCATCTCGTCCTCGAGATTGACCGCGTTGCCGGCGGGCCGGGTCTCGAAGCCGGTCTTGCGATTCTGGTCGAAGGTTTCGGGCGCGCCCGAGGCGCCGAAAGAAGCGCCACTGGTCCGCATCATCGGCAGCGACCCCATGGCGCCGCCCGGCGCAATCGCGCCGGTCGGATCGAATTTGGGTTCCATCAGATCGCGCGGCTTGAAATTCGGCGTGTCGGAGTTGGCGACGTTTTCCGCCAGCACCCGCTGGCGCTCCTGGTGCCATTGCATCCGCGTACGCAACGCCGACAGCACCGGAAGATCGCCCATCGACATCGCTTCCGCCCTCCCCTTTGCCATTAGGGCACGACGCCCTCGGTAGGCAGAATTTGCCGCCTGTATGGTTAACAACGGGTTAAGAAGCGCCGGCGCGGAAGAGGCCGAGCGCTGTGGACGGATAGCATCGACACGATTCCGAGCGCATTTTCGCCACGAAAACTCCGTTAACCAGCGGAGTTGGCCGAATGACGGGGATGTGAGAAGTCGTTTTGGCCCAGCCGATTCATAGGTTATTAAGAGACCGGGGCGGCACTTCCTGCCCAGGGTGTTAAAGGATTTGGCCGTTAAGAGATTGGGCTGATCTCTGACCTCATTCGGCGTTGCCGGGGACAAGTATGCCAACAGCAGTAACATTTATTTTCGCATTCGTGGCCGTGCTGGCGCTGATCGGCGCCGCCGCGTGGGGGCTTCGCCGATTCGCCGGCAACCGCCTGGGCGCCAACACCAATCGCGGCCGGATGCCCCGCCTGGCGGTAATCGATGCCGCGGCCGTCGATGGCCGCCGCCGGCTGGTGCTGGTGCGCCGCGACAATGTCGAACATCTCCTGATGATCGGCGGCCCGACCGACATCGTGGTGGAACCCAACATCGTCCGCGCCATGCCGGCGCGCGACCAGATGGCGCAGCGCCCGGTCGGTAGCGCCGAACCGCCGCCGCGAATCGCTCCGTTGCCGGACAGCAACTGGAGCGATGGCGACGGATCCCGCTCCGATGCCTTCGATCACGCCGAGCCGCAGATGCCCGAGCCGCCGCCGCGGCCGGCGCGTCCCTCTTTCGCCGACGAAATGCGCCGCCCGGCGCCGCCGCCGGAACGGCGCAGCGATCCGCTCGCCGGCTTCGCGCCGGAGCCGATCGCGCCGCGCGCCGAGCCGCGCGTCGAATTGCGCAACGAACCGATGACGCCCCCGCCGGCACGGCCGCCGCAGCGCGCCGAGCCGATGATGCCGCGCGCGGCACGGCAGCCCGAGCCGAAGGCGCCGCCGCCGATCCGCGCCGAGCGTCCCGTCGTCGCCGCCCCGCCTCCCCCGGTGCCGCCGCCCGCGCCTGCCCCGGCTGCGTCGCTGTCGAGCGCCGATCAAAATCTCGCCGAGATGGCGCAGCGGCTTGAAGCCGCGCTTCGCCGTCCGCCCGATGCCGCCGAGCCGCGCGTCGGCGCGCCGCCGGTCGCCCCCGAACCGCCGCCGAGCCGCCCCGCCCCCCGCGTCGAACCGCCGATCGCGCCGCCGGTTGCGACAGCTTCGCCGAAGACCGGGTTTGAGAATCTGGAAGACGAGATGGCCTCGCTATTGGGCCGTCCGAAGTCTCCTTCGTGAGATCGGCGACCTTCCCGCGTAGAGTTTTATTTTTTGCCACTTTGATAGCCGCCGGTTTACTGGCGGCGCCTGCGTTCGCGCAGGACATCAGCATCAATCTCGGCCAGGGCAATGGCGGCGTCACCGAGCGTTCGATCCAGTTGATCGCGCTGCTCACGGTGCTGTCGATCGCGCCGTCGATCCTGATCATGATGACCTCGTTCACCCGGATCGTCGTGGTGCTGTCGCTGCTGCGCACCGCGCTCGGCACCGCGACCGCCCCGCCCAACTCGGTGATGATCGCACTCGCCATGTTCCTGACCGCGTTCGTGATGGGACCCGTGCTGCAGAAATCCTATGACGACGGCATCCGGCCGCTGGTCGCCAACCAGATCGGCGTCGAGGAAGCGCTGCAGCGCGCCTCAGTGCCGCTGCGCGGCTTCATGTTGAAAAACGTGCGCGAAAAGGACCTGAAACTGTTTCTCGATCTGTCGAACGAGCCGCCGCCGGCGACGCCCGACGAAATGTCGCTGCGGATCCTGGTGCCGGCCTTCATGATCTCGGAGCTGAAGCGCGCCTTCGAGATCGGCTTTTTGCTGTTCCTCCCCTTCCTGATCATCGACCTCGTGGTCGCTTCGGTGCTGATGTCGATGGGCATGATGATGCTGCCGCCCGCGGTTGTGTCGCTGCCGTTCAAGCTGATCTTCTTCGTGCTGGTCGACGGCTGGTCGCTGGTGGCGGGAAGTTTGATCCAGAGTTACGGGGGGTAGCGTTCCATGTCCCCGGATGCAGCGCATCACGTCGCAAGTGCGATGTACTGCGCTGCATCCGGGAAACGCGGCGGCGACCCTACCCCATCACGTCATATTGCCGGCTGAGGTGGTCGCCGATCTGCACCAGCATCGCGACGGCTTCGGGGTAGCCGGGTTTTGCCTCGGTGGCGGCGTCGGCGCTGGCGCGGAATTCCCAGGAATCGCCGTCCCTGATCACAGAGATGACCATGCCATCGGAAGCATCAGCATGAACCTTCAGTTCCGCCTTCGCCATCGCGACGAGTTCGGCTTCGGTCTTGACGGGTTTTGTCATGATGGCGGTTCCCTGAACGGCGACTGCACCGTACAGGTTGCCGCGCGAGCAGGCCGCTGTCGAGGGCCTGAAATTGCCGATGACGCGAACGCCAGAGCAGGACGGTTCTGATTGAAATCAGAACCGCAGCTCCAGATTCCTCGTTTTGACGCGTTTTCTTCAGGCGAAGCGGTGTCCGCCCACGGATCAAGTCCGGGGGCATGCTTCGCTCGAAAACGCTATAGCCGGCCGCGTCAGCCCCTCTTCGCGCCGACGATCTTCGGCAAGGAGCCGGTCGGCGTCGGGTCGGCGCCTTGCACGCCCGGCGGCAGCGTGGCTTTGGCGCTGGCATCGGGGAAACGGGTCTTCATTTCGCGCAGGAAGCCGTCGAGCGTGTCGACGCTCGCCGCCATCTTGGCGATCGCGCCGAATTCGGCGCTCGAGGTCGCGGTCGGTTTGCTCGCGGTCTCGAACGCGGCGCGGTCGGCGTCGCCGCTCATCAACGGCGCGTATTTTTCGCGGAACCGCGCCAGTCCAATGGCGTCCTCCGCCAGCGCATATCCGACCACGGCGCGGATGATGTCGCTCTTCTCCGCCGGATTCAGCGGTTTGAAATCGCGCCAGCGGTCGGCGTAGTACAGTTCGATCTGTTCGGAAGCCTCGCGCCAGCGCCGCGACGCCCAGTAGATGTCGGAGCGCAGCCGGATCGCCTCGCGGCCGACGATGTTGGAGATGATGTCGAGCGCGAGATCGTGGCGACCGATGTCGCTTTGCGCGCGCGCTTCGAGCAACAAGCGTTGTTGCCGCAATTCGCCGGAGAGGTCGGCGATGCGGGTGCTGCGCAGCGCCGCAATCGCCCGGTCGGGCTTGCGGTTGGTCAGATAGACCATCGCGAGGCGGGCTGCGACCTGCGCCCGCGCCGCGCCCTCGAGCCGGTGATCGACCTGATATTGCAGGAGCTCGGCGGCCTGGTCGAGCAGGTCGACCGCGACCAGCCGGTCGGCCAGACGGCGGATCATTTCGTCGCCGCGCCGGCCGATCGGGGTCAGTTCGCGGAATTCGTAGAACAGGCCGAGCGCGTCGACCGGCGGCAGATCGTCGCCTTTGTTGCCCAGGAAGATCTGGGCGAACAAGGCCGCCGACGCATCCTGACCGGCGCGCGCCAGTTCCGAATTGGGTTCGAGCTTTGTGGCGGTGCGTGCCGCGGTGAGCGACTCGGCGAAGCGCCCGGTGTCGGAATAGATCCGCGCCATCATCTCCAGCGCCCGCACCTCGAGCCCGTCGCCGCGCCACAATACCTGCAGCGTCTCCAGTTCGCGCAGCGCCTCGGGCTGCTCGATCTCATTGCGCCGTTGCAACAGCGCGACCTCGCACAGCTTGGCTTCGGCCGCGGCCAGCCGGTCCGACGACGCCACCGCCGCCTTGTATTCGGTGAGCGCGTCCTTGTCGTGGCCGAGCGCCTCAGCGAGCCGGCCGCGCATCACCGAGATCGCGGGCTTCAGCTCCGGCGGAATGCCGATGATGCCGAGGTCGCTGCTGCGCTTGTCGGCGCCGGAATAATCCTTGACCTCGAGCGAGGCGCGCATCGCTTCCGTGATCACGATGCGCTGCAGGTCGATCGGCAGCGAGGCGATGGCGAATTCGACGTTCTTGAATTTTTCCCGCGCCTCCGGCCATTTGCCCTGCCGCGCATAGGCCAAGGCCTTCCACAATTCGGAATCGTAATTCTTGCCGACCACGGGGTTGGCGAGATCCTTCAGCCCGAGCGCGGGCCGCCCCATCAGGATGCTCGCGACCGCATGCATGACCACGGCGACGGGGTCCTGGGCCTCGGGCTTGGCGTCCGCCAGCACCATGTCGAGCACGGCCTTGGCTTCCGGATAGAAAGCGCGCGCCATGTAGAACCGCGCGAGATCAAGCCGCGCCGGCGTGCGCTGGTCGGGCTCAAGTGCTGCTGCCGTCTCGACCAGCGCGTCGAGCTTGGTGTCGAAGACGCCTTCCTGGTTTTTCTTCCATTCATCGACGTCGAAGATCGTCCGCGCCGCCGTCGGCGCGCGCTCCGAGGCGGCATTGACCGACGACAGCGTCAGCCCGCCGGGCCGGCCGAGCGTGATCTTGTCGGCGGCGAGTTCGGCCGAGACGTCGTCGGCGTTGGGGCGAACCGCGACGCCGTGGATCGATTCCAGCAGCGACATCTCGACAAAGTCCTGCCGCTTGATGAAACCGCGGACCGGCGGCGGCGCGGTGATCACCAGCAGGGTGTCGCCGGCTTCCGGATCGGTGAACTTGTGCAGCCGGCCGGGCTTTGCCAGCGCCACCGTGACATTGGCGAGCGCGGGATCGGTGATGTTGCGCTTCGCGGTCAAGGGCTGCGTCGGCGACGCCATGGTGTCGGCGAAGGTCAGGATCCAGTTGGCGGTGCCGCCGACACCGTCATTGGCGAGCGAGGGCATTTGCGGACGATTGAGCCGGATCCGGATCGCCTGCCCGTAGGGCAGCGGGAACGGCTTGACCTCGGCAATGATCGAGCCGCCATTGGCCTTGATCGGCGCGATGTCGAGCGGCTTGAGGGTGTCGAACACCAGCCACACCGTATCAGCGCGGCGGAACAAGGCCGCCGGCGTTTCCGTGGCAAAGGCGAAGGTGACATGCAGGCCCTCGCTGTCGCGGATCGCGCTGACGGTCGCACCATTGTCGCCGGACATCGGCTCGCCTGCCGCGGCCGGCATTTCCGGCTCGGGGCGGACAGCCGATTGCGTCTCCGGCGCCGGCGACGGCGCGGCTTGCGGTTTTGTCTCGGGCTTGAGTTCGGCCTTCGTCTCGGCCTTCACCGCAACCTCGGCTTCAGCCTTCGTCTCGACCTTTGCTTCGGGCTTGACCTCGACCGCCGTTTCCTTGGCCGGCTTGTCCGCGACCGGCGGCGCGGCCCCGGATGTTTTCGGCGGCACGGCCGCGTCAGCGGCGGGCTTTACCGGCGCCGCTTCCGCCACAGCGGGCTTCACCGCGGACACGGCAGGCGCGGCGGCGACCGGTTCGACCGGCCCCGCGGCCGTCAGTTCCGCCGGCGGTCCGGGCGGCGGCGCCGTCGCGAGCGGCAATTGCGCGGCGGGCTTTTCGGCCGGCTGGAATGCGACGTCGACATTGTAGTTCCTGTCCTCGCGGAAGGAATGGATGTCGACATCGCCGATCAGCGATATCTCCACCGCGGATTGCTCGCCGACGATCTTCTGGTTGATCGAGGCGATGTTGGCGGGCGCGGCGATCTTGGCGTCGGCGAGGTCGAAATTGAGCACCGCGTTGAAGAACAGCGTGAGCTTCTGCTCGTTGAGCACCGAGGAAACGCTGACGCCGTCGGGCATCTCGAAGATGAAACGGGTGAAGGTCGGCTGCACCGAGGCGCGGACGCGGATCGGCGGCCGCTTCTTCGCAGCGTCGGTCGCGCGCTGGATGCGGAGCGCGCGCTCGGCGGCGCGTGCCCGATCGGCCAGTTCCTTGATCACGTCAAGCGGCAGGCTCGGCGGCGCACCGGCCCAGCTGTCGGGCAACAGATCGACGAACAGCCGTTCGCCGGCGGCCATGGTGTTGATGGTGACCCGGCGCGCCAGCGAGAGCCGGATCGCCATGCCGTCGGGATCGCGCCGCGCCGAGCCGACATAATCGGGCACCGCATCCGCGATCGCTTCGACAGGAACGTCGACCGGGTGCTTGAAGCGGATCACCAGGATGGAGCCGGCCGCGGTGACTTCGGATTCGACCTCGTCGGCGAGTTTTATGACCAGCCGGGCGTAGCCGCCGGCCGCGGAAAATGTCGCCTCGCCTTTGACCGGATCGTTCTCGCAGCGCGCCACGCCGCTGGTTCCGAGTAAAATCAACAACGCGGCGACGATTGTCGCAAGGCGCGCGGCCGATTGCGGCCAGCACCGGGCGCTGCGCGCCGATGCGCGCCATAGCGACCAGGGTCCAGCGGCAACCATTCGCGCCATTTGCTCTCGGGTTCTCGGGGTCTTTCGGTTCACCGGCCTGGTCGGCGGGACGCCCTCACCCGCACATTGGAATCTAGAATTCGCGGTTTAAGGACTTGTTAAATATCCCGGCTAGTTGGTCTTTTGCGGCAGCATCTTGCCTTCGATCTTGGGAAGCGCCTCGGCGGAGGCGGACTGGTCGGGACCGGCGCGGCGGGCCATTTCGGTGGTCAGGCGCTCGGCCACTTCCGGCGACATCAGGCCGAGAATATCGGACATCTTGCGCGGCGCGATCTGCGAGGCGATCTGGTACAGCACCGGCATCTCCAGCCGGTCGAACACTTTTGCCGCGTCCTTCGGCTTCATGCTCTCGTACATGGTGATGATGCCCTTGAAGCGCGCGGCTTCGGCTTCGTTTTTCTGCGTGGTCTCGGTCGCGATCTTTGACTCGACGCCCTTCAATTCCTCGACCCTGGCTTCGACCTTCTTCTCGGCGGCCTTGAGCAGGCTTTCACGGATATCGATCTCGCGGGCGCGCGCTTCCAGTTCCTGACGCCGCGCCTGCAGCCGCTCCAGCACCGCGCGTTCCGACGCCGAAACCGGCGCGCCCTGGGCCGGATAAAGCCGCGTTCCGTCCATTCGCGCCGCTTCGGCGGCGGGCGCATCGGGCTTCGGCGCTTCGTCCTTGGGCTTGTCGTCCTTCTTGGCCTCTTCCTTCTTGCCTTCTTCTTTCTTTTCGACCGAGCCGGTGACGTCGGTGAGATCGGGCCGGCCGGTCGGGAAGTTCAGCTGATCCTGCGCCCAGGATGGCTTGGTCGCGTGCGGATCGTAGTCGAAGACATAGCCGCCATCGATTACGAGGCCGGCGATCTTGAGCACGGCAAAGCCGGCGATCGCCACCACCACGACGGGAATGACGCGGATGTCACGGAAAGCTTTCATGCGGCGAGGCCGTTAGCCCTTTTGCGTTCGGAAAATGCCTGCGCGGCCTCGGCGATCGCCCTGGCGCTCGAAAGGTTGGCACTTGAAAGATTTGCACTGGAGGCAACGGGTTTGGCGGGAGGCTCCTCGGCCGTGGCCTCAGTCGACCGCGGCGCGGCGCTGGCGACGATCTTGGACAGCCGGCGCACCACGTTGTCGCCTTCCGCAAGTTGCTTCTTGAGCTGGATCGAAATCTGGCCCGCCGCGGTCAGTTGCGCGTTGAGATTCTCGTTGACGTCGCGGACCGTGAGCTTGAGCCCGCCGATCGCGCGCTCGGCGATCTCGGTCGCCGTAATCAGCTCGCCAATGGTTGCCTTCAGCGAACTTTCGTCGGCCTTCAGCCGCTTCAATCGCGCATTCAACAACATGCAATAGCCGATTGTGAGCACTAGCAAAAATGCTACCAGGCTCTCGATCGCTACACCTAATGAATGACTCATTGGGCCTCCATCATCTTGGTTTGCTCGTCGGCCTTCTCGAACATCGCAAGCGTGGTCTTCGGCTTGCGCAATTGCTTGGTGACGCGGATCGCGACGCGGTCGCCGACCCGGCCCATCCGCCCCTCGGTCAGGGTGACATCGCCACAGCGCACCGCGACCAGCGCGTCGGCGCGCATCTCGAGCGGAAGCGTGTCGCCGACCTTGAGCAGCATCAGCTGCTTGAGCGGAATATTGGCTTCATAGAGCACGGCATCGACCGAAATCTCCGCCTGCGCCATCTCGGTCGCGAAGTGACCTTCCCAGATCTGATCGCGGCCGAATTTTTCGCCCATGAACATCTGCAGCAAGACGCTGCGGATCGGCTCGATGGTCGCGTAAGGCAGCAGCAGCTCGATATTGCCGCCGCGGTCTTCCATGTCGATGTGCAGCCGCACCAGGATCGCGGCGTTGGCGGGCCGGCTGATCGCGGCGAAGCGCGGATTGGTTTCCAGCCGGTCGATGGTGAATGTGACCGGCGACAGCGGCCGGAACGCCTGCTCGGCGTCGGACAGCACCACCTCGACCAGCCGCTTGACCAAATTGGTTTCGATCGTGGTGTAGGGCCGGCCCTCGATCCGCAGCGAGGTCTGGCCGCGGCGGCCGCCGAGCAGCACGTCGATCATCGAATAGATCAGGCTGGAATCAACCGTCGCGAGGCCGAAATTGTCCCATTCCTCGGCCTTGAACACGCTGAGCACGGCCGGCAGCGGGATCGAATTCATGTAGTCGGCGAACCGCACGGAGGTGATGCGGTCGAGCGAGACTTCGACGTTGTCGGACGTGAAATTGCGCAAGCTGGTCGTCATCAACCGCACCAGGCGGTCGAACACGATTTCGAGCATCGGCAGGCGCTCGTAGGACACCATCGCCGAATCGATGATGGCGCGAATGCCGGAATTGTCGTCGACATTGACGTCGGAGACGTTGAAACCGAGCAGATTGTCGATTTCCTCCTGCGACAGGACGCGCTCGCCGCCCTTCTTGTCGCCGCCGAATTCGCGACCGCCGTCCTCGACCATGGCGGCCCATTGCAGCGCCATGGTGCCGGAGAGTTCATTGGCGGCAGCGGCTTCCGCCGCCTCCGCCGGGTCCTCCGAATCCAGCGATGCTTCCCATTGGGCTGCAATTGCATCCTGGTCGACTTGGTCGTTGCCCGCCATCTGGCTAAATCCGTCTCGTCACTGAACGACGATTTCCTTGAACAGCACCGCGCTGACTTCGTTCGGCGCCACCGCCGCATTGACCCGCTTGGTCAGTTCTTCCTTGAGGCGAAACAACCCGGCCGACCCATTCAGATCGATCGGCCGCAGCTCTCGCAAATAGGTTTGGAAAAGATCGGTAACCCGCGGCAGCGTCGGCTTGATCGCCTCGACCTGCTTCTCTTCCTTGACCTCGAGCATGAGTTTCACCTTGAGGTACTGCACGCGCTCGCCCGGCAAGCCCTGCAGATTGACCAGCATGTCGGGGACTTCGATGAAGGATGGCGGTTTTGGCGGCGGCGCTTCGGCGTGTTTCTCCTCGCCGTGGCCACGCAGGAAAAAGAACCAGCCCGCGCCGCCGCCGAGAATGACGAGGACGCCGACGGCGGCGATGATCAGCTTGAGTTTGCCCTTTGGCGCCGGCGCGCCCTCTTCGGCTGCGCCTGCTTCCGGCTTTTCGGTATCTGCCATCGTCCCCGTGCCCGGTCTCTCACCGTAAATTCGATGCCGCCGGACAGGCTTTTCAGACGCGATACAATTGCCGCCAGCGCAACATGCGCTCACCAGGCAACGCTAAGGTAATAATGGTTAACGGTTTCTTTCGTTTGGCCCGCGGGTAGGAAAAAACTGCCGGGCAAACATGGTCAACAAGACCTTTCTGCCGCCCCGAAACCACCCCGCCAAACATCTAAGCCACTGTAAAATATACAACTTTTAAACTGGCACGGCTTTCGCTCTGTAGGGAATGCGAACCGCGGCTTGGGAGAGCTTACCGGTTCGGGACATCCGGGATGCGGCTTGGGAGAGCAGCGAACGGATCACTCAAGGGGAGACCATCGATGGAGAACACGCTTCTCATCGGACTTTCGCGTCAGACGGTACTGGAGCGGCAACTTGACGTCGTCGCCAACAACATCGCGAACGTCAATACCGCCGGCTTCAAGTCGGACCAGTCGCTGTTCGAGGAATATCTGCGCTCGGGCGCGCATGAAGACAACTTCAAGCCCAGCGACCGCCGCGTCAGCTATGTGCAGGATCGCGGCACCTATCGCGATTTCTCGCAAGGTCCTTCCGAGCAAACCAAGAATCCGCTCGATGTCGCCATCACCGGCAACGGTTTTCTGGTGGTGCAAACCGCCGCCGGCGAGCGCTATACCCGCGACGGCGGCCTGCAGATGAACAGCCAGGGCCAGCTCGTGACCCAATCCGGCAACCCCGTGCTCGGCACCAGCGGCCCGATCGTGTTCCAGCCGACCGATCACGACATCAACGTCTCGCCCGACGGCACCGTTACCGTGGTCGAGGGCAACGGCCGCACCGACTCGCTGCGCGGCAAGCTCCGCCTGGTCAGTTTTGCCGACGCGCAAAAACTCCTGAAGGAAGGTTCCAACCTTTATTCGGGCGAAGGCGCCGGCGCCGCTCCCGACCTCAAGTCGCAGGTGCAGCAGGGCTACATCGAAAAATCCAACGTCAATGGCGTCGCCGAAATGAGCCGGATGATCGAAATCACCCGCGCCTACACCCAGATCGCGACCATGCTCCAGCAGGAGAGCGACCTGCACAAATCCGCGATCGAGAAACTGGCCGAAGTTCCGGCGTAACGACCATTTCGGGAGATAGACCATGCAAGCGCTTCATACTGCTGCGACCGGAATGGCGGCCCAGGAACTCAGCGTCCAGGTCATCGCCAACAACATCGCCAACCTGCAGACCACCGGTTACAAGAAACAGACCGCCGCGTTCCAGGACCTGATCTACGAACACGTCCGCCGGGTCGGCGCGCAATCCTCCGACCAGGGCAACATCCTGCCCGTCGGCATCGATATCGGCGGCGGCGTCAAAACCGTCGGCACCCCGCGCTCGATGACGCAGGGCACGCTGTCGCAGACCGGCAACGACCTCGACCTCGCGATCACGGGCGAAGGCTTCTTCAAGATCCAGATGCCGGACGGCACCTTCCAGTACACCCGCGACGGCACCTTCCAGATGGACAACCAGGGCCGCATCGTCAACGCCCAGGGCAATCTGGTGCAGCCGGCGATCACCATCCCGCAGAACTCTTCCGGCCTGACGGTCAACGCCCAGGGCCAGGTCTCGGTGACGCTGCCGGGCACCACCACCTCGACCATCATCGGCCAGATCGGCCTGACGCGCTTCATCAACAAGGCGGGCCTGCTGCCCGTCGGCAATAACCTTTTCCAGGACACCCCCTCGTCGGGTCCGCCGCAGGACGGCCTCGCCAGCTCCGAAGGCTACGGCAACATCACGCAAGGCAGCCTCGAACAATCCAACGTCGACGTGGTGTCGGAAATGTCGAACATGATCGCGGCGCAGCGCGCCTACGAAATGAACGCCAAGGTGATCAGCGCGGCCGACCAGATGCTGCAGACCACCTCCGCGCTGTTCCGCTAGGGGAGCTGACGATGATGTTTCGCTCCCTCCTGATCGCAACCGCCCTGCTCGCGGCCACCACCGCGGCCGCGTTCGCCGGCAATGGCGACGACGTGATCGCGGCTCCGGTGCTGCGCGCCAACGTCACCGTCGCCGACGACGTGGTGCGGATCGGCGATGTCATCGACAATGCCGGCACCGCCGCGCAGATCGCGATCTATCGCGCGCCCGACCTCGGCACCACCGGCTCGCTGCCGACCGCGCAGATTCTCAACGTGCTGCAGGCGCATCAGGTGATCGGCGTCGACACCCGCGACATCAAGGCGGTTTCGATCACGCGCGCGTCGCGCGCGATCGAGGCCAGCGAAATCCGCACCCAGGTCGCCCGCGCGCTGGAACACCGCAGCGGACTCGGCGACGCCGCCAACCTCTCGCTGACCTTCGACCGCGACGTGCAGGATCTGCAGTTCGACGCCTCGGTCACCGGCGCGATGCAGCCCACTTCTGCGCGCTACGATCCGCGCAGCGGCCGCTTCGACGTCTCGTTTGCGATCGGCAGCGACAACAATGCGCCGCCGGCAAAACTGCGCTTCACGGGCGTCGCGATCGAAACCGTGGAAGCCGCGGTGCTGACCCGCGACGTGCAGCGCGCCGAGGTGCTGAAATCCTCCGACGTGATCACCGAGCGGCGGCCGAAGGCCGAAGCCGGCGGCGACGCCGCCGCGCGCAACATCGCGGTCGGCATGCAGATGCGCAAACCGCTTCGCGCCGGCCAGGCGTTGCGGAGCGCCGACATCGCCAAGCCCGATCTGGTGCAGCGCGACGACAACGTCACCCTTATTTTCCAGTCCTCCGGGCTCTACCTCACGATCCGCGGCAAGGCGCTCGACACCGGCACCGAAGGCGACACCGTCAGCGTGCTCAATCTGCAATCCAAGCGCACGGTATCCGGCACCGTAATCGGCCGCGACCAGGTCGCGATCTCGGTGGCAACGCCCCGACTGCCGCAGGCCACCGATGCGCCCGCCGCCGAAGCGCCCGCTCCTTCCACCGTCGGCTCGGCCCAAACCGCAACGGTTTCGGTCGCCGGCAACAATTCGCCCACCGCTGCAAAAGTCGAGTAAGGTTCAATGTACCGCTCCAGTATCCGTCGTATCGCGCTTACCGGCACCATGTTGAGCGTTGCTGCCCTCGCAGGCGGCTGTTCTTCGATCGATCGCCTGTCGCAAATCGGCGAGACGCCAAAACTCTCGTCAATCGAGAACCCGACCACGCAGCCCGGCTACAAGCCGGTGCAGATGCCGATGCCGAAGCCGGAAGCGGTGTCCTACAACGCCAACTCGCTGTGGCGGAACGGCTCGCGGTCGTTCTTCAAGGACCAGCGCGCCCACCAGATCGGCGACCTGCTCACGGTGACCGTCAACATCACCGACCAGGCCAATTTCGCCAACGAGACCCAGCGCAGCCGCACCAATACCGAAGATTCCGGCATCACCAATTTCCTCGGCTCCAGCCTGCTCACCGGCAGCGCCGCCAAGGTGCTGCCCGGACGCATCCTGACCGCCGACTCGACCTCGTCGAGCGACGGCAAGGGTTCGGTGCAACGGCAGGAGAGCCTGACCACCAACATCGCCGCCGTCGTCACCCAGTTGCTGCCGAACGGCAACATGGTGGTCGAGGGCAAGCAGGAGATCCGCGTCAACTTCGAAATGCGCGAACTGATCGTCGCCGGCATCGTGCGCCCGGAGGACATCCAGAGCGACAACACCATCGATTCCAGCAAGATCGCGCAGGCCCGCATCGCCTATGGCGGCCACGGCCAGATCACCGACGTGCAACAGCCAAGATACGGACAACAGGTGATGGACGTGCTGTTGCCGTTCTGACGGGCATGATCCGAAAAACGCGGGGACCGGTTCTCGGATCAAGATCATGCCCTGATCAAAGGTTTCACGAGCTCCCACATCTCTTCGCGAACCTAGGCGCGGCGAGATGTCCGACGCGGCCTCCGTCAGCTCCCCTGGCGGAGGCCGTGCCCGTTCGAGGCGGAGCGCGAACCAAACGATGCCGGCATCCATGATTCAGCCATACCGACCGACGAGGCTCTGGTCAGGTCACAGGCGATGCGCCGCTCGATCGGTACGGAGGGGTTAAGGCGTGGCGGTCAACAAGGTCAACTGGTCCCAGGTCGGGCGCGTCACCGCGCCGGGCCGCTACATGTTCAAATTCGGCTGGGTGACGATTACGGAAGCCGAGCTTGCGGTATGGCGGCAATTCCCGCTCGCCGCGTTCACGCTGTACCGGCCGCACGCGGCAGAGACCGAGGATGATTTTCGCCTCGGCGCTTTCGACTTGCCTGATAATCCTGAGCGGTAACGCCGCGGCAGGGCTACGCGACCGCGACCATGTCTTCCGGTGTGGCTTCGTCCGGAAACAGCCGGTCGCGACCGCCGGCATATTGCTGCTCGCCGGCATGCAGCCTGGAATGGTTGGCTTCGCGCTTTTTGGCTGCACCAGGAAATCGCACAATTCAAAGCCGAAGACGGGCGGCACGATCAGGGCCGGCGCGAACATCGGAACGCCTGCGGAATCGTCGACCGGAGGCAGGCTGCGCAGCAGTTGCCGACAGTCTCGCTATGGCCCTGCGGATTGTCCCAGGCGACGTCGGCGATCGAGCGCAGCATCGGATCGAGCACGATGGTGCGTGGCATGTCGGCGGCGCCGAATTCGCGGCTGATCGAGCCGTCGTCGGCGGCGAGGAAGAACAGCTTGTTGCTGCTGATGGCGGCAAAGGTCGAGACATCGTCGGGCCGGCCGGTGAACACGCGGGCGACCACCATGTGGCTTTCGTCAAAGGCGGCGCAGGCGCGCACCAGTTCGGTGATCGCGCGGGGATTGTTGGGCGAGCCGAGGAAGCTCAGCACCACCCCGCGGCCGGCGCTGACATGCAGGTCGAACGCGCCGCCGCTGATCGATCGCGGCAGCGCGCGAGAGGCTGCCTTTAGCTGCAAAAAGCTAGCGCGATCATGGTTAACGGTGTGTTAAACGGGGGCCGCGGCCGGTTCAGCTGAACGTGACTTCGACCGCGCCGAGCCCCGACAGATCCATCGTCACGGTAGCATTGGCCTCGAGCCAGACCGTCTTGACCAGGCTGCCGGTCAGCACGATCTGGCCGGCGCGCAGGCCCCGGCCCTCCTCCGCCAGATGGTTGGCGAGCCAGGCCAGCGGATTATGCGGGTGACCGAGCACGTCCGCGCCGGTACCCCGGCCCGCTTCCGCGCCGTTGACGATGGCGCGGCCGACCACGCTCAACAGATCGGGCGCGGCCGACCGCGCGATGGGCTTGCCGAGCACGCAGCCGGCGGCGAAGAAATCGTCGGCGACGAGCGTTGCCGCGCCGAGGCTTGGCCAATCGGCATAACGCTCGTCGACGATCTCGATCGCGGGGTGATAGGCGTCCACCGCCCGCGCGACGGTCTCGGCCGTAAACGGCGCCTGTGCCGGTGGCAGGTCTTGCGCCAGCCGCACCGCGATCTCGCATTCGACGCCGACGCGCACATAATCCCGCAACTGCAAAGACGCGCCGGAGTCGTGGACGCCCCTGGCAAATACGCCGCCGCCACAGGGATGCGGGATATCGAGATATTGCTGCATCACCGCGCTGGTGCAGCCGATCTTGTAGCCGACCATGGCGCCGGCGGACGGCAGCAGCAGATCATGCACCGCGCGCTGGATGCGATAGCCTTCCGCCTCATCCCGCGGTGCGATGTCGGCCGGCAGCGAATGCAGCCGCGAGCGACTGCGGCGGTTGGCGGCAATGATCCGGGCGCTAGCGATAATCCTGTCCATCCGCAACAGCTTGCCAGAAAAATCTGACGTGAAGAAGCCAATAACACGGCTTGGTGAGTCGAAGCGAAGCGCGCTTCGTCCGCATCGGGAAAGCCGAGTCGAAACAACAGGCTGGAGGCCGGATTTGAATCAAACGATCAAACGCGCATTCGCACGCGTGGTGTGCGGCCAGTGAGCCCGGCTTCAAGCATTCTTAACCCGCATCTTCGAATCTGCCGTGGTCGAACTCGCGTGATTTGCCGAGGCTCCCTTGACGACGATTGCAGCAACCACGTCCACCACCAGCATCTCGATCGCCCAGTTGATTGCCGATGCCTCGAGCGAGCCGCAGACGCCGGCCAGCAGTTCTCCCGATTCTTCCTCGACGACAAGTTCGGCCAACAGCTACGGCGCCGCCGCCTTCGTCACCCTGTCCGAGCAGGCCAAGCAGGCCGCCGCGACCAAGGTCGTGTCCGATCAGGCCGCGGCCAACCAGTTGCAGGCCTATGTCGAGGCGCATCGCGCCGGCGCCGGCTCCGCAGGCAGCCCGCAAAGCCTGTTCAGCGAAGCCGCCTCCTCCACGGCCAGCGGCCAGCCGCAAACGGCCACCACCGACAAGGTCCAGGTCATCGTGGCGCAGATCCAGACGCTGGCCGACGCCAACGAGCCGCAGCCTTTCCAGTCGTTCACGCCGAGCAAAAGCCTGTCGAACAGCGTCACCGTCGACGGCTACACGCTTTCGCTCGACACCAATGCCGGGACCCAGTTCTACGGGATCGACCTGAACGGCAACGGCGTTTCGGCGTACAGCAAGCATTTTGGACCGCAAGACGGCGGCGGCGGGGTCACCGCCGTGCCATCAGGCGTCGAGGTCAGCATCGGCACGTCCGGCAATAACGAGGCGATCGATTCCATCACGATCACCGAGAATGTCGCATCCGCCGGCAGCGCCACGATCGCCACGTCGTCAGGCTCGGCTTCCGCAAGCGCGGTCAACGCCCAGTCGTCGTCGATCACGTTCCTGGTCAATTACGCCACCGGCGCGATCAGCGTGCAGCAATCCGCGCTGGCGGTGTCCGCGCAATCGGTTTCCGGCTCACCGGGGTCGACGCTCTCGACGCTGGCCTGAGACGAATGGCCGGCTCAGGCCGGCTTGCCCATGACATACGGCTTCAGCATCGCGCAGGCCATGCTGTGCACAGGCGTCGGCACGCCGAGCTTGCGGCCGAGATCGACCACCTTGCCACTGAGCTAGGGCAGTTCGAGCCGGTTGCCGCGATCGAGGTCGATCGCCATTGACGGCTTCATCGCCGGCGGGGCGTGGCCGAGAAAATCGACCACCTTGTCGAACGCATCGGAAGGCAGCGCGATGCCGTTGGCGCGGCCGACGTCGATCGTCTCCTTGTAGGCCGCGACCAACATCGCGCGCATGTCGGGATCGTCACGCACCTTGCCGACCGGCTGGCGCGACAGCGCCATGATCGAGGCATTGGCGGCCAGCAGCACGAATTTCTGCCACAGCTCGGTCAGTATCTGTTCGCTCAAGGTCGCGTCGAAGCCGGCCTTCAGGCACAGCGCGTAAAGCTCCTCGGCGCGTTTGCTGCGCTTGCCGTCGAGTTCGCCGAAAATCATGCGCATGAAGGTGCCGACCTGCTGGATCACGCCGGGCGCCACGATCGACGCGCTGATCTGCGCCACGCCGCACATCAGCGATTTGGCGCCAAGGATCGGGATCAGCCGTTCATGGGCATCAACGCCGTTCTGCAACGGAATCACCGCGGTGTCGGGACCGACCATCGGCTTGATCGCTTTTCCCGCGCTCTCGACGTCCCACAATTTAACGCAGAACAGCACGATATCGACCGCGCCGATGCTCGAGGGGTCGTCCGTCGCCCTGGTCGGCACCAGATGGGTTTCGCCGCGGCCGCCCTGGACCTTCAGGCCCTGGCTTTTCATCGTCGCCAGATGCGCGCCGCGCGCCACGAACGTCACATCGGCGCCCGCCTTCGCCAGCGCCGCGCCAAACCCGCCTCCGACGCCGCCGGCGCCGATAACCGCAATACGCATGGATATTCCTCAATTGGCTTGCAGCCTAGCATCCGGCCGCGTCGCGCATAAAGCCAAATTTGTTCCGCAGGTTGCGCGTCAATCCTGCAGCTGGATCGCATTTAAATTATCGCCCGAAAGCGGAGCAAATCAGCTCTCGGCGCATTTGCCCTGTGGACACGGATGACCGTGGCGAACGCACAAGGAGACCGACATGAGCGTCAAGGGTGAAATCAAGGAAGGTGCAGGCTTCGTCAAGGAAGAGATGCACGAGCACGGCAAATCCCCCGAAAGCCAACGCAAGGCGCAGGAAGGCCGCGATTTGCGCAACGAAGGCCGGGTCGAGGACGGCAAGACGCCGAAGACGACCAAGCCCGGCACCGGCCACCCTGAAAAGTAGCGACGAAGGTTCCCGCCCCCGCCGAAAAACGGGGACGGAATTTTATCTTTCACGGAAATTGAGTCGGCACTCGGCCCGCCGCCCTACTCGTCGCGATAGACCTTCTCGCGCTTCTCGTGGCGCTCCTGCGCTTCCACCGAGAGCGTTGCGATCGGGCGGGCCTCGAGCCGCTTCAGCGAGATCGGCTCGCCGGTCTCCTCGCAATAGCCGTAGGTGTTGTCGTCGATGCGCTGCAGCGCCGCGTCGATCTTGGAGATCAGCTTGCGCTGGCGGTCGCGGGCGCGCAGCTCGATCGCACGGTCGGTCTCGGAGGATGCGCGATCGGCCAGATCGGGATGATTGACGTTCTCTTCCTGCAGGGTCTGCAGGGTGATGCGCGATTCCCTGAGGATCTCGTCCTTCCACGCCAGCAGCTTGGCGCGAAAATAATCGCGCTGCCGGTCGTTCATGAAAGGCTCCTTTTCGGACGGTCGGTAGTTCTTCAACTTTTCCAAGTTCAGCCCATCCGTGCGTGCAAGGCGGCCGAAAAGGGTCGACCGCGCCGGGCCTTATATAGCGGCCTCCTGTGACAGACAATATCGCCGGCCGCTCGCGGCGGTGCAGCGCCGGGGGTTTCGGCGCAGGAACCTGTGAAAAAGGCCAGCCCGGAAAAGACAGGCCCCGGCCGAAGCTTCGGCCCGGGCAATTGCGGGGTCAGAACTGGCCGGCTTTGGCGAGTTCGACCTCGACCCGCAGCTCGATCTCGGACAGCACCGCGTCGAGGCCGGGGTCACCGGAGCTCGATTTCAGGTTGGCCGCGGCATCCCGCAGCCGGCTCACCGTGGAAGCGTTGAAATTGCCGGACAATAGGCCGAGTTTGAGGTCGTCGAGCACGTCGAGCGCGCCTTTGCCGCGCTGCACCGAACGCTTGCGGCGCTCGACCGGGTCCTCGATCCCCTGCATCGCCAGCAGCGCGTCGATATTGGCCGCGGCCTTGGGCGCGCTGACCGTGCGGTTCTCGGCAGCCGAAGTTGTGTCTTCCGGCAAGGAAAAGCCGGTCGAGCTGGTCCGCCTTGTCGCGGCAGCCGGCGCCCCCAGGGTGGTGCCGTTCGGTCCGTAGATGCGCATGGTCTGTCTCGCTGTGTGCCGCGAGCTTCGCCCGGTTATGGTTAAGGGAACGTAAATGACCCGGCAAAATATGCCGCATCGGGCATTTTCGCCGTGGCGGCGGCCCCTCGATCGCATTGCGCGTTAAAAACGTTATTCAATAAAATCAATATGATAGTTGAAAAATCAGGCCTGGCACGAGGCTCGCATAGTTAATGGCGGACGCGCTGGTCATGGGAGTGGCTGCGGATCCGGACTGAAATCTTGAAGTGACGACCTCAGCGGGGAGCAGAGGATGCCTGGCGTGTATGCGGCGAAACGATTTCGGGTGGCCTGTGCCGTCGTGCTGGCGCTGGCCACGGCGCTGCCCGCGCGCCCTGCGTCTGCGACCTCCCGGATCAAGGACCTCGCCAATATCGAGGGTGTCCGCCAGAACCAGTTGGTCGGATACGGCTTGGTTGTCGGCCTCAACGGCACCGGCGACACCCTGAACAACATCCCCTTCACCAAGCAGTCGCTGCAGGCGATGCTCGAGCGCATGGGCGTCAACATCCGCGGCGCCACCATCCGCACCGGCAACGTCGCCGCCGTCATGGTGACCGGCAATCTGCCGCCGTTCGGCACCCAGGGCACCCGTATGGACGTCACGGTGTCCTCGCTCGGCGACGCCAAGGACCTCCGCGGCGGCACCCTGCTCGTCACCCCACTGCTCGGCGCCGACGGCAACGTCTATTCGGTGGCGCAGGGTTCCGTCGCCATCAACGGGTTCCAGGCCGAGGGCGAAGCCGCCAAGGTCGTCCGCGGCGTGCCGACGGTCGGCCGCATCGTCAACGGGGCCATCATCGAACGCGAAATCGAGTTCGCGCTCAACCGCCTGCCCAATGTGCGGCTGGCGCTGCGCAATGCCGACTTCACCACCGCCAAGCGGATCGCGGCCGCGGTCAACGATTATCTCGGCGCCAAGAGCGCGGAGCCGATCGATCCCTCGACGGTGCAACTGACGATCCCGGCCGAGTTCAAGGGCAACGTCGTCGCCTTCCTGACCGAGATCGAGCAGTTGCAGGTCGAGCCGGACATGGCCGCCAAGATCATCATCGACGAGCGTTCCGGCATCATCGTGATGGGCCGCGACGTCCGCGTCGCCACCGTCGCGGTGGCGCAAGGCAACCTCACCGTCACGATTTCCGAAAGTCCTCAGGTCAGCCAACCCAACGCGCTGTCGCGCGGCCGCACCGTGGTGACACCGAATTCGCGGGTCGGGGTCACCGAGGACGGCAAGAAATTCGCGGTCGTGAAGGACGGCGTCTCGCTGCAGCAACTGGTCGACGGCCTCAACGGGCTCGGCATCGGCCCGCGCGACCTGATCGGCATATTGCAGGCCATCAAGGCCGCCGGCGCCATCGAAGCCGACATCGAGGTGATGTGATGCAGGCAGCAAGCGTCTACACCGGCATCACCAGCAGCAACATCACCTCCAGCCTTTCGGCCAATCGCAAGCCTGCCGTGCCCGCCTATGCGGGTCATCCCGACTACGACCTGATGAGCGCGCTGCAGAAAGTGTCGCCGCAGGCCCAGGCCAAGGCGAAAAAGACCGCGACCGATTTCGAGGGCATGTTCCTCAACCAGATGTTTTCGCAGATGACCAGCGGCGTGAAGGGCGACGGCCCGTTCGGCAATACCGAGGGCACCGGCGTGTGGCGCTCGATGCAGGTCGAGCAATATTCCAAGAGCTTCGCGAAGGCCGGCGGCGTCGGCATCTCGAACGAAGTCTATCGCACGTTGATCCTGCAGCAAGCCAACCGCGCCAGCTAGACCTTCGAGGGAAAAAACCGCCATGCAGCAGCATCCGCAGCGCCAGCAACCGGTCGCCAACCCGATTCCGCTGGCGGCGACGCCGGCCGAAGCCCGCAAACTCGCCGAGAACCTGATGGATGTGATGAGCGCGCTGCTCGGCGTGATCGAGCGCGAGACCGAACTGGTGCGCGCCGGCAAGGTGCGCGAGGCGATGGCGTTCGAGCCGAAGAAGACGGAATTGTCGCGCCGCTACGTCGGCGCCATCACCCATCTCAAGGCCAGCCAGAAATACCTGCAGCAAACCGCGCCGGAATTGTTGAACACGCTGCATCGTCATCACGATACGTTTCGCGCCATGCTGCAGATCAATCTGACGGTGCTCGCCACCGCGCATGCGGTGTCCGAGAGCATCATCCGGGGCGTCAACACCGAGATGCAGCGCCGCAACATGCCCAATACCTACACCGCCGCCGGGCGTCGCGCCGCGCCCGGGCCGCGCCACAACGCGCCGCTGGCGATCAGCCGTTCGCTCTGACGTTTTTCTTTAGACGCGTTTTCTTCACGCGAATCGGGAGCCACCCGCGGATCAAGTCCGAGGGCATGCTTCGCTCGAAAACGCTCCGAAATTTTCCGGACAATTTTAAGCAAATTCGCGCGCCCATTTCAGTTCGGCGTTCACGGCGTTTTCTAACTCAGCGTTGAGACCTGCCGGTCATAATTGACCATTGGAGGGGTTGGGATTTGACTCGAGGGAAGCCAGGAGGCTGCCATGAGTACGGATTTCAGCATCAAGCCGGTGGGGGCGCCGGCTGCCATACCCGTTGCCCAGCCAGTGAGCGAGGCAACCAGCAATGCGGTGCAGACCACACTGCCCGCCAGCCAAAGCGTCACCGTGCCCGACGCCAGCGCGGGCGTGCGCAACGATCAGCCTGCGCCGAGCGACTTCGAATCGCACCAGGCCTTCTTCGATCGCGCCGCTGGCTCGATCGTCTATCAAGTGATCAACAGCAACACCAACCAGGTGGTGGAGCAATATCCCGACGACGCGACGCTGCGCCGGCGCGCTTATTACCATACGCTCGACCTGAGCAAGGATCAGCCGACGCGGCCGATCATCACCGATCGCACGGCGTGATCGAACAGAGCCGATTTCAGCAGGCTTGATTCACAGCGGCGGATCCGCAGGGCCGAATTCCGCAAAGCCCTCTGCCCGATCGCAGCTTGCCCGGCGATCAGGCGCGCCCGGCGAGGCCCGCGGCGATGTTGCAATTGATGCTGATCAGCGACTTCAGCTTTTCCGGATTCGGATCGAGCTGCATGTCGACCGTCTGCCGCATCACGAAGATGGCGATCCGCAGGATGTTCTGACGGACTTCAGGCGGTTGCGGATTGTCGTTGGTCTCGGCCGCGCTCATGAAAATCGACCACAGCCGGCGATTGAACAGCAGCGCCTTGTGCATGTTCTTGTCGGGGCCCTGCCAATTGGTCTGGACATCCTGCAGATGCTGTGCCGCTTTCAGGAGCGCCTGCGCCTCGATGTCGCGAGGAGCGCCTGTCGTGTGAGACGTGCGAGAGTAGGCTTGGGCCGCAGTCGACATTCATTACCTCAACTGGAATTTATGCAGGACGCAACTATCGGAACTGCCCGTGTTTTATACTTCCTTGGCTTTAAAATATGGTTATCGGTTGTTTTCAAATGCTTCACGAAGCTGAAGAAATCCGATTTTTTGTTGCTGCCAACCGCCCCTTTGCGGCAGCGAAAAGCGACGGGGGATTTTCCCCGCCGCCTTATCTCATGGCATCAGTTCGCCGGTATCAGCGGAGCAGCTGCAGCACGCTTTGCTGCGACTGGTTGGCAAGCGCCAGCGCGGACACCGCGATCGACTGGCGGGTCGACAGCGCCTGGCTGTTGGCCGCTTCCTCGTTGGTGTCGGCCAGCGTCAGGTTCGAGGCGCCGGTCTGCAGCACGTTGATCAGGCTCTTGGAGAAATCCTGCCGGATTTCGACGATCGAGAGGTTCGAACCGAGGCTCGAGGCTTCCGAGCGCAAGGTCGCGCTGGCGGCATTGAGCTGGTTGAGGATGGTGGTCGCTGAATTGCTGTCGAGGAAGTCGGTGCCGGCGGTGAGCGGCGCGAGGCTGAGGCCCGCGGTATTGAAGGTGACGCCCTGGATCGCCAGCGTGGACTTGCCGGTTTCGTCGAAGGTCAGGTTCAGCGTATCGCCTTCGAGCAGGTTGATGCCGTTGAACGAGGCGTCCTGCGAAGTGGTGTCGATCTGCTTGAGGATGTTGTTGTACTGGAAGATCAACCCGGCGCGGGTGGCCTGCGAGGTCGGATCGACCACCGGCTGACCTGCCGTAAGCCCGCTGAAGGCATAGCCCGCCCCGGCGGCGGTGCCGGAAATCGCACCGATGGTCGACGAAGCCGAGTTGTTGCTCGTCACAATGGTGATGACTCCGGTCGAGTCGATGGTCGCCTGCAGATTGTTGGCGTTCAGTGCAGAGTTGAGCTGGTTCAGCGTCGAGACCTGACCCGCGCCGGTGCCGAAGGTGATGCTGGTGGGGGTGCCGTTGCCGGTGGCGGCGATCAGCAGCGTCTTGCCGGCCAAAGGCAACACGCTGCCGCCAGCGGCCTGGCTGACGCTGGTGCCGAGACCGAGCGCCGCAAGTGCAGCGCCGTCAGAACTGCTGATGCTCAGGTTGGCGTTGGCGGTGCCGGTGTGCAGCGTGATGGCCCCGCCGCTGATCGAGGAAGCCGGGCCAGTGTTGCCGCTGGCGGTATCGATCGCCGCGAGCAGGTTGGCAACGGTGCCGGTGGTGCTGATCTGGTTGGCGCCGGCGGCGCCGGTCACGAAGGTCAGCGTCTTGCCGTCAACCGTCAGCGTATCGCCGGCGGTGAAGCCGGTGGTCAGTGCGCCGGCCGCCGACGCGCTGGGGCCCGACAGCAGCGTGGTGCCGACCAGCGCCGTGGTCGAGGTGGCGCCGCCGGCGCGGGCCTGGGTGACGCCGGTGTTGAGGCCGAGTTCGGTCAGCGCGTTGCCGCTTCCGGTGATGGTCAGGTCGGCGGCGGTGCCGGTCTGCAGCACGAGCGCGCCGCTGGCGACCGACGAAGAGGTGGCGGCGCCGGTGATGGCGTCGATGTCGCTCAGGACGTTCGCGACCGAAGCGGTCGAGCCGGCGCCGATGCCGATGGTGAAGCCGGCCGAGGCCGAACCCGAATTGGTCGTGGCGCCGGTCGAGAAGGTGATGGTCTTGCCGTTGACGACCAGCGTGGAGCCGTTGGTGATGCCGCCGGAGGGCAAGTCGTTCGAGGTGGCATTGCCGGCGCCAATCAGGTGCGTGGACGAACTGATCGGAACGGAGGTGGTGTCGTCGTTGTTGACCGCGGTGCCGGTGGCGCTGGCGTTGGTGAACGCCGTGGTGATGGTGCCGGTGGCGGTCGCCCCCGCGAACGTCGCATCGGTCAAGCCGGCGCCGGTGCCGAGCAGATTGTTGACATTGGCGCCCGCGATCGGCGGGGTCGAGACGCTGGACTTGCTGTCGTAGCCGACCGGGGTCTGCAGCACCTGGTTGGCGACCGACTGGGCGCTGGCGACCAGGCTCTGCAGCGAGGTGATGCCGGTGTTGGCGGCCTGCAGCACCTGCACGCCGTTGCCGATGCCGTCGAGCAAATTGGAGATGTCGCTGGCGCGGTTATTGAGCGCGGCCGCGGTGAAGTAGCTGGTCGGGTTGTCCAGCGCGGAGTTGACCTTGTTGCCGGTGGCGAGGTCGTTCTGCGTGGTGGCGAGCAGCGCAGCGGTGGATTGCAGCGAGAGCAGGTTCTGGCGAACCGATGCGGAAAGAACAATGCCGGTCATTTTGTCACCTTTCTGGTGTGAAACAAGAGAGCGTGCGTGTGGCCCCGACCATTCAAGTCGGGAGACGCCCCACCCTGAGAGCAAGCTTCTAAAAAAATATGAATCGAAGCCGCCAAAAACGCCGTTTCCGACGGCCGCCGGGCCGACGGCCGGCCGGCCCGGACACCGCGATATCGCAGGGATCGCGCTGATATCGCTGCATATTCGCGCCGGGTCGCGAAAAATGGCGTACCGGCGCGTTTACCCGGTATTAACCATGTTCGGAAAGGATTGCGGCCACATCAGTCAAAAAAGGCAACGGCGCGTCCACATCCCGGCCAACGCCGACGGCCAGAGCGTTTTCAAGCGAAGTGGATACCGGTTGGCGTGAAGAAAACGCGTCAAAACAGAAATCCAGAGCTTCTGGTTCGGATTCGATCGGAACCGATCTTGCTCTGATCGCATTCGCTGCAAAATATCGACCGCACAACACGCGGCAACGGAGAACAGGCATGGCTCTAAAAGTCGAACTCAAGCCGAACGAACGCATCATCATCGGCAGTTGCGTCATCACCAACACGGATCAGCGCGCGCGGCTGCTGATCGACGGCGACCGGATTCCGATCCTGCGCGAAAAGGACATCCTGACCCCCGCGACCGCCGACACCCCGGCCAAGCTGGTCTATCTGGCGGTGCAGCTGATGTATATTTCGCCGAACCCGCAGGTCAATCACGGCACCTACTTCAACCTGGTGCGCGATATCGTCACCGCCGCGCCCAGTGCGTGGCCGATCATCGAAGGCATCAACAACAGCATCCTGAGCGGCGACCTCTATCACGCGCTCAAGGAGGCCCGGAAGCTCGTCGCCTACGAGAAGAAGCTGCTCGACCACAACCGGGCCGTCCAGAACAGTCAAAGCGCCGCTTAAAGCGCGTTTTCGAGCGAAGTGGTCACCGGTTCGCGTGAAGTAAGCGCGTTAAACCAAAAACCGGCGCATTTGCCTACATCGCCAGCGGCGGCGACTGCTCGATATCGAGCACGGCGCCTTCCGAACCCGCGCGCTGCGCGCCGAATTCCAGCACTGCCGCGATCAGCGCATCGATATCGCAGACGTCGGTGCGGTGATTGACGATCGCAGCCCTGATCGCAAGCCGGCCATCCAGCACCGTCGTCGACGGCGCCGCGATGCCGGACTCGTGGATGTCGGCGACGACATCGCGATTGACCTTGCAGGATTCAACAGCGCGATAGCGGAAGCAGACGATGTTGAGCTGCACCGGCGCCATCAATTCGAGCCGCGGCTCCGCCTGGATGCGGGCTTCCAGATACCCGGCGAGCGCACAGGTGCGCGCGATCACCGCGCCGAGTTTCTCGATGCCGTAGGTCTTCAGCGTGAACCAGGTTTTCAGCGCACGAAAACCGCGCGACAGATCCGGACTGAAATCGCAGGGCCAGGAAGCACCGGCGGCAAGGCCCCTGGTTTCGCGGCGCAGATAGGCCGCTGGCGCCGCGAATGCATCGCGGTGCTGAAGGCCGTCGCGCACCAGCAGGAAGCCGGCGTCGTAGGGCACCTGCCCCCATTTGTGGAAGTCGAGCGCGATCGAATCCGCGTTTTCGATTCCGGCGAGCCGCGGCGCCAGCGAACGCGAAAGAATTCCGAGCGCGCCATAGGCGCCATCGACATGAAACCAGAGTTTTTCCTCGCGACAGAGAGCGCTCAGCGCCGCGAGGTCGTCGATCGCGCCGATGTCCACGGTGCCGGCGGAGCCGACGACGAGAAACGGCGCGAGACCGGCCTCACGGTCCGCCGATATCTGCCGGCGCAATGCCGCAACGTCGATGCGGTGGTTTTGATCGACCGCGATGTTGCGCAGCGCGTCGCTGCCGAAACCCGCGATATCCATCGCCTTGGTGATGCAGCCATGCGCCGCCTTCGACGTGTACGCCGTCAGCAGCGCGCCCTGCCCGCCGATGCCGTGTTGCCTGACCTGCGGCCCCAGCGCCGCCGTGCGCGCCACCAGCACCGCCATCAAGTTCGCGGTCGAGGTTCCCGTGACGAAAATTCCGCTCGCGCCCTCCGGCAGGCCGAACAGCGAACGCATCCATTCGACGATCTGGCGCTCGACCTCGATCGGCATGTGATCGCGGCCGCCGAGATTGGCGTTGAGGCCGGCGGCGAGCATTTCCGCCAGCATGCCGACCGCGGTGCCGCCGCCATGCACCCATCCCATGAAGCCGGGGTGAACATTGCCGGTGGCATAGGGCACGACGAAATCGGCGAACTCGCGATACACCTCGTCGAGCGCGGTCGGCGCTTGCGGCAGGCCAGCGCGAAATCGCGCGCGCGCGTCGTCCGGTATCGGCGACCACACCGCACGCTCGCGGATATTAGCCGCATAATCCAGCATGTCGTCGAGCATGCGATGACCCTGGGCGCGAATCTCGTTCCAATTCTGCGGATCGAGCGTCTCGACCGATTGCGACTGCAGGGCTTGCCGGCGCTGGGTAATGGTCATGCAGCGCGCTCTTGCGATTGCGTCGCGCGGCGTTCGAGCATCGCGGCGAATGCATCGAACACCCTGCGCATCTGCGGTTGCTTGTAGGGAAACAGTTCGACCGGTTCCAGATCGTGGACGATCGCGGTATTGTCGGCCTCGAACACCAGGAGCGATCCGGATTTCGTCTCGGCGCAATCGACCGTGAAATAATCCAGCCCGATGCGCGCGGCGATTGCCGCCAGCGCAGTTTCGTGACGCCGTGCAAACTCACCATCAAAGCCGCGCATAAATTCTTCTTCCTCGAGGCGCTTGTCCGCGCTCAGCGACATGCCGGCGTTGAGATACCAGATGTCCCAGCGATCGGCGATCGCGAGATGGCAGGCGTAGGGACGGCCATCGACAAAGACCAGCCGGTATTTGCGAAACAGCCGGTCCTCACTCGAATAGTCGACGAAACGCGAGGCGAAGAATTCCTGCTCCTGCCGTTCGCGCAGATAGCGCGCCAGCGCGACGACGCCCTCCACTTTCGCAAGTCCCGCGCCGGCATGCGATCCGCGCGGACGCACGATCATCGGGAAAGCAAGCTCGCTGGCAAACTCCGCCGGCGCACGGACCGCGCACGACATCGCGAGCAATTGCGCGCGCGACACGCCGATGGTCGCGGGAATGTCGAGACCTTCAATGCCGCCGAGCAAGCGATGCAATTCGTCGCGATCGAGTTGACCAACGCGATGCGGCAGGTTGAGCAGCGGCCGTGGCCAGCGCGCGGCGGCGCGCCCGATCACGCGCAACGCCTCACGGCCGTCCTCCGAGCCGGACGCGATCACGATCGCAACGTCGTGATCAGGCAGCGATGCCGGAACTTCGGCGTCCGGCGTGACATAGAGCGTCATCAATTCGATTGTCGATCCCGTCAGCAGGAATTCGATCGGCGTGTTGCCGCCGATGTCGGTTGCGGCGGCGAGCGCCAGCACGCGCAACCGCGGTTGCGCCGGCGAATCCTTCAGGCGGAACAATTGATGCGACGCCAGGATCTGCTGCTGGATCGCCAGACCCGCCGGCTTGTCGCCGAGCAATTGCGCGACCAGGCTGAGGTCAAGCCCCTCGCCCGCCTCGATCGTGCCATCGATCAGTTTGTCGATCAGGCTCGACCAGAGTGGACGAAGATCGTGGCCTTCGACATGCATCCGGGTCAGCGCGGCGACGCCGAGGCGATCCGCACACGCCGTCGCGATTTTACGCCGCATCGGTCGCCAGCACGGGCGTGGCGAACTGCGCCGAGATGTCGCCGTTGAACACGGAGGGACCGACGTGATCGAGCTTGCTCTCGAGGTCGGCCCAGATTTCGCCGCCGATATCGGTCCAGCGCTTGCAGAAGGCAAAATCCTCGCTGAGATAGGTTTTTGTCGCGGGATCGATCATGCATTCGAACAGCGCAAAGCGGTTCGGGCTGCCGGCCAGCGCGTCGAGCGAATGCTCGCGGAAGAATTGCAGCGACGGATAGGCCGCGCACATCTTCTGGAACACGTGACGGCGGATCATCAGGAAGCCGGTGCCGGCGTAGCGCACGCGGGTAAAACCGTCGATCACCTCGACATGATCGGGGTCGTTGAGCTCCAGCACGTAATCGAGCGAACACGCCGGCACGTTCGGCTTGTTGGTGGCGATGGCGTTCCGCGCTTTTTGCCAGTTGACGCGCTTGATCGGATAGAGGCCCGCGCAAACGTCGTGGCCGGACTCGATCAGCCGGCACACCTGTTTCGGCGTAAAGCCGATATCCGCGTCCACGAACAGGAAGTGGGTTGCGGTCGGATCGTCGAGAAATTGCGTCATCAGATTGGCGCGGGCGCGCGTGATCAGCGCATCGCCGTCGCGCAGATGTACCTTGAACTCGACGTTGGGTTTCGAGCGGATCGCGCTTTGCAGCTTGAAGATCGAGGCGGCAAAGATGCTGGAGATCTGCCCGCCGAAGCAGGGCGTGGCCACCACGAGATGAATCTTTTCGGTCATGATCGGCTCCGAAAGCGGCGCGAGCGGCCGGCAATCCTCACCAAACAGTAAATAGACGTGGTTAACGAAATCCTAACGGCCGGCGATGGTGGCGAGGATGTCCTGCTTGCCGCCCTCGCGCCTGCCTGAGTCGTTCGACATCACCCGGTACAGCATGTGGCCGGTATCCGTGGGAGGCAAGGAACCGGCGGGAATCGCGCCGTGAATAATGAGCAGCCCCCGCCCGGCGTGATAGCGCACCAGCGGCTCGGAATCATCGAGCGCGCCGCGCAACGCCTTGACGGTCGCGGGGTCGTCGACGTCGCACAGCGCCTCGACGGCGATTTGGCGCGCGATCGGGTCGCCGGCCGACGTCAGCACGGCGACGATGGCCGCGGGCCAGCGCGGATCGCGATCGATCTGCCAGAGCGCCCGCGCGAGATCGATCAGGCCGTAGGGATACCCATCGCCGCCATCGGCCGATTGCGCGCGCTGCTCGGCCTCGAACAGCTTCAATAGCGCCGGCCTGGCCCGAGCCGAGCGCAGCACGCCGAGCCCGATGACGCCGCGTGTATCAGGCAAACACGCCATCAGCAACGCTTCGGCGCGCGCCCGCTCCTCGGCATTGAGTTCGCCCAGCGCGGCAAGATCGAGCCCCTGACGGGCGGAATCCTTGTCCTCGAAGAAGCTGAAACGAAAACGCTCGAATGCGGTCGGCATGACCGGTTAGTGGCGCCTGCCTCCAGCCAGGTTCAGCAATTCACCGCTCAGGTCCGCGACAACACTGTCCCAATCGCCGAACGCGGGTTGCCGCATCAGTTTTGCCGTTGGGTACCACGGCGTGTCCTTGCGCTGCCGCATCCAGCGGAAGTCCGCGGCATGGGGCAACAGAATGATGACGGGCTTGCCGAGCGCGCCGGCCAGATGGGCCGCCGCGGTATCGACCGATATCACGACATCGAGCAGAGAGATGATCGCGGCGGTATCGGCGAAGTCACGGATCTCGTCGCCGAGATGCGTAAGCTTCGGAAGGCCGCGCAGCACTTCGCGGTCGGCGGCACGCAATTCGGTCTGTAGGCCCAGGCATCGCAGCGGCGGACTTTCAAACAACGCGGCCAGGCGCGTCAGCGCGATCGACCGGTTGGCGTCGTTCTTGTGGGTCGCCGAGCCCGACCAGACAAAGCCGGCGCGCGGTCCATCGGACGGCAAGCGCTGCCGCCACTGCGCCAGACGATCCGCAGGCGCTGCGAGATACGGCACGTTGGCCGGGATTGTCGCGAGTTCCGTCTTCAGCGCCAGCGGAAGGCTGAGCAACGGACAATGCAGGTCGAACGGCGGAAGCGCTTCGCCAGCCGCCACCACGGCGACACCGGGCCATTGCGACAATAGCGGCTTCAGCTCCGGCTGAACCTCGCAGATCACGCATGCGCCCTGCCCCGCCAACAGCGGCGCATAGCGGATGAACTGAATGGTGTCGCCAAAACCTTGTTCGGCGTGCAACAGGATGGTCTTGCCGGCGAGCGGCACGTTGCCGAGCCACAGCGGCGCCGGGAAAGATCGCCACTGCCGGGCAAAGGCAGAGGTTTTCCAGCGCCATTCATATTGCTTCCAGCCTCGCGCGCAATCGCCCAGCGTCAGCCGCGTCATCGCGGCCTCGAACTGCGCCTCGGCAAATTCGGGGCCGGCTGCCAGCGCGGCGGCAAAATCCGCCAGCGCCTCGTCCGGCCGGTCGAGCCGGCGCAGCGCATGGCCGCGATTGGTCAGGATCTGCGGATGGCCGGGCAGCACGGTCAGCGCCGCGTCATAGCTTGCGACGGCATTGAGAGGTTGATTCAGCCTAAGCCAGGTATTGCCGCGGTTGACCAGCGCGCCGGCGTGATCGGGCCGGCAGGCGAGCGCCGAGTCATAGGCCGCGAGCGCCTCTTCGAGGCACCCGAGTTCGAGACAGGCGTTGGCGAGATTATAAAGAATTTCCGGATGATCCGGCGCCAGACACAGCGCGCTGCGGTAACTTGCAATCGCATCCTCAAAACGTCCGCTGGCATGCAGGGCCAGACCCAGATTCGACATCGCATCGGACGAACCGGCATTGCTCTTCAGCGCCGCCGACAGATATCGCAGCGCCTCGACCACGTTCCGGCGCTCGAGGTGCAGCATGCCGAACAGGTGCAGCGCGTCGAAATCTTGCGGCCGGTGCCCGAGAATGTCGGCGCACAGCCGTTCCGCGGTGTCGAGATCGCCCTGTTGAAACGAGTCCAGGGCCTGCCGTTGCAGGCGGGACAGGTTCGGCATCCGCCCGCGGGTATTTTTTGGCTTCGCCGGCAAGGGAAGACTTTCGAATCAGTCGATGGCCGTTCTAAACTAGCACTTCATCGGCGAACATGCCGCCGGCCCGCTTGCGAATTGCAGGCGCTTTACGTCAAGCCCAATCGTTCGGCGGAGTCGGCGGCGCATTGCTCGCCGCCCTCGAGGACCGCGCTTTTGCGACGATTCCGTTTCTCTGCTGCGACGCCTCCCTGGATGCGGCGGATTTTTACAAGGCCAATGGCTATGTCGAGGAATCCCACAGGGATTTCGTCATGCCGCGCGGTCTCGTTTCCCGGGTCGTGCGCATGAAGAAGCAATCCCGGCGAAAGGGATCGCCTTCGTAGGACCCTCTGATCACGCCGCCCGCTCGCGGCGTGCCTTGGCGTGGCGTGACAGCATCGCCGCGAAGGCGTCGAAAATCTTGTTCATCTGCCGCGACTTGTAGGGAAACAGTTCGGGCGAATCCATGTTGTGGACGACAGCGGTATTGTCGGCCTCGAAGATCAGCAATTCGCCGTTCCTGTTCACGGCGCAGTCGACGGTGAAATAGTCGAGACCGACACGCTCGGCCATCGCGGCAAGCGCATGGCGGTGGCGCACCGCGAACATCTCGTCAAAGCCGCGCATGAAGCTGGCTTCCTCGGCGCGCTTCTCGTCGCTGAACGCCATGCCGGCGTTGAGGTACCAGATGTCCCAGCGATCGGCGATCGCCATGTGGCAGGCATAGGCCCGGCCGTCGACGAACACGATGCGGTATTTGCGGAACAGGCCGTCGTCATCGGAATAATCGACGAAGCGGGAGACGAAGAATTGCACTTCCACCCGCTCCGCCAGGTAATTGGCGAGCGCGGCAGAATCGTCGATCTTCGCGAGGCCGGTGCCGGCATGCGAGCCGCGCGGCCGGATGATGATCGGAAACGCGAGCTCATCGGCGATGTCGGCGAGCGGACGCGACGCCCCGGCGACGCCGGACAGTTGCGCGCGGCTGGCGGCTTCGGTCGCGGGAATGTCGAGGCCTGCGATGCCGCGCAGCAGATGATGCAGCTTGTCACGGTCGAGGTTGCCGACCAGACGCGGCCCGTTGAGCAGCGGCCGCGGCCAGCGCGAGGCAACCTGCTCGATCTTGCGCAACGCCTCGCGACATTCTTCCGAGTCCGAGGCGATCACGATCGCGACGTCGTGCTCCGGCAGCGGCGCGGGCAATTCGATGCCGTCGACGACATAAAGCGTCTGCAACTCGATCCCGGAATGCTCCAGCAGAAACTCGATCGGCGTATTGCCGCCCATGTCCATCGCGGCCGCCAGCGCCAGCACCCGGAGTTTTGGCTTTTCCAGCGAACAAGGCGAGCGGAACAGCTGATGAAACGCCAGCACCTCGTCCTGCACCGCAAGTCCCATTGGCTTGTCGCCGAGCAGTTGCGCGATCAGACTGAGGTCGAGCCCCTCGCCGGCGTCGACCGTTCCCATCGCGATCTTGGCCATGATCTCGTCGCGCATCGGGCGCAAATCGAACCCGTTGAACGCCATGGTCGTCAGCCTGGCGAAGCCGACCCGGTCGGCACAGGGATAGCAGACGAGCTCGGTGCCGTCTGCGCGCTCGAAATCCATGGGGGTCTCCGTTGAATTCAGCTCGTCGTCACCGATGACGCGGACTAGCCGGCCGGCAGGTAATTGGTCAGGCTCAGTTTGGACATCATCGAGGTGGTCTGGTAGGACGCCTGCAACGCGGTCTGCAGCGCCAGGATTTCGCTGGCCACCGTTTCGGTCGAAACGGTTTCGGTGCTGCTGACGAGGTCCTGCAGCATGGTCTGGCTCTGCGCCTGCCGGGCGCTCGCGTCCTGCATCACCGTTTGCGCACGGGCGAAGTCCGACTGGATGTCCGAGATGGTCTGCTGGCCCGCCTGCGGCGTCAGATTGGTCGCGATGCTCTGGCTCAGCGCGGAAATCTGCGCGGAGGAATTGGCGCCGGTCGGCGACGCCGTGAACGCGGCAAATACCGCGATCGACTGCAACTGCGAGCGGATCGCCGATTCATTGGCCTGCGCGCCGTATTGCACCGTGATCGACGAATCGATCTGGGCGGTGGCCGATGCGCGCGCCGAGCCCGGTCCGGAATTGCCGGTGTACCATTGCACCGTGTTGGCCGGCGTGCCCGCGACCAGCGATGTCGCAGAACTCAGTGGCGTGCCGCTCACCCGCAACGGCGGCACCGGCGCGGTGATGCTGCTGCCGGTAAAGCCGAGGTTCGCGATCGCGCCGGCGGGCGAACTTGAGATCGACAGGCTCGATGCATCGTCGGTGTGAATCTCGATCTTGCCGCCATCGATGGTCGAGGGCGTCGAGCTGCCGGTGATGGAGTCGATCGCGCTCAGGAGGTTGCCGACGGTTGCGGTCGTGCTGATCTGGCCGGAGCCCGCCGTGCCCGTCACAAAGGTCAGCGTGGTGCCGTTGATCGTCAGCGTATCGCCGGCGGTGAAGCCGGGCGACAGCGAATCCGTGCCGGTCGCGCCCGACAGCGCCGTGGCGGCGCTGATCGCGGCGGGCGGTACGGCCTGGTTGTTGACCACGTTGTTGGCGGTCGCGACACTCGCGGTATTGAAGAAATCGTTGCCGGCCTCGATCGCGGACGCCGCGACCAGCGTGGTGTTGGCCACCGCGCCTAACGCCGTCGTCAGCGCCGAATTGAGATTGGCGGCGGTCGCCGCCGGCGTGGTTCCGATCAGGAAGCTGCCGGTCGGCGCCGGCGACGTCGTGGTCGCCGTCAACTGCACGGTAGCCGTGGTGCCGTCCGGCTGATTGAAAGTGTAGGTGATCTGATCGCCGGGGTTCGGGTTGGTGGTGCCGAGGTCGACCGAGATCGCCGCCGGCGAGCCGGACGGCCCGGTCACGGTGGCACCGGTCAGCGCCGACGTTACCTTGTTCAGCTTTAGTCCGAACGGCGAGCCCGCGGCGTCCTCGGCCACCGAGACCACCGGCGTCGGCGGCGTCGCCGACGAACTCGACGTCGTGACCAGCAGGCGGCCTGTGCCGCCGGGAACGGCGCCGTCGGCCTGCGCGCGTTCGGCCATCACCGTCTTCAACCCGGCCTGGGTCGCGGTGCCGTTCATGATCTGATCGACCGTCGCGGTCGCCGGCGTGTTGATCGCGGTGCCGGAAAACAGATAGCGGTTGCCGGACGGGGTATTGAGGATGCCGATCATCGAGGCGAGTTCGGCTGTGGCGTTTTCCTGCGCGATGGTTTGCCCGGTGCTGTCGAGCGTCCGCGGAGTCTGGGCCGCGGAGCTCTGCACCTGGCCGCCGAGATTGGAGACCGCCTGCAGCGCGGTGTTGGCGGAATTGATCGAGGTCGTGACGTTGCTGATGGTGGTGGTGAACCCGGAAATGTTGGCGAGTTGCGCCCGCGCGGCGATGGCAAAGCCCTCGCCGGCGCCCATGCCGGCGTACGTCGTCGACTTCTGGCCGGTGGCGAGCTGCTGCGACAGGCTCGTCATCTGATTGTTGAGGCTCTGGATCGCCTGGCCCAGCGGCGAACTGGCGTAACTTAAACTGTTGATCGACATTTACCCGCCCTAGAGTTGCGCCTGCAGCAGCGTGTTCATCATGCTTTGCACGACCGACATCACGTGAGCGTTGGCCGCGTAGGAATTCTGCAACGCGATCAGGTTCGACATTTCGGTGTCGATGCTGACGCCGGCGACCGTGTTGAACTTCGCCTGAAGCGTCGAGACCACGACGTCCTGGCCCTGTTGCAACGACGTTGCCGTTGAGGCCGTGTTGGCCTGCTGGCTGACGAACTGCGACAGGTAATTGCCGATCGTGCCGGTGAATGGCGACGCAGTCGAGCCGAGTCCTGTCGACGGCGAATAGCTGAACGAGGCCGTCGTCAGTTGCGAATAGAGGAAATCCGAACGCGTGGTGTCGCCCGGCGCCGTTGCCGGCGAATTGCTGTAGACGGTGAAGTTCGCCGGATTGGTCACCAGCGCCGGATTGACGGTGATGCGGCCGGCATAGCCGGTCATCTGCGAGCCGGCGCCGGTGATGGCGCCGGTGTAGAGGTTGGTGCCGTCGGTGAACAGCGGCATTTGCGCGCTGCCGCTTGCCAGCGAGGAGCCTGTCGTCGTCGTCGTCGTCGCGTTGATCGTGGTCGCTGCCGATCCGGTGATGTTCAGCGTGCCGCTGCCCGAACTGCTGAACACCAGGCCGGGGCCGAGTTGCGCATTGAGCTGCGCCAGCACGTTCGAGTTGATGCCGCCGGACAAGTTGGCGCCGACCATTTTCGGGTTGGCGTTCGGAAGGTTCTGCAGCGGCAGTGCGCTCGGATCGGTGACGTTGACGATCGTGATCTTTTGCTGGGCGTTGGTCCCGGTATTGGTGACCGTCAGGTTGATGGTGTTGCCGGGCTGTATGTTCGAGGTGTTGACGCTGAAACCCGCGGGCAAGCCGGCGATCGGAGTCGCGGCCGTGGTCTGGTTGGACAACGCGCTCGAGATCGTCGCCGCGAGCTGGTCGATCTGGGTTTGCGCCTCAGGCAAGGTCTGGTCGCGCAGCGCCAGATCGGCGGCTATCTTGCCCGAGGTGATCGCCTTGTTGGCGACCATGTCGTAGCTGCCGCCGTTCGGAAGCGCGATCGTCAGCGAGCCGACGCCGTTCTGGGAAGCGTTGGCGCTGTAGAGGTTGTTGGCGGTCAGCGTTCCCGGCGAGGTGAACGTCATCTTCGACGCCAGTTCGCCGCCGACGAGCTGCACGCCCGAGGTCGTGAATACGCTGGTCTCGTTCGAACTGTCGGTGACGGTGCGCACGTCCATCAGTTTCGACAGATCGTTGATCGCACTGTCGCGTTGGTCCATCAGCGTGGCCGCGGCGGGATCGGTCGGCGCCAGGCCCTGCAACTGGGTGTTGATGTTGGCGATCGTGCTCATGTCGGCGTTGGCCTGGCTCACCGAATTGCCGATGTCCTGGCTGACGTTGGTGCGCAGGGTCTGGATGCCCTGCGAGGTCGCGTTCAGCGATTGCGCCAGCGATTGGGCCGCCCCCAGCGCCGCGGTCTGCGCCGACTCGCTGCCCTGGCTGGTCGACAGCGCCTGCAGCGCGCTGGTGAAGTTGTTGTAGGTGGCCTCCAGCGTGCCGTCGCCGCCGGGCGTGCCGTAGACGTTCTGCAACTGGCCGAGGATGTTGGACATCTGGTCGGCATAGCCGCTGCCGGACGTCTCCGTGCGCAACTGGCTCTGGACGTAGAGATCGAGCTGACGGCTGACCCCGGTGACATCGACGCTGGTGCCGCTGGTGCCGGTGGCGACTTCGATCTGGTTGGGGATCTGGGTGACGTAGCCCGGCGTCTGCGCATTGGCGACGTTGCCGGATACGATCGACAGCGCGGCCTGGTTGGCGCGCAGACCCGACATCGCCGTAGCAAGGGCAGAACTCAAACCCATCTTATTGGCCGCCTTCGATCACGTCGCACTGAGTTCAGCCGAAATGCCGGTCAGCGCAGCACGCTCAGGAGATTCTGAACCATGTCATTCGCCGTGGTGATCACCTTGGTGTTCGCCGAATAGGCTTGTTGCGTCACGATCAGCTTGGTGAATTCATCGGCGATGTCGGTGTTCGATCCTTCGAGCGCCGAACCGCTGATGGTGCCCGACGCACCCGCAATGGCCGGGCCGGACTGCGAGGTCACGGCATAGGCTTCGCCGCTCAGCGCCTGCAGATAGTTGGTGCCGTTGAAGTGCGACAGCGTGACGGAGGCGAGATCGAGGTTCTGGCCGTTCGAGAAGGTTCCGACCACGAGACCGTTGTTGTTGATGGCGACCGATTGAAGCTGGCCGGCGGCATAACCGTTCTGCTGGATCTGGTTGATGGTGGCCGCGCCTGTGGTGCTGGCGAATTGGGTCAGGCCGCCGGAGCCGAGGTTCAGCGTGATGTTGCCCAGCGATTGATTGTTCACCTTGACGCCGGGAATGGTGATGGCGGAGCCCGCCGGGCTGGACAGCGAGCCGTCGGAATTGAACGTGAAGTTGACTCCGACATTGGTCCAGGCCGGCTGCGTGCTGGTTGCCGTGGAGTCGCTCTGGTAGAACAGGTTCCAGGTGTCCTGATGCGGATTGCCCAGCGCCGAACTGTCGGCTTTGACCCAGCGGAATTGCAGGTTCACCGGCGTGCCTGCCGAATTGTAGGCCGTGACCGCGCCGCCGCTGACGCTTTCGGAGTTGAACGTCGTGAGGTCGGCGCCAATGACGAAGCCCGTGCCGGCCGTGCCGCCACCGGTGCGCGCCGCCGACATTGTGGTGCCGAAACCGAGCGCCGTGAACCCGGCCGCGCCGCTCGCGACCGAAAGGTCCTGCGCGGTACCGGTGTGTAGCGTGATCGCGCCGGTGCTGGCATTGATGGTCGACGGATTGCCCGTGCCGGTGATCCCGTCGATCGTGCTGAGCAGCGAGCCGACTGTCGCTGTCGCGAGATTGACAAAAGTCGTGCCGGCAACGGGGGCGGGAGCGGTGCCGGTGTAGAACGTGATCGTCGATGCGGGGTTGGAGTCCACGGTGATGGAATTGCCGGCGACGAAGCTGCTCTGGAGCGAGTTGGTCGGCGGGGTAACGGTGCCGCTGAAGCCAAGCGCGGCGAAGGCGCTGGCGTTCGAACTCTTCACGCTAAGAGCGCTGGTGTTATCATTTAACGTGATCTGGCCGGTGGTCGCGCTGATGGTCGATGGATTCGTCGTGCCCGAGATTGCGTCGATCTTGCCGAGCAGGGTCGTGATGTTGTCGGTGATATTCACGTTGTTGCCTGTCGCGCCGGAAGCGACGAACGTGATGACCTGGCCGTTGACCGTGATGGTATCATTGACCGCAAAGCTCGACGACAGCGCGTTGGCCGGCGCCGTGCCGGACAGCACCGTCGCGCCCGAGCTCACCACCGCCGGCGAGGACAGGTTGGTGACCACGTTACCGGTCTTGGTACCGACTGCGATGCTGGACAGAGCGGTGCTCGCGGAGATCGGACCGGGTGTCCATCCTGGAAACGAAGACGTGTTCAGCGCAGCGGCGCCAGTCACGGTATTGTCGCCGAACGGCGTGGCTGGCGTGCCCAGCACCAATGGATTTGCGCTGAACGCGGATGGGTCCAGGCCGCCGTCGGCGACCAGCGTGCCGGGGGTTGCGGTGGTGCTTGCGGGCGTCTGTGGCAAGGTCGGCAGGTTGGCGGCGTATTGAATATTGGTGGTAGGCTGCGCCGGGACGAAGTTGTTCTGAAACTGCAGCACCTGCGGCACGTTGCCGAGCGGGTTTCCGGTCTTCGGATCGACCGTGACGCCCATCAGATAATAGCCGGCGCCGTTGACGAGGTTGCCGTTGGCGTTGACCTGGAAGTCGCCGGCGCGGGTATAGTCGGTGACGCCGTTGAAGACCGGCTCGTTGTCGACGATGCTGGTAGGCTTCTGTACCGAGAAGAAGCCGTCGCCGTTGATCGCCATATTGGTCGCAACCGTCGAGGAGGAGACGGTGCCCGATGTCGTCAGTGTCTGCTGCGAAAGCGCCGTGACGCCGCCTGCGACTTGCGCGGTCGGCGAAGACGCCTGCGCGACGAGATCCTGGAAACTGGTATTGATGCCCTTGTAACCGACGGTCGAGGCATTCGCGATGTTGCCCGAGATGTTCTGCAGAGCGAAGGATTGCGACTGCAAGCCGGAAACCGCGGTATTCAGCGCATCGAAGATACCCATAACATTGTCTCCAAATTCGATTCGAGGCGGCCAGCCGGCAATGCCGTGACCATCGTCGAGAGGAGACCTCGCAAGCCCCATGCCAAAAATGAAAAGCGCATCATTTCAAGCGCTTGAATAAAAATGCCCCGGTCCGAAGACCGGGGCACAATTGCCGGGCTGGCAAATATTGCCGGGCTTAACATAGCGTTTTCGAGCGAAGCATGCCCTCGGACTTGATCCGGGGGTGGTACCGGTTCGCGTGAAGAAAACGCGTCAAAAAAGGAGTCTTGCTTTCGGCGCTCAGGTCGCCGATGCAGCCGCGGGATGAAACTGCAGCGCAACGCCGTCCATGCAGTAGCGCAGACCGGTCGGCTTCGGGCCGTCGTCGAACACGTGACCGAGATGACCGCCGCAGCGGCGGCAATGAATTTCGGTGCGCAGCATGCCGAGCGTGCGGTCCTTGTGCTCGCCGACGGCGTTGTCGAGCGGCTTGTAGAAGCTCGGCCAGCCGGTGCCGCTTTCGAATTTGGTCTCCGAGGAGAACAACGGCAGGTCACAGCCGGCACAGGCGAAGATACCCTTGCGGTGCTCCTTGAGCAGCGGGCTGGTGTAGGGCCGCTCGGTGCCCTCCTGGCGCAGGATTTGATATTGCTCCGGCGTCAGTTGCGCGCGCCATTCGGCATCGGTCTTCTCGACCTCGAATTTTTCGCCGGCGCGCGCCGGCGTGCCGCTGAGCCAGCGGAAGGCGGCAAGGCCAAACAAACCGGCAACGGATGTCAAAAGAATACGGCGGTCAAACATGAAGGTCTCCGTGGCGTGAGGCGAAAATCGTGTCTTCGCTGGGAGATACGGCGGTCATTTAAGGAAGTTACACCGGCCCGGGGCGAAATTTCTCACTTTCTTGCGAGATCGGGAAACCTGGCGTTCCTAAAGCCCTAGCCATGCTCGCTTTCACCCGTGGCCGGCGGCCCCGGATCGACCGGCGCAGGCTGAGCCGGACGCAGGGGATGCGGCCCACCCGGCGGCGGGCGCGGCCGTGGCGGCCGGGTTCCGGCCTGGCGGTTGGCCTCGACCAGCCGCGCCTCGCGAATCCGTTCGCGGGCCCGGGCGCGTTCCCGGTAGCGGGCCAAAGCGCCGGCCGCGGCCGAACTCCCCCTGCCCCACAAACCCACGACATGCCCGGCCACCCGGCCGGTCGGGCCGCCCGCCCATACCAGTTCGAACGGCGAAAACAGCCGCCAGCGTTCATCGCCCCACAAAATGCCCTGCGCGACCAACTGCCCGGCGATCGCGGAAGTATTCAGGCCCTGACGCCCAAAACCACTGGTCACCCACAGGCCTTTCCGCAACTGCCCGATCTGCGGCATGCCGTGCACGGTCTGGCCCACCGCGCCGCCAAACACGTCCTCAATCTCGACCTTGCCGAGAGGAGGAAAGATGGTGCGGATGCGGCGCGCGATCGCGCCGGCGAAACGCTGCGGCCGCGCCGCCCAAGTGGTCTCCGGCGAGGCCCACATCAGCCGGTCGCCATCGACGATCCGGAAATGATCGACGCCGCCGTCGGTGACCGATCCCTGGAAAGTGATGGCCTCACGCAGGCGCTCGCCGAGCGGCGCGGTGACGGCGGCATAGCGCCACACCGGCAGCAGCGTCTCCGACAGCCGCTTCAAGGGCGCGCCCAGATGGATGTTGCCGGCCAGTACGATATGCGAGGCGCGCAGCCGCGCCGACGGCGTCACGATGCGCTTGCGAATGCCGGACGGGTCGATGCTGACGACCGGCGTGTCCTCGAAAATCCGCGCCCCCGCCCGCCGCGCCAGCGCCGCCAGGCCGTGGACATATTTGCGGCCGTCGACCTGAAACGCCCTGGGATAATACATGCCGTGAAAGTAATGTCCGGTCTTGAGTTCGGCGCGAACCCGATCGACCTGCCAACCCTCCACTTCAGTCTCAAAATCTTCGCCCAACATCTGCAGCCGGCTGATCAATTGATCGCCGACATCGACATTGGAAACTTCAAGCGCGCCCTCCGTGAGGCCGATGCCCGGCATCAATTCTTCCGACGCATTGGCCCGCACCAGATCGGCGCCCTGCTTCGACAGCGACCAGAGTTCGCGGGCATCCTCGAAGCCGACGCGCGCGATCAGATCGCCGAGCGGCAGGCCATAGCCCGGCATGACCGTGCCGAGCTGGTGACCGGACGCGTTCCAGCCGACATGCCGGCCCTCGAGCACGGCCACGCTGGCGCCGAGCCGCGCCGCCTCCAGTGCCACCGTCAACCCGGCAACACCTGCCCCGATCACGCAGATGTCGGCGTCGAGGTCGAACGACAGCCGCGAACGCTCGCGCACCCCTACGGTGTCGAGTAGGCTGGTCGGACTGCCGGATGTCTCGCTCATGGCGTTTTCTTACGGACCGATCGGGCGCTTGTCACCTTGCCCTGAGCCACAGTCTGTACATTAATCCGCGAGCCTTTGAACGAATCGAGATCGCGCCATGCGCCGTTTGATGCTGTTGCGTCACGCCAAGACCGAGAATGACGCGCCGAGCGGCCGGGATCAGGACCGCCGCCTCGACGAGCGTGGCCGCAAGGACGCCGCCGAGATCGGCGATTTTATCGCTTCCCATCCGCCGTTTCCCGATTATGCGCTGGTTTCGCCTGCGGTGCGCGCGCACCAGACCTGGGAACTGGCCTGGGCGACGATGAAGGACCGTATTCCCGAGCCGCATGTGGAACTGGCGCCGGATATCTATGGCGCCGACCCCGCGCAATTGCTGCAATGCATCCGCGACGTTGCCGTGAGCGATCCGCAACGGCTGCTGGTGGTCGGGCACAATCCGGGCATGCACGAACTGGCGCTGGCGCTGACCGATGGCGGCGACGCCGCCGGGCGGCGGGCGCTGGCCGATAATCTGCCGACCTCGGGCCTCGCTATTCTGGATTTTGCGACCGACGACTGGAACGATGTGGCATTCCGCCGCGGACGGCTCGTGCTGTTCGTCAGTCCGAAACTGCTGAAGCAGACCTTGGACGATTAGGATTTTGGGACGATTGAGCCGGCCGCGGCGCACAATATCCGCTGACTTTCGAAATCCTTTGGCTTTCGACTATGCTATGTCATCACCGACTGGGAGGCGCAGATGTTCAAATCCATCCTCGTGCCGATCGATCTCGCCGACACCGATCTGGCGAAGCCAGCGATTGCGACCGCCGCGACGCTGTCGCAGACCTGGAACGGCGCGGTGCGATTGCTGAATGTGCTGCCGATGACGCCGGTGATGCTGGCGGAATATGTGCCGGCCGATTTCGACACCCAGCAGCGCCAGACCTCCGAGGAAGCGCTGGCCATCGTCGCGCGCGAATCCGGCATCGATGCCGCACGGATTTCCAGCGTGGTGCGTCAGGGCGGCATCTATCACGAAATCCTCGAGGAAGCCTCCGCCGTCAAGGCCGATCTGATCGTGATGACCTCGCACCGGCCGGCGATGCGCACCTATTTCCTCGGCTCCAATGCCGGCCATGTCGTGCGTTACGCCAAATGCTCGGTGCTGGTGGTGCGGCACTGAATTTCCTGCCCGGAATTTCTCGCGCACCGCCGGTCAGGCCGCAGGCCAGTCGGCGATAAAACCCTTCGCCCTGTAAGGCTCGATCTTGTCCCATTCGCGCAGCACCCTTGCGCGGAACTCGGGGTGGGTGTGCCAGCGCTCCAGCGGCGTCTCGAAATTATCGACGTTGCACAGCATCTTCTCGACCTCGGGCCAATGCCGGTGCAGCGTCATCGCGTAACGGCGCGCGGTCCAACTGTTGCCGAGGCAGATCAGGCTTCGGATATTTTTCAAACCCAAGGCCTTTTCGAGGATCGGCAGCGAGAAGATCACGTTCTCGCCAGTGTTGGTCGCGCGATGCTCTTCCAGAATGCGATCAGGCGGAATGCCCCGCGCCACCATGGCGGCCTTGATGATCTCGCATTCGGAACGCTGCGATCCCGGCGTGACGCCGCCGCTCACGATCGACCAGCGAAAAAGACCCTCGCGCCACAGTTTTGCGGCTTCATCGACCCGCCGCGTGACGTCCTCGCGGGTGCCGAATACGAACAACAGATCGGCGGGCTTGAGCTGGGTCCGAATCAAATGCCGCGCATTGATCTCGGCAATCTCGGCCTCGGTCGGCAATCCCCTGTGATCCGTCAATATCCGCCTCGCGCCGTACAAACGCAGCGAGGATGCCGCGCGCGGACGGCATGACAAAATCATTTTTCATTGCGGTTGATTGCGACGCGGCGCTGTTACGGCAGCAACGCTTGCGGCAGATGATCAAAGCTGTAGGCTTGCGGCCGGTTGCGCCGGACAAAGCCGCCGACCTGCCAGGTAAACAAGGCGGCAAAGCCGAGCAGGAATGCGATGCCGGCGAGTTCGCCGATCAGGATGGCGCGAACCAGCAGGCTGGCCATCGCGGCCGCGACCAGCGCCAGCAACACCAGCGCGGCGGTATAGATGCGCGACCTGAGGCCGCCGATCAGCTCGGCGTTGCTTCCGGCGGCCTGCATGCGACGGTGCAGTTCGACGATGAAGTCGCGATAGTCGCGGTCCTGCGGCGCCATCAGCGCCGAGGTCTGCCAACTCGTCGACAGCAAGGCGATCCGCCCGAGATCGGCGCTTTCGATGTCGGCGCGAAACCGGCGCGCCTGCATCGACACCGGGCGGAACGACAGGCGGACCCTCGATATCGCGGCGTAGGGCCAAAGCCCAGTTTTGCCGCCGATGCGCCATGTCAGGCCCTGCTCGGTCAGTTCGAACCGGTGCGCGGCGCCGATCAGCGATGCCTTGTAGGCGTATTGCACGGCGGGCGCGCCGTCGGCCGATGGCATTATCTGTTGTTCCTGATCGGGCAGCGTCTTGATCCCTGATGTCGGCTTGCGCGGCCGACCGGCTTTATCTTACAAGCACGGCATGGCCGAGACGACTTATTTTCCGCGCCGCCTGATTCTGGCCGGCGCCATGATTTCCGGCGTGCTGCTCGCGCTCGCCGTGCACATGCTCGGCGCGCGCTTCGGCCTCGACCTCGGCGGCCTCTGGCGATCCGATGCCCGCGAATTCATGCCGGCGGGATCGGCGATCGCATGGTGGCTGATCGCGACGGTTGGGTTCAGCGGCGGCTATTTCACCGCCAATCTGATGCACAGCGCGGTGTCCGGGCACATTCCGCAGCGGATGCGGCAATTCCTGATCGCGGTCGGCGTTCTCCTGCTGGTCGGCGCCGGCGCGGTTGCTTCCGGGCCGAGCGCGATCCCGACCATCTCGGGCGTACTCGCCGGCATCGCCGCGCTGGTTCTCGGCGCGGTGATGGCGTTTTGTGGCGCGCACTTTGCCTTGCGCAGAAGCTGACCCTATCACGCGGCTGGCCGTGACGCGCCGAACCAGATGCCTGCCGCTGCGACCAGCAACAGGCCGGCCGAGATCATCAGCGACAGATGCGCGCCGGGCAGCAGCTCGTTGGCTTGTCCGGCGAGCGAGCCGAACATCGCCACGCCCAATACGCTGCCGGTCTGCCGCGTCGCGTTGAGCACGCCGGCGGCGATGCCGGAGCGCTGCTTCTCGACGCTTCCGAGCAGCGTCGACGTCAGCGGCGGCACCAAGAGGCCGAGGCCGCCGCCGATCACGATCAGCTGCGCGCAGATCAAGGCGTAGCTGGTGCCCTGCCCGATCCCGAGCAACGCCAGACATCCAAGCGCGGACAATGTGGCGCCGACCGCGATCGTCGCCGGCGCGCCGATCCGTTCTGCAAGCCTCGGCGCCAGCAGATTGACCGGCAACACCGCGCCCATCATCGGCACGAAGGCGAGCCCGGTCGCGAACGGCGACCATCCATTGACGCGCTGGAAGTACAGGCTGAAGATGAAGATCAGTCCGTAAAACGCGACGTTGACGAGAAGACCAACCATCGAGGTCAGCGCGAACATGCGACGGCCGAACAGCGACAGCGGCAGCATCGGCTGCGACGCGCGGCGCTCCCTCAGCACGAACAGGACAGCCAATATCAAGGCCGCGACAAAGCCCGCGGTCACGAACGGGCTGCTCCAGCCGAGCGAGCCGCCTTCGATGATGGCGCCGGCGAGACACCCGAGCGCCGCAATCGCTGTGAGCTGGCCCGGCAGATCGATCTCACGCTGCGGCGAGCGCGTGGTTTCGCTGGCATAACGCCAGCTCAGCCAAAGGCCGGCGAGCCCGATCGGCAAGTTCACGAGGAAGATCGAACGCCAGCCGACCAGCGCGATCAATCCGCCGCCGACCAGCGGGCCCGCGGTCAGTGCGAGGCTGGCGCCCGCGGCCCAGATGCCGACCGCGCGTCCCCGCGCCTTGTCGTCGGGATAAGCGTGGCTGAGCAGCGCCAGCGAATTCGGGACCAGGATCGCCGCGCCAAATCCCTGCACGGCGCGCGCCGCGATCAGAATCATCGCGTTGGGCGACAACGCGCAGGCAACCGAGGCCGCGGTGAAAATCGCAAAACCCGCGATAAAGATCCGCTTGGCGCCGATGCGGTCGCCGAGCGCGCCCGCGGTCAGGATGAAGGCAGCAAACGCGATGGTATAGGCGCTGACCACCCATTGCAGTTCCGACACGCCGCCGCCGAGCGAGGAGCCGATACTGCCGAGCGCGGTGTTGACGATGGTGACGTCGAGCTGCACCACGCCATAGCCGAGGCTCATCGCCGCCAGCGTCAGCGACGTCGACAAAGCGGAACGGGCCGGGTTCGGCCGCGGATGGGCCAGCGAAGCGGTCTGCCGTGCGGGAAACCTAAGTGACGTATGCGGCCATATAGCTGTCATGGGTTACCTCCGTTCGAGGAGAAGTAACGCCTGATCTAGGCCTCGTTTCCATCAGACGCTTCGCTGCCGGTCGAACTATGCCCGCGGGAAACATCCACCCGTAACGGCCGGCGGCGAGTTTCGCCGGCCGGCGAAACGCCGCGCGGGAAATCATCGGGCCCGCGCGGCGTATTGTTTCTACCGGGACGGCGATCAGCTCGCGGCGCGCAGATTGACCTTGCCTTCGGCCAGCGTGGTCAGCTTCTGGTCGGTGGCCTTTTCCTCCTCCAGCGTCTTTTGCAGCACACTGGCGCAATCGCTGCGGCCGAGTTCACGCGCCCACGCGATCAGGCTGCCATAGCGCACGATCTCGTAATGCTCGGCGGCCTGCGCCGCGTTGATCAGCGCGGCATCGAGCACGCGCTTGTCCTCGACTTCGCCGGCGACTTCATCGGCTTCCTTGATGATGCCGTCGATCGCCGGGCAGTTCACCGCCTTGACCTCAGCGCCATGCATCTTGAACACCTGTTCGAGGCGCTGCACATGCGTTCTGGTCTCCTCGAGATGGGTGAGAAAACCCTGCTTGAGCTGCTTGTCGGCGGCCTTGTCGGCCATTTTCGGCAGCGCCTTCACCAGTTGCTTCTCGGCATAATAGATATCCTGCAACTGGTGCACGAACAGATCGTTCATGGTTTTAATGTCTTTGGAAAACAGCCCCATTTGTGGGGTCCTTTGTTGGCGGAACATGGCGGGCCGAATTGTTCCTCTCGACGGCATCGCCAATGTTCGATTGCTGATCAGCGCTAACCGGACCGCCGCTGCGATGTTCCTGGCGTCGGCAAAAACATCATCGGGGAACAGATCCGCGCGAGGGAACGGCGGATCGTCTCGCCAATGCTGCATGGGATTTCAGGGCTGCATTTCAAGACTCGAATCCGCCGCGCCACGAACTAGGTAAAGGGATGTGTACGGCGTATGACAGGCCTCTCGCCACGAACGAAAGGTGACCTTGTCAAGGACTGCCCAGGCAAGCGTTTTTGCCTTATGGGTCTACGCCTATGGAGCGATTGACAGCAGTTTGCTATCAATGGTTTTCAGAGCTGCGCGCGTGTTATCGCCCCGCCGGGAGGATGAATGCATCGACTGCTGACCACGCTGGGGCGTGGCTTCAAGGAACGAATTGGCTGGAAGCGGCTCGGAATCGCCGCGAGTCTTCTCATTATCGTCCTTGCGATCACGACATTGGTCCGCACCCTCAAGGGCGTCGATACCGGCGTAATCCTGACGGCGTTGACGGACATACCACCGCATCACATCGCGCTCGCCGCACTGTGCGTGATCGGCGCATTCTGCACGCTCACCTTCTATGATTTCTTCGCGCTGCGGACCATCGGCAAGAAACACGTGCCATACCGGATCGCGGCGATGTCGGCCTTCGCCAGCTATACGATCGGTCACAACATCGGCGCCACGGTATTTACCGGCGGCGCGATCCGGTTTCGGATCTACTCGGACTACGCCCTGAATGCGATCGACGTCGCCAAGATCTGCTTTCTATCCGGCCTGACCTTCTGGCTCGGCAATCTGTTCGTGCTCGGCTTCGGCATGGCGTATCACCCGTGGGCCGCCAGCGCGATGGACCTGATGCCGCCGGCGATCAACCGGCTGATCGCGCTCGGCTGTCTCGGCGGCATCGGCGTCTATTTCGTCTGGCTGGTGACGGGCAAGCGCCGCAGGGAGCTCGGGCAGAACGGCTGGAAGGTGGTGCTGCCCTCGGCGCGGCTGACATTGGTGCAGATGCTGATCGGCGTGGTCGACCTCGGCTTCTGCGCGCTGGCGATGTACCTCTTGATGCCGGTCGAGCCGCACATCGATTTCATTTCGCTGTCGGTGGTGTTCATCCTGGCGACGCTGCTCGGATTTGCCAGCCATGCGCCGGGCAGCCTCGGCGTGTTCGACGCCGCGATGCTGGTGGCGCTGCCGGAATTCGGCCGCGAACAATTGCTCGCCACGCTGCTGGTTTTCCGCGTGCTGTATTT
>Ga0207702_10000263_pt1 | contig 60391 bp, 43 predicted proteins | sample KBSCornC62_FD_184302 | JGI IMG/M metagenome (GOLD analysis project Ga0207702, IMG submission 184302) | Corn rhizosphere microbial communities from Kellogg Biological Station, Michigan, USA - KBS Corn C6-2 (SPAdes) (version 2) | ecosystem: Host-associated > Plants > Roots > Rhizosphere > Soil ...
GGCCCTGCCGAGCCCGTGGGCGACTTCCGATATCGGGTCCACAGGCGCGGTCGGCAGCGCAAGTCGCAGTCCGAGCGGCGTCTTCACACTCACCGGAGCCGGCGCGGACATCTGGGGAAGCTCCGATGCCTTCCGCTACGTCTATCAGACCGCCACGGGCGACTGTGACATCACTGCCCGGGTCGTGACCCTGCAAAACACGAATAACGCAGCAAAGAGCGGCGTCATGATCCGTGAATCGCTCAATGCGAATTCGACCGAGGCGATGACCGATCTCACTGCAGCCAATGGTCTGGAGTTCCTCCGCCGCACCACCACTGGCGGCTCCACAGGCGGCGTTGCTGTATCGGGTGTGTCCGTTCCCTACTGGGTACGCTTGGTCCGGTCTGGTAACACCTTCACCTCCTACCGTTCCGCCGATGGCGTAACCTGGACGATGGTGGGCTCTGTGACCATCACAATGGCTTCCAACGTCTATATCGGCCTCCTGGTCTGCAGCCACGTAAACGCCGTTCTCTGCACGACCACGATCGATAACGTCATCGTGAATCCCTGATCTCCCGGCTCCCATGCCCCCTCTCGCAGCCAGCAGCCAGCAACGCGCGCCGCTCCGTCCAGGAGCGCGCGTGTGGCTCCTGGCCGCGACGGGGGCCGTCGGGGCGATCCTGATCGGCTATTTCCTTGCGAATGAAAGGCTCCATTCTCCCGCGCCTCTTTCGCTAAAGTCACCTCCTACCCCGCACTCATCGGCCGTTCTCGGGGCAGGATCATCGTCATCCCTGCCCACCGGCGCGCAATCCCTCTCCTCTCCCTCAGCCAAGGCGCATGTCGATGACGCGCCCGCGTGGTCCGAGGAGGAAAAAGAACGCATCCGAACCTGGGCCCAAAGCGCACCACGTGCCGCCGCCGAGTGGGCGGCAGTCCTGCCCCCAGGCTCGAATCGCCATTTCGTTCTGGAAACCGCCGCCATTGCCTGGGGCGGCAGCGATCCCGCCGCCGCAGCGCAATGGGCCCAGAGCCTCGGCGATGAAGCCGAGCGCACGCTTGCGCTCACAGATATCGCCGGAGAGGCCGTGCGCAGCGACCCAACCCTCGCCATCGAAATTGCGCGCACGCTCCCAGAAGCGGCTCGCAATGAAATCCTGCCGCGCGCCGCGCGCGAGTGGGCTGCACCAGACCCCGTCGCCGCGGCGGATTGGGCGCGCCAGATTCCCGGACAAGCCCTGCGCGCATCCGTCCTTGCCGGCATCGCCACCGTCTGGAGCGAGCAGGATCCCGCCACGGCCGCTAGCCTCGCGGTAAAGGAACTCCCTCCGGGCCGGCTGCAATCCGACACCATTGTCTCCATTGTCCAACGATGGGCACAGCAATCACCCGCCGACGCCCAAGCATGGGTGGAACAATTCCCCAAGGGCGACCTCCGCGACGCAGCGCTGGAGAGCCTCGGTAACAGCGCACCCGCGAAACCTTAAGTCGTCCTATTCAGGATCGGCAGCGGGCATCGTGCCGCAGCGGTTGCGGGAGCACTGCCAAAAACGCGGTTTTACTCTGTTGCCCTTCTGGTTGTCCACGAACACGGCAAACGGCCTCCGTTCGCAGCAACGACCCGCAACACGAAACAACGGATTGCAACGCATCGCAGGCACGAAAAAGGCGCTGATTTACAGAGAAATCAGCGCCTTTTTCGCTCTTGTAACAGAGTATGGTGGGCTGGGCTGGATTGTCCGCCTTCAGGCGGACCTGCCAAGTGCCTGCGGCTTCTTGGACTCGCGCTTACGCGCGTCGCAGTCGAACTACGTTCTTCATCCAGCCGGTTGGCTGAATGTTTTTCGCTTGCGCGAAAAATGGTGGGCAGGGCTGGATTCGAACCAGCGAAGGCAATGCCAGCGGATTTACAGTCCGCCCCGTTTGGCCACTCCGGAACCTACCCCCTTTAATTACAGCCGAGGGTTCGGCTATCGCGTCGCGGTGTTCACCGCATCGCGAGGGACGATGGTGATAGACGTTATTACGATTTTTTCCAAGGGAAAATCGTTACTATTTGTTGGTCGGCCGCTGATGTAATCGAGAACTTCGATTCCCTGGATGACTTCGCCGAAGACGGTGTACTTCCCGTCGAGCTGCGGCATCGGCTGGAGACACACGTAAAACTGGCTGCCATTCGAGGCGCGCGTGGGGTTGATCTTGTCGTCGAGACGCGACATTGCAACGGCTCCGCGCACGTGTATGCGCTTGATTTCCGCAGGCAGCGTGTAGCCGGGACCGCCCGTTCCGGACTTGTCGTCATCGCCGCGGCGGCTGCACGGGTCGCCGGTCTGGACGAGGTAGTGCTCGAACACGCGATGGAATTGCATGCCGTTGTAGTACTTCTTTTTGGCGAGCTTCTTGAAGTTCTCCACCGTCTGCGGCGCGGCATCGTCGTAGAGTCCGATCACCACCTTCTGGGGGACTTGCTCGCGGCCGATCTTGATGCTCACGACGGCGACGTCTGGGCCGATAGGAGCGGTCGGCTTCGTCGGCACGGATGGCGGAATGGGCAGGTTCACCTGCGGGGGCCGATGCGCGCAGGAGGTGAGGAGTACAGCCGCGAGGAACGAGGTCAGGATGACGTGACGCATGGACGAAGTTGGATTCGGGAGCCGCCGGATGGAGCTTCGAGCACCGCGCCTTCCGCTGTCCCGCGCCTGATGTAACAGAGCCCGACGCCACTCGACAATGTAAAGTGAACCGATGTGACCGTTGCCGCGGAGCGCCCAGGCTCGCCGGCTGCGAAAAATTCATCACCAGGTGCAGGGTGACAGTCTCCGAGCGTATCAAAAACACGAAGCGATCGATTTGCATGCCCGACGCTTCGAATCCTCGAGACAACCTCCTGCCCGATGTAACAGCCTTTGTGAAAATCGACGGCCGTGACATCGAGTCCGGCCTCTGCGGGCAGAGTATCCGGCGTGAGTTCCGCGCCCCAGTAAGGCACACGCTGCTCGATGCGAAGCCGCTCGACCTCGTCGGTAGATGCTTCTCGCAATGATCCGGGAAGCTGTTCTCCCGAGGAAATATCCACGCCTGGCAGGCCTAGCCGGGAAATCCGGCGCGCGCCGGGTAATGCAGCCGCAACCTCCACTCCAGAGCCAAAGACATGCATCAGGTCCTCGTGAGGAAGAGCGGCAATTTCCACGTCGTCGGCTACCACGTAGCGCTCAAGACGCATGGCCAGGGACTCTGCCAGCGAGGACTCCCCTTCCACAATATATCGGTCATCCTCGTTCCAAATCCATACGACGCCGTCGAGCTTCCCCTTTGCTGAGAGAATGCATGCCTGCATGGCCTCGCCGGGCGCGAGCTTCCGCAGATCGTTGGAGACCTGGCCGTTGAGATATCGCAGGCGGTCGCTGCCGGTCACGGCGAAGCGCGATTTGTTTTTTATGCCGAACCATCCTCCTTCGGCACGCAGATGCTCCATGTCCATGGAATGATCCACTCTCACGCCCTGCGCGAGCTGCCGAAGAATGAAAAGCGCTTGGGACGAGATTCGGCCGAATCCTGCGTGGGATCGACCATGGGAGACAAGGCAGCCAGCGGCTCCTTGCCCGGGAAGTTGTAGTGCTTCGCGAGGGCTGCAAAGTCCATATCGCCCCAGCCCTGCTGGATGCCAGACATCAGCGTCCCTGCGGTGGCTACTGCTGCAGGCAGCTCCACTCCTGCAGCACGGCCTGCCTCGAGCGCGAGCTGAATATCTTTGAACATGTGCTTGAGTGTGAAGCGCGGCTCGAAATCCGCGCTGAGCATCGCGGGCAGCTTCATGTCCGTGGTTCCGGAGCGGATGGCATTCTGCGCGAATGCCTCTGCAAATTTCGCCGGAGAGACTCCGTTGCCGTCCACTATGGCGAGTGCTTCGGCGACGGCCTCGATGGTGGCGGCCGCCACCAGATTTGTCGCGATCTTGACGATGCTCGCCTGCCCGATCTCAGTGCCGATCTCGACGATCGCACGCGATGAGGCGGCGAGTAACGGCCGTGCGCGCTCGACCCATTCCCGCGCGCCAGCCACGTAATAGACGAGTTGCCCCTCCGCTGCCGCATCTCGGCTCCCAGTGAATGGCGCCTCGATGAAGCCCGTGCTGACGCGCGCCGCGAGTTCTGAGGCCTCCCTCATCTCGGAAGGAGCGACCGTGGAGTGCGCGACGATTAAATGTCTCGCCGCGAGCACAGGCTCGAGCGAACGCACTGTCTCGATGAGGGCGGGCCCGTCGGAGACGAAGACCAGAAGCGTGTCGGCGACCTCGGCGACTTCTGCCGCCGAGGAGAGGAAATTCGGCTCCGCTTTTGGCGAGCGGTTCCACACCCACACATCGTAGCCCGCGCGGCGGAGATTTGCCGCCACGCGGGAGCCGATGATTCCGAGCCCGATTACGCCTACCGACTGTTTTTTGGACATGGCAGGTCGTCGGGGCTTACTGTGCGCCCGGGGCGGATTCCGTCGGCGCTGCGTCTGTCGGCGCTGCATCCGTCGGAGCGGCCGAGGCGTCGCCAGGGGCCGACTTCGCCGGAGGCAGGTTGTTCTGGATCTTGGCGTTGTCGTGGAGCTTCTCGATCACGCCCTGTACCGCAGCGCGCTGCTTCTGGTTCTTGAGATAGGCGATGAGCTGGTCCTTCACCTGGTCGAAGGGCACCGTGCCTGCCTCTTTCTTGCCCGTGACCTTGATGACATGGAAGCCGAACTGGGTGCGCACCGGCTCGCTGACATCGCCGACCTTCATGCTGAAGGCCTTGTTCGCAAATTCGGGCACCATCTGGTCCTTCGTGAAGTAATCGAGATCGCCACCGCGCTCTTTGCCATTCGGCTCCTCGGTGAGTTCCTTCGCGAGCTTGGTGAAGTCCTCACCCTTTTGAGCACGCTTGTAAGCGGCCTCGGCCTGCGCCTTCTTCTTCTGCACCTCGGAATCCGGGGCACCCTGGGGCACCATGAAGAGGATGTGGCTCGCGCGCACCTGCTCAGGCTGCTGGAACTCCTTGACGTTCGCGTCGTAGAACTTCTTCGCGTCGGCTTCCGTCACATCAGCCTGTCCGCCGATCTGGGACTGGATCCATTTCTGCTCCTGGAGGCCGTCCTTGATGTGCTGCTTGAGCTGATCCTCGGTCTGGCCGAATTTCTTGAGCTGCTCCTGGAAGGCGGCCTCGGTCGGGAAGTTCTTCTTGATCTTCGCGATCTCGGCGTCCACGTCCTGATCGGTCACCTTCACATCACCAGCCTGCTGCTTGATGAGGGTCTCGGTGATGAGCTGATCGAGAATCTGGTGGTAGCCGGCGAGCTTCTGGTCGTCGGTGAGCTTCGAGGTATCGGCCCCGGCGGCCTTCACTGCGCCGTCGAAAGCCTCCTGGAGCTGCGCCTTGGAAATCTTCGTGCCATTAACCACCGCGACCGGATCCTTGAGCGCAATCGGAGCCTCACTCGCTGCGGGCGAAGCCGAAGGCGAAGCAGCGGCTTTCTTCGCGGAAGCATCCTGTGCATGCGCGGCGCCGAGGAGGGCGGCAGTGCAGGAGACAACGACTGCCAGGCGGGAGGAGGAGATATCGAGTTTCATGAGAATAGTGGGAACGTTTCGTTTCGCATGGGACGAAGCCAAACGCCAGTCGGAAATTTCTCCTATGATGCAAACTCCGTCATTGCCAAGCCACAGGATGGCGTGCATATTCCGCCTTCCACTGCTCACGTGGCGGAATTGGCAGACGCGTGCGTCTCAGAAGCGCATGGGGTAACTCGTGGAGGTTCAAGTCCTCTCGTGAGCACATTATTGTACTTCGGTCAGGTTGACCGATTTCGTCGCTGCGCGACGAAAGGTTTTTGGGTGTGGGAATTGGCCGCAGAGCCAGTATTGAAGCGGCAGAACGGTAGGGTTCGGAAAATTCAAACCGTACTTGTTTGCTCGACATGTAGCGGTTCGTTCCAACTCGTCTCACCAAATTCGAAATCTCTTCGGGAGATTTCGAAAATTGTACTTTGAGGGCCATTTCAAGCGCTTCTACGGCTGCCTTCGCTGGTTCGATCCACGAATTTGTCACCCGCTCTCGGAAGCGCCTCTTTTCCGCCTTCAAAGACTGCTTTTCCATCACCAGTTCGGTCATGAGCATGCGGTGGCTCTCCTCATCAATGTCGATCTTCTCGTCGATGAACGCTCGCGTGAGCCGGTTGATTTTCTTTTGTACCTCGACCAGGCGCACGACGATGCCGTCTTCGTACTTTTCGCGCTCGTCATCATTCATTCGCCCATTCTCATCAATCAGAGTGCGAAGACTGTTCGCATCGTCAGAGCTGACGGCCAGAGGTCGAAGCAGCTCTGCGCATTGCTCGGCCACCGTATGCTCCTGCAAATATTTTTCCGAGCAGGCCTGAATCTTGCGGGTACAGCGGTAGTAGCGGTACGAGCCGCCGTTTCCCCGCGCCCACTGAGCAGTCACCATTGAACCGCACGTACACGCGAAGAGACCGCGGAAGGGAAATGCGTGCGTGGTATGCACGCGGCGCGGCTTGCTGCGCTTTTTGAGCGCGCGCTGTACCGCAGCGAAAATTTCCGGCTTGATGATCGGAACATATTTTCCCTCGAACGTCTTTTCACCCCACTCCATCACTCCGATGTAGAGCCTGTTGGTGAGAAATTTCTGTACGGCGGATTTCGACCATCTTTTTCCGGCTCTGCATTTGATGCCGTTTTCAAACAAAAGCTCCGACATCGTCACAAGCCCCTCCTCGCCTCCAGCAAATTTCTCGTACAGCGAAGCGACCAATTTTGCGCGTTTGCGGTCGGGCACTATGTTGCGGATGTCATGGTCATAGTGGGACGTGCGCCCGGCCATACACCGCGCAAGAGCTTCTCCTCAATTCCGCGACTGACATCCCGTCGATGCTTGATAATGAAGTCGGTTGCCCGACCGCCATCAATCGCGATCAAAAGTCCTGCATCCGAAGGCGAGTAGATGCGGGTTGGAGTGCGAATGATTTTTATGACTCCGCGCTGGAGCATCCACCGCACTCGCCCCTCATCAATCGGATTTCGGTATAGACGGTCAATGTCCCAACAAAGAATCGCGTTCGCCTTACCCGCGTCGAGACGATCAAGCATCCAATTAAATATGGGGCGGCCTAGCTCTTTGGCGGTTCGGCTCTCTTCGAGAACCTCAACGATCGACAAGCCATCGTGCCGGGCGATGTTTCGCATCTCTCGATTTTGAGCATCCAAGCTCGTCCCCTGCCGCTTCACCTCAATCGGTGCTCTTTCGGGCATATATGATGTATTTGAGGTTGGCTTCCATGTCGTTAGTATCATCTCTCATGCTTGAGCGGTCACGCATGTTTCAAAAGAAGCAAATAGTTACTTTTCCTTATTCCACCGCGCTTCGGTGGCGCGCTTAGCAATCGCCCAGCGCTCTTCTTTTGAAAGCTTGAGTGCCCGCGCTCTTCCACCTTTAAGACCGCCGAGTCCTCCTAACGAAACCGCTTAGGGATTTTTCTTCTTATTAGCGTTATCTCCACCCGCTGACATTGTGACAATGACTGCCTTATCCTTTCGGCCAAGAGCACTTGCGATTCTTTACCTTTGCCATCTCGGCTTCGCACTTTTCCTTTAATCTCTGGAGACGAGCTTCGAATTCTTCGTGTAAAAACGCCATAAGCGCTCGCTTTTAAAGTATGTACTTCATGCTGTTAATAACTTTTTGGCACGAAATAGAGAGGAGGCAGATTAGAAGTCGGCACCGGCCGTCCCGTACGTTCTATCTGGGCCGATTTTTGCAATTCTTGGATTTTGAAGTTCGAAGCGTCCGTTTCCTCCAGGGGAGCCGTCTATCTCTGAACTAATGATCGTCGTCTTTGCGGGAGGCCCTTCTCTCAGACATACAAAAGTCCAAACTTTAAAATTCGCCCGAAAATAAAGCTCCCGATTTACGATATATTGACCAATACTTTGCAATATCCAACCCACTTGATTCGCGTCACCCGCCGCTAAGATTCTCCGCACGGCGGCTCCACTTGTATCGCTTTGGCATAATCGGTCGGAATCTCCGAACCAACGCACTCACATTATCCGTCCGAAAAAAGATTGACACGGAATAGAAACCGAGCAGGATCCGCCAGGTGAAAGTAAAAATACTACTCCTCATGTCAGTCCTTCTAGGACTTGCGAACCACTCACAAGCTCAATGGACGAAACAGACTTTCCCAAATGCAAACAATATTTGGATGAGGCTCAATTGGGCCGGCACTCCCTATTTTGACTTCCGCATTTCCTGTGGTGGCACTATTGGGGATTTTCGCGACGCAAACAGAAGCTCAGAGGCTCTTCTTTCTCCTCCTCCTGTAAGCGGCAATCTCACGGACAGGATCATTCAGTGGGTTTGGTGGTCAGACGCAATTACGTGGAATGCCAATCGATATAATACAAATCAGGGTGGAAACTATAACGGCGCATTTTCGCCGACATATCGTTACGTGACCGTGAATTCCGGAGTCGTCGATGTCTATTCCAGTCCGCAAGATCAATGGCAACCAACGGTCGCCCCTCATTTATACAGCAAAATCTGCTGTATGACCCGTTATGAACTAATGACAGATACTGGATGTTTAAAAATTCGTCGAATTAGCCGAGTCCCGGCCGTCTCCACAGATTTTGGGGCTTACTATACCACTTGGTCGCAGCTTTACGATGAGGCATGGACTCCATTTAATTATCCTGGATTTACTGCGATGGCGATGGCTGTGGATTCAAATTGCAATCCGACATGGTGGTATCGGGGCGGTACCAGTGGAAATATTCCCAGATATCCACATTGGGATGTAAATAGTACTATGGGATATGCAATGGTTTACAATGAATCAAATCCCAACGGACATTCAGCCGTAGGATTAGTCTTTGGTACAAAAGAACCGGTGATTTTAGCCCCCGGCGTTTCCACTACTTATGTATATAATTGTCAGAGCTGGAATAACGGCATTGGCTGCCAACCTGGGCTTACCGCGTATAATATCCAAGAAGGATCGATTATAGATCAAGTCCTCTATATTGTTCCTCGTCCAGGAAGAAACGCATCGCTTGCTTCCGCAATGAGCAGCCTTGCCGCTTCATGTGAAGCTCCGGTAATTTATCCTCCCGGATACGCTTTCACGGGGGAAATGGCAACGATTGTTGCGAACATTAACGCCCTTTACTCGCGAGGTGACGGAGTGAGAACTCAAAATCTCGACACTCTTGCAGCCTGGCAATAGAATTGTATTGAGTTTAAAAGCGCTCCGGGTTACCAACCCGGAGCGTTTTTTTATGAAAAGTCGTTTATTTCTCTGGCTAATTCTTGCAGTATTGATCGCAGGTCTTTTTGAAAGCTACTGCTTGGATTTATCCAGGCACATAGGCCGCCTTTCTTCAATTACCAATTACGATGACGTTGTTTATCTCAACTACGCATCTCAAGGCTACACCACATTAAAAGACCAAGGAGCCCCCCATTTCATAAGTTGGCTCTTTTCGGGAGATATACATGCCCCTTTTCCCGTCCTAAGTGGAATCGTGGGCTTTTTTCTCTTTGGCACGAATGTAGATCGAGTCTATTTCATGCTCTTTGTGGTCGTCTTTACATATTTGATATTCGTAATTGCACTTGCGCGAAATCTCCCCCCAATACTTATCGCATCTTTATTACTATCCGCTCTAGCTCTTCCCTTTATAACAGTAGGAGCTCTTGAGTTCCGACCGGATTTAATGTGGGCTATATTGCTCGGTGGCGGCAGCGTACTTTTTCTCAAATCCGAAAATTCCTTCGCGTCATGGAAACATTCTCTATGGTATGGAGTAATTTTCGGGCTGACCTTGCTTGTAAAGCCATCAACTTTTGCCATGACCGTACTGGTCATGGGAGGAACCTGGGTGCTCGTTGTATTTAGAGCTTTGCTTTGCAAACAGGCATCTTTCTCGTCGGCGGCGGTCAGCCTCGGGGTAATTATATTGTCAACTTTACTGATTACAGGCTGGTATTACATACCGAACATGACCAATGTTTATAATTATTTTTATCAAAACAGCTTCGGCGAGAATAAGGATATTTGGTCTTATAAAGGCACAACTGAAGGGAGGCTCACTTATTATCTTCGAGATCGCGCGCTTTATTCTAACTTAGGACTCTTTATTTTTCCTTTGAGCCTTTTTGCCATTGGAGGGCCTGCTTTGGAAATCTTTAGAAGGAAAGAACTTTTCAATAAAATTCGAGGAGCCAGCTTTTTGTGGATGCTTCTCGGAACCTTTTCAGTGAATGCGGCTTTCGAAATGAAGAGCCCGTTTTTGGGCGGATCATTTTATGCGTTTTTGATTTTCTCTGGCCTCTGGTATTTTTGTGAAGCAATTTGCTATATAATCCACAATTCCAGGCTTCAGTCATATCCATCTCAAGCTTTAGCAGGATGTTTGATAGTTGCCGGTGCGTGGGAGATTCATAATTTCCCGCCTGTGTCTCGACTTAATCCCAAAAGCAGGCTTGTACAAAAGGCAGTGAATACAGAGTTTTTAAATACTCTGCTTGCAAATGCGTCTAACAAACCTTCCAAAATCCTTCTGACACAAGGAAATCCTGTTGTAGGTGAATATTTGCAAATGCAAATGAGAATGTCGGGGAAAGAATTAGATCTTGAATCAGCAACATTTTGCAAAAGTTTAAATGCCGTACTCTCTCTAGCAGCCAAGTGTGATTATGTTACAGTTCAAGATAATGGAATCGAAGGCTCTCCTGGTCATGTTTTCCCATGCGATCGCTTGCAGCCAACCTTAATTAAAAACTTCTACAATGACTCAAAGTGGAAGCTTATTTTCCAATATAAAAGCCCCGGCGGGGAAAGCGTTTATTTATTTAAGCAACTTTCTTCTCCATAGGATCTCAATACAGATCAATTGGTTCAATCGTCCCTCTCGCGACCTATGCCGGTGCTGTGCACCGGATGGTGCCGCAGGCACCGCGTCGGTGCTCGCTCTGGAGCACTGACGCTCATGCGCCCGAAGTGAACGCGAAGCGCGGGAGTCTTCGAGGAGCGTAGCCCGCAGAAGTCTCCCGACGTAGGGCGGGCGGTGGGCGGGAACTCGTCAGCGATAATTCAATCGTCCTCCATCCGCTTCACGATGAGTCGTGCGGGGTAGAAGTCACGTCTCGATGACGGAGTCATCGAAGAAGCGGGCAGCCCGCTTGCAGTTTTTGGCATTCATTCCCCCGAGCTTCTCCACAGCCCAGCAGCACTCGGCCTCTGCAGGAAAACTCGTCAGGCACCCGTTTGCATGCCCGCATCCCGTACCTTCTGCGACGGTGTCCATGCCTCCAAGGCTTGAATTCGTTAATTCGCTCGAACCCGTGTGTGCGCGAGCCGCTGCTGCCCCGAGGCTTTGCGAGTGGGCGGGCTGCGTGCGAGCGCGCCGAGGATTACCTGAAGCGTGAGCTGAAGGCCGTGAGCCCCTGTGGGGAAGCCGAGGCAGTCGGGGGTTGATGACTTTCACCAACGAACAAATTTTCTCTGTAGTTAAGCGGTCTTTTAGCTGGACTGGTCTTCCTCGTATGGGGAAAGGTGTGCGGAACCCTTTTCCGCACTGAAATACTCTCTAAGATAGTCCACCAGCCCGCACCAAAATCTGATTGCCGGATTTTGGAATTTTGGATTTCGGGCCGGAACCCGGCCTCGATCGCAAGCCGCTCCCATCGAAACGCACCGACAGCAGGACCCGCACTTCATTCGCCGCACGTTTGCGTCGATCGCGCGCCGCTACGACTTCGCAAATCACGCATTGAGCGGCGGCATGGATTTCCTGTGGAGGGCGCGCGCTGCAGCCATCGTCCGCAGCTGGAGCCCCCGCCGGGTGCTGGATCTGGCCACGGGAAGCGGCGACCTCGCTCTCGCCATCCGCGGCGCCTGCGGCGATGCCGAGCTGACCGGCGCGGACTTCTGCCAGCCGATGATGCTCGAGGCGCAGAAAAAGGGCCTCCGTCGCCTCGTGAATGCCGATGGCACGCGGCTGCCCTTCCGCGACAGGATGTTCGACGTGGTGACTGTCGGCTTTGGCCTGCGCAACATGGCCTCATGGTCGCAGGCGATCTCCGAAATGGCTCGCGTGCTCCGACCGGGCGGGCACATCCTGGTCCTGGACTTTTCGCTGCCCGCGGCGGCGCCACTGCGTGCGCCCTATCGTTTTTATCTGCATCGCATTCTGCCCACGATCGCGGGTTTCGTCACCGGAGATCGCGGTTCCTACGAGTACCTCGGGGAGTCGATCGAGCAGTTTCCCAGCGGGTCGGCGATGACCGCTCTGCTCGAGGCGAATGGCTTCGCCATGGCTCGGGCGGAACCCCTCACCATGGGCATCGTCACGATCTATACTGCCACCCGTACGTGACTTGTACCGTGGATGGCGATATGGGGCAATCATGCGCGAGCTGATGAAAGTGCCTCCATCGTAACTTTCGCGTTGCCGCCCAAGGACTTCTCCTTTATTAGGAACCTTGCGATGAGCGCACGGAGTCGAGTTTCGAAGCGACCTGCGTTGCGGCGGCTGAAAGAGGCCTCCCTTTCCGAGACTTTCACGTATCCCCATATTGCGGTTCCGCCAGGCGAGTACGCCCGCCTGCAAAAGTGGCCGCAGATTCGAGTTTCTCAATTGGTCGCCGACTATCTTGGGTTGAGTCACTCCGTGGAGGAAATCCTCTTCAGCTATCCGCACCTCACCCCTTCGGAGATTCATTCGGCCCTCGCCTACTATTTCGACCATCGCGATGAAATCGAGCGTGAGCTGGCCACAGGGATGGCCAGTGCCTTCGGCCTCGGCTCCCACGCTACCGGGGTTTCTCCGAAGTCCCGCGGGCGAGTGGAGTAAGGCTGAGCAACGCGTCCGATATATATCGCCACACGGCGAGTCTGCTATGATGTCGAGTCATGAGCACATCCGCTGGCAAATACGACGCGATTATCGTGGGCGCGGGGCCAGCAGGCGCGGTGTGTGCCGCCACATTGGCGAATGCAGGGCGACGAGTCCTTTTGCTCGATCGTACGAGGTTCCCGCGTGATAAAGTCTGCGGCGATTGCCTCAACCCTTCCGCCTGGCCGATCATCGACCGGCTCGGACTCCGGAAGCGACTGCTCGCACTACCTCATACACAGGTTCGCGAAATCAGCTACCATGGCATCGGTGGCACTGACGTCCGCTTTCCCATATCTCATGCGGCGGAAATCGTCGTCAAAAGGCGTGACCTGGATGCTCTCCTCGCAGCCCGGGCAGTGGAAGCAGGAGCCGAGTTCCAGGATGGGGTAAGCGTATGCCGTATAGGGCGCGGCTGGGAGGTGGGTAGTGATGCCGGCATTTTTCGCTCACCCGTCGTGATCGCCGCCGATGGACGCAATTCCGCCATAGCCAGATTGGCCGGACGCCTGCCGACTGCCACTCGCGAGCGCATTGCCATTCAATGCCACTGCCCCCGCCCGGCATGGCACGGGGATGCGGTCCGCATGATGTTCTATCCCGGTGGCTATGGAGGTACGGCGCGTCTCGGCGAGGAAGACATCAATCTCTGTCTGGTCGCCTCCCCCGACCGCCTCGCTCAAGTCCGCTCCATGGCGACGCGCGAGTTTGCCCTCCCGCCGAATATCGAATGGCGCACGGTCTCACCGCTCGCACGAGCTGATGCCAGCGATATTGCCTCGCATGGTTTGTTCCTGATCGGCGATGCCGCCCGGGTGGTCGAGCCATTTACCGGCGAGGGCATCTACTATGCCATGCGCTCTGGTGAGCTCGCCGCGGAGGCCCTTCTCTCCGAAGGTAATGCAGCGGATGCCTACCGCAGCGCTCATCGCGAAATGTATCGCGGCCGGCTATGGATCAATCGGCTCGCCCGGATGGCGGGGAGGCATCCACAGGTGACTTCGCTGGGGCTGAAAATGCTGCAGTTTTGGCCGACTCCACTGCGGATGCTCACTGAATATGTGGTGGGGCGAACCGACGAATCGGTCTCCGTCTCCCCAGGAATGCCGAATGCCGTCGCGAGCGACAGGACGTGACCCTCTCGCGCGGGAGCCATTGATCCGGGGAGCCGCTTTGCTTCGTCGATCTCCGGCGATGGAAGTCTTCACATGTGCTCTTCACTTTCAGCCGCCAGGCGCTAGGCTCGGCGAGTGGCGAGACCGGCACGCGATCCCCTTACGGAGGCATTCTTCACCTATCTGGAAGGCGAGCGAAATGTCTCGCCCCGCACCCTCACGAACTATCGGCATGCACTGCGACAGTTCCAGGAATTCCGGCCAGCGGTGACATGGCGGGCGGCGAGCGCGGATGACTTCCGTGCTTTTCTTTTCGATCTGATGAAACGAGGCCAATCACGCGCCTCCACTCGCCTCACATTCTCGGCCTTGCGGAGTTTTTACCGATTCCTCATGGAGCGGAAAAATCTGCCGGCGAATCCGTTGGCAAGCGTGCTCCTGCCGAAGGCGGAGAAGCAGCTCCCTGCATTCCTGACGATCCGGCAGGTCGAGGATCTCCTCGCCGCCCCGCTCAAAGCCCCCCTGGAGAAACAGGCTCCCGATTGGGTGCCGCTGCGGGATGCCGCCATTCTGGAGCTGCTGTATTCGTGTGGGCTGCGTCTGTCGGAGGTCGCGGGGCTGAATGTGAACGACCTCGATATTTACAGCGAGACTCTCCGCGTGGTCGGCAAAGGCTCGAAGGAGCGCGTCTGCCCGGTCGGAGAGCCTGCGTTGCGCGCCGTATCGACTTACAGACAGGCTGCGCGAGTCCATAGCGGTCCTCTGTTCATCAACAAAATGCGCCGTCGTCTTGGCGCCACCTCGATCTGGGCGCGCATGAAGAAATATATCCGCCAAACCGGGCTCCCCGCGACCACGAGCCCGCACAAACTGCGGCACAGTTTCGCCACCCACATGCTCGATAATGGCGCGGACCTCCGCAGCCTGCAGACTCTCCTCGGCCACGCGAGCCTCTCGACCACGCAGGTGTATACCCACGTGACGACCGAGCGATTGAAGCGGGCATATGATCAGTCCCATCCGCGGGCGTGAGACATTAGCGCACGAGCGACGACTATTCGATTGTCCGATCGGTATCCCTGCAAAGGTCAGGGAGCGGTACGTTGAACCTGAAGACGCAGGAACCGCTTCGGTGCTCCGCCGAATGCCGGATCGTCATAAATCGTAACCTTGCGCGGAGCCGTGGCAGTGTCCTCGACGGCCGAGCCAGTCCCCGTCCATGTATCGGAGCCGTAGGCCAGAGTGGCAATGGTAGCCCAAGTGGAGAGGTCCGACGAGGCCTGGACGGTATATTGCGCAGGCGCGGGACTGAGGCGGGTGAAAGTGATTGCCCTTGCCGGACTGGACATAGGCGCCGGTGCCGTGTTCATGGTTGCTCCAGGAGAACATCCGAGCGCGAATTTGAGCAATACCGGCATTCCATCCGCTCCGGAAATGACGCTATCGGCGACGTTAATGGGTAATCCGGAGGCGATTTTCCATTGCTGGTAATCGCTGTAGAGAATGGCCGATGCAACTGCGGATGTGGAGCTTTCGCCTCCGGAGTTACTCGCCGTCACGATGTAGTAATAGGTACTTCCGTCAGCAGTCGGCGAGTCCGTGAAGCTGGCTGATGTCACGGCGGAAGCAATGGTCGTAAAGGGTCCAGCAGACGATGTGGAGCGCTTGATGGTGTAGCCTGTAGCTCCCGACACATTATTCCATATCAGTTGGATGGATTTACCGTTCGCCGCTGCCGCAAGCCCATTAGGCGGTGCCGGAGCTGGATTCCCAAGCGACATGCTGCTGAAGCGTGCTGTCTCGAGAGCGGTTCCGGAGCCGGAGCTCATCGCCATACCCACATTGATCGTCTGAGGGAGAGCCAATGTCACAGGGCTGCCGATCTGGTTCCAAGTGGTTCCATCTGTCGACACATAGGCCGTAAAAACATTTCCGTATCGAGTAACACGCAGCCAGGGACTGGCAGGGCTGGAGTTGGAGGCGGCGGCGGTCGTTGCTCCGCCGGCGCTGTCACGATGCTGCCACGTGACAATGCCGGTTTGCGTGATCCCGAGATAAACGCATCGGGACGGATCGGTCATATCCTCGCGGAACATGATGCCCGCATTTGCGGAAGAAGACGTGTTCGCCGAAACATTGCCGAGGCAAGCCGTGAACATACCGTCTCCCGTCCATGGCTGAGACGTAAAGTGCCCTTGGTCGGCTATTCCCTGGATACCGGTTCCGGCTGCGGAAAGTGCCGTGTATGTGTCCCCCGCCCCGGAGGATCCTGCGAGGGCCGGAGCCCCCACGTCCCGATCCGACCAAGGCGATGGCAACGCTCCCGCCGTCCCGTTGTAGAGCGCCTGCACCGCGCTTGCAGACAATCCTGCCGAGTAGATACGGAAATCGTCGATCTGCGCGTTCAAATAGGGATCACCAGAGAATTGGGAGCGTCCGAGCCAGTTTTGAGTCGTGACATTGAGAAGCGCGGGATAGGCGCTCATCGAGGAGTTTCGCCCCACCTCGACCCCGTTCACGTAGAGAATGCCGAGGCTGCCTTGCAGGGTGACGGCGACATGAGTCCATACGCCGGACGGGAGCGGAGCAGAACCATTGATCTGCTGCTCGGAGGTATTGCCCGAGGTTGCGATGGCAAAGCGCACATTGCCGGTGCCACCAGCCTTCGGAGTGAGAAACATGTAACTGCTCGTTCCCGTGCCGAAATCAAATATCCGCGACCACTGAGCCAGAGAGTTGATCTTCACCCATGCGGAAATTGTGAAATTCGAAAGCGAATAAACCACTCCTGTCGGCAGGCTCACGTAGCCATTCGAACCATTGAGTGAGATGGCATTGCCGCCTTTACCCGCGACATGCGAGGGAGAGTTCACCAGCGCGGCATCCCAAGCGTGTCCGGCCGCGTCAGCCGCGATCGCGCCTGTGGCTTCGTTGAAAAGCAAATGTGTCTGGATCCGAGCGGCAGACTGAAGCCCCGCATTTACTCGTGCATATTCATCGGCGGTGATAGGCAACAGCCCGCCGTGGCGAAACGCGAAGGGAAAGCTGAATCCCGAGGCTGCGGCAAAGGAACCGCTCGCGATATTGCCGGTGGTGAATGGCGCGTAGCCGCTGCTCGTCGCGATGTGGTCCGCGATCAGGCACCACGTGCCGTCGGGCAGTTGATAAGCTTCGGGACCCTCATAGCCCTGAACGCCCACAAGACTGAACCCGCCAATCGTCGTCCATGTGCCCAGCAGAGAGCTGCTTGTCTCCATGACGAGCGCGGAAACGGTTTCGTCCTTCGTGAATCGATAAAATGTCGCGCCATCCTTCACGATGTCGGCATCGATCACGTGATTGGCCCTTTCGATATAAATGAAAGGTGTGCTGAACGTCTTGAAATCCGAGGTGTGGCAGGCCCAAATGCGTTGTTTCGAGTAGCCGTCGCTCGCGGAGGTACCGGCCCAATAGACGAGGTAGTCTCCCATCGTGTCGTCATAAATGGCCTCGGGCGCCCAGGTGCATCCGGCATCGGCGGGGGCGATGTTCGCCAGACGGGGTGGCGACCAGTTTACCAGATCGGATGATTCCCAGATGACGATCGAATGACTTCCCGACTGGACGGCGGCGGTCCAATTCCCATTCAGGTAATAAGTCGAGAGATCCGTAGCCAGGAGGTAGAAGCGGCTGCCATCGTGAGAGCGCACCAGATAGGCGTCGCGCACCCCTTTCGTACCGATATAGCTGACCAAGGCAGGCTGGCTGCTGTTGAGAGCCGACCATGTCTTCCCGTCCTGGCTGATGCCAAAATATATCTGCTCGGATTGAGGAGTACTTCCGTTCTTGAAGGTGGCAAATAGATATCCTCCCGGCGCTCCCAGCGCAGTGGCCGTGAGGGCCATGCATGCGATAAGGCCGGGTAAAGATTTGACGTTCAAAAGGGACTCCTCGCCAATCCAGAGGAAACGTCAACGATCGACGAAATTTTGGCGAAAATGTAGTCGCACAAAAGACGATCGCATCTTTATGCGCTCACCTGAGGCGGGAAGGACGAGCCTCCCGCCGAACCGGCAACGAAAAGCCAACTCAGTAGGACTCGTCCTCCAGGATTTACATTTGGCGAGAGCCTTCCTGGCGAATGCGTTCCAGATACGCCGTCGTGGAACGCACAGAAGAGAGGACGCTATTTCCCCTGCCAGCGCAGGATGGTCACCGAGTAGGGGGGGAAGGTATAAGCGCTTCCTGGCGAGAATGCGGGCAGCTTGTCCTCCATGGGCGCAATTTTGGTTGGCTGGTCGAAGGTGTTCTCGTCCGTCGGGGACGAGGCGGAAAGCACCGTACGGGTGCCGCCGGGATATGACGCCCGGACACCAGCGAGGTCGAGATTCAGTGTCTCCGGAGTCCCGCCCCGATTCACGACCTTAAGAATCAGATCGCCGCTGTCCTTCTTCACTCCGGCCGAGGCGAATAGCGCCTGCTTCGCCCCCTTGGGAACCGACGGGAGGGTGATAGGGAACTCGATGTCCGGGCGATTATTGGCAAACATTTTTTGCACGTAATAGCTCGGCGTGCCGTAGGCGCGCGTGTTGTCGAAGACGATGGCATCCGGCTTCCATCCCTGCCACGCCGGGTCGGTAAAGAGGGGCGCGTAGGAGCTCATCTTCACGACATCCGCATTGCGCTCGAGCCCCGTAAGGAAGGCGGCCTCGCCGAGTGCCCCAATCATATTGCCATTGCCCGCGCCTTTTTTCGCCGCGTACTCGCCGACATACAGCTTCGGCTTGGAGCGGTCGTAATGGTCGTACTGCGTGGCGGCATCGAAGAACCAGTCCGGCGTCTCGTAATAATGCTCGTCCACCATGTCCGCGGGCGCATCCGGCTCCGTGTGGATGTTCGCGATGCAGACGATGTTTGGGTATGCGGCTTTGATGCGATCGTAGAATGCCTTGTACCGCGGGAGGTAATCGGCGCGAGTGCCTCCACCCCAACCATAGCCCATGCCGTTTTCGTTACCGATTTCGACGTACTTGAGATTGAACGGCGCGGGATGGCCGTTCTTCGCTCGCAGCGCACCCCACTTCGAGGTCACCGGGCCATTCGCGTATTCGATGGCATCAAGGACGTCCTGAATCCAAGGCTCGAGCTTGTCCATCGGCACGAAGTCTTTTTCCGCCATGCCGACGTGCGCGACGTAGAGCGGCTCCGCGCCCAAATCCTCGGCAAGCTGCAGATACTCGTGGAAGCCGAGACCGTTGGTGGAGCGGTAGCCCCAGATATCCCAGTTCCCCGGTCTCTGCGCCACGTCACCCAACGTCTGCTTCCAGCGCCATGCATCCGCCAGGATGTGACCTTCCGAGAATGAACCACCCGGAAAGCGCAGTAAGCCGGGATGCATGTCCGCCATTGCCTCGGCCAGGTCCGTACGCAGACCGCGATTCTTCCATGTCTCCTGCGGAAATAACGAGGCCATATCCACCCAGAGCGTGCCAGGAGCCGTTACGGATAGCACGAGCCGGGCATCGCTATTGTCCGCCTTCGGAGTGAGCGTCACCTCGTATTTTTTCCAGGTGCCATCGATGCCGGTGATCCATTGGCCGGAGAGAATCTCGCCCGACTGGGTCTCCAGGGAGACGGCAAGCTTCGCGGGTGGATTCGCCGTGCGTGCATAGATGCTGAAGCGGTAAGCCTCGCCTCCCTTCACCACCAGACCGTTCGTCGACTTCTTCTGAGCCGCTTCGAATTCCTTGCGCCATTCGTCCGTGGTATTCGGCGCTTTGCCTGCGGCGAGGATACCCTTGAATCCCTGGTTGAAAATGCCAACCCGATCACCGCCGAGCTTCTCGACGTGGATTTTGAGGCTCGTCGGATTATTGGCGTTGAGCGGAGTCGTCTTATCGAGGTCGAAACTCGCCCCTGCAGTCGGAGACATCAGAGGTGTCCATGCGATCAGGCGCGGGTTATCCTCGAACGAGCGGTTTTGGATCATTTCGGCATACAAGCCGCCGTCCCCCGCCCGATTGATATCCTCGAAAAATGCACCATAGAGCGTGGGACTCACCGCGACTCCCGGTTTGTTCATCTGAACAGTGAGGCTTCCGGCTACTGCCATGCCTGCCAACTGGCTGGCAATGGCGAGTGATAGCCATGAAGCGGAAATTCGAACGGGGGGACAAAACTGCATACTGAATTCGAATTACTGAGCCCGGGGCGGGTGGTCGAGTTCGAACTCAGGATGCAACTCGTCAAGGATCGGCTTCGAAAGCCCGGCGAGTTTCGGGTCTCGCGGCCCCTCGAGGTCGAGAACGACGATATCGTTACGTCCAGATTTCAACCAAGGGCCGGGCAGATACATCGTCTGTGTAGGCCCGATATCCCATAACCGGCCGAGGCAGTGACCGTTCACCCAGACGACGCCCTTACCCCAGGTACGCATGTCGAGGAAGGTATCGCCAGGTGAAGCCACCGTGAAGCTGCCTCGCCAGAAGGCGGGAGCCGCACCGCCCGAAGAAGCCTGGACGTACTTGAGGGATGGCGGCTGCTCGCCTAGAGGGAGCGGGTAAATCTGCCATCCCTTCAATTCCGTCTTCGATCCACCCTCGGGGGTGAAGTCGACCGGGGCCAACAGTCCCTTGCGGTCGGCAACCCCATGCCCAAAGTTCACGCGTCCCATTGCATCGACCAGGATATCCAGCCGAGCGGTCGCGCTGCGGGCGGGAAGCGAGACCTGGAAGCGATTGTGGCGGCGGTCCATCACGCCCACAGCTTTCCCGTCGAGGAATATCCACGCGAAATCATGCGCGGCCTTCACCGAGAGCGAGCCAGCGGAGCCGGCGGCCAAGGTCGTGTGATAGAGGATCATTCCGGTGCCTTCGTCGTAGTCCTCCATTGTGCCCGGGATATCGGCGGACCTCGGTGTGGGAAGGTTCATCGCAAGCGGGGCCATTTCCGAGAGCGTGAATGGTGGAATTTCGACGACTGGATTTGGCGGCGGCGGGGTTGGGAGCGTTTCGCCTGGTTGGAGGTACTTCGCAAAAAGATCCCGTATTGCCGTAAACTTCGGGGTCACCCAGCCAGCCTCACTGATCGGGGCATCGTAATCATAGCTGGATGTGACCGGCGAATAAGGGGCATCGTTGCACGCTCCCGACCATAGGCCGAAAGAGGTACCTCCATGCGCCATGTAGATGCTGAAGGAGTGGTGGTTCTGGAGCATGAACTCCAGGTCCTTGAGCACCGGCTCCACAGGGCCAAGTTTGTGAGGCCCGCCCCATGAATCGAACCAGCCGGGGTAATACTCTCCGTTCATCAGCGGACCGGTCTTCTGAAATTGGGCAAGCTTATCGAATGCGGCGCGCGCGCCATTCGCGCCGAAATTCACCACCTGAAACAGGTCCGGGCGATAGCCATTTTGAATGGTCCCCGCAGGATTGCACTGGAATAGCGTGACGTCGAATCCCGCATCGACGAAAGCCTTGCGAAGAGCGCCAACGTACTCCGTATCTTTGCCGAACCATCCGTATTCGTTCTCCACCTGCGCCATCAAAATCGGCCCTCCGTGGGTGACCTGGTACGGTCCGAGAACCCGGCCGACTTCCTTGATATAGCGCATCGCCGGCTCGAGAAACTTCGGATCACGGCTGCGCAGCGAGATGTCTTTGTTTTTGAGGAGCCACCACGGCAGCCCGCCCATTTCCCATTCGGCGCATGAATATGGACCGGGGCGCAAGATGACCCAGAGGCCTTCCTGCTGGGCCAGACGGCAGAATTCCGCGACGTCTTTTTGGCCACTCCAGTCGTACTTGCCCGGCGTCCATTCGTGGTAGTTCCAGAATAGGTAAACGCAGACCGCGTTCAGTCCCATCGCCTTGCACATATCGAGGCGATGCTTCCAGTATTCACGCGGCACGCGCGGGAAATGGATCTCGCCGCACCGGATCACGAACGGTTTCCCATCGAGGAGGAAGTCTTTCGGCCCGATGGTGAACGTGTGCTTCATGTCGGACGTCGGTCCGGCGGTATCGGCCCGAAGATGGGTGGCAAGCGTCCCGAGGAGCGCAAGAAGGAGTACGAGACGTTTCATTGTGCGAGACGGCCAGTGGCGGAGAACTCCGAAATGGCAGCAGGTTTTCCAGCAGGCGTTTGGGTGATCGTCACCCTCACGAATCGCCCAGTGGAACCGGAAGCGGGTTTATCCGTGTGCTCACTGCCGGTCGCGTTCGATCCGGTCTGGTCCACGGCAGGTTTCCAGTTCGAACCATCATCCGACATTTCGATGCGGTAGCGCCATGCACCGTCCTCTGGGAATGTGAGCGAGAATTTGCTCACCGAGACAATACGCTCGAGGTCGATCCCCCACCAGGCATTCGATCCGGCAGATGCAGCCTGCCAGGATGTCGCCGAATCGCCGTCGTTCGCCATACCGCCTGCATGTCCCGGCGCCTCGCTGCTGGTGAGCGTGGGATTATGCATGCCGTAGGTGGTCTCCGTACCGGTGCCATTCTGCTCCGTCACGGGCCGATAGGGACGTGGCTGCACGGCCGGAGTTTTACCCGGAACGTATGGTGGAGCGCCCTTGGAGGTGATTGTAAGAGTCGCGTCCTTCAAGCCCGGCGATGTGGCGCGGAGTACCGTCGTGCCCGAGTAGTACGAGCGAAATTCGATCGCTGCCTGGCCATCACGAATCGCGATATCCGAGTCGGGCGCGAATGTGATCGACGGCCCCGTCGGAAACTCTCCCGGTCCCGAGACGACCGATAGAGTCACGGGCACCGAGTTGCTGATAGGCTTTCCGGACGCATCCACGACTGTAACGACTACTTGTACGTCGTCGGTGCCATCCGCGTGTTCGATGATTGTCTTGCTTGCGTCGAGCTTCAGTCCGGCGGGCGTACCTGGCTGCGGCCACTCGGGCGGCGGCACATGGGCATATGCGTTGCGGTACCAATACCATGCGCGTTTCGGCAGTCGGAAGTAATCGACCAGGCCCATCGCGCCGAACTTCCGCCCGGCAATACTGCCATGGTCGAACCCGCACCAGATCGATTGTCCGGCGCGCCATGGGAACTCGGTCGGGTATCCGTTCGTGAGCTGCGAGCCGAGGTCCCCCCAGCCCGCCTCGTATTTGCCGGGGCGGTCTGCGCTCGTCGACCCGTATTCGCTCACGACGTTTGCCACACCCGGATTCATGAACATGCGCGCGCCGTCGCCGTTGTAGCCGGCGACATCGCCGATCTTGTCGATATCACCACGCTGGCATCCACCGATCGCCGCAGGTCGGGTGGGATCGAGCTGGTGAGTCTCGTCCACGAGGTCTTTGAGAAAGACGCGTACCTTCGGCATGACCTTGCCATCCGAGAAGAATGGCTCGTTGCACATGCTCCATGCCACGATGCTCGGGTGATTCCGCAGGATGCGGATCATATCGCGCAGGCTGGCCTTTACGCTGTCCTCGAACGGTTTCTGATCCTCCGGCTTCACCGGATAGGCGCTGCAGTTCCAGTATCCGTCGCCTTTGAACCCGCCAGTACCCCAGAAGCAATTCTCCGACCAGAAGAGCACACCATCGTCATCACATGCCTGCACGAATGCCGGTGCGTGCGGGTAATGCGAGCCGCGGACGAAATCGAGGCCCGCTTCCTTGATCATTCCCACATCGCGAGCAGCGCCGGCGCTCGTCACCGCATCGCCCCAGCCCGCGTGATCCTGATGAACGTTTGCGCCTTTGAAATAGAGATGCTGGCCGTTGATGAAGAATCCCTTGTCCGCCGTCCATTGAATCGAGCGAATGCCGAACGATGTCTCGAACTGGTCGGCGGGCGTCTGGCCATCGAAAACGGTGCTCACCGCACGGTAAAGCGTCGGCGTATCCGGCGACCATAGCTTGGGATTCGTGATCGGCTGGCTATTCTGGTCGAACGTCACCGTTTTCCCCGGGGCGATCGACAGGGTGGAAGTCATGGTCGCCATGACTTTGCCATCTGGCGATACGATGTCCGTGCGCAGTCCGCAGCCCTTCGCCACGCTACCCTCGTTCACGACCTCGGTCTTCACATTTACCGTACTCGATCCCGCCGAGACTTTTGGCGTCGTCACGAACGTGCCGTACCAAGCGACATGCAGCGGGTTCGTTGCCACCAACCAGACGTTGCGATACAGACCGCCGCTGAAGGTGTGCTCACCAGCCCGCGGTGCAATCTGCCCGTTCCACAGGTTGTTGACCCTCACCGCGAGAAGGTTTTCACCAAGCCGCGCCGCATTGGTGATCTCGATCTCGAATCCCGTATAGCCGCCCTTGTGCTCACCGATCTTCTTTCCGTTCAGATAAATCTCGGCATCCTGAAAGGCGCCCTCGAAGTCCAGAAACAGCCGCTTGCCGACCCATTTCTTCGGAAGATCGAAATGCTTCCGATACCATCCGTAACCGACATAGAAGGCGTTCCCCGCCGCAAAGTACGGCATGCTGAAGGAGTGTGGCAGGCCGATGTCCTCCCATTTCGCATCATTGAAGCTTGTTGCCTCCGCACCCGCATGATCGCCGATCTGGAATTTCCATTCGCGGTTGAAGTTAACCTTCTCGCGCAACGGCGCTTCCTGTGCGTGGAGTCCCGTGATCGCGAGGGCGATCGCGAGAAACGGGAACAAGGGGAGACATTTCATGAGGGACAGGGAATGCGACATTTATGTGACAATTGCGAGGGACTGAAAGATATTTGAGATTAATAGCTGCGCACGGATAGCTCTTTCGAATTTGGCCCGCGGCCCGAATATCCGGCGGGAGAGATCATGTAGTAATAGCTTTTCCCGCCTTCGATCGTATCGATGAATTGACCGGTCGTGATGCGCTCTCCCACGGGAGTGGAGGTTCCGCCCTGGGTCTCCGAGCGAAGCACGTCGCAGAAAGCCGTATTCGGCCCCGGCGTCCACGAGATTTGCACCTGATCCCCGCGGACGCTCGTTTTCACGTCCAATGGCGCCTCCGGCAAACTGCTCGGCGCGGAACCGAAAGCGACGTGATCGAACTTCGCCGGCCCGTCGCATGCGGCCAGTCCGACATAGAATTTATCCTCCGGACCATCGAATCGGACGTTCGCCGCGCCCGCCCAACTCACACCGTCCATCGACCGGTATGCCTGGATGAAGACGCCACGCCGCACGAGCTTCAGCCACATGGGCAACTGCGTCCCGCCATAATATTTCATATCCCAAGGCCAGAGATAGGTTTGCTGCCCGTGACTGTAGTGGACCGACGAGCCATCCTTCCTCGCATCGAGCCACACGGCGTGCACCTGGGTGGTCGGCTCCAAACGCGCCGTGGCAATGATGGCGCCTCCCTGCGTCACACGCGCGATGAAAGTCCAGTCTCCCCGTGCTTCCACATATACGAAATGGTAGCCGTCCTCCATTTTCTTGCTTTCACTCGTGACAGCCCATTCGTCGCCCGTGTGATTTACCGAGCCGTGACTGGCTCCGATATCCGTCGAGCGTAAAGAGGTCACCGGAGTGGGAGATGGTTGCATCCAAGGCGCGGCGATCGGCTGGGCCGGAATCGACTCGTCCAGCGTGAAGACTGGTTTGTGCTTCTCATGCTCGAGCACCTGGTGGGTGAATGGCGCGGGAACGTGCTTCATGCGTGCGTAGGCATCGATCACCTCGAAGAAATCGTGCCCACGAAAATCCTCGAAATGCGCCGCCTCGGAATCGAACTCGTAGGCAGATCCATAGGGGACGTAGGCCGGCTTCTGCGCGATCACCTTGCCCCAGAAAAGCTCGGTCTGCGCAAGGAACTCGCTGATCGCGATCATTCGATAGTTTCTCTGGGAAAAAAGGTCGATGCCTTGCGCCCAAGCCATCTGGCAAATCAGCCCGTCGTCGATGCATTCGGCAGTCCAGTGCCCGGAGTCGCGCCCCGTATCGCCGACCTGGCCGTTGGGCGTGGAACTCTCCAAGCCCGTGAGCGGGTCCGTAAGGTAGGCGTTCAGGCACATGTTGAACCGCACCCGGTCATCGCAAAAGATGGCAGCGGCCATCGCGGCCTTCAGGCCGATCGTCCCCTGGTTCGCGGTCCAAAGGTGACTCCCGGCGCCGCAATTGTCCTTGCCGATGCGCATCGGATCCCACCACACGGTTCGGAAGTAACGCTGGATGTCCTCCGTATTTTTCTGCGTCCAGCCAGGATACGTCGAACGCAGGATCTCCGCCGCGATCACACCGTTCATGCAGTCACCCTGCATAAAGGTGGCCTCGACGCCGCCAAATCTCTTTTGGTTTTTGGCGTAATTTTCGAGGATACCAATCCCCCGCTCCGCCGCACGCCTGTCCTTTTTCACGACCCAGAGCATGGCCATGCGGTAGAGCTGCCACATATCGCTCTGGAACTCCCCGCGATGGAGGTCTCCATTGCGGCTGTACTCCTCGTATTGTCCTTCGCTGCCGACCTTTCCGGGGTCCCCGTCGTATTGCTTGAACCACGACACCCACGGCTCCCGACCGCTGTGCACCCCTCGACGGATTTCATTGATCTGCGCGGCAGTCAGCACGACGCCAGGGTGCCTGAAGGCCTGCGGGAGCGGCATGGCGACCGGCGTTGGCGAGGCCGAAACGGATTGTTCCTCCGGGACCGGCGTCGGAGTCGCCTCGGGCTTGTCCATTTCGATCTTGGCGAGCTGGCGAAGATTCGTCGAATCGATGGGAACGCGCCCATCGGCATCGACGACCCGCACATCCACGGCCTGTAGTGTGAAGTCCGATATTTCTGCCTTTGCGCCAGCCGGAATCGCGATCGAGCCGGCGACCTTGCCATCCTTCATAATGGAAAGCGTTGTTGGCCCGGACAGCGTAATCTCCTTCGGTGCGCGGCCCTTATGCTCCAATAGCCATGCCAGCGGATCGACGGGTGTGGCTGCCGGAGTCGGTGTCGCAGATGGAACCACGGGCGTGGGGCTCGATGGAGCCGCGGGTATGGGAGCCGGCATGGGCGTTGGCAGCGGCGGCGGGGTAGGACTCGAGGACAGACCGGCGAGAGTCACCGCATCAATGAATCGCTTCCAGATCTGTTGTGGTGATTCATTGAAATGAATCGTCGCATAAAGAAATCCCGCTGCTCCCAGTACGATGAGCAGCAAAAGAAACTTCCCGAATCCCCCGCCCCGCTTTCCAGATGGCGAACTGTGTCTATGGGGTGGCGGGATAGGCGGTCGAGCACCAGGAGAATGCGAGGGACCCCGCCGCGGAACCACTTTTAAAACCGGAACCGGGGTTGCAGGAATCGAGGGTACGGCCATTGCCTGGTGGCATGCCGGGCATTCGAGTGAGTCCCCAGCCCATTCCTCAGCGATCTCGAGCTCCTGGTTACAGTGCGGACAATCGAATTTCATTTCTGGCGATTCGGAAAAAACCTCTGCGCTCCCTGCTGTATAGCGGGGGTGGTTCCCATTTCCTTCGCCGATCCCCTCGGTCTGTGAAGACGAGGGAAGAACAATTTGCTATTATCGAGACAGTCCACGTGCAGAAAAATCGCCTCAGAATATTTCAAAAGGCTGCAGATGCGCGTAGTCGCATATTTTAGCGACCCCCACCCCTCGCGATGAGAGTCGCCGCTCTTCATGGGCTTCGCCGACAGGACCTTGCAGGCGCCGTTGCGCAATTTTCCAACGTCGAGAGGATGCGAATTTCCGGACCGGCCGGCTTTTGCCTACTTCCTGAAAGCAGGAAGGTCATGGGATGACAATGACTCGATAAAAGTGTTTATTCTGCCCGGCCATGCCCGTGTCGGTGATCGTGATGACATTGCCGGTGCCGGAGATATTATCCTGCACGGTCACCCAGGAGCCGTTCTGAGCGGCGTCGGCGCGATCCAGGCGATAGGTTTTCCCTGTCACGGTCGCGAAAGACACCACCACATCGCCGCCGTTCGCTTTTACCTGATTGATCCGCAGCATACTGGCCGCACTTTGCGGGTCCGTCCCAGCGGCGAACTCCTGGGCATTGGTCATGCCGTCTCCATCAGGATCGGCGTTATCTGCGGCATTTCCGGAATTGTCGGTTGTCCCAAAGTTGGCGAGGCGCCATGACTGGATTGGCGTAAGAGGCGTGCTGGCGATCTGAGCCGAATAGGCTCCCGCCCCCGCGGCATTAGCCGCTGTAGCCACGTAGTAGTAGGTCGTGCCCGCCGAGAGCCCGGTATCGACATAACTGGTCCCCGCCAGCGTCTGTATCGAGGTATATGGTCCTCCGTTCGTCGTACTCCTCAGAATCGTATAGCTGGAGGCGTTCGCCATAGCGGACCAGCTCAGCGCGTTCTGGCCCGAGCCTGCGACGGCGTTAAAATTCGAAGGAGCCTGTGGCGGACCGAGTGGTGAAGCGCTCACTTGGGCCGAGTTTCCGCTGACACCTGCGAGATTCGTTGCAGCCACCACGTAATAATAGGTCACCCCATCGCTCGCGGAGTTGTCCATGTAGCTCGTCCCGTAAGTCGTATCCACCAGTGAATAGCCGCTGCCGCTGGTGGTGGATCGCAGGATCTGATAGGCCGCAGCGCCACTCGCGGCGGACCAGGAGAGCGATACCAAGCCGTCTCCTGCCGTCGCCGCAAGGCCAGCCGGAGCGGATGGAGGAGCGGTGGTAGCACTGGCGCCCGCCAGTGATGAGATCTCGGCGGTAGAAAGCACCCTGTCGTAGTAGCGCACATCGTCCAGCGCGCCATTGAGCGATATGCTTCCCGAGCCCGAGGCGATGCGCCCCAGCTTGAGTGTGATGGGCGAGAGTCGCGGGTATCCTGCGCCGTTCGTGCCGGATCCCACAGCAATACCGTCGACGTATACGGCCATGGCCCCCGTGGCCTCGCTCCATGTGGCGGCGCAGTGATGCCATGCGTTGTCATTGATCGTCGTACTGGAAAGCACCGTCACATCGGTCTGTGATGAATTCACGGCGCCGATACCAAATGCAAATTTGCCATTCACAATCGAGAGTCCCCAGTCGGCTGCGCTCCCGCTCACATCGCCATCCACAAGCCCCTTGCCCGCCCACCATTGGCTGGTGGATGTACCCGAACTACTGCCAGAGTTGGTCTTCACCCACATCGTCACGCTGAAATCGCCCGCGGTCTTCAGTGAACTCCCGACGAAAGACGTCGTGCCATTAAAGCCCGCCGCCTGACTTCCGATTTTGCCACTGACGTATGAGATGCCGGAGGCCGATCCATTGTTTCCATTTCCGCTCGAGTCGTTGGCGTTGCCCTCGAAGCCATAGAGTGTCGTCGCTCCGGTACCCGGCATTTCGTAAAATTCGATCTCCGCAACATTGCAGTTCCCGCTCGATGGCGAGAGATAGCGGAGGTAGCGATACGAGCCGGTATTCGCAATGTCCTGCGACACATAAACTCCATCCGCGGGCGCAGTCGCGATGGTAAAGAGGTCCACCGCGTCGCTGAAATCGGGCTGGTTCGCGCCCTGGAACTTTCCGCCCACCATGCGACTGCCGAGTCCCACGCGGGGAACATAGCGCACCTTGGCAAGCCGCGCGCTCGCGGGGCTCCCGAGATCGAGCCCGACCCATGCTCCGGCCGCAGTCTGCGCATCGAAGTAGGTCGTGACGTTCCCGTCCATGGCGGCCTCCTTGGTCGCGTTCACGTTATTATTCCATGAGCCAGCGGTGCCAATAATCGTGCCACCAAGCTGGTTCGCATTGAACGTAAGGCCAGTTCCTCCTCCCACGGAGACGTCAGCCAGTCCCGCCACCATCCCAGAGGGAGTGCCAAAGAAGCGAATGCGTACGAAGCCGATCCCGCTGCCAAAATTTCCCGTCGCCACGCGAGTTTGATCGGTGTTCGTCGTCTGGCTTTGATCCACGGCGGTTGTGTAGTTCGACCCGTCCTGTGAGACATCGATTTTGTACCGCCAGTTCCCAGGCGCAGGAAAAGTAATCTGGATGCGATTGATTTGATACGAGGACTCGAGCTGGGCGAGCCACCAGGGGTTCGAGTCAGATGGATCGGCCTGCCATATCGTAGCCCCGTTGCCATCATTCGCCTGTCCGCCGAGCGTCCCCGCGGCCGTACTACTCGCGACTGTCGGGCGATTGAGAGCGAGCTGCATGCTGGTGGCCGACGGAGTCAAACTCGTGCCGGTGTAACGAACATATGGGCGGGAGGCGACGAGCGGAGTCGAACCACTCACGAATGCCGGCGTACCCTGCGACGAAATGGTGAGCGTTGCGTCCGGAAGTCCTGGCGAGCTGGCGCGAATCACGGATGTACCGGACTGGTATGCGCGGAATTCGATCGCCGCCCAGCCGTCGCGGATTGCGATGTCCGATGCGTCTCCGTTACCTGCCGGCGAAAAAGTGATCGATCTCCCCGTGGGGAACTCGCCCGGTCCGGAATCGATGGAGAGCGTGACCTGCGCGGTATTGCTCAAGCGATTCCCGTTGGCATCGAGGATTGAGACGCGGATGAGGGCGTCGTCCGTACCATCCACTGCGGAAAGTGTGGTTTTATCCGCGTCGAGTCCCAGCTTCGCCGCCGTACCCGATACCGGCCATGCGGGCGGAGCGATGCCCTTGTATGCGTTGCGGTACCAGTACCACGCGCGCTTTGGCAGGCGGAAGTAATCCACGAGGCCCATCGTCTCGAGGCCGCTTCCGCCAATGCTTCCATGGTCGAACATGCACCACACCGCCTGCCCGCTTCGCCATGCATATTCGGTCGGGTATCCATTCGTGAGCTGGCTGCTCAAGTTGCCCCAGCCCGGATCGTAATTGCCGGGGCGATCCGTCATGACGCTGCCGTATTCCGTGACCATACTGGGAATGCCGGGATTCTGAAAAACCGACTGGGTTGCGCCGTCGCCATTGTAGCCGGCCACGTCTCCGACCGTATCGATGCGGGTACTATCCAGCGGCCGCTGGGCGCCACCGATTGCCGCGGGCCGTGTGGGATCGAGCTGATGAGTGAGCGCCACCTCCTGCGCGAGCAAATTGCGCATATTGGACATTGTGGCGGATGCGGTGAAGAACGGCTCGTTGCTCATACTCCACGCCACGATGCTCGGGTGGTTTCGGTGAATGCGGATCATGTCCCGCAGAGTGTTCAGCACGCTTTGCTCGAATGGCGCCTGATCGACAGCATTGTTTGGATACGCCCCGGATGTATTCCACGACCCTTCGCCCGTAGCTCCACCCAATCCCCAGAAACAATTTTCCGACCAAAACAAGACCCCGAGCTGGTCACAGGCGTCTCCGAATGCGGGATCCTTCGGATAGTGCGAACCTCGGATGAAATTAAATCCGGCATCCTTGACCAACTGGACGTCCCGAAAAAATCCCGCGTTGGTCACTCCGTCGCCCCATCCTGCATGGTCCTGATGCACGTCGGCTCCGTGGAAGTAATAGTGCGATCCATTGAGGAAGAAGCCCTGGCTCGCGGTCCAGCTGATCCAGCGAAATCCGAATCGTGTGTCGTAATCGTCCACCGCTGTCGATCCATTCGAGACCGTCGTGAGCGCATGATAGAGAGAAGGATGATCGGGGTGCCACAATAGTGGATTGCTTATGGCCGGAGTCGTCTGATCAAAGGTAACCGCCGTATTGGCAGGGATCGTCTGCGTCGACGACACCGTTGCGACCGTCGTGCCGTTTGGATCCACGATGTCCGTCTTGACGGTGCAAGACATGCTCGCCGTGTTATCGTTACGAACTTCCGTCTGAACCTCCACCGTACTCGACGCGCCCGAGTTCGTCGCAAGCGTGGGTGTCGTTACAAAAGTGCCGTACCACGTGACGTGCAGCGGATCAGTTACCACGAGGTAAACATCCCGGTAAAGGCCGCCGCTGAATGTGTGATCGCCAGCGCGCGGTGCAATCTGAGCGTTCCAATTATTATTCAGCCGCACCGCGATCACGTTATCTCCGGTTACGATGGCGCTCGTAATATCGTAACTGAAGCCGGTGTATCCACCGAGATGCTCACCGATGAGCGTTCCGTTCACATAGATCTGCGCGTCCTGAAATGCCCCCTCGAACTGGACGAAGATGCGCTTGCCGCTCCAGCCGGAAGGAACAGTGATATGCCGCCGATACCAGCCATACCCGACATAAAATTTGGTAGAGAGAAAGTATGGCAGGCTGAAGGAATGCGGCAGATTCACGTCGCTCCACACGGTGTCGTTGTAGCTGCTCGCCTGAGCTCCAGTGACGTCTCCGAAGTTGAACTTCCATCCCTGATTGATGACCTGTGTTGTGCGAAGCCCAGTCGCCTCGGCATTGGTCGCAAGCACCAGGCAGGCGATCGCGATAGCGAAGATCCTGGCGAAGCATTGGAAACCAGAACGGTACGGCTTCATCGGGGGAAGGCTGCTCATATTTTCAAGGAGCCACCCGTAATCTCAGGAAGCGTTTGGAAGCTGCAGGCGGGGTGGAAACGTCAGTCACCGTGGTCGTGCGCGTGGCTCCAGAGCCGCTTTCGGAAACGACCGCGACACCGGTCCATGTATCCGAATTCTTCGCCAGGGATGAGAGGGTCGTCCATGCGGACAGATCGCCGGAAGCCTCTACCGTATAGGTCACCGGGGCCGGACTGAGCCTCTGGAATGTGAGCTCGAGGGGCGCGCTCGCGCTCCCTCCGCTCTGTGTCGTCACGGGGCCACCCGGCTGCCAGGGCGAACGCCCAAGGGCGTATTCAAGCAGATTGGGAATCCCGTCATGATCGGGATCGGCAGTCGCCCCGGAAATCGAGGGGTCGGCGAGCTGCGCGGACGAAAAATACTGCTGCTGAAACGAAGCGAATGACGGTCTCACCGTTACGGTAAAACTCCCGATTGTCGTATTTCCAGAAAGGTCGGTCGCAGAGCAAACGGCTGCCGTCGTACCGATCGGGAAGAGTGAACCCGAGGCGGGCGTGCAAATGGGCGTGACCGTCCCGCTCACAGCATCCACAGCCGTCGGGGCGAAACTCACGTATGCGCCATTGGCGAGTGTAGCGTCAGTCGTGATGTTCGCCGGGACGGAGAGCGAGGGTGGCACCTTGTCTCCTGCATCGGAAGGACTCGAGAGGAGTGCGAATTCCGAGAGCTGGATGCCGTAGCTCGATCCGCCGCTATTCGCGGAGACGTAGAGGCGGTAGTAGCGATACGGAGTCGCGTTGGTGACGTTGTATGTATTCGTCTGGTACCGCGAAGCGAATGTCTGCCCGGTTTGGGTGTCCAGAGTCGTCCACGTCGAGCCGTCTTCGGAGCCCTGGAAGACCCAGTTCTTCGGATCACGTTGTGAGACATCATTCGCGCTGGAGACTTTGTATTGGGTGACCGTCCAGGCGCACCCTCCGGCAAATTGATAGGCGATCCAGCCCGGCGGTGCGCTGCCGGTATTGTACCATTTCGTGGACGTGCTTCCGTCGAAGGCTTTCGATGCCGTCTCGTTCGGCGGATTGTCCGCGCTGGCACTGGCGATTCCTCCAGTGGCGCGCGAAACTAGCGCCGATGCCGAGGTGGGCGTGGCGCTCACCTGTGCGGAATTTGCACTCTCGGCACCGCCGGCAATCGCCGTCACGACATAGTAGTACGGCGTTCCATTGCCGAGAGAGGCGTCCGAATACGTTGTCCCCGGGGTGAAATTTACGATCGTCGTATAGGGACCGCCGCTGGTCGTCGCACGCTTGATCCGATAGCCGTCCACGCCGGAAATGCCGGACCAGCTCAAGAATACAGTCGTATTGCCCGCGACAGCAACGAGGCCCGTGGGAGTCGGAGGAGAATTCGGCGTGGGATTCACGATATCGAATACCTCCCCCGCGGAAGCCGTCCATTCCGTAAGGCCGCTCGCGGGGTAAGTGACTGATACCGCAGTCCCATTCTTCGTGACCGTGATTGCCTGGGTTGTGCGCACCTCGCAAATCCCGGCCTGTGACGCGGTAATACGGGCAGTACTCAGCGCCCCGAATTTCCACGAGAGGTCGACCGTATAGCCACCGCGGGCTTTCAATCCCGTCATCGATCCGGTTCCCCAGCTCGAAGGTAATGCCGGCAGTAGATCCAGGAATCCCGCGTGGCTCTGCAGGAGCATTTCCGGGATCGTGCCGCTGAAGCCGAAATCTCCATCCCACTGCGGAGTATTACTGAGGTTACCGACGAGGTTCGGATTGCAGCCCCAGGAAAAGTACAGATCGATCCAGTGGCGGGCCATATCGCCATTCCGCAGCCGCGCCCACAAGCCAGTGCGCCAGGCCGCCGCCCATTCGGACTGGCTGTCTCCCGTCTCGCCGCGAGCGACCAGGGATATCTGGGCAGCGGCAGCACGACCCGCATCGTAATCAGGCGTAATCTCGGAACCTGGATATAGGTCGATGAGATGGGATGTGTGCCGGTGGATGTCGGGATTCGTGTCGTAGGTCGATTCCGTACTCGCGCTCATCCATTCCTGAAGCTGTCCCCAACTTCCGATGGCCGGCTTGTACAGCTTGTCGCGCAGTTGAGTGACCGTGGCGCGGAAGTCCGCATCGACTCCCAGGATCTGGCTGGCCTTGATGTAATTATCCAAGACGTTCCAGACCAGTTCCTGATCGTAGCTCGTGCCAGCTTCCCAAGGACCGTGCTCCGGCGACCAGCCGTAAGGCACCACCAGACTACCGTCGGCCTGGGTCAGGAGGTCATCCTGCCAAAACTGACAGACCTCCTTGAGCAGAGGATACGCCACATTTTGGAGGTATGTGGTATCGCCGGTAAAAGCGTAGTGTTCCCAAAAGTGCAGCGCATACCACGCGTTGCCCGAGATATTCCAATCCCAGCCCAGACCACCCGTGATGTTGTGCGACACGCGCACTGTCCAACCCCGGGGCGTGCCATTCGGCTTTGCGGCCGATGATAGCGAGCCCGTACGCAGACGCCATACGGGTATCTGGCTCTGGACGAGATTCAGCAGCGGGAGGTGACACTCGGAAAGGTTGGAAACCTCCGCTCCCCAGTAGGCCATCTGGATGTTGATGTCCGTATGGTAGTCGGAATCCCAGGGCGGGCTATTGCTCACGTTCCAGAGCCCCTGCAGATTCGCGGGCAGCCCTCCGGGACGTGATGAGGAGATAAGCAGATACCTCCCGTATTGGTAGAGCGTCTCCTCCAGATCGGGATCCGAGCCCTGCGCCGCATAGGAGATACGCTGGTCCGTCGGAAGCGCCGAGATTGCAGTCGATGTCGTTCCCACATCAAGGCTCACCCGATTGAAGAGTGTGTGATAGTCGGCCTCGTGGGCTGCCTGGAGCGTTCCGTAATCCTTCGCGGCGGCACCTGTCGCCTGTGCCGAAATGGTCGCCGCAGGGTCTGGTCCCTGCCAGTTCCGAGTCGAATCCATTACATAATTCGTCCCACAGGCGACGATAATGGTGAGACTGTCGCACCCGGTGAATGCGATCGTTCCATTCGAGGCGGATATCGTCCCGCCGGCATTGATCACGACGATATCGGCGCCGTATTTCAATCCATTGCTGAGCGCGCCCGCTACCGTGACTGTATTGCCGGAAGCCGTGACAGCTCCGCTATGGGAATCCGTGTAAGTCAGCGTGCCTGTGTATGCGCCCGTCGTGCTCGCCGAGAGCCGGATGACCATTACTTGATCGGGATTCGACGCAAAATATTCGCGTGTGTAATTTACGCCTCCAGATGCGTAGCTCACCGTCGCCAACGAGTCGCCGATGTCCAGCTCCCGCCGGTAATTCGTGTACGAGGTCTGCCCTGGGAGGTTGATTCCTAGAGTGCCGAAATATTGATAGGCCCCGAAACCCGGCTGACTGTAACTCCCGCTTGTATTCGCATCGCCGGTCCAGAGGCTGCTCTCATCCAGGTAAATCATCTCGGATGCCACGCCGCCCATCACGATTCCACCCATGCGCCCGTTCCCGATCAGGAGTCCCTGGGTCAATGGCGTGCTTGCCGGATTGCTATACCAAAGCTTAAGCGGGCTCGCTTGGGCGGTAATGGCAACAAGCAGAGTCGCAAACCCGATCGACCAGCCCTTCATGGTAAGCACCAATGAAATTCGCTTGTCGCAATAAGGGGCACCGCAGCGGAAAAAACTGAAAAGCCGCGACGCGCTCGTTCGAGACACGTCACGGCTTTCACAACTTCCTAGACCAGCTGGACGCTTATACGAGGTGCCGCTTCCGACGTGCTATGAATAGGACTCCACTCAAGCCGATTACGCACAGCGCCATCGTTCCTGGCTCTGGCACGGCCGTGAAGGTAACAACCCCGCTCGAGTCGAGAGAGGCGGTGTAACCTGATAGTGAAATTTCGGAAAGCTGGGCCGTCGTAAGCGCAGTGCTCGAGGTTCCAAACTGCAGTGAATCCGTGCCAATATCGAAGTTGACGAGGTCGAGCGAGCCAGTCCAGGCGATTGCACTGCTATCCGCAAAGACGAGCGCCGAGGCACCCGCACCGAAGTCGATGGATGACGTACTGGAGAGCGTGAGCGTGTTTAGCGTCTGACTGAAACCACCAGTGGCAAACGTACCACCATTGAGCACCATTGCGCTGGAGGAGGAAATGGCGCTCGCCTTTCCGATCGCAAGCGTACCGGCATTGATGGTCGTCGCACCTGTGTAGGTGTTGCTTCCCGAGAGGGTCTCCGTACCTGTTCCCTCTTTAGTCACCGCGAGTTTCATACCCGCAGTGCTGTTATGGCTATCGGCGATCACGCCGGAGAATGTCGCGCTGTGATTGTTCGCGCCGATCGAGACCGTTGCAGTGCCAGAAAGGTTGTTGCCCTCGATGTAACCCGTGCCAGCCAGCGAGCCAAAGCTGTAGGTGCCCGCCACGTCCAGAGAGGTGCCGCGATCCGAGGGGCCGCCGATTACCCAATCCGCCGAGGCGCTCGTGGCATTACCGCTCTCGATGCGGACAACCGTATTGTTATTTCCCGCGTTCGGGATCGTGATTGTGCCTGACGCCGTGTTCGACGAGAAGTTCAGGTATATCGAGGAGAGCGGCCCCGAACCGCCGAGGTTCAGATTGCCAGAGCCGCTCAGCGTGCCGGTAACGGACATATTGGCCCCAGTACCGAGAGCGATCGTGCTGGTGCCGCTGCCGAGCACGATATTGTTCGCAACGGTAATGCCGGCCGTATTTTTGAGGGCGCCGCCGCTCAGTGTCACCGTGCTCGTGCCCAACGCTCCGCTGTCACCCAGATTCAGCGTCCCGGCGCTGACCGTCGTCGTCCCCGTCACGGTATTGGCTCCGGTAAGCGCCACAATACCTGTAAATGTGCCATCAAGATTGATCGAACCGATCGTCAGCCCCGACGCCGCAGTCACATTGTTCGTCGGTGTACCGGAGAAATTGGCGTTGTCGCCCGAGGTAAAGACTGTGGATGCACCGCTCCAGTTCGCCGTCGTCGTATCCCAGTTGCCATCGGTGACTCCGGTCCATGTGAGGTCAGCGGCACGGAGAGTGGAAGTGACCGCGAGCGCGAAGCCTGCGGTGCAGGTGGCGATGCGGAGTGTCAGCAGAGCTGCAGGGCTGGGGAGGTTTTTTTTATTCATCGCGAGTTTCGGGGGATTTCGTTGTCGGTGACTGAGATGGCAGCCTTTCGTTTTCCCGCACCGTCCGCGCGAGAGACGAATGGAAGAGGCCGCCCGCGAGAAATCCTCACGGGCGCCTCGAAATTATGTCCGCGGACTACGCATTTTCGCTCATGCGGCGGTGGTTGCGGACGAACACAATCAATCCCAGTACGCCCAGGATCAGGAATGCCGCCTGCGTCGGCTCCGGCACGGCCGTGAAGGTCACGAAGCCGCTCGAATCGAGCCCCGTGGCGGTGTAACCTGCCAGCGAGATATCCGCGAGCTGGCCAGCCGTCAGAGCCGTGCTCGAGGTGCCGAACTTCAGGGTATCTGTGCCGATGTTGAAGTTGATGAGGTCGAGTGTGCCAGTCCAGGTAATCGCGCTGCTGTCCGCGAAGGCCAGAGCCGAGGTACCTGCGCCGAAGTCGATGGACGACGTACTGGAGAGGGTGAGCGTGTTCAGCGTCTGACTAAAGCCACCGGTGGCGAAGGTACCGCCGTTGAGCACCATTGCGCTGGAGGAGGAGAGGGCGCTCGACTTTCCGATCGCAAGCGTGCCTGCGTTGATAGTCGTCGCGCCCGTGTAAGAATTGCTTCCGGACAGGGTCCACGTGCCCGAACCAACCTTGCTCACAGCCACGACTACTCCGGTTCCCGTTTGGCTAATGGCCCCCGAAAACGTCTCATTGAGGCCCAGGTTTCCCACCTGGTAAGTACGCGTGCCTGCGCCGCCTTGAGCAGTCAGAAAACCATTGCCGGTAAATGAGCCAAACTGGATCGTACCGCTCGTGAAATCGGTGGTCGTGCGCGTGTTGTTTTGCGCCTGGTTGAACACCCATTTTGCGTTGGCACTGCCTGCTGACGCGTTGGCAAAACGAACGACGGCGTTCGCGTTATTGATGATGTTGAAAGTGCCAGTAAAACCACTGTCATCGCCCCCGAGATAGACGGTCGCCGGGTTCCCCGAAATATAGGACCGTGTAATCGTCCCGCTGCCCGAGATATTGCCGTTAAAGCTCCAGTTCGAGCTATTGATCGTGCTCAAGGAGGAACTGGTACCGGTTTGCGCCACGAATGCGTTGGTCGTGGTGATACCTGTCGTTGCCACGGCAGTGCCCCCGCTCAGCGTCACCGTGCTCGTTCCCAGCGCTCCGCTGTTGCCCAAGTTCAGCGTCCCGGCGCTGACTGTCGTCGTCCCGGTCACTGTATTAGCTCCGGTAAGCGCCACCGTACCCGTAAATCCAGTCTGGAGATTGATCGAACCGATGGTCAACCCCGAGGCCGCAGTCACATTATTCGTCGGCGTGCCGGAAAAGTTGGCATTGTCACCAGAGGTAAAGATCGTGGATGCGCCGCTCCAGTTTGCAGTGGTGGTGTCCCACGTTCCATTGGTAGCGCCGGTCCACGTGAGATCGGCAGCGCGCAAGCTAAGCGGGGCAGCGAAGAGCGCAAGCCCACCGGCTGCAACCGCGAAACGACTCGCCGTGCGCCAAGTCGTATCGAACTGATTTGATTTGAGCATGTTTCAAGCGTGTTTAAGAGGACACAGGGATAAGATTTCCCGACGACACGCTAGGGGAGTCCCGATGCGCTCACCAGTCGCACATATGCGCTAACATATTTATGCGACAATCAGAGAAGGCAGCCCCGAGATTTGCAAAAATTTTTTCCTCCAAAACTTTCCTCGGAAATTCCCGCCAAAAAATTTACTCGCCACCCAAAATTTTGACTGCATTCAACGGGACACAAAATCCGCGAGCCTGACTGCGCCCTGAGGGCTGTCGGCCGGACGCGCCTGCATATTCGGCAGGGTGGATACGAGTTCATGAATACATTCGATTCCAGAAATCCCAGGAAGGTTGATATTCACAGGAAACGTAGATGTCTGGCTCCGCGGTTCTACTTGGAGGGCGGACCTTTGCCCTTGATTTCCAGATGGCCACTGCCGATAACTTCGCCATGGTCAGCAAGGTCAGCTTGCCCCATTTCCCCCCCTCTGCCCGCCGCTCGCGGAGTTACCGCATTCACGCGATCATCGACCCGTTTCCAAGATCAAACCGGATCTTTTCCGTGCCGTTGTCGATGGGATAGGACGCAGAACAGTCTTTTACTTCCCCCAAAAACCAAATGGCCACACATCATCTGGATCCCTCTCCCGACACCGTACACTGGGGTTATCTGGACGCGCAGCTCCCCGCCCGCCTCATGGTGGACTCGGGCGATACCGTCGTCATCGACACGGTCTCCGGCAGCAAGGCGGATATTGGCGGCGATTCCTCGATCACCAGTCCGGCACATCGACAGATCATGGAGAGGGTAGTCCCCGGCGAGGGGCCGCATATTCTCACTGGCCCTGTGGCGGTGCGCGATGCGGCTCCGGGTGATATGCTGGAAGTGCGCATTCTCGACATCGAGCTTACGCAGGATTGGGGATATAATCTCATGCACCCCGGTCGCGGCACCCTGCCAGAGGAGTTCCCAGTCGACCGGCAGCGCACCCTTCCGATCGACCGCCAGGCGATGACGACTCGACTCGCTTGCGGGGCGTCAATTCCGCTGCGTCCGTTCTTCGGTATCCTGGCCGTCGCGCCCCGTCCGGAGCGAGGCCGGGTATCCTCCGTTCCGCCCGGAGAGTTCGGAGGGAATATGGACAATAAGGAGCTTCGCCCCGGCAGTTCGCTATTCCTGCCGGTCTTCGTGCCAGGCGCCAACTTTTCGACGGGCGATGGCCATGCCGTGCAGGGTGACGGGGAGATGGATCTCACCGCCCTCGAGAGCTGCATGAAGGGGACGTTCCAGCTCATACTCCACAAAGACCAGACGCTGGACTTTCCCCGTGCCATCACGCCGGACCATTACATTACCATGGGGTGCGATCCAGACCTCGACCTCGCCGCGCAACAAGCCTCGCATCGCATGCTGAACTGGCTTCAGGAACTCACGGGCTGGGATCGCGAGGAAGCCTATGTTTTCTGCACCATGGCGTGTGACCTGCATATCACCCAGCTCGTGAATCGCACCAAGGGCGTGCATGCAATGGTCCGGCGCAACCTCCTGCCAGCCTAATCCAAACCCCGCAATGACCGTCTCCCCCACGCCCGCCCCGGCCCCCAACCCTGCGTTCGAATATATCTTCGAACAGGAAGTACGGCCATCGAAGGCGGATCGGTACTATGCCTGGAGCGACAAGCTGCACGATCTCGCCAGTCGGCAGCCCGGGTTCCTGCGTCAGGAACGTCGACTCGTTGCGCAGGAAAGTGAAATCCTGCGCTTCGAGACCTTGCTCGTATTCGACACAGCCGAGCATTGCATCGCCTGGCTCGACAGCCCGGAGCGCCGCCGCCTGGTGAATCTCGAGGAGGAAGAAGCCGGATTCTCCTTCCGCGGGCACGCAAACTGGGGCGGATACGCGCGCTGGCTATCACGCAGCCTCACCGTGGAGCCGCCGAAATGGAAGGTGAACTTCCTGGTCCTGCTTACGCTTTATCCGACCGTGATGGCGCTCACGCCGGTCTTGAATGCCCTATTCAGAGGCTCTCCGCTCCCGGTCGTAATGCTCATCAGCAATACCCTCTGCGTGGCCGCGACGTCGTGGGTGTTGGTGCCATTCGTCAGCCGATTTTATCAGCGCTGGCTGGAAGGAAGCGAGGGCACCATCCGCCGCACGCTGGCGACGATTTCTCTCCTCCTTATCCTGGCGGCGCTGCTCGGTGTCTTTTCGGCACTTCCTCCGAGCGTCTGGAAATAGGCGAAACGAAACGAGCTGCTTCCGCCGCCGGAAATGAAGCCAGCACCCGGAGTCTTCCGGATTGATTTTCATTGGCGGAATCCGCCACGTTGTCCGCGAGGAAACTCCGCGTGAGCGCCGATGTCCCATCTCCGGTGACGCCCTGCACGTATTGGCTGACGCGATTCGTCATCCTGCGGCTGCTCGGATTGATTTATCTCGTCGCCTTCCTGATCGCGGCGAATCAAATCCTCCCGCTCATCGGGTCGGACGGACTCCTGCCGGTCGGCGCGTTCCTGGATCGGGCGAGCGCGTATTTCGGCGGTGGTGGCCAGGCCTTTCTTCGTCTGCCATCGATCTTCTGGTGGAACCACTCGGATGCCGCGCTGCTCACGGGGGCCTGGGTCGGTGTCGCGCTATCGGCAGTCGTGCTCAGCGGCTGGGCCAATTCCCTGCTGCTTGCGGTGCTCTGGCTCCTCTATATGTCGTTCGTCCACGTCGGGCAGGATTGGTATGGCTATGGCTGGGAGATGCAGCTCCTCGAGACGGGCTTCCTCGCCATCTTCCTGTGCCCTCTGCTGGATGGCAGAGCATTTCCAAGGCGCGCGCCTCCGATGGCCGTCATCTGGCTGTTCCGATGGCTCATCTTCCGCATCATGCTGGGAGCCGGGCTCATCAAGATCCGCGGCGACTCGTGCTGGCGCAATCTCACGGCGCTCTATTACCACTTCGAGACTCAGCCGCTGCCGGGGCCGCTCAGCCGCTGGTTCCATTTTCTGCCGCATCCGGTGCTGCGCATCGGCGTCGTGTTCAACCATATTGCCGAACTCGGCGCGCCGTGGTTCGTTTTCTGGCCGCGACTCGCCAGACGGATCGCAGGCGCGGTGATCGTCGCCTTCCAGATCACTATTATCCTGAGCGGCAATCTCTCGTTCCTCAACTGGCTCACCCTCGTACCTGCCCTCGCCTGCTTCGACGATGCCGTGCTCGCCCGCATCCTGCCTGGAGCCATCGTCCGCAGGGCCAGCTCCGCCGCCGCATCCGCAATTCCTTGCCGCCCGCAGGAAGTCTTCTCGTGGGTCCTGGCCGGCATCATCGGCCTGCTGAGCATCGCACCCGTCGCAAACATGATCTCGCCGACGCAGATCATGAATACATCATACGATCCGCTCGACCTGGTGAATACCTATGGCGCCTTCGGCTCGGTGGGGAAAAAGCGGCTCAACGTTGTCTTCGAAGGCACTGATGCACCCCTGCCCGACGAGAATGCGCAGTGGCGCGAATATCCCTACCGCGGGCTGCCAACCGATCTTCATCGCATGCCTCCTCAGGTCGCGCCGTACCAGCTCAGGCTCGATTGGCAGATGTGGTTCGCCGCCATGGGCTCCCCGGGCGACTACCCGTGGACCTTCCACCTCGTCTGGAAACTCCTCCACAATGACCAAGGAGCGCTCGGCCTGTTCGCCGCAAATCCCTTTCCCGATCATCCGCCCCGCTATGTGCGGGCGGTCCTGTATCGCTACTCGTTCGCAAAGCCCGGCAACCCGAGTGGCCTCTGGTGGACTCGGAAAAGGCTCGGACTCTGGCTGCCTCCGCTCTCCGTTGACGATCCCGATTTCACCGCCGTCCTCCAATCCACTGGATGGCTCGATGAGCAGGCCTCACCCACTCCCTCGACGACTCCCCCGCCGCATGAAAACCCGTAAACGACATTCTCTTGCAGAAATTCCGTTGACATTTTCCCGCTGAGAGCCAACATACCAACCGGTTTGTATGTCTAAGGCTACTTCGAAATCTCCCGAGAGTTCCCCCACTCGCATGAAGCTGGTGGAGGCGGCGATTCGTTTGATTCTGCAGCGGGGATTCTCCGCGACAGGGGTCGAGCAGATTTGCTCGGAGGCGGGAGTCACGAAGGGCGCGTTCTTCCACTACTTCAAGTCCAAGGAGGACATCGGCCACGCAGCGATGGAGGCCTGGGCGGCCTATGGCATGTCGATCTATTCCGTGGTGCGCAGCGACCCCTCCGCGGATCCGCTCGACCAGCTCCACCATTTGCTCGATGTGATGATCGGCCTCGCCGAGCGCGACGAGCCGCTCGCCTGCGTCATTGGAATGACGGCCCAGGACATGGCGGCGATGAACCCCGCACTTCGCGCCTCTTGCGACCGGCACTTCGTGGCATGGGTCGAGTTCGTCGCAGCCATACTTTCCGACGCCAAACTCAAACATCCACCGGCCATCGACTTCGATCCCGAGGAGGTCGCTTGGATGCTTCACAGCCTGTGGCAGGGCTCCATGCTCCTTGCGAAGACGCACCAGGATCAGCAGATGATCGTCCGCAATCTGCGCCATGCCCGTGCCTACGTGGACCGCCTTTTCTTCGAAACATCGCCACGCGCCCCCGAGGCCAGACGCGATTCTCGAAGACGCTCACCATAACCCCAGCAAAAACACACCCATGACAGCGTCACTCTCCACCGCCAGTCCGGAATTCGTCATCACTCACACCGCCCATGCGCCTCGCGAGCGTGTCTGGCGTGCATTCACCGATCGCGAGGAATTCATGCGCTGGTTCGGGCCCGCGGGCTTCACCATGCCTGCCTGCACGCTCGACCTGCGACCCGGCGGCGCGTGCCACTATGATGTCCGCTCACCGGAAGGCCTCGATATCTGGGGAAAATGGGTTTATCGCGACATCGAAGCTCCAGCGAAGCTGGTTTACACGATGACGTTCTCCGATGCGGAAGGCGGCATCACGCGCCACCCCATGAGTGCCACGTGGCCGATCGAGCACCTCTCCACCATGACCTTTGTGGAAGGCGACGGGACGACGGAGATCACGCTTCGCTCGCACCCGATCAACTCCACCGACGAAGAACTCGACGCCTATAAAGCCAGCCTGTCCGGCATGCAGCAGGGCTGGGGCGGCACATTTGGCCGCCTCGACGAATATCTCGCGGCGAACTGATTACCTCCGCTCCAATCAAAAGATTCCCATGCAAAAAATCGCTCCTTTCCTCTGGTTCGACGGCAAAGCCGAAGAGGCAGCCAACTTCTACGTCTCGATCTTCAAGAACTCGAAGATTCTGAATATTGCGCGGATTCCCGCGGGACCGTCCGAGGGCAATGCCTTGGTCTCGTTCGAAATCGAAGGCCAGAAATTCACCGCGCTCGATGGTGGGCCGCACTTTCAGATCAATCCCGCCATCTCCTTCGTGGTCGATTGCAAGACCCAGGACGAGGTGGACTATTTCTGGGAGCGCCTCTGCGAGGGCGGCGGCGAGCCGATTCAGTGCGGCTGGCTCACGGATAGATACGGCGTCTCCTGGCAGATCGTTCCGAGCATCCTTCCCGAGCTCATCGCCAGCGACGACCACGAGAAGGCCGTGCGAGTCACGAATGCCATGATGGAGATGATCAAGCTCGACATCGCCGCACTCGAGGCCGCAGCAGCGGCACCCTCCAAGTAACCTCACATCATCCGACACCACCGAAACCTAAAATCAAAAAAGATCATGAGCACACCTGCCACCCCTTACGTTCAGCCCTATCTCTGGAATTTCCGCGGCCGCTGCGAAGAGGCCATCGAGCTTTATCGCACCGTACTCGGTGCGGAGGTCGATATGCTCCTTCGCGCGAAGGATGCCCCCGAGCAGCCGCCAGGAGAACGTGCGCCCGGCTGGGAAGAGAAGATCATGCACGCGAGCATCCGCATCGGCTCGAGCGTCATCATGCTCTCGGATGGCTGCAATAGTGACTCGACCTTCGACGGGGTCTCCCTATCGATCACGGTGGCCGACGAGGCCGAAGCAGCCCGCGTCTTCACCGGCCTCTCCGAGGGCGGACAAGTCACCATGCCGCTCGGCAAGACCTTCTGGTCGCCATGCTTCGGCATGGTCGTCGATCGCTTCGGCGTAGCCTGGATGGTTACCATCCCGCAATAAACCCGAGCCAATCGGAAAACATCCCTCCAGAGCCATGAGCAAGATCCGAGTCCTGGTCGGCACGAGAAAGGGCGCGTTCATCCTTACAGCGGATGGCGCGCGCGAAAAGTGGAACGTCGAAGGCCCGCTCTTCGCGGGCTGGGAAGTGTATCACGTGAAAGGCTCGCCCGCCGACCCGGACCGGATCTACGCCTCCCAGTCCAGCGGCTGGTTCGGCCAGGTCATCCAGCGCTCGCACGATGGTGGCCGCACATGGGAGACCCCGGGCGGCGGCCCGCAGTCCGGCCCGGAGGGAATGCCTCAAGGAGAGAGTAACAAGTTCGTCTACGAGGGCGAGGTCGGTACGCACAAATGGTACGACGGCACGCAGCACCCCTGGGAGTTCAAGCGCGTCTGGCACCTCGAGCCCTCGCTCACCGAGCCGGATACCGTTTACGCCGGTGTCGAGGATGCCGCGTTGTTCAAGAGCACCAATGGCGGCGCGACATGGCAGGAGCTGTCGTCGCTCCGCAGCGCCAAGGGCAGTCTCTGGCAGCCCGGCGCCGGCGGAATGGCTGTGCACACCATCCTGCTCGACCCGACCGATTCGCGCCGCATGTACGTCGCCATCTCGGCGGCAGGCGCCTTCCGCACCGATGATGGCGGAGAAAACTGGAAGCCGATCAATCGAGGTCTGAAATCCCTATGGGAGCTGCCCGACCCGGAAGCCGAGGTCGGACACTGCGTCCACCGCATCGCCATGCATCGATCAAGACCGGACGTGCTCTTCATGCAGAAGCACTGGGACGTCCTGCGGACCGACAATGCCGGCGAGGAATGGCGCGAGGTGAGTGGCAATCTGCCCTCGGACTTCGGTTTCCCGATCGACGTCCATGCTCACGAGCCGGAGACGATCTATGTCGTTCCCATTAAGAGCGACTCCGAGCATTACCCGCCGGATGGAAAGCTCCGCGTGTACCGTAGCCGCACGGGCGGCGGAGAGTGGGAGGCCCTCACGAAGGGACTGCCCCAGCAGGACTGCTATGTGAATGTCCTCCGCGACGCGATGGCGGTCGACTCCCTCGATCCCTGCGGTATCTACTTCGGGACCACGGGCGGCCAGGTCTATGTCTCGGCCAATGGAGGGGACGCGTGGATGCCCATTGTACGGGATCTCCCGGCGGTGCTCTCCGTCGAGGTCCAAACACTGTCATGATTCGCGTCGGCCTTCCCTATCACCTGCGCACGCTCGCTCGCATGGCCGACAGCGAGGTCGCTCTCGATGTCGGCGAGCCAGTGACGATCGGTCGCGTGCTCGACGCGCTGGAAGATCGCTTTCCGATGCTGCGAGGAACGATCCGTGACCACCTCACGCGCGAGCGACGTCCGTTCATCCGCTTCTTTGCCTGCAAGGAAGATATCTCCCACGAGTCACCCGAGACTCCGCTGCCCGAAGCGATCGCTTCGGGTGACGAGCCACTGCTCATCATCGGAGCGATCGCCGGAGGCTAAGCATTCGCCGCCGCTTTTTCGCAACTCTCCATCCCATAGAGACCACCAACCATGTTTCTCACCATTCTCCTTGTCGCCCTGCTGCTTCTGCTCGCACTCCTCGTCGTCGTCGCGATCCAGCCATCCACATTCCGCGTGTCTCGATCCACGGATATCGCGGCTCCGCCGGATGTCGTCTTCGCGGAGGTCAACGATCTCCATCGTTGGGAGGCATGGTCTCCCTGGGCGAGGATCGACCCTGCATCCCGCACCACCTATGCGGGAGCGGAATCCGGAGAGGGTGCCATCATGTCGTGGGCCGGCAGTGACAAAGTCGGCGAAGGGCGGATGACGATTGTCGAAAGCCAGCCCGGCCGCCTTATCCGCCTTCGTCTCGAGTTCATCAAGCCCTTCCAGGCGACAAACATGGCTGAGTTCACATTCGAGCAGGCAGTCGATGGGACCTCCGTCACCTGGAGCGTCTCGGGAGAACGCAATTTTGTGTTCAAGGCAATGGGCCTGCTCATCAACTGCAATAAAATGATGGGCAGCCAGTTCGATAAAGGCCTCGTGCAGTTGAAGACCGTGGCGGAAACACGGATATCCGTGAAATAGGGCTGCCAGAGCTGCTCGTATACCGGTTTCATCAGCGCCGCTTTTCGGATGGCGGCACTGGTATCAAACATGCTCTGCTGCATGGCGCGGGAGGCGCATGCCGTCCGCATGATGTCGCCTTCCTCCATGTCCGCCTCTTCGTCCGACCTGTCCGCCAGCCCTCTCTGGAATGCCGATCTCGCACCCGTGCCGGCCGATCGCAGAAAATGGGGACTGTGGAACTTCGCCGCGCTGTGGATCTCGATGGCGGCGTGCATTCCCACCTACATGCTCGCGTCGTCGCTCATCGATGGCGGCATGAGCTGGAAGCAGGCCATCTTCACGGTCTTCCTCGGCAACTTGATCGTCCTTATTCCGATGGTCCTCAATGCCCATGCGGGCACGAAGTACGGAATTCCCTTTCCCGTGTTTTGCCGGGCGGCGTTTGGCACGTATGGCGCAAATGTTCCCGCGATGCTGCGCGCACTCGTCGCCTGCGGATGGTTTGGCATCCAGTCCTGGATCGGCGGCGAGGCGATTTATAAGATCCTCGCCGTCTTCTTCCCTGCCCTCGCGCATGCCCAGCCATTGCCGGTTCTCGGGATCAACTCCCCCGCGCTCGCCTGTTTCCTGTTCTTCTGGGCGATCAATATGTGGATCGTCCACCGGGGCATCGACTCGATCCGCATCCTCCTCGATATTAAGGCGCCGCTCCTCATCGTGCTGGGACTCGCTCTGCTGGCGTGGGCATATCATGCCGCCGGAGGATTCGGCCCAATCCTGCACCAGCCATCGCAGTTCGCCCCAGGGCATGCGAAGCACGGTCATTTCCTCGCATTCTTCGTCCCGGCCCTCACCGGTATGATCAGTTTCTGGGCGACGCTCTCGCTCAATATTCCCGACTTCTCGCGCTACGCCCGCTCCCAACGCGACCAAGTGATCGGACAGGCGCTCGGACTGCCGGCGACGATGGCGCTGTATTCGTTCATCGGCGTGGCTGTCACCTCCGCGACCACGATCATCTACGGCACCACACTGTGGAATCCCGTAGATGTGCTCACCCGGTTCTCGAATCCCGCAGTTCTCGTCATCGCCATGCTAGGGCTTTGCATTGCGACTCTCGCGACGAATATCGCTGCAAATGTCGTGAGCCCGGCCAATGACATCGCGAACCTCGCGCCTCACCGCATCTCCTTCCGCAAAGGCGGCTACATCACCGGCGTGATCGGGCTTCTGCTCATGCCCTGGAAACTTGTCGCCGATCCGAATGGCTACATCTTCACATGGCTCATCGGCTACAGCGCGTTACTCGGGCCGATCGGCGGCATCCTCATCGCCGACTATTTCGTGATCCGCCGCAGCCGCCTGGATCTCCCCGGTCTTTACGATCCGACCGGCCCCTATCGCTACACGGCGGGTTTCAGCATCCCCGCACTTCTCGCTCTCGGCGTCGCGGTGCTTCCGAATATCCCCGGCTTTCTCGCTCAGGTCCGGTGGGTGAATCCCGTCCTCGTCCCTCCGATCTTCGCGCAGATCTACAGCTATGCCTGGTTCGTGGGTTTCGGCATCGCATTTGCCGTTTACATTGGATTGAAGCGGCTTAAAAACTGAATTCGGCACCAGGCGGCTCCGGCCCATTTTCAACCTCCCCTTTCCATGCCCACCCTGCCTCCCTTCGACCACACACCCGCTCCCTATGCCGGCCCGTCCGCAGAGGACGTGCTTGCCATGCGCAGGGAGTTCGTCAATCCCGGCATCTTTCTCTACTATAAGAAGCCGATCATGCTGGTGGAGGGCCGCATGCAATATGTCTGGGACGAGACCGGCAGACGCTATCTCGACGCCCTCGGGGGGATCGTCACCGTCAGCGTCGGTCACTGCCATCCCAAGGTGGTCGCGGCCATGCAGAAGCAGAACGAAACGCTCCAGCATTCGACCACGATCTACCTGCACCCGAATATCGCGGAGTATGCGAAGGCGCTCGCGGCGAAGATGCCCGGCGACCTGAAGGTCTGCTATTTCGTGAACTCCGGCTCCGAGGCCAATGACCTCGCGATCCTGATGGCGCGGGCCTATACGGGAAATTACGACCTCATCGCCCTGCGCAACGCGTACCATGGCGGCAATGCTTCCGCGATGTCACTCACCGCGCACAGCACGTGGAAATACAACGTGCCGCATAGCTTCGGCGTGCATCATGCCATCACTCCATATGAATACCGCGGAGCGTACGGCTACGGGGACTCGGAAGCCGGCCGGAAATATGCGGATGATGTGAAGTCGCTTATCGACTACGCCACGCCCGGCAAAGTCGCCGGTTTCATCGCGGAGTCCGTCCAGGGCGTGGGTGGCGTCGTGAGCTATCCCACCGATTATCTCGGTCATGTGTACGAACATGTGCGCGCGGCAGGCGGCGTCTGCATTGCCGACGAGGTGCAGACCGGATTCGGACGCCTCGGCAACCACTTTTGGGGATTCCAGGACTATGGCGTGGTGCCCGACATCGTCACGATGGCGAAGGGCATCGGCAACGGCTGCCCGCTCGCCGCGGTGGTCACGACTCCGCAGATCGCAGCGGCCCTGGCCTCACGCATTCATTTCAATACCTTTGGCGGCAATCCCGTCGCGATGGCGGCCGGCAAATCCGTCCTCGAAGTCATCGAGGAGGAGGATCTCCAAGGCAACACCCTGCGGCTCGGCGCTATCCTGGCAAATGGCCTCCATCGCCTCGCGGAAAAGCATTCGATCATCGGCGACGTCCGTGGCAGAGGCCTCATGCAAGCGATCGAGCTTGTGAAGGATCGCTCGACCAAAATCCCCGCCACCGAGGAATGCGCCCGGACCGTCGAGATCGCCAAGGATCTCGGCCTGCTGGTGGGCAAGGGCGGCCTGCGCGGACAAACCATCCGCATGGCACCGCCGATGTGCGCCACCGACAAGGACGTGGAGTTCATCCTCGACGTGCTCGATACCGCGCTGACGCAGGTTTGATCCGCCGGTCGATGTTGCGACCGGATTACGCGGGAAATCTCAGCCCGCCTGCCGACCGGTTCCGACGTGGCCCCCGGCTTGCAGTGAGGAGTCGATCTCGCGACGCTCGATGGCCAGGAGGCAGACGTCGTCCTCGAATGCGGCGCCGCCCGCTTCGAGTTGGATTTCATCGAGCACCTTTTCGCACATCTGCCGCGCGTCGAGATCCGCATACTTCCCGGCTGCAGCCATGAATCGCTCGACGCCGATCTCGCGGCCCGAGACGTCGCTCATCTCCGTCACGCCATCGGTGAAGAGCAGGACGAGATCGTCCGCAGCCAGGCGCAGGCGCTCCATCCCGTAGGTCGCGTCGTCGAAAAGCGCGAGCGCCGGGCCATGCACCGAGCGGCGGGTGCCGAGCGGGGAGACCGCGTGCGTGGCGCGGTGGATGATGAGTGGCAGCGGATGCCCGGCGCTGGAGAGCAGCACCTCGTCATCCTCGGAGCTGGCTACGAGATAACATGCCGTGACGAGCAGCGGCTCGTCGATGTTCCGCAGGATCGCCCGCAGGCCGCGGTTCAGGTCGGTGAGGAAGCGATCCGGGCTATCGGCCTCGGACTTCAACTCCTCGACCAGACCGCGCATGATTGCCGTGCCCAGAGCAGCCCGCAGGCCGTGGCCCATGATGTCGCAGATGAGGATACCCACCTTCGTGGGAGAAATCTGGATGACCGTGAAAAAATCTCCGCCCACCGCCTCGGCGGGGCGATATACGGACGAGCACTCGATGCGGAAGCGCGTGGCCGCGCCATTGACCGGAAAGACGCAGTGCCTGCCGGGCAGGAGGGCTTCCTGAATGCCTTTTGCCATCACGAGATCCTGCTCGAGCTGAAGATTCTTCGTGCGCAGATCCTCGCTCAACTCCTCCAGACGCTGGCGCTCGGACTCGATCGTCTCCTCGAGCACCTTCATCGTCGTGACGTCATGCGAGATGCCGTAGGTTCCGATGATCTTACCCGTCCGGTCGCGTAGGGGCAGCTTCGAGGTAAGCACCCATTTGATGGTGCCGTCGGGCAGCGTCTCCCTCTCGAGCTTGTCCAGCATTGGCTCGCCCGAGCGGATGATGATGCGCTCGTCCTCGAGCGCCGGCTGCGCGTGCTCCGCAGTGAAAAAGTCGTGGTCCGTACGGCCGATAGCCTCCGCCGGATCGCGCAGCCCGAAGAGAGTGGCCTGGGCATTGTTCACGCGTAGGAAACGGCTCTCGAGATCTTTGAAATAGATGCGATCGGGAAGCTGGGCGAGGAGGTTGCCGAGCATTTCCTCCTCCCTCGCGAGCTTGTCCTCCACCTTGCGACGCTCGACTGCACCGCGGATGCTGCGCAGAAGGGCGCGACCGGTGAGTTCGTCCAGGACGAGGCAATTCTGCGCTCCGGCCTGGAGGACGCTCAATTCGATCTCCTCGTCCGGGTGCTCCACAATGGCGAGCACCGGAATGTGCCCTGCAAACGAGACCGCCTCGCTGACAAGAATCTCGGGATGCTGCTCATTCAACGGCAGTACGAGAATGAGAACGTCGGGTGCCACTCCATTGATCAAAGGAACGGCCTCCTCCGGCCCGGGAAGCACCTTGAGAAGATAACGACGGTGCAGCCGCTCGTTGAGCAGGTTATCTACCTGCGTTTCGATGCGGGGGGTGGAGCAGAGAAGAACAATTCGGTACATAGGGGCCTGCAGCCGCTTTGCGTAAGCTTTACTTACTCTATCCCAAATTGGAAACAATCCCCAAAATATTGCAACTGATCCGCGGCAAAGCGCGGGGGATCTGAAGGGATGCAGATTTCACGTCGCTTGCAGAGAAGCGAAATTTACGGATTGGATTTGCATGCCCCGCACACGGAAATCCATGCGGGATGGAAATGGGAATCTACGGCGGTCGCGGCCCTCCACAGGCGGGCAGGCATCCCGCATGAATTTACGGCCTAGAGATAAATATCGACCATCCGCCGCCAGTAGTACCCCTGGTGCGCGCGTTCATGCCAGAAGTGGAGGTCGTGACGGACGCCTTTTCCCCTCAGGATGTCGCTGAGGTGCTCGTTGTTATCACGGAAGGGATCCTCCTGTCCCACGGTCAGAATGATATCCATTTCCCGGAGATGCTGCAGCCTGTCCTCGGCGCCGAGACCGGGCAGGAAATGCGTGGGCGTATTGAAATAGATGCTCTCGTTATAGAAGCCGTCGAATAGATCGCGGAAATATTCGACATTCATCGTGAGGTCGTACCGGCCGGAGAATGCCGCGAGCTTCTGGAAGAGATGCGGGTGACGGAAGGCGATGTTTGCCGCGTGGAACGCCCCAAGACTGCACCCGTGCGAGATCACACAGGGATGCGGATTCTTCGCGTGCATCAGCGGCAGGACTTCGTTGAGGATATATTGCTCGTACTGCAAATGCCTGTCGATGCGACCTGAAGGGTGCGCCCACCAGCAATAAAGGCTCTCCACGTCGATGCTATCGACGCAATAGAGCTGCAGATACCCCTTCTCGATCTTGTCGCGCAGTCTCTCGACCATGCGCATGTTCTCGTATTCGTAAAATCTCCCGCCGCGAGTAGGGAATACCAGCACCTTGGCCCCGGCGTGGCCAAAGATCAGGAGCTCCATTTCGCGGTTCAACGGCCAGCTCCACCATTTATGGTATTCGCGGTTCATTGTACGAGATTTCCACTTCCATACGGCTCGTTATAAGTCGCGGAAGAAATTGTGAATTTCTCGTAGCAATTCCCGTTCCCGCTCGGGCTGACCGGAATAAGAATGATGTCCCGCAGGCAGGACGAAGAGCTCTTTCGGGCCTGCGAGGCCGTTATAAATGGCGAATTGCCCCGCAGGGGCAACGGACGGATCGAACAGCGCGCATGCGCAATGCATCGGGATCCCGATACGCCGCGCGGCGATCGCAGCGTCGTAATAAGCGAGAGTGTGGGAAACCTGCGGCGCCTTCCGCGCAAACCACTGCACGCTGGCGGCGCTGCCCATGGAGCCCAGCTGCATGCGCAGGGGCTGATGTCCAAAGGTCGGGACGTTGAGATGCGCTCGCTGGATTCGCGTATCCCAAGGCAGGGCCAGAGCGCCGACCCCGGCACTGAAACTGATGCCGAGATAGCCGATGTGCCCAGCCACCTCCGGACAAATTCTCAAGAGGGCGCTCACGCCGAGCCAGAGATCCTCGACACAACCGGCGAGCACGTAGCGATCGCGATCGTGGATATCGTGGAGCACGTGCCACTTCGGATCGCTCGAGATCGTGCCGTGCCGGGTGAGCCCGAGACCGCGGAAGCATGGGAATACAAGCGCCGCATCCTCGAGCGGGAGGCCTGCGTCCGGCGCGCCGCGTCCGGAGTATCCATGCCCGATGATGAAGCCCCGCCGCACCACTCCATTCGTCGGAAGGAGGATCCATCCCTTCACGCGCACGCGGTCGGTCGAGGAATAGGACAGAAAGAAAACGCGCCAGCCTCCGGCGTCCTGGCCGGAATCCCGCAGCTTGGGCTTCGGAGCGATTTTCGTCGCGCGTTCGTAGCGTGCGCGCCAGAAGGCCTCGTAATCAGCCGGCTCCTGTGGCGCGCTTACCTGGAGCAATTGATCGAACGAGTATCCATGCGTGGGATCGAATCCGTACCCGTGTGGAAGCGCCTGCGCTGGAGCAATATTCATACAGGGCGTCCCGCATCGCGAGGCCGCTCGAGGAAACGCCCGCGACCGGGCGTGCCGACGAACTTCCCATCCCTCGCCGCGATCTGCCCGCGCAGCGTCACCACGCTCGGGCGGCCGAGGATTTCCCATCCCTCGAATGCATTGTAGTCCACCGCATGCGTCTGGGTCGCCTTCGACAGGGTTCCCCGATACGCCGGATCGTAAACGACGAGGTCGGCATCCGCGCCTGGCTGGATCGCCCCCTTCCGGGGGAATAGGCCAAATTGCTTCGCTGCATTCGTACTCGCGACAGCCACGAACGTTTGCAGATCGAGGCGGCCCGTACAGACGCCATGGGTATAGAGCAGATTCACGCGCTCCTCGAGCGAAGGGATGCCATTCGGGATCTTCGTGAAGTCGTCGCGACCCATCGGCTTCTGCGTCTCGAAGTCGAATGGCGCATGGTCGGTGGCCACGGTCTGCACGAGGCCGGACCGCAGCGCATCCCAGAGCACAGCCTGATTCGACGCATCACGCAGCGGGGGCGACATGACGTATTTCGCTCCCTCGAATCCCGGCTTCTCCGCATACGTGCGGTCGAGGAGGAGATACTGGATGAGTGTCTCCACGGCCACATTCACGCCACGCAGGCGCGCCGCGGCGGCTTCGCGAAGCGCCTCTATACAACTGAGGTGCACGATATAGGTGCGAGCACCCGTGAGCCCGGCGAAGGTCATGAGGTGATGAACCCCCTCTGCCTCCACCTCGGGCGGGCGGCTGAGATAATGCCCCTCCGTGCCGGTCACCCCGGCAGCGAGCAATTCCTTCTGCCGCTCGGTGACGAGCGTCTCGTTCTCGCAATGCGCGCAGACCACCACGCCGAGTTCCTTTGCCAGCTTCAGCGTGCGGTACAGCTCGGTGTCATCGATTCCAAACGCGCCTTTGTAGGCCAGGAAGATTTTGAATGACTGCACACCGCGCGCGACGATCTCCCGGAGCTGAGCCTCCGAGGCCGCGTCAAAGCGGGTGACTCCCATGTGGTAGCTGTAGTCACAGGCGGAATGTCCCGCGCTGTGCTCGTTCCAGGCCTCGAAGCCCTCCATCGGCTCCTGCGACCGCGACGGACAGCACATGTCGAAGATCGTCGTCGTTCCACCCACGAGCGCCGCACGGCTGGCTGTCTCGTAGGTATCCTTCGAATATGTGCCCATGAAGGGCAGATAGATGTGCGTATGCGGGTCGATGAATCCGGGGAACACGTATTTGCCCGTGGCATCGATCACCTCGGTGCCGGGAGGAGGCGTGATGTCGCGGTCGATCCGCGAGATGATCTCCCCCTCGCAGAGGATATCCGCTGTGTAGCGGCTGTCGGCGGTGACGATGTCGCCATTTTTGATAAGCAGGCCCATATCTTTACCTCCAGAGGTTGGCCCGATTTTCGCAGAAGCCCAGGGAGTGTAAATCTGCGAAATCCGCAGATTCTCGATAGCCAGGCAGGCCTTCGAGCCGTCGCTCCGATCTCCGACTCCAAAATTCGTTTTTGATGGGATCTGCGCCGCAGTAAAATCCACGGAACCCGCGGCCCTCCACACGCCGGCAAGCTGCGGCCTCCCTACCGCAGAAAACGAACCCGGCAATGCCGGGTGTCACCGGCGCGAGCTTGGTCTTGGGTGGTAGGGCGAGTCGCGCCGTCGACCGCCGTAGATTCCCACCATCATGCCGCGTGGAACCTCGCGTGCGGGACGCATGCGTATTAACCCGAAAATTTCACGTACCTCCGAGATGCGAAAATCCGGGCTACGTGTTCTTCCGGTCTCTCGCGGGAGATTTGTAGGCCGAGATGTTATGCGCCGTATTGATGAGGCCGACGTGGGAAAATGCCTGGGGGAAATTGCCGAGCTGCCGCCTGGCCTTGGGATCGTATTGTTCCGCGAGGAGCCCGAGCGGATTGCATACCGATAGCAGGCGCTGGAAGAGCGCGCGGGCGTCGTCCATCCGTCCAAGCAGGACGTAATTATCCGCCAGCCAGAATGAGCAGGCGAGAAATGTCCCCTCTCCTGCTGCAAGCTCACCGACACGTTCGGAGGGATCGCGGTGATACCGAATGACAAAGCCATCCACGACCAGGTCGCGCTCGATGGCTTCGACAGTGGATCGCACGCGCGGGTCCTCCGGCGGCAGAAAGCCGACAAGCGCCATCAGGAGCACGCTCGCGTCGAGTTTATCGGAACCGTAGGACTGGGTGAACGCCTGGCGCCCGCTGTGAAATCCTTCCTGGCAAACCTGCTCGTGGATTTCCTGACGGATCGCCGCCCATCGGTCGGGACTCCCCTCGACGCCGAATTTCTCGACGGACTTGATGGCGCGATCGAATGCCACCCAGGCCATGATCTTCGAGTGTACGAATTGCCTTTGCGGGCCGCGCACTTCCCAGATGCCGCGATCCGGCTGCTGCCAGTTTTTCTCGAGATATCCGATGAGTGCGCGCTGCACCTTCCATGCGTAGGGCTCGGGAGGGAGACCGGCGCAGGTCGCCTGGTGAATGGAGTCGAGCAACTCTCCGTACACGTCGAGCTGGAGCTGACCGGCGGCGGCATTGCCCACCCGTACGGGCTGGGACTTCTCGTAGCCGGGCAGCCATTCAATCTCGTATTCGTCGAGACGCCGCTCGCCCTCGGCCCCGTACATGATCTGGAGTTCCGAAGGATCGCCCGCCACGGCGCGCAGGAGCCAGTCGCGCCAGGCTCCAGCCTCCTCCGTGTAGCCTGCGCTCATCAATGCCATGAGCGTAAAGGTCGAGTCCCGCAGCCAGCAGTAGCGGTAATCCCAGTTCCGATAGCCGCCGATTTGCTCAGGGAGCGATGTGGTGGCCGCAGCCAGTACTCCGCCGGCGCCCTCGTAGGTAAGCGCCTTCAGCGTGATGAGCGAACGCATGACCTGCGGACGCCACTCGCCCTCGTAGTTGCAGTGCGAGCACCATTCCTTCCAATACGCCTCGGTCGCGGCGAGGAGCGCCGCCTCGTCAGGCCGGGATGGCGGAGCTTCGCAGGATCGATGCCACGCCATGCTGAATGCCATTCGCTGGCCTGCCGCCACTCGGAAGTCTGCCACCGTTGTAAAATCCTCTCCGCGCTGCACCACATCGCTATGGATTTGCAGCGCATCCGCACCGGCGACAGCCAGGAGACCGTGCGATTCCCGCCGCACCCATGGCCGGACGCGGCCGTAATCGAATCGCATGATCAGTTCGCTGCGGAAATCCATCGTCCCCTCGATTCCCTCCACGATCCGGATCAGCGTCGGCGGATCGTGCCGAGGAGGCATGAAGTCGATCACCCGCACCTTCGCGCCGTCCGTGACGAAGGTCGTCTCCAATATGAGCGTGTCCCCCCGATAAGCCTGTGAGGATTCCCATCCGTCACCCGCAGGACATAGTTGCCAATGGCCGTTCCTGTTATCACCCAGTAGCGCTGCGAAGAACGCCGCGGAATCGAATCGCGGCAGGCATAGCCAGTCGATGCTGCCGTTCCGGCCAACGATGGCCGCCGATTCCAGATTTCCGACGACTCCGTAGTCCTCGATCCTGAGTGCACTCATCGAGACAATATCGTACCCGCAGCCGGTGGCGCGTGCGAGCGCAGCGGAAATTCTCGACGAGGAATGTCCTCGGAGCGGATAGTTGAAGCTGGATATGGAAGGAACGGTGCACTCCCTCAACCCCGACCTCGGACTCGTCGCAATCGATGCCCCTCATGGCTACAGTGTCTGTGAGCAGACGGGATCCGATTTCGAAGAGGGGGACTTCGTGAGCTGGTCGCCGGAGCGCCCGCTCGGCATGTGCATGGTGCGCAATGTCTCCCGCGGCCGTAGCACCCGGGTCTATTTCCTCAATCACGACGTGCCTGGCACCTTTCTCAAGGTGAATATGAAGTTGTAGGCAGAGTGCTTCCCGGCCGGCCATTTGAGGCTGGCTCGCCTTGTCCCTTCGGAAGGATTCATTGGGCGAATCACACATACCAATCATCATCCATCCGGCTCGCGAGAGCGAAGGAAAATCCCCGATGAGGAGCATCAAGTTTTTCATCGCCCATCAGGGAAAAATCTGAAATAACCCTGCGCATTGGCGGCCCCCGCAGCTGAGAGGACATGATCGTCCGAGGCCGGTTGACACCCAACCCTTCAGGTTTCTGAAACTCTCCCAACCTCCCCAGCAGATTTGGTCGTTGTGGCCCCTTGCGGCGAGCCTTGTGCTCACGTCATGCATGGTAGGTCCGAACTACTCCACGCCGCACTCGAAAGTCGAAGCCGCGTGGGTCGATAGCGCCGGTGTCTCAGCCAAATCGCAGAGCACCGCCGACAAGCTTTGGTGGAAGAGTCTCCACGATCCGGTGCTCAATCACCTCGTCGAGATCGCGTGCGAAAATAACCCGACGCTCCAAAGTGCGGGCGTCAAAATTCTCAAAGCGCGGGCGGAACTGGCCGGTTCGATCGGCAGGCTCTTCCCGCAGCAACAGGGAATCAGCGGCGGAGTGAGCTATTATTACCTGCCGCCGTCCAGCAGCGATAGCTCACAATTCCAGCCCGGCACTCCGCTGGGCACCGCGCTCGCGCAGGATCTGAGCAACAACAATAGCCGGAATGGATTCCAGATTGGGCCAAACCTCTTTACCGATCAGATGCTCTTCTCGTCGTCGTGGGAGATCGACTTCTGGGGCAAATACCGCCGACAGATTCAGTCGGACAAGGCGAGCTTCCTCGCCTCGGTCGCGGCCTATGACAATGCGCTGGTCTCGCTCATTGGCGACGTGGCTAACAGCTACGTGAACATCCGCACCACCGAGGCACAGATCCAGGTCAACCAGGAGAACGTGCTCGTACAGAAGGAGAGTCTGCGTATCGCGAACGCGCGCTACCAGGCGGGCCAGACGAGCCAGCTCGACCCGGAGCAGGCCGCGACGGAGCTTGCCCAGACGCAGGCAAAGATCCCCGGCCTCGAAAATATGCTTCAGCAAACGAAGGACACCCTGGCCGTCCAACTCGGCGTTCCCCCGAATGCGGTGGATGCCTTGCTGAAGCCCGGTCACCTTCCCTCCCCCCCGGAGGCAATCACCACAGGCATCCCACGGGACCTCCTGCGGCGCCGACCCGACGTGCGCCAGGCCGGGCTCGAAGCCGCCTCGCAATCCGCCAAAATCGGAGTGCAGGTCGCCGAGATGCTCCCCGCCTTCTCGCTCAATGGCACGTTCGGCTATTCGTCGAACAACATTGGCAATAACTCGCTCGCCGACATCTTCAACTGGCAGAGCAGCCTCGTGCAGAGCGCGGCGTCATTCACGATGCCAGTCTTCAACTACGGCCGCCTCATCAACAAGGTGCGCGTGCAGGATGCGAGCTTCCAGGAAGCCGTCTTGAACTACCAGAACACCGTGCTCACCGCGCAGAAGGAGGTCGAGAATGGCCTCTCCGCATTCCGCTACGGCAAGCAGAGCGTCTCCTATCTCCAGACCGCCGTCTCCGCGGCGAAGACATCCACGCGGCTTTCCCTCGATCGCTACAAGGCGGGGCAGACGGATTTCACGACGGTACTCACCGCGCTCGAGCAGCAGCTCAATGTGGAGAACTCGCTCGTCGGCGCGCAGGGCGACGTGGTGCTCGGCCTCGTCCTCACCTATCGCTCGCTGGGCGGTGGCTGGCAGGTGCGCGAGGGCCGTGATGTGATCTCGCCCGAGGTCAAGGCGCAGATGACGAAGCCTCCCTACTGGGGCCGCATGCTGGAGCCGTCGCAGCACATCCCGGCTGTCGCGCCCGAGGATCAACCTGTCGAAGTGCCGAAGAAACGCCCGTGGCTCTGGAACCTCCTCAATATCAATAAATGAAATCGGGAATGCTCGCCCCCGGCGCCCTCGTGGCGCTGCTCTGCCTCGCATCGTGCGACAGGCACGAAACTCCGGAGAATGCCTCTGTCCCCGTGACGGTGGCCTGTCCGAAGACAGCCGATGTCGCCGATTACATCGACCTCACCGGCACAGTAGGCGCGGTGCAGAGCGTGACCATCGTCGCTCGCGTGGAGGGCTATCTGGAGGAGATTTATTTCCAGGACGGCACCTATGTCCCGAAAGGCACTCCCCTCTTCAAGATCCAGCAGGATCAGTACATCGAGGACGTGAAGCTCTATCAGGCGCAGCTCGACTATGCCTCGGAGGAGTACGCCCGGCAGCTCGACATGATCAAGAAGAACGCCACCTCGGAAGCAGAGGTGGAGAAGTATCTCTCACAGAAGCAGCAGGATGAAGCGAACGTCGCGCTGGCCAAGCTCAACCTCAGCTACACGATGCTCTATGCGCCGTTCGACGGCCTGCTCGGCGAACACAAGGTGGATGTCGGCAATCTCGTGGGCAATAGCCCCGTCGATCCCACACAGCTCGTCACC
>Ga0207702_10000264_pt1 | contig 60267 bp, 54 predicted proteins | sample KBSCornC62_FD_184302 | JGI IMG/M metagenome (GOLD analysis project Ga0207702, IMG submission 184302) | Corn rhizosphere microbial communities from Kellogg Biological Station, Michigan, USA - KBS Corn C6-2 (SPAdes) (version 2) | ecosystem: Host-associated > Plants > Roots > Rhizosphere > Soil ...
GGACCCGCCCTTCGTGATCGGCCGCCACGCCTTCGGCGACCAGTACCGCGCCACCGACTTGGTGGTGCCGGGCGAGGGAACGCTGACTCTCACCTACACCCCGAAGGGCGGGTCCGAGCCGGTCGAGCTCGACGTCTACGACTTCCCCGGCGGCGGCATCGCGATGGCGATGTACAACCTCGACGAGTCGATCCGCGAGTTCGCGCGGGCCTCGATGCGCTACGGCCTCGACCGCGGCTTTCCGGTCTACATGTCGACCAAGAACACGATCCTCAAGCGCTACGACGGCCGCTTCAAGGACCTCTTCGCCGAGGTCTACGAGGCCGAGTTCAAAGCCCAGTTCGAGGCCGCCGGCCTCACCTACGAACACCGGCTGATCGACGACATGGTCGCCGCCGCCCTGAAGTGGGAGGGCGGGTACGTGTGGGCGTGCAAAAACTACGACGGCGACGTCCAGTCCGACACCGTCGCCCAGGGGTTCGGCTCGCTGGGGCTGATGACGAGTGTGCTGATGAGCGCCGACGGCAAGACCGTCGAGGCCGAGGCCGCCCACGGCACCGTCACCCGTCACTACCGCCAACACCAGCAGGGCAACCCGACCTCCACCAACCCGATCGCCTCGATCTTCGCCTGGACGCGCGGGCTCAGCGCCCGCGGCCGCATGGACGAGACGCCCGCGGTCTCGCAGTTCGCCGAGACCCTCGAGCGGGTCTGCGTCGAGACGGTCGAAAGCGGGAAGATGACCAAAGACCTGGCGCTGCTGGTCGGCGGCGCTCAGGGGTACCAGACCACGCAGGAGTTCCTCGCCTCGATCGACGAGAACCTCCAGCGCGCGATGGCTTAACGAACTTCAGACCTTCAAACCCCTAACTCCGAGGAGAGGATTAGTGAGCACTCCCGTCAAGGTCACCGTTACCGGCGCCGCCGGCCAGATCGGCTACGCGCTGCTGTTTCGCATCGCCAGCGGCCAGATGCTCGGCCCCGACAGGCCGGTCGAGCTCAGCCTGCTGGAGATTCCCCAGGCGATCAAAGCCGCCGAGGGCACGGCGATGGAGCTCGATGACTGTGCCTTCCCGCTGCTGAACCGGATCGACATCACCGACGACCCCAAGCAGGCCTTCGACGGGGCCAACATCGGCCTCCTGGTCGGCGCCCGCCCGCGCGGGCCGGGCATGGAACGCTCCGACCTGCTCGAGGCCAACGGCGGCATCTTCAAGCCCCAGGGCGAAGCGATCAACACCGGCGCTGCCGATGACATCAGGGTGCTGGTGGTCGGCAACCCGGCCAACACCAACTGCCTGATCGCGCTTTCGAACGCCCCCGACGTGCCGCGCGAGCGCTTCACCGCGATGATGCGGCTCGATCACAACCGCGCCAAGTCGCAGCTCGCCAACAAGCTCGGCAAGCCGGTCACCACGGTCACCAACATGACCTCGTGGGGCAACCACTCGGTGACGCAGTACCCCGACCTGGTCAACGCCAAGGTCGACGGTCAGAGCGCTTGGGACGCGGTCGACGACGAGGCCTGGATCGCCGACGAGTACATCCCGCGGGTGGCGAAACGCGGCGCCGAGATCATCGACGCCCGTGGCGCCTCCAGCGCCGCCTCGGCTGCCAACGCCGCGATCGACCACGTCCACGACTGGGTGCTCGGCACGCCGGACGGCGACTGGGTCTCGATGGGCGTCCCGGCCGACGGTTCCTACGGGATCGGCGAGGGCATCGTCTGCGGCATGCCGTGCATCTGCAGCGGCGGCGAGTGGAGCATCGTCCAGGGCCTCGACGTGCCGGACTTCTCACGCGAGCGGATCGACCGCAGCGTGATGGAGCTTCAGGAGGAGCGGGACGCGGTCGGCCAGCTTGGGCTGATTTAGATCGATTCGCCTAACTGCACCTACAAAAAGAGGCCGGCATACGCCGGCCTCTTTTTTTGCTGCAACTGTTTCCAGTAATTTGGGTACCGATCAGCCCCGGGCCGGGTAGTACTGGCGACCGTCCTTTTTCACGCGACCCTCTTTCTCGAGGTCGCCGAGCACGCGGTACAGGTAGTTCGGCTTGATTTTCATCGTCTTCGCGACGTCCGACGCACTGATACCGGGCTGGCTCTCGATCAGTTTCACCGCCTGGTCGGCACGGGTGCCGCCGCGCCGTTTACGGCGTTTCCGCGGCGCGGTGGTGCCGCCGCTGGAGGCTTTGTTGGTGCTGCCTTTGGGGCGACCAGGGCCACGACGGCCGGGACCGCGGCGACCTGCTCCGCGACCGGTGACTTTGCCGCCGAGCTTCTCGAGGGCTTCCTCGGCCTGGCTCAGCTGCTCACGAAGCTCACGAACGGACCTCTCAAGGGCATCGCGGGCCTCGTCGAAAACGTTAGCGGGGGGCATCTAGTTCCTTTCCATCCAAAAGTTCAGGGTTACCCTGAAGGGGGAGTCTGCCAGAGTCATACACACTGTGACAGTCCGCAGGCGGGATTCGAACGAATATTTCAGATGTGTGTCTAGGTCCGACGCGGGAACTCGACCGGGAACCGGTCCGGGTTGTTGAAGAAGCGCACCGCCTGAACCAGCCCATCGGCGATCTCGACCGCGGCGATGCTGAGAAAACCGTCGGCGGCGCTCTCCATCAGCACGCCGGGATCGCCGTTGACCCGCACCGGCTTGTAGACCGGATCGTCCGGGAAGTCGGGTTTGCGCTGCACCCTGACCATGAATCGGGCGATCTTCTCGGCTCCGTAGATCGGCTTCCGCGCCGCGGTGACGACCCCGCCGCCATCCGTATACATGATCGCGTCGGCGGCGAGCAGATCGCGCACCGCGTCCATGTCGCCGGAGGCGGCGGCGCCGAGAAAGGCGACGGTGAGCCGCTGCCGCTCCTCTTCGCTGACCTCCCGGCGCCGGGTGACATCGCCGGCGTGATCGCGGGCGCGGGCGGCGATCTGGCGGACGTTGCTCGGGGTCTTCTCGATCACGTCGGCGATCTCCGCGTACTCGAAATCGAAGACGTCGCGCAGCACAAGCACCGCCCTCTCGATCGGGTTGAGGCGCTCGAGGGCGGCGAGCAGCGCCAGGCTCAGCCGCTCGGCTTCGATCGCCTTCGACTCCGGCGTCTCAGGGTCGGTGACGAGCGGCTCCGGCAGCCAGGGCCCGACGTAGACCTCGCGGCGGGCGCGGGCGGAGCGCAGGCGGTCGAGCGCGAGGCGCGTGGTCACGGTGACAAGGAACGCTTCGGCGTTGCGGACGGCGCTGCGGTCGGCGTCCTCCCAGCGCAGCCAGGCGTCCTGGACCACGTCCTCGGCCTCGGTCAGCTCACCCAGCAACCCGTAGGCGATGCCGAGCAGGCGCGGCCGGCAGGCTGCGAACGCTTCTTCCATCAGGCGAGTGCGGTTACCGGCCGGCGCAGGGCCGCGGCCGCCGCCGCGGCGCCGCTGGCGATCGCCGCATCGACCAGCCACCCTTCCGGCCCGATCCAGTCGCCGGCGAGGTAGAGGCCATCGCCACGGTCGACGGCGGGGCGCCCGGCGAGGCCGCCGCTCTGCGGCGTGGCGATCGCGGTGACCGGGACCATCCGCGGCAGGAACCGTTCGAAGTTGACCTGGTCCCGCCAGCCCGGCTGGACGGTGTCGGCCAGCTCTTCGAGGGCGGGCCGCGGTTGCCGCGCGTAGCCGGCGAGGCTGAGCAGGGCGCCGTCGCGCTGATCCGGCGGCGAGTGCCGCGAGAGGTAGGTCGGCCGGTCGACGCCGAGCGCGAACCTGCGGCCGCGCCGCGGCAGGCGCCGCAGCCCGAGGTCAAGCGTGCTCACCTCGGCGGCCGGCCCCGGAGTGGGCGGCGCCTTCTCGCCGAGCAGCTTCGCGGCGTCCTCGGGAGCGCCGGTGGCGACGACGAGCAAGTCGGCATGCAGCGTCTCCTCGTCGAGCGCCACCGTCCAGCCGCCCGCCTCCCGGTGGAGGAGCCGCACCGCGGCGCGCGTGCGCAGGGTTGCACCCGCCCCCTCGGCCTTGGCGGTGAGCGCGTCGACCAGCGACTGCCATCCGCCCTCCAGGTAGCGGACCCCCGGGGCGATGGCGATCTTCAGCTGCGTCGCGGCGACGTCGGCACTGAGCTGCTCGTGGTCGGCGACGAAGGTCGACACCCGCACGAAAGCGGCCGCCGCGGCCCGCGCCCTCTCCGAGCGCAAGGCCTGACGCAGCCACTCGGCCGTCGAGATCTCGGCCAGCTCCGCGAGCGGGCGCCGGTAGATCTGCGGCAGTAGCGGAGCCATGCCGAGGACGCCGCCGGGCGACCGCTTCGACTTGTCCCCGCGCACGAACACCGAGCTGGGCGAGACCGGGTTCCACCATTCGAGGTCGATCCCCATCGCCTTCAGCTCCCGCCCCGCCGGCCCGCCGACATAGAGCGCATGTGGTCCCAGGTTCAAGAAGAACCCGTCCTGCCGCTCCGAAGCAGCCCGCCCACCAAGGTGCGACGCCCCCTCCAGCACCGTCGTCTCAACTCCACCTTCAGCAAGCCGAATCGCCGCAACCAATCCAGCCGGCCCGCCACCGATGACTATGCCCTTCCTAGATCCGTTCATGCCCTCTAGACGAGAGAGCATGGCGGTTTGTGACAGCTGTGGGACGAAAGTTCTCTTGTGGGACGGGTGGGCGTCCCTCTCGTCCCTGGGTTGCTGGCCTCTAAGAACCCCGTCTCTCGCCGAGTGGTCTGTGCCGGCAACAAGACGCCGGGCGCGAGAGGGACACCCACCCGTACTGGCGACAGTCCCAGAAGCACGCCTTTCCGCGAGACCGCGAAGAACCGGAATAGTTGCGGTTCCTCGCGGTCTCGCGGACAGCTCGTCTGCCGAGACGTGTGGTGGAGGGGGGTCGGCACCCCTCCGGAGGGATGTTCGGTTGCTATGCAATCTGGGGCCTGCGGCGGAGCCGCAGCATCTGCTCCCCGGAGCGAAGCGGAGGGGAGGTCAATTCCGGAGGAGGGGTGCCGACCCCCTGTACAGGGGCGCTTGTTCTAGCTGCGGTACTTCGAGCGCTTCTGGGGATAGGTGCGGAAGACGTGGTCCCAGATCGGGGAAGAGACGCCGTAGCCGTAGCTGTGGTCCTGGAAGTGGTGGCGCATGTGGTGTTCGCGCAGGCGCTTGCCGAAGTCCGTCTTGGGGACGAAGTGGTGGACGTAGTAGTGGGTGTAGTCGTAGCCGAGGTAGCCGGCGATGAAGCCCGCGAAGACGGGGAAGGCGGCGTCGCCGAGGAGCGCCCGGAAGGCGACGAAGAAGAGGGCGGCGAGCGGGATCGAGACCGAGGGGGGCATCACCAGCCGCAGCTTGTCGTTGGGGTGGTCGTGGTGGATGCCGTGGATGATGAAGTGCATGCGGCGCCCGAAGGCGTTGTCGGGCTCCCAGTGGAAGACGAGGCGGTGCAGCCAGTACTCGGTCAGCGTCCAGACCCCGATGCCGGCCAGCGTCAGCAGGGCCAGCTGCCAGACAGCCCAGCCGCGATCAACCCCGATCCACTCCATCGCCACCACCACCGGCACGAAGATCGCAGCCGGGATCGCGGGGTGGACGCGGGAGAAGAAGTTGAGGAACTCGCTCTTGAAAAGTGGAGGAGAAGCAGAGAGCTTCTCCGTGCGGGAATGACTCTCCATCCGGACGCATATTAGCGGCGGCCGCCGGTGCTCCCGCAAAGCGCGAGGAAGCTGTGACGGAGCTGTTTCAAAGTCGTGGCGATTTGCGGAATCGGCCCTCGCGCCTACCCCACGGCGATGCAAACATGCGCCTCGTGCCGCGCAAGCCCAAGCCGCCGACCTGCGATGACTGCTATTTCCGCAAGAATCTTCTCTGCGCCCTGGAGCTGAACGAGACCTGCGGCACCTTCCGGCCGAACCGACCAGAGGGTTTGGTCCCGCCCCGTCAGCCGGTTCTCCTCATGCGCGCCCCCCGCTGGGCATCGCGTCCTGCCTAGCCGCTCCTCCGGGGGGTGGCGACGATATTGAGGACTCTCCCTGGCAGGGAGAGTCCAAGATCGGAGACAGGACCCGCCGGCCACCGCGCATTATGTTGTGCGCCATGCCCCAACGCGACCTCTTCGTCGACTGGAGCCGTACCCACTACGTCACCCGCCGCTCCAGCGGCTTTTCCCCCAACGTCGACGTCTACTACTGCGGTGACCCGCAGCGGGCGATCGTCAAGGTCGACCTGGCCGGCGTCGAGCTGAGCCAGGTCGGGATCGAGGTCAGCGGCCGCCACCTGGCGATCGCCGGCGAGCGCCATGTGCAGGAGGCCGAAGGCCGCGTCTACCAGCAGATCGAGATCCCCTCCGGCCGCTTCCGCCGCGTCGTCGAGCTGCAGGTCGAGGTGGACGCCGACCGCGCTGCGGCCACCTACGAGGAGGGCATCCTGCGGATCGAGCTGCCGCTGCGCGACCCGGCCGAGACCACCCGACGCGTCCCGATCGACCGCGGCTGATGGAGAGCACCCCTGTCCTCGAGGTGGTCGACGCGCCGCTCGACGTGGAGGAGGCGATCCGCGCGGGCGCGCCGCTGCCGGACGCCCTGCCGGTGCTGCCGCTGCGCGACACCGTCCCCTTCCCGGAGACGCTGGCGCCGCTGGCGGTCGGACAGGAGCGCTCGATCCACCTGATCGACGACGTCCTCGGCGCCAACCGGATGCTGGTGATGGTCGCCTCCCGCGACCCCGAGCTGGAGGAGCCCGGCCCGGCGGACCTCTACGAGGTCGGCGTCGTCGGCGCCGTCGCCCGGATGGTGAAGATCCCCGACGGCAGCCTGCGCATCCTCGTCCAGGGGATGCAGCGGGTGAGGATCGGGCCCTTCGTCACCGAGCAGCCCTACATGGTCGCCCGGATCAGCGAGCTTCCCGACGTCGCCGAGCCGAGCGCGGAGCTGGAGGCGCTCAGCCGCAACGTTCAGCGCACCTTCTCGGAAATCGTCGAGCAGATCCCCTACCTGCCCGAGGAGCTGCAGATGGCGGTCGCCAACATCGACGACCCCGGCACGCTCGGCCACCTGATTGCCGGCGCCCTGCGGATCGGCACCGAGGAGAAGCAGAAACTGCTTGAAGAGGTTGACGTCGCCCAGCGGCTGCGCCACCTCTCCGGCATCCTCGCCCGCGAGCTCGAGGTCGTCCAGCTCGGCACCCAGATCCAGACCCAGGTGCAGTCGGAGATGGAGAAGGGCCAGCGCGAGTTCTTCCTCCGCCAGCAGCTGAAAGCGATCCAGGAAGAGCTCGGCGAGGAGGACGAGCAGCTCGCCGAAGCCAACGAACTGCGCGAGAAAATCGAGGCCGCCGAGCTGCCCGAGGGGGCGCTGAAAGCCGCAGAGCGAGAGCTGTCGCGGCTGGAGAAACTGCCGCCGGCCGCGGCCGAGCACGGCGTCATCCGCACCTACCTCGAGTGGTTGACCGAGCTGCCGTGGTCGCAGGAGACGACCGACAACCTCGACCTGGGCCACGCCCGCAAGGTCCTCGACGCCGACCACTATGACCTGGAGGAGATCAAGGATCGGATCCTCGAGTACCTGGCGGTGCGCAAGCTCAATCCCGAATCGCCCGGCCCGATCCTCTGCTTCGTCGGCCCGCCCGGCGTCGGCAAGACCAGCCTCGGCAAATCGATCGCCAAGGCGCTGGGTCGCGAGTTCGAGCGGATCTCGGTCGGCGGCGTCCGCGACGAGGCCGAGATCCGCGGCCACCGCCGCACCTACATCGGCGCGATGCCCGGCACGATCGTCCGCGCCCTCCGCGACGCCGGCTCCCGCAACCCCGTCTTCATGATCGACGAGATCGACAAGATGGGCGCCGACTTCCGCGGCGACCCCGCCTCGGCGATGCTCGAGGTGCTTGACCCGGCGCAGAACGACAGCTTCCGCGACCACTACCTCGACCTGGAGTTCGACCTCTCCGACGTCGTCTTCATCGCCACCGCCAACGTCCTCGACACGATCCCGGGGCCGCTGCTCGACCGCATGGAGACGATCGAGCTGGCCGGCTACACGCTGGAGGAGAAGCGCCACATCGCCCGCCGTTACCTGGTCGGCCGCCAGATCAAGGCCAACGGCCTCAAGCCCTCGCAGATCGAGATCACCGACGCGGCCCTGACCGCGATCATCGAGGAGTACACGCGCGAGGCGGGCGTCCGCAACCTCGAGCGCCAGATCGGCACCGTCTGCCGCAAAGTCGCGCGACAGGTCGCCGAGGGCAAGGCGAAGGGCAAGGTGCGGATCTCGGGCAAGAAAGCGCGCGAGCTGCTCGGCCGCCGGCGAGTCTTCGCCGAGCAGCGGCGGCGGACCAAAGTCCCCGGCGTCGCCACCGGCCTCGCCTGGACGCCGACCGGCGGCGACGTCCTCTTCATCGAGGCGACCGCGATGCCCGGCAACGGCAAGCTGACGATCACCGGGCAGCTCGGCGAGGTGATGAAAGAGTCGGCGCAGGCGGCGCTCTCCTACGTGCGCGGCCACTGCGCGGCGATCGCGCCGCAGGTCGAAGACGACTGGTTCGCCAACCACGACATCCATGTCCACGTCCCCGCCGGCGCGGTGCCGAAGGACGGCCCGTCGGCCGGCGTGGCGATGACCGTGGCGCTCTCCTCGCTGATCAGTGGCCGGCCCGTGCGCAACGACGTCGCGATGACCGGAGAGGTGACGCTGACCGGGCAGGTACTGCCGATCGGCGGCTTGAAGGAGAAGTCGCTGGCGGCGCAGCGGGCAGGGATCAAGAAGGTGATCGTCCCCTCGCGCAACGAGGGGGACGTCTGGGAGATCCCCGAGCACGAGCTCGGCAGCCTCGAGTTTGCCTACGTCGACGAGGTCTCCCAGGCCCTCGCCGCTGCCCTCTCCTAGTGGAGGTCGCGAGCCTGCCGGGGGCGGGCGGTCGCTCGATCGCCGCGGCGGCGCGCACCCGCTCGCGCGCCTTCTGGATCGTCGCCGGGCTGGTTGCCCTAGGCGCCGGGCTGCGCTTCGCCACCCTCGGGATGCAGAGCTACCACCACGACGAGATCGTCACCGCCAGCCGGGTGCTGCGGGTCGGCTTCGGCCACGCCATGGACGCGGTCGGGTTCTCGGAGTCGGCGCCGCCGCTCTACTATGCGCTCGCCTGGATCTGGACGCAGATCACCGGCACCGGCCCCTGGGGGCTGCGCTCGCTCTCGGCCTTGGCCGGCGTCGCCACGATCCCCGTCGCCTACCTGATCGGCCGCGAGCTGCGCGGCCGCCGCACCGGCCTCCTCGCCGCCGCGCTCGTCGCCGTCAACCCGATGCTGATCTGGTACTCGCAGGAGGCGCGGGCCTACGCGCTGCTGGTCTTCTTCTGCGCCCTCTCGCTGCTCTACTGCGTGCGGGCGCTGCGGGTCGACGAAGCGGGCGAGGCGACGGCGCCCCCCCGCGACAAGCGCACCTTCGTCCTCTGGGGAGTCTTCTCCGCCCTTGCCCTCGCGACCCACTACTTCGCCGTCTTCCCGCTAGCCGCCGAGGTGATCCTGCTTCTGCGCCGCCGCGGCCGCGCCACCCTCGCCGGCCTCTGGATCGTCGCCCTGACGGCGGCCGTGCTGACGCCGCTGGTTCTGCACCAGATGTCCTACGGGCACGCCGAATGGATCGGCAAGTTCACCCTCGGCCACCGGCTCTGGGAAACGGCGGCGACCTTCCTCGTCGGCGAGACCGGCGACATCATCGGCGGACCGGAGCGGCCGGCGCTGGCCTACCTGCCGCTGGCACTGGTGCTGGCCGCGTTCGCCCTGCCGGCCCTGCGCGGCGACCGGCGGGAGAAGCGCGCCGCCGCGGTGCCGCTGGCGGTGGCGGTGCTGACGATCGGGGTGCCGCTGCTGCTGGCGCTCACCGCCGCCTCCAAGGACTTCGTCCTCGCCCGCAACCTGCTGCCGGCGTTGCTCCCGCTCCTCCTCGTCGTCGCGATCGGCCTCACAGTTGAGAGGGCGCGCCGGCTGGGCGCCGTTCTCGCCGCGCTGCTCGTCGCCTACTGCCTCGTCTTCTCGGTCTACGTCAACTTCGACGAAGAACTGCAGCGGCCCGATTGGCAGGCGGTTGCCGAGCACCTCGGCGAGCCGGAAGCGCCGCGCGCGACCGTCTTCTGGGCGCTGGGCGAGGCGCCGCTGCGCTACTACCTCTCGACCGGCGCGATCCAGCTGAAACCGGTCGAAGGCTACGGCTGGCTGGTCCGCGAAATCAACTTCGTCTCCGACGGCCCGGCGCCGCCCCCGCCTTCTCGCCTGCTCGGGCCGGGCTTCCGGGAAGCCGGCCACGAAGATGTCGGCCGCCTCTTCATCCGCCGCTACCGGCTCGGCCATCCGGGCCTGGCGCCGCTGCTCCTGCGGGAAGTTCGCAAAGCGAGATTGCACTGGCGCAACAACGGCGTCCTCCTCGATGGAGTCGGACCGGATTGACCCGGGTAGGGGTTAGAGAGATATCCTGCGTAACGGCCACGGAATCCAGCGAGGAGAAGGCATGAGTAAGACCAAGGCGGCGCGCGCCGGCGACATTTACGAGACGGCTCGCGAGAACCCCTACGTCCAGCGCTTGATCGAAGACGAAGAGCTGCGCGAAAGCCTCCAGGACGCCTTCGAAGCGGCGAAGAACGCCTACGGCCGGGCGACCGGCAACGGCAAGGGCACGGTCAAGGCCGTGACCAGCGACAAGAAGGTCCAGAAGGAAATGCGCAAGGCGGCTGAGAATCTGCAGGAAGCATCCGAGCGCATCCGCAGCAAGCCGAAGAAGCGCAAGGGCGGGATCGGCCGCCTGCTGCTGATCGCGATCGTCGGCGCCGTGATCGCGCTCGCCGTCAGCGAGGGCGCCCGCAAGGCGGTCCTCGACGCGCTCTTCGGCGCCGAAGAGGAGTTCGAGTACACCTCCACGACCAGCATCAACGGCTCTTGACGGCCCCAGACACCGCCATGCGGCGTCCTCAGTCGCTCGCGTGCGAAGCACGCCACGCTCCCTGCGTCCTTGCCTGGCGGCGTCTGGACCTCGTCAACTGATCGTGGAGGCGGCGGCTAAAGAGCGAGAGCTCAGCGGCGACAAGGCTCAGCGGATCGTCGACGCGATGCGCGAGTCTGTCGCCCGGCGGGGGGCGGCCGGCTCGACCTTCGAGCACGTCGCCCGGGAGGCGGGGGTCAGCCGCGGCCTCCTGCACTATTACTTCGGGACCAAGGAGCGGCTCCTGGTCGAGGTGGTCCGCCGCGACACCGAGCTGCGGGTCGACCGGCTGGACCAGCGACTGGCGCCGGCCAAGAACGTCGACAACGTGATCGAGGCGCTGGTCGCCAGCCTCAACGACGTGATCGAGAACGAGCCGGCCTTCTTCCTCCTGCTCTTCGAGCTCTTCAGCGCCGGCCGCCGCAACCCCGACATCCAGAAAGAGATCGGCCAGCTCTTCGAGCGGACCCGCACCCACGTCGCCGACGTCCTGCGCAGCAAGCAGGAGGAGGGCGTGGTCAGCCTCCGCTTCCCGGCCGAGGACATCGTCTCCTACCTCTTCGCTCTCGGCGACGGCGTCGCCCTCCAGGTCCTCTCCGACGCCTCTCGCGACAGTGCCGGCACCTTCGCCGTCGGCGTTGCTACCGCGCGGTATCTCTTCGGCGCCGAGTAGGCGCTGCCATCGCCGCCGCTTCCAGCGGTACCTGCGACAGCGCGTGATACCGCGCACGAAGTGACGCTGCTCACAGTCGCTCTCCCTCCCCTCGGGGGAGGCTCGCTGCTGAGAAATGAGCAGCAGTTGACGAGGAGGCCCGGCATGAAAGACGCGATGAACCGACTGGCGCAGTTTCTGGGGAGGCGGCGGCGGTTGGTCGTGGCGGCTTGGGTCCTGATCGTGTTGCTGGCGCTGCCGTTCGCCTCCCAACAGACCGAGCACCTGACCGGCGGCGGCTTCGACGTTCCCGGCAGCCAGTCGATGAAGGTGAGCGAAGCGGTCCAGGAACAGTTCGGCTCGCAGGCTGACGGGATCTCGGTGGTGCTGAAGGCGGCACCGGGGGCGAGCGCGGCTGAGCGGGACGCGGCGGTGGCGCGGCTGGGCAAGGAGGTGGCGACGCTCGAAGACGTGGTTCTGCCGCCGGCCGTGGCGGCGCAGGCGCGGCAGCGGCTGCAGGCGACCGACACGGTCGTGGTGCCGCTGCGCAGCGACCTCACCTCCGACGAGCTGATCGACCCGGCGAAGACACTGCGCGAAGACCTCGGTCCCGGCGATGCCGTCGGCGGCGTCACCCCCTACCTCGTCGGCCAGCCGACGATCTGGGCCGGGATGCAGGAAATCTCCAAGGAAGACCTGGCGAAGGCGGAGAAAAGCGGCTTCCCGATCGTCGCCCTGATCCTCCTCGTCGTCTTCGGCTCGTTGGCGGCGGCGGCGCTGCCGCTGGCGCTCGGCTTCGTCAGCGTCCTGGTGACCGGCGCGCTGATCTACTTCATCTCCCTGCAGACCAACACCTCGGTCTTCGTCACCAACATGGCCTCGATGATCGGGATCGGCGTCGCCGTCGACTACTCGCTCTTCATCCTCGCCCGCTACCGAGAGGAGCGGGAGGCCGGCCGCGAGAAGGGGGAGGCGCGGGCGCGGGCGCTCTCAACCTCGGGCCTCGCCGTCACCTTCTCCGGGATGGCGGTGATCATCTCGCTGGCCGGGCTGTGGATGGTCGACAACCAGGCGCTGCGCTCGATGGCGCTCGGTGCGATGACCGTCGTCGCCGTCTCGATTCTCACCGCGACGACGCTCCTGCCGGCGCTGATCGCGATGCTCGGCGACCGGGTGCTGCCGGGCGGGGTGGTCGGCCGGGTCGCGGCCTTCTTCCGCCGCCGCTTCTACCGCCGCCGCACCGCCGAGCAGGCGGCGGCCGAGCAGAACCGCTTCTGGCGCGCCTGGACGGCGCGGGTGATGGCGCGGCCGTGGACCGCGGTGATCGGGGTCTCCGCGGTGCTGCTGTTCCTCGCCAGCCCGCTGCTCAGCCTGCAGACGGGGACCCAGGCGCTCTCGCAGTTCCCAAAGGACAGCGACGTGAGGGTCGGCAGCGAAATCGCCTCCGCGCAGCTCGGCGGCGGCACCGACCCGGTTCAGGTCGTAGCCGCCTTCGACGGGGCCCCGGGCGCGGCCGGCCGAGCCGCCGTCGCAGGCTTCCGGCGCGAACTCGCAACGACCCCCGGCGTCGCCGCGGTCTCCGCGCCGGACTTCTCCGGCGACGGGGTCCTGATCCAGGCGACGCCGCAGGCGGGCAGCGAGTCCGACGCGGCGATGGCCCTGGTCGACCGCCTGCGCGACACGGTCATCCCCGGGTCCGCGCTGGCGCAGCACGCGGAAGTGAACGTCGGCGGCGAGACCGCCCGCAGCCACGACGTCCGCGCCCAGATCGGCGGCTCGATGTGGAAGATCATCCTCTTCGTCCTCGCCCTCAGCTTCCTCGTCCTGATGGTGATGCTGCGCTCGCTGATCCTGCCGCTGAAGGCGGTGCTGATGAACCTGCTCTCGATCGGGGCGGCCTTCGGCGTCCTGGTGGCGATCTTCCAGTGGGGCTGGCTCGACGGCTTCCTCGGCTTCGAAAGCCAGGGGGCGCTGGACACGATCAACGTGCCGCTGATCTTCGCCGTCGTCTTCGGCCTCTCGATGGACTACGAGGTCTTCCTGATGTCGCGGATCCGCGAGCGCTACATGGCCCACGGCGACAACGAGCGCGCGGTCGCCGAGGGTCTCTCCTCGAGCGCCCGCACGATCTCCTCGGCGGCGCTGATCATGTCGGCGGTCTTCGCCGTCTTCGTCCTCACCGGCGTCCCCTCGATCAAGGAGCTCGGCCTCGGCTGCGCGGTCGCGATAGCCCTCGACGCCACCCTCGTCCGCCTCATCCTCGTCCCCGCGGCGATGAAGCTGATGGGGCGCTGGAACTGGTGGATGCCGAGCTGGCTCGACCGGGCTTTGCCCGATCTCAGCTTCGAGGGCTCCGCCGAGGAGCCCGAGCCGGCCAAGGCATAGGCCAGGCACCGACGGGACGAAAACGGGTCTATATAAATAAACCGTTTTCGTCCCGTCGGCATAGGATTGGCTGGTGAGCCAAGGTGGAGATGAGCTGGCGTTTGTCGGGGCGGCCCGGCAGGCGGAGATGGTCCGGGCCGGCGAGGTCTCGCCGAGGGAGCTGGTGCAGCTCAGCCTCGACCGGATCGCGCGGCTCGACCCCGAGCTGAACTCGTTTCGCAAGGTCTTCGCCGAGAAGGCGATGCTGGAAGCCGAGCAGGCCGAGGCGCGGGTGCGGGCGGGGGAGGAGCGGCCGCTGCTCGGGGTGCCGGTCGCGGTCAAGGACGAAGTCGACGTCGCCGGGGAGGTCAACACCCACGGCACCGACGGCTTCAGCGAGCCGGCGAAGCAGGACTCGGAGATGATCCGGCGACTGCGCGAGGCCGGGGCGATCATCATCGGCCTCACCCTGCTGCCGGAGATGGCGATCTGCGGCTTCAGCGAGTCGGCCACCTACGGCGTCACCCGCAACCCCTGGAACCCGCAGCGGACCCCGGGCGGCTCGAGCGGCGGCTCCGCCGCCGCGGTCGCCGCCGGCCTGGTCCCGATCGCTTCGGCCGGCGACGGCGCCGGGTCGATCCGCATCCCGGCCGCTTCCTGCGGTCTCTTCGGCATCAAGCCTTCGCGCGGGCGCGTGTCGCTGGCGCCGCTGAGCGAGGGCTGGCGTGGGATGGCGGTGCTCGGCTGCCTTAGCCGCAACGTGCGCGACGCCGCTCTGTACCTCGACGTCGTCTCCGGCGGCTCGAGCGAGGCTGAAGCGCCGGCTCCGCCGGAGCGCCCCTTCGTCGAGTCGGCTCAGGCGCAGCCCGGCAATCTTCGCGTCGCCTACTCGATCCTGGCGCCGCGGGCGATGCTGCCGCCGACGGTCTCCGAGGAAGCGAAACAGGTGGTTGCCGACGCCGCCACCTTCCTCTCCTCGCTCGGCCACCAGGTCGAGCCCGGCGACCCGGACTGGGGATCGATCGGCGACACGGTCTCCGCCCGCTTCCTTAAAGGGGTTGCGGAGACGGTCGAGGAAGTGCCGCACCCCGAGCGCCTCGAACGGCGGACGCGCGGCTTCGGCCGGCTCGGCAAGATCCTGCCGGAGGCCCTCTACCGGCAGGCGATGGCTCGCCGCCCGGCCGAACAGGCGCGGGTCAACGCGATCTTCGACGACCACGACGTGTTGGTGACGCCGGTAATGGGCGGAACCGCCCTGCCGGTGCGGCGTTGGGAGGGCAAAGGCGCCTTGCAGACGGTGCTCGGAATGGCGCGCTTCTATCCCTACTGCGTCCCCTGGAACCATCTCGGCAACCCGGCGATGGCGGTTCCCTTCGGCTTCTCGGCCGAGGGGATGCCGCTCTCGATCCAGGTCATCGGCCGCCCCGGCGACGAGGCGACGCTGCTCTCGCTCGCCGCCCAGATCGAGGCAGAGCGCCCCTGGGCCGACGCCCGCCCGCCGATCTCCTGAAGCGTTTCGACCCATTTGGCCCTCTGGGGGCTCAAATGGCGGGAACGATGCGCCGCGCTAGCCGAAGACCTTGCGCATCCGGGCCAGGTCGCGGACCTTGCCGCGGGGGCGGATCCGGCGCTGGACGATCATCTTCAGGCGGTCGGCGTCGGGCTTGCCCGAGGCGATCCAGTCGGCCCAGCTGGCCTCGATCGTGACGTTCGGGCTCGGCGCTTCGCCGGCCTCGGCGCGGGTCGAGCCGTTGTCGAGGACCAGGTGCCACGGTTCGGCGTCGGTGAAGCGCCACTGCAGGACGAAGGGCGAGCCGTTGGCGGCGGCCGGGTCGGCGACGCGGGTGAGGATGTCGAAGTGGATGCGCTGCAGCTCGGGCGTCGCTTCCGGCGTCTTCGCGCCCGGGTTGCCGACGACGCCGCCCATCAGCAGCTTCACCTGCTCGGCCGCGACCTCCTCCTCGGATTTGTCCGGGTCGAAGGGGAAGACTCCCGGCGGCATCTCCTCGGTCGGAAAGCCGATCGTCCGCCAGCGCTGGCGGACCAGTTTGAAGCCGAAGGCGATGATGTCCTCGATCGAGAAGCCGTAGCACTCGGTGTAGGCGCGGTCGAGCCCGGGGGGCGAGAAGACGCCGGGCATGTAGGGCATCACTTCCTTCAGCAGCTCGACCACCGCGGCGCGGTTCTCCTGCCAGGCCGGTGCGCCCTCCTCGAGCAGCTCGGAGAGGACCTTGACGCCGAAGCCGATATGGCGCTGCTCGTCGCGGGAGACGTTGGCCATCCCCTCGCTGAAGCCGGGCATCGTGTCTTCGGAGGCGAAGAAGTCCTCGATGAAGTGCTGGCCGGGCTGGGCGAGGCTGCCCTCGACGATCAAGTGGTAGAGCGTGATCGCCTGCGCGAACTTCGCCACCGAGCGGTCCTTGCGCAGCTCCTCGGCCATCCGGTCGAGGCGGTCGAAGATGCCACGGTAGCCCCAGTTGAGCTGCGGCAGGGTGGAGGAGAGCGTCTGCTGCACGGACTCGCCGCCGACCCCGATCACCTCCTTGAAGAAGCGGTGGAAGAAGATCGAGTGGCGGACCTCGTCGACCTGCTGGGTGGCGAGGAAGTAGGACTGCTCCTCGGTCGGGGCGGCATTGATGTAGGGCGCCAAGGTGTCGGCGACCCGGTCCTCGCCGTAGTAGAACATCGAGTAGATCCACATCGCCGAGCGGCGCTGGATCCCGCTCAGGGACTGCCAACCCTCGCGGTCCTTCGACATGTCAATGTCGTAGGCGCTCCAGTTCCCCTGCTCCCAACGCTGGTAGAGGTCCTCGTAGGTGATGTTGTCCATCAAGCGCTGGGAAGCGACGCTCATCTCGTCTCCTTTTGGTGTCGCACAAAGGGCACCGGGAGACTAGCGCGATCCTGGCCAGCTGGCCAGGATCGCGCCGGGAACTGCTTTCAATTCGGAACCGCTATTTGACGAATTCGCGGACTTCTTTGTAGACCGTTTCGTCCGTGGTGAGGGCGGCGTGCGTCATGCACGCGGTTTTGGTGTTCGTCGCGCCGCTGAGAATGACGCTTTCGTCCGGGTTGATGATTTCGTCGCACGGCGACCACCAGGTGCCGTAGTTGACGACGCCGGGCGTCTCGTCGGTCGCGTTCAGTTCTTTCAGGAAGGTCGAGCCGACCTCCATCTCCTGGCAGGCGACCTGGAAGGCGCAGGCGTTCGCGGTTTCGGTCCCGTGGTTCGGGCCGCCGAGGGAGACCCAGTCGTCGACCTTCGATTCACCGCCGTCGAACTTGATGTACCAGCGGGTGTTAAGGCTGCCCATCGAGTGGGCGATGATGTCGACCTTCGTCGCACCCGGGTTGTTTTTCAGCAGCGTTTCGACGTGGGACTTGACTTCTTTTTCCGCGTCGATCTTGTTCGACTGCGAGGTGCTGTAGCTGTAGGCCATCAGGGCCGATTTCGCGTAGCCGTCTTTTTCGAAGCGGCCGATCATCGTGTTCCAGAGCGATGCGCTCTCGCTCCATCCGTGCACGAACAGGATCGGGTCCTGGGCCGAGGCAGTGGCCGGAACCGCGGCAGCGACGCAAAGTGCCATCGCTGCGACAACAGCCATGAATCGTCTCTTCATGGTCTCTCCCATCTGTAGGAGCAGGCGCCTCCCTAGCGCTCTGCATGGTGACACGATTATATGCAGAGGTTCTGAGTACTGGGGAAAACTAGGGGTGACTGGTTTGCTCAGCGGCCGCCGGAGCGTCGATCTCGCGCTTGAGGATCTTCCCGGTCGGCCCTTTCGGCAGCTCGTCCAGGAACCAGACGATCCGCGGGTACTTGTAGGCGGCGATCCGCTCCTTCACGTACGCGCTCACTTCCTCCGGCGCAAGCTCCTCGCCCTCGTGGAGGACGACGGCGGCGGCGATCTCCTCGCCCCATTGGTCGTGGGGGACGCCGAGCACGGCGGCTTCGCGGATCTTCGGGTGCTCGTAGAGCACCTCCTCGACCTCGCGCGGGTAGACGTTGTAGCCGCCGCGGATGATCAGGTCCTTCTTGCGGTCGACGATGAAGTAGTAGCCGTCCTCGTCGACCCGGGCCATGTCGCCGCTGTGGAACCAGCCGCCGCGCATAGCCTCCTCGGTCGCCTCGGGCCGCTGCCAGTACCCCTTCATGATGTTGTGGCCGCGGATCACGATCTCGCCGACCTCTCCCGGCGCCACCTCCTCGTCGTTCTCGTCGACCAGCTTCATCTCCACCTCTTCGATCGGCACGCCGATCGAACCGGGCTTGCGCGGGCGGCCCGGGTGATTGACGCAGGCGACCGGCGAGGTCTCCGAGAGGCCGTAACCCTCGAGCAGCTCGCAGTCGAAGGCCTGCTCGAAGCCGCGCAGCACCTCGACCGGCATCGAGGCGCCGCCGGTGATGCAGATCCGCAGGTTGGAGGTGTCGTAATCCTCCCGGCCCGGGTGGTGCAGCAGCGCCCCGTACATCGTCGGCACCCCGTAGAAGTGGGTGACCCGCTCGCGCTGCATGATCTCGAGCGCCTCGCCGGGGTCGAATTTCGGCAGCAGGGTGAGGGTGGCGCCGACCCGCAGCGAGGCGTTCATGCTCACGGTCTGGCCGAAGGAGTGGAAGAGGGGAAGGGCACCGAGGACGACGTCGCCCGCGGTGACGTTGGAGGTGGTGCGGGAGGCGATATCGGCGTTGCGCGAGAGGTTGAAGTGGGTCAGCTCCGCGCCCTTCGGTTTGCCGGTCGTGCCGGAGGTGTAGAGGATGACGGCGGTGTCCTCTTCGGCGGTGGCGGCGAGCTCGGTGTCGGGATCGCGATCGCCGAGCAGCTCGGCGAAGGCTTCCGGCTCGACTTCGACCAGCTCGGCGCCGGCGTCCTCGGCGCCGCCGCGCGCCTCCTCGGCGAAGCCGTGCCAGGCGAGCAGCAGCCTCGCGCCGGAGTCCTCGAGGTAGAAGGCGATCTCGCGGCGCTTCAGCAGCACGTTCATCGGCACGACGACGCCCCCGGCGCGGAGGACGCCGTAGTAGGAGATCGGGAACTCGAGGACGTTGGGCAGCATCACCCCGACCCGGTCGCCCTGCTCCAGGCCCCGCTCGCGCAGCAGCGCCGCCAGGCGGGCGCTGCGGTCGTCGAGTTCCCCGTAGGTCAGCTCCAGCGGACCGAGGCGGACGGCAACCGCCTCCGGCGCCCGCGCGGCGCTGTCGGTGACGATCGAAGCGAGGTTGAGGCTCATCGTTCCTCCCGGTCAGAAGTTGTCCCGCCAGCCAGTCTAAGCGGGTCCCCCCGAAGCACGGGACCGGCCTCCGTTAGGCTCGCGGCGATGGAGGACCTGGGCGTCGCGATCTCTTACCTGGTGCTGAAGCGGGGCACCCCCGTCTATTCGCGCGAGGGGGAGCGGCTCGGTCATGTGACCCGGGTGCTCGGCGATCTCCCCACTCACATCTTCGACGGGATCATCTTCGACACCAGCGCCGGCCCGGGCGGGCACCGCTTCGTCGACGCCCCCGAGGTCGACTCGATCCACGAGAACGGCGTCGTCCTGACGATCGGCGCGGCCGAGGTCGAGACGCTGCCGAAGCGCCGCCGTTAGCCGCTGCCGAGGATCTCTTGCATAAGATGGCGCCGATGCGAAGGCTTTTCTTGATCTTCGGCGCCTGCCTCGCCCTCGCCGTTGCCGTTGCCGGTTGCGGGGGCGGCTCCTCCTCGACGTCCTCTTCTTCGGGCGAAGAAGCTGCGGCGCCGTCGACGAGCGAAGAAACCGCCGCCAAGGAAACGGAATCGGCGACGAAGAAGACGGAGCCGAAGGTCACGGTGCCCAAGGGGGCGCCGCCGAAGAAGCTCGAAGTCAAGGACCTGGAAGAAGGCAGCGGCGCCACCGCCAAGGCGGGCGACGCGGTGACCGTCAATTACGTCGGCGTCAACTACAAGACCGGCAAGGAATTCGACGCCTCCTGGGACCGCGGCGAACCGTTCACCTTCACGCTCGGCGCCGGCGAAGTGATTCCCGGCTGGGACCAGGGTGTCGCAGGGATGAAAGTCGGCGGCAGGCGCGAGCTGATCATCCCGCCGGGGCTCGGCTACGGCTCGGCCGGCGCTCCTCCGGCGATCCCGCCGAACGAAACGCTCGTCTTCGTCGTCGACCTCGAAGCGGTCGAATAGGCGGTTCCCCTCGGTACGTGCGGATCGCTTACGATCCCGGACGATGCCGAAAGTTCTCTTGAGTATTATCGCGGGATTCGCTCTGCTTCTCGCCGTCGGCTGCGGCGGCGGCAGCTCGTCGAGCGAAACCTCATCGGGCTCGGGCGATTCCACCGAAGCAACTACTTCCGCCAAGTACGAAATCCCCGTTCAGGGCAAGCCGCCGACCCGGACCGAAAAGGAAATCGAGGCGAGGTGGGACGGCAAGGGCCTTCTGGGGCCGCAGCCGAAGCCGATCGTCCCGAAGAGCCCACCGCCCGAAGAACTTGTGGTTCAGGACCTGATCAACGGGAAGGGGCGCACTGCCCACAAAGGCAGCGAAATCACCGTCCAGTACGTTGGGGTGAACTACCGCGACGGCAAAGAATTCGACGCCTCCTGGCGCTATGGGAAACCCTTCACCTTCGAACTCGGCGCCGGCTTCGTCGTCCCGGGGTGGGAAGAAGGACTCGAAGGGATGGAAGTCGGGGCCCAGCGCGAGCTGATCATCCCGCCTGAACTCGGCTACGGCTACCGCCGCCAGGAAGGCATCCCGCCGGGATCGACCCTCGTCTTCGTGATCGACCTGCTCAAGGTCGAATAGCCAGAGCATCTTGTCTGACTTCGAGATGCGCATTCCCGCTCTCCCCGTAGCCGTTGCGCTCCTGCTTGCCGGCTGCGGAGGCGGCGGTTCTTCCTCGAGTTCCTCGACCGCCGCCGGCAACGGCTCCTTCCGCATTCCCGGCACCGGAGGCGAAATCCCGACCAGATACGAGAGCAGGATGCATCCCTCCGCCTCCGGGCTGGCCGGCAAGGAGCCGGCGCTGGTGATGCCGGAAGGGCCGCCCCCGAAAGGTCTGGTGAGCGCCGAACTCATCGCCGGGATCGGGGACATCGAGGGGCGGGGCGAGAAAATGATGATCCAGTACGTCGGCTACGAATACGGTACCGGCAGGAAGTTCGTCTCATCCTGGGACCAGGGACGGCCGTTCGTCTTCCGGATCGGGCGCGGCGAAGTAATCCCTGGCTGGGAAAAGGGGCTCGAAGAACTGGAGGGTGGCGGCCGCCGCATCCTGGTGGTGCCGCCGGATCAGACCAAGGGCCGCTACCCACCGGACATTCCACCTGGTAAGACCGTCGTCTTCATCGTCGAACACCTTCCCGACCCCCGGCCCGACGCCACCGACGGCTGGTGAGCAGGGGGTCATCATCCGGCGGGTGTCCCGCCCGCCCCTCCGCAACGGCTGACGGCGCAGGCGCTCGCCGGCAAGCCACTGCGCTCCCCCGAGGCGGTCGCCGGACGGCTGCTGGCCGTGCAGGCGCAGGATCCGCGCGGGGCGCGGCTGGCGGTGCGGGCGCGAACCTCGGGCGTCGCTGCCGGAGACGTCAACCGGGCGCTGAGCGAGGAGCGCTCGCTGCTGATTACCTGGCTCAACCGCGGCACCCTCCACCTCGTCTGCAGCGAGGACTACCCGTGGCTGCACGCACTGACGACGCCGCCGCTGCTGGCTTCGAACACGCGGCGGCTGCGTCAGGAGGGTGTGAGCGCGGACGCCGCCGAGAGGGGGGCCGAGGTCATCGAACGGGCGCTCGCCGGCGAGGGACCGCTGACCCGCCCGGCAGCTGCGCGAGCCCCTCGACGCCTCAATAATCCTGAGTTATAGAATCTCCTGGTTTGATGAAGCTGATAGGTCGATCCGGAGAACTGCAGTGGCGATGGGGAAAGCTTATGACCGCTGTCGTAGCGTTACTGATCTCGCTCTGTGTAGTTGCGTGCGGGGGCGGCGCGACTCACCCCAGCGCCGCCGCTGCCGAAGGATACTTCGCAGGTGTCTCCGGGGGGGACTGGAATTACCCGCCCGACGTCGTTCCCCCAGACCGCCCACCGCCGAGGAAAGTCGTCTTCAGAGACATCGAAGTCGGAGATGGCCCTGTGGCGCATATCGGGGATCGAGTGGAGATCCACTACGTGGGGATCAACTACAAGACGGGCAGAACTCAATATCCGGGTCGTTGGCCGCCGAGCGAGCCACTTACCCTCACCCTGGGATCTGGGGCGGTTGCGGTGGCGTATGAAGAAGCCTTGGTGGGGATGCGGGTGGGCGGACGCCGGGAGGTGATAGTCCCCTCGAGGCTCCTTTTTCGCACCGGCACGATCGACTACATCGTTGATCTGGTGCACATCGACCCCTCCCCACAGAGGAAGCGCGCAGCGGGCTGAGCTTCAGTCGAGCTTCGGCGAGCGCCAGGGTGCTTCCAGCCGTCCGACCAGGTCGTCGCCGAGGCCGTCGACCGGGACGCGGACCTGCTCTAGGGAATCGCGGTCGCGGAGGGTGACGGTGTCGTCCTCCATGGTCTGGTGGTCGACGGTGATTCCCCAGGGGGTGCCGATCTCGTCCTGGCGGCGGTAGCGCTTGCCGATCGAGCCGCCTTCGTCGAACTCGGTCGGGAGGTGGCGACGGAGGTCTTTGAAGATCTCGCGGGCCTTCTCCGGCAGGCCGTCCTTGGAGACGAGGGGGAGGACGGCGACCTTGACCGGGGCCAGGCGCGGGTGCAGGCGCAGGACGGTGCGGCGGCGGCCCTCGACCTCCTCGACCTCGTAGGAGTCGACGAGGAAGGCGAGGGTGGCGCGGTCGGCGCCGGCGGCCGGCTCGATCACATGGGGGACGTAGCGCTCTTTGGTCTGCTGGTCGAAGTACTCGAGCTTCTCACCGCTGAACTTGGCGTGCTGGGTGAGGTCGAAGTCGCCGCGATCGGCGATCCCCTCCAGCTCCGACCAGCCGATCGGGAACAGGTACTCGATGTCGCTGGTCGCCGAGGAGTAGTGGGAGAGCTCGTCCTCGCCGTGGGCGCGCACCCGCAGGTGGTCGGGCCGGATGCCGAGCTCGGTGTACCAGCGCTCGCGCTCATCCATCCAGTGCTGATGCCACTTCTGGGCATCGGCCGGCGGAACGAAGAACTCCATCTCCATCTGCTCGAACTCGCGGGTCCGGAAGATGAAGTTGCCCGGCGTGATCTCGTTGCGGAAGGACTTGCCGACCTGGGCGATCCCGAACGGCGGCTTCTTGCGCGCGAACGCCATCACGTTCTTGAAGTTGATGAAGATGCCCTGGGCGGTCTCCGGGCGCAGGTAGACGGTCGAGCCCTCCTCGGCGACCGGGCCGACGTGGGTTTCGAACATCAGGTTGAACTGGCGCGGCTCGGAGAGCTCGCCGCCGCACTCGGGACAGCGCAGCTCGGCATCCGGGTCGCCGCCTTCGGCTTCGACCGCCTCGCGCAGATGGTCCTCGCGCCAGCGCTTCTTGCACTTGCCGAGGCACTGGACCAGCGGGTCGGTGAAGCCTTCGAGGTGGCCCGAGGCCTCCCAGACACGCGGGTGCTGGAGGATCGCCGAGTCAAGCGCGACGATGTCGTCGCGCTCGGTCAGCATCGCTCGCCACCACTCGGCCTTGACGTTGTTCTTCAGCAGAACGCCGTAGTGGCCGTAGTCGTAGGTCGAGCCGAGGCCGCCGTAGATCTCCGAGGACGGGAAGACGAAGCCGCGCCGTTTGCACAGCGCCACGATCTCCTCCATCGTCACCTCGGTCGGGCGTCCCTGCGCGGTTGCCTCCATGGCGGGAACGGTAGCGGCTGCGATAATCCCGGGCCGCCATGCCGATCTACGAGTACAAATGCGAGAACGGCCACGTCTTCGACGCGATCCAGAAGATGACCGACGAGCCGCTGACGGAGTGCGAGGAGTGCGGCGCGCCCGCCGCGCGCGTGCTGACGCCGCCGGCGATCCACTTCAAGGGCTCGGGCTTCCATAACACCGATTACGGGACCAAGCGTGGGGGTGGCAACGGCAGCTTGGAGAACGACGGCGAGAAGAGCGGCGACAGCGGCTCGAGCAGCGACTCGAAGTCGAGCTCCGGCAAGAGCGAGTCGAAGTCCGACTCGAAGCCGGCTGCTTCAACCGCCGACTGATTCACGGTTGGCGACTTTGGGGGTCTATAGCCCCCACAATTCGCCAATCGCTAGCCGTGGAGGAAGCGGTGGACGGCCTTCCTGCGTAGGGACTGGGGGATTTCGATCGAGCCTTCGGGGCCTTCGCCGCAGCCGCTCAGCTGCTTGACGCAGAAGACTTCGGCGGCTGAGCCACCGCCGATCCCGGCCGCGAGGATCAGCTGCGGCATCGTGAAGAAGCCCATGTCGCTGACGAAGGCTTTCGGCGCCTGCCAGCCGATGATCGGTCCGTGGATGAAGTTGTAGGGGAGGCGGAGGGGGTCGGTGAGGCGGCTTTTGATCCCGTTGATCACCGACTGCTGGGCCTGCTCGCGGTTGTAGTCGTTGTAGCCGAGGGTGAAAGCGCTCTTGCCCGGGCCGGGGCATTCGACCGGCTCGCGCACCCGGGAGTAGGCCAGCGCCTTTTCGCCGTCGAGCGTATTCGTCCCCTTGTGCAGGCGCAGGGTGACGCCGCCCTGGCCGCCTCCGGCGCCGCCGTTGATGTCGGCGCAGAGCTTCTGCGGCAGGTCGACTTCGATGCCGCCGACCGCGTCGATCAGCTTTTCGAAGCCGGTGAAGTCGACGATCGCGACGTGGTCGACCTGGATCCCGAGGAACTGTTCGATCGTCTTGATCTGCAGGGCGGCGCCGCCGAACGAGTAGGCGGCGTTGATTTTCGTCGGCGCGTAGCCGGGGATTTCGGCGAAGGTGTCGCGCGGGATCGAGAGTTTGTTGAAGGCGCCGCCGCCGGCGCGGATCAGCATCAGCGTGTCGGCGCGGTATTCGCCGGCTTCGCAGCCGTCGTGCGGCTTGTCGCCGTGGGACTGCTGTTCGAAGCACTTCTGCTTGTGGGGGGCGCCCGGCTCGTGGGTGTCCGGCGGCCGCGCGTCGGTGCCGAGGACGAGGATCGTCTGCGCGCTCGGCAGCAGGAACGGGTTGCCGTGCAGGGCGTTGCCGGCTTCGCCGGAGAGCTTGAAGGACTGGATCTGGGCGGAGACGCCGAAGGCGACGAAGCTGATCAGGATCCAGGCGAGGACGGCGAGGCCGACCCATTTGAGGACCCGGCGCGGGGTGACGCGACCGCGCTCGGGCTGCGGCATCCCCGGCTCATCGCGCTTGCGGCGCCGCCATGAAGGCAATCTTGCACGGTCTCGCAGGCCCGAGAGATCGGCGCCTTTCAAGCGCGAAAACAGGCCCCGACGGGAGCGGTAGACCTTGTACTCAGGCTGCTGATCGGGCGGCTGGGGAGGCCGCTGCTCGCCGTCGGGCGTCATGAAGGGCTAGAAATCATGGCGATGCGCTCGGTCCTTCGCCTTAAACCCCTCGGTTCCTGTGAGTAGCGCCGAGACGATCGGGGTCGATCTCGGCGGCACGAAGATGCTCGTCGGCGTCCTCGCCGACGCCGAGCCGCTCTACGAGCAGCGCGAGGCGAGCAAGGGCCAGACCGAAGACGAGCTGGTCGAGCTGCTGGTCCGCGAGATCGAAGAGGCGCGGGAAGCGCGCCCGGAGGTGGCGGCGGTCGGGCTGGGGATTCCGGCGACGATCGACCACGAGAGCGGCGTCGCGGTCTCGGCGGTCAATCTGCCGCTGAAGGACTTGCCGGTTCGTGAGATCGTCAGCGAGCGCACCGGGCTGCCGGTCTTCGTCGACAACGACGGCAACGTCGCGGCGCTGGCCGAGTACCTCTACGGCGCCGCGCAGGGGAAGCCGCACATGGTGATGTTGACGGTCGGCACGGGAATCGGCGGCGGCCTGATCCTCGGCGGCGAGATCTACCGCGGCTCGACCGGCGCGGGGGCCGAGCTCGGCCACGTCGTCATCCAGGTCGACGGGCCGCCCTGCCAGGGGAGCTGCCCCAACCACGGCTGCGTCGAGGCGCTTGCCTCGGGGACGGCGCTGGGGCGCGAGGCGGGGGCGGCGGCGGAAGGCTCGCCCGACTCGGCGCTGGGCAAGGCCCTGGCTGAGGGGAAGGAGATCGACGGGCGCGTCGCCACCGAAGCGGCGCTGGCCGGGGACCGCACCGCGATCGAAGTCTTCGAGCTGATCGGCAGCCGGCTCGGGGTCGCCTGCGCCAGCTTCGCCAACATCTTCCAGCCGCACGCGATCGTCGTCGGCGGCGGCGTGATCGCGGCCGGCGACCTGCTGCTCGAGCCGGCGCGCAAGGAGGTCCGGGACCGGGCGCTCGACCCGATGGACAAGACGCCGATCCTCGAAGCGACCCTCGGCAACGACGCGGGCATGATCGGCGCCGCCGCCCTCGCCCGGACCGAACTGGCGAAGGCGGGCGGGGCGGAGCCGGCGAAGGACGGGGGCTGATGCCAGGCTGCCTCGTCGTCTGCCCGACGCCGATCGGCAACGTCGACGACGTCTCGGTGCGGGTGCGCGAAGCGCTGGTCAGCGCCGACTACATTGCCTGCGAGGACACCCGCAAGACCGGGGCGCTGCTCGACCGCCTGCGGATCCGCCCCCATCCCCGGCTCGTCTCCTTCCATGAGGGCAACGAACAATCCCGCGCCGTCGAGCTGTCGCAGCGGATCGAGCGCGGCGACGTCATCGCACTCGTCTCCGACGCCGGCATGCCCGGGATCTCCGACCCCGGCTACAAGTTGATCCGCCGCTGCATCGACCGCGCGTTAGAGGTGACGGTCCTGCCGGGCCCCTCGGTGGTGCCGGTTGCGCTCGTCGCCTCCGGCCTGCCGACCGACAAGTGGCGCTTCGAGGGCTTTCTTCCGCGGCGGGCGGGGGAGATGGAGCGCGTCCTGCGCTCGGCCGAGACCGTCGTCGCCTTCGAGAGCCCGAGGCGGGTCGGCGAGTCCCTTGCAGCTCTCGCCTCGCTGGCGCCGGACCGCCAGGCCGCAGTCTGCCGCGAGCTGACCAAGGTCCACGAGGAGGTAGCCCGCGGTACGCTCGGCGAGCTGGCCCGCCGCTTCCGCGGCGACGTCAAAGGGGAGATCGTCCTCGTCATCGCCCCCGCCGCCTCCGGCGACCACGACCAGGACGTCGGCTTCGCCGTAGACGCCCTCCGCCACCTGGTCCAATCCGGCGCCCGTCCCCGGGCGGCCGCCTCAGTAGTCGCCGCGCTGACGGGCACGAGGGCGAACGATCTATACAAAGCGCTGACGGGCCGCGAGGCGCGGCGGTAACGCGAGTCTGTCTGCGACTCCGGTATACGGACGCTGAGACAGACTCACGAGGCAGTCGCTAGCTTCCCTCTTAGAGATGAATCCAAAAAGCTTCTACGTCACCACCCCCATCTACTACGTCAATGCGGAGCCGCACCTGGGGCACGCTTATTCGACGATGGCGGCGGATGTGCTGGCTCGGCACCATCGGCAGCGGGGGGACGACGTCTTCTTCCTGACCGGGACGGATGAGCATGGGGAGCCGGTGGAGAATGCGGCTAAGAAGGCCGGGGTCTCGCCGCAGGAGCTGGCGGACACGAATGCGGCGAAGTTCGAGGGGATGATGCCTTCGATCGGGTCCACTAACGATTTCTTCATCCGGACCTCGGACCCGCGGCACACCGAGAAGGTCGCCGAGATCATGCAGCGGGTCTACGACAACGGCTGGGTGACCAAGGGGGTCTACGAAGGCTGGTACTGCCCCCGCTGCGCCGACTTCAAAACCGAGCGGGAGCTGGGGCCGGGAAAGACCTGCCCGATCCATGAGATCCCGCTGGAAAAAGAACGGGAGGAGAACTACTTCTTCCGGCTCTCGGCGTTTCAGGCGCAGCTCGAAGGCCTCTATGAGGAGCGGCCGGACTTCGTCGTGCCCGAGTTCCGGCGCAACGAGGCGCTCTCCTTCATCAAGGGTGGGCTCGAAGACGTCTCGCTCTCGCGGCCGCAGCTGAAGTGGGGGCTGCCGCTGCCCTGGGACCCCGAGCAGCGGATGTACGTCTGGTTCGACGCCCTCCTCAACTACGTGACGGCGCTCGGCTTCGCCCGTCACGGCGAGGACCTGACCGGGCGCTACTGGCCCGCGGACCTGCATGTGATGGCCAAGGACATCCTCAAGTTCCACGCGGTGATCTGGCCCGCCCTCTGTTTCGCCGCCGACCTCGAGCCGCCGCAGCGGATGGTCATCCACGGCTACCTTCTGATGGGCGAGAAAAAGATGTCGAAGAGTCTCGGCAACGTGCTCGACCCCTTCGAGGTGATCGAGCGGTTCGGCGCCGACGCGCTGCGCTTCTACCTCTTCCGCGAGGTCTCCTTCGGCCAGGACGGCTCGATCTCGACCGCCGGCTTCGAGCAGCGCTACGAGACCGAGCTCGCCAACGACTACGGCAACCTCGCCAGCCGGGTGCTGGCGATGGTCGACCGCTACCGCGACGGGGTTGTGCCCGCGGCGCAGGTCGACGCGACCCTGGCCGAGGACTTCGAGGGCGCGCTCGCGCGCTTCAGCGAGCTGCTCGACCGGGCCGAGCTGAGCCAGGCGCTCGACCTCGCCTGGACCCTCGTCCGCCGCCTCAACCGCTTCGTGGAGGAAACCCAGCCGTGGGTCCTGGCCAAGGACGAGGCCGACCCCGAGCGGCTCGACGAAGTTCTCTACAACCTGGTCGAGGGACTGCGGGTGACGACGCTGCTGCTCGCTCCCTACCTGCCGGACACGAGCGAGACGCTCTTGGCGGCGCTCGTCGAGGACTCACGCGAGCTGGCCGAGTTCGGCTCGCGCCCGGGCGGGCAGCAGGTGGAGCGGGTGGCGCCCCTCTTTCCGAAGATCGAGGCGCCGGCGGCCTGATGGCCGCGCCGGTCCTCGCCGTCTCGCAACTCCACAAGCGCTACGGGAGGCAGGAGGCGCTCGCCGGCGTCGACCTCGAGGTGGGGCCCGGCCAGCTGGTCGGGCTCTTGGGGCCGAACGGCGCCGGAAAGTCGACGCTGACGAAGATCGCCTGCGGTCTGGTCCGGCCCAGCGCCGGCACGGTCGAGATCCTGGGACGGCTGGCGGGATCGGTCGAGGCGCGCGCCGCGCTCGGCTACCTGGCCGAGCTCTTCCGCTTCCCCGGCTGGCTCAGCGCGGAGGAGCTGCTGCGCTTCCACCAGCGCCTCGTCGGCTCCGACGGCGGCGCGGCCGAGCGGCGACATCTCCTCGACCTGGTCGAGCTCGGTGACGCCGCCGGCAAGCGGGTCGAGGCGATGTCGAAGGGGATGCAGCAGCGGCTCGGGATCGCCCAGGCCCTCGTCGGCTCGCCGCGCCTGCTGCTGCTCGACGAGCCGACCAGCGCGCTCGACCCGGTCGGGCGGCGGATCGTCCGTGAGCTGCTCGAGGAGCTGCGCCGCCGCGGCGTCTCGGTCCTGCTCAACTCCCACCTGCTGAGCGAGGTCGAGCTGATCTGCGACCACGTCGCGATCATCGCCCGTGGCCGCCTGGTCAAGGCCGGGACGCCGCACGAGCTCGCGGGGCCGGCGGCGGTCGTGGTCGAGACCGCCTCCGGGGTCATGACCTTCGATGGCGCCCAGCGCGAGGACGCGCCGCGGATCGTCGCCGAGCTGGTCGGCGCGGGCGAGCAGGTCTACCGGGTCGAGGTCCGCCACAGCTCGCTCGAAGACGTCTACCTCGAGGCTGTGGGAGGGGAGACCGGATGAACACCGGCGCCCTGCGCTCGGCGGCAACCGTGGTCGCCCTCTCGGTCCAGGAGGGGATCCGCCGGCGTGTCTTCCTCGCCGTGACCGTCCTCACCCTCGCCTTCCTCGCGCTCTACGCCCTCGGCGCCCACTTCGCCTTCCGCGACGTGGACGAATTCGCCGCCGGCGAACCGCAGATCCTCGACCCCCACGCCTTCACCGGGGCGACGATCTTCGGCCTGGCGATGTTCGCGACCCTCTTCCTCGGCGCCGTGCTGGCGGTCTTCCTGACCCTCGGCGTCGTCCGCGGCGACGCCGAGTCGGGGCTGCTGCAGCCGATCGTCGTGCGGCCGATCGGGCGGACGACGATGCTGCTCGCGCGCTTCGCGGGCGCCGCCCTGCTCTCCGCCGCCTATGTGGTCGCCGTCTACCTGGCGGCCTACGCGATCACCGAGGCGACCGGCCACTGGTCGCCCGACCACCTGCTCGGGCCTGCTCTCGGTCTGGCACTGGCGGTAGCGACCATTGCCGCGCTCTCGCTGCTCGCCTCGACGGTGCTCTCGGTGACCGCGCAGGGGATCGTCGTCTTCATGGTCTTCGGCGCCGGACTCACCGCCGGCCTGCTCGCCCAGATCGGCCACGCGATCCACTCGCACTCGCTGCACACGATCGGGCGCGTCGCCAGCTGGGCGCTGCCGTTCGAGGGGCTCTACGCCGCCGGCCTGCACGCGTTGATCTCCGGCACCTCCGGGCTGACCGGCGTCGTCCTGCAGCTCGGCCCCTTCGGTGGTTCCGAGGCGGCCGGGCCAGGGCTGATCCTCTGGGCTTTCGCCTACCTCTTCGGCGTCCTCGCCCTCGCCGCCTTCGCCTTCTCGCGCCGCGACCTTTGAGTCCAGCTTCTACACCGATCCCTGCATACCCAATATCTGCACTGATTTCGCTCCATAGGTCGATTTGCGGGTTTACCCGGGCGCGGCTGGGTAGATCGGCGCCATGGCGCTTCAGAGGAGAGGCAGCGCAGAGAGATCCGCGACCGTGGTGTTCGGGCTGGCGCTCTGCGTGTTCGTGCTCTTCACCAGCTCACCGGCCTCGGCCGCCGGGATCGTCGCCAAGGACGGCAAGATCCACGCCTGCTACAAGGCGAAGGGCAAGGGCAAGGGGACGCTGCGGGTGGTCCGCAGCGCCAAGGTCAAGTGCCCGAAGAAGTGGAAGAAGGTGAGCTGGTACGCGAGCGGGCCGGCCGGTCCCCAGGGGGCGTCGGGTTCGCCCGGCGGCCACGGGGAAACCGGCACCAACGGGAGCAACGGCCTGCCGGGGACGCCGGCGACCGCGACGGTCGTCAAAGGGCTCGAAAACAAAGTCACCGAACTGCTGAGCAAAGTTCAGAGCCTCGAATCGATCCTCAACGGGATCGACAACCAGCAGCTGAAAGAAGCGATTGTCGGGATCGCCAAAACCGAAGCGCTGGAAGCGGCCGTCGGCTCCCTCTGCACGCAGGCGAGCGCGCTGACGAGCAAATCCGGCGAACTGGGATCAGCCCTGGGAGGGTTGAGCACGGTCCTGAAAACGCTGACGGTGGTGGCGCTGCCGAGCATCCCGACGTCGCTGGCTCCGTTCAGCTGTCCGTAGCGGTGTTCCTTTTCCTCGCTACGCGGGGATAAAGCCCACCGCTCAGCCGAGCAGCTCCGGCCCGATCTCCTCGGGGCGGGTGAGGCCGCAGAGGGCCATCGTCAGGTCGAGCTCGGCGAGGACCATCTTCAGGACCGTTTCGACCCCGGCCTGGCCGTCGAGCGCGAGGCCCCAGAGGTAGGGGCGGCCGAGGCAGACGGCGTCGGCACCGAGCGCCAGTGCCTTCAGCACGTCGGCGCCGCTGCGGACACCGCTGTCGAAGAGCACCGCGAGCTCGTCGCCGGCCGCCGTCGCGATCGGCGCCAGCGCGTCGAGCGAGGCGACCGCGCCGTCGACCTGGCGGCCGCCGTGGTTGGAGACGACGATGCCGTCGACGCCGCGGGCCGCCGCCTCGCGCGCGTCATCGGGGTGCTGGATCCCCTTGACGACGATCGGCAGCGAGGTCATCTCGCGCAGCCCGGCGAGGCCGTCCCAGTGGAGCGCCGGGTTCGCCTGGACGGCGAGGAACTGGCCGGTTGCCATCCCTGGGTCCTCCTCGGGCGTCTTCTCAAGCCTCGTGCGGAAGACCGGGTCCTGGAAGTAGTTGCCGACGCCGCGGCCTTCGAGGAAGGGCAGCCAGGCCTGCTGCAGGTCGCGCGGCTTCCAGCCGGGGATGAAGGTGTCGACGGTGAGGACGATCGCTTCGTAGCCGGCGCGCTCGGCGCGCTCGACGAAGCTCCGCGCCAGCTCCGGGTCGTTCGGCCAGTAGAGCTGGAACCAGCGCGGCCCATCGCCGGCCGCCGCGGCGATCTCCTCGAGCGGGAAATGGGAGGCGGTGCTGGCGATCATCGGCACCCCGACCGCGGCGGCGGCGCGGGCGGTCGCCAGCTCGCCGTCGGGGTGGACGCCCTGCTGGACCCCGATCGGCGCCAGCAGCAGCGGCGCCGGCATCGAGGTGCCGAGGACCGTGGTGGAGAGGTCGCGGGCGGAGACGTCGCGCAGCATCCGCGGGACGATCCGGCGGCGCCGGAAGGCCTCGCGGTTGGCCCGGATCGTCTCCTCGCTGCCCGCTCCGGCGGCGACGTAGTTGGCGATCCGCGGCTCCATCGCCGCCATCCCGCGCTTCTCCAGCTCGGCGACCGATACCGGTATCGCAGGCGTCTCGCCGCCCAGGCCGCGGAGGTAGATCTCGCGGTAGTAGTCGGCGGGGTCCGGCATCGGGCGAAGGATAGGCTGAGCCGGCCGATGATCGACTCCCACACCCACCTGTTCCTCTGCGAGGGCGAGGAGGAAGAGCTGGTCGCCGCGGCCGCCGGCGCCGGCGTGGTGCGGATGCTGACGGTGGGGATGAACGCGGAGACGAATGCCGAGGCGGTGGCGAGCACGGAGCGCTACGGGGCCGTCTTCGCCGCGATCGGGCGGCACCCGAACGAGGCGAGCAGGTTCGACGAGGCGGCGGCGGAAATCCGCGAGTTGGGGCGGCACGAGAAGGTGCGGGCGATCGGCGAGACCGGGCTCGACTTCTACCGCGAGGGTGCAAGCCCCGAGGACCAGCGGCGCGCCTTCCGCGTCCAGATCGAGATCGCCAACGAGCTCGAGCTGCCGATCGTGATCCACGCCCGCGACCCTGAAGGAGAGACGAGCGCGATCGACGAGATCTTCGCCACCCTCGACGCCCACGCGGTGGCGCCGGTCATCCTCCACTGCTTCTCGGCGCCGCAGCGGGTCGGCGACGCGGCCGAGCGCGGCTGGTACTGCTCGTTTGCCGGCAACGCCACCTACCCGAGCGCCAAAGAGCTGCGCTTCGCCGCGGCGAAGGTGCCCGAGGACCGAATCCTGGTCGAGACCGACGCGCCCTACCTGGCGCCGCAGCCGCAACGCGGCAAGCGCAACCAGCCCGCCTTTGTGGTCGAGACCGCGGAGGCGATCGCCTCCGAGCGCGGCGTCTCCTACGAGGACCTGGAGCGGACGGTCGAGGCCAACGCCCGGACGCTGTTCGGCTGGTAACGAGTGGTCCGGCTCGGGCAGAACTTCCTCGCCGATCCCAACCTGCTGGACGCGATCGTCCGCGACGCCGAGCTGGCGCCCGATGACGTCGTGCTGGAGGTCGGGGCGGGGGAAGGCGTGCTGACCGAGCGGCTCGCGGCAGTGGCGGCGCACCTGCACACGGTCGAGATCGACCGCGGGCTGGAGCCGGCGCTGGAGGGGGTCATGGCGCTGCCTAACGTCGAGCTGCACTGGGGGGACGCGATGAAGCTCGACCTCGGCACGCTGCGGCCGGAGCCGACGGCGATGGTCGCCAACCTGCCCTACTCGGTGGCGACGCCGCTGCTGCTGCGGACGATCGAGCAGCTGCCGACGCTGGAGCGCTGGACGGTGATGGTGCAGCGGGAGATCGCCGACCGCCTGCGCGCCGGCCCCGGCAGCCGCACCTACGGTTCGCCGAGCGCGGTCGCTCAGCTCGCCTGCGAGGTCGAGCTGGTGCGGGCGGTCGACCCTGCCGTCTTCAAGCCGCGACCGCGGGTCGACTCGGCGATCCTGCGCCTGCGTCGTACCGGTCCCGGCGCCGATGCCGAGACCCGGCAGCTGATCCGGGCCGCCTTCGCCCATCGGCGCAAGTCCCTGGCCCGCTCGCTCGAGCACGCGCGGCCGGGATCGCTGGCGCCGGCGCGGGCGGCGCTGGCCGAGCTGGGCCTGCCCGAGGACGCCCGCGCCGAGGCGTTGGCGCCGCAGCAATTCGCCGCCCTCTCCGACAAGCTGCCTGACTCGACCTGACCCATGCTGGTCCACGCACCCGCGAAGCTCAATCTCTGCCTCTACCTGGGCGCACCGCGCGAGGACGGTCTGCACGGGCTCTGCTCGCTGTTCGAGCCGCTGGCCTTGACCGACCTGATCGAGGTCTTGCCAGCCGAGCGCGATGAGGTGGTCTGTCCCGGGGTCGAGGGGGAGAACCTGGCGGCGCGTGCGCTGGCCGGCCTGCGCGAGCGCGGCTGGGAGCGCGAGCCGCTGCGAATCGGGATCGAGAAGCGGGTGCCGGTCGCGGCAGGGCTCGGCGGCGGCAGCGGCGACGCGGCGGCGGTGCTGCGGCTGGCGGCGGGGGAGGTGGCCGACCTGCCGCAGCTGGCGGCCGAGCTCGGTGCCGACGTGCCCTCGCAGCTGCGCCCTTCGTTGGCGCTGGTCCGCGGTGCCGGCGAGCGGGTCGAGCCGCTGCCCGAGCCGGCCGAGCACGCGGCGGTGCTGCTGCCCGGCGGCGGCGGGCTCAGCACCGCCGCGGTCTTCGCCGAGGCGGACCGGCTCGGCCTCGGCCGCTCCGCCGCCGAGCTCGACCAGCTGGCAACGCGGCTGCGCGAGGCCGCCGGCGCCGGCGCCTCGCCGCTCGACTATCCCGAGCTGCTGGTCAACGACCTCACCGAGGCCGCCCTCTCGCTACGTCCCGACATCGGCAACGCACTCGACGCCCTCCGCTCCGCCGGAGCGGCCGTCGCGATCCTCAGCGGCTCCGGCCCGACCGCGGTCGGGCTCTTCCCGGATCTCGCCTCCGCCCGCGACGCCGCCGCGGCAACCGGGTATGAGGACGCAATCGTCTGCGCCGCCGGACACGCGAGGCTCGAGCCATGAAGCTGCCCGACCCCGGTGAGGGCGAGGGGCCGATCACCCGCAAACGGGTCGTCCTCGCGATCGTCGCCGTCGCCGTAGCGGTCGGCTACTACTTCCTCAGCCGCAAGCTCGGCAGCCTCGACCTGCAGCAGCTGCTCCACGACATCTCCCACACGCTCGGCGCCTGGACCTACCTGCTGGTCGGCGTCTTCGCCTTCGCCGAGACCGGCGCCTTCGTCGGCCTGGTGGTGCCGGGGGAGACGGTGATGCTGCTCGGCGGCGCCGTCGCCGGCCAGGGCGCGATCGACATCTACCTGCTGATCGCGATCGCCTGGTTCTCGGCCTGGCTCGGCGACACCACCAGCTTCTTCCTCGGCCGCCGGCTCGGCCGCGAGTTCGTCCTCGAGCACGGGCCGCGGGTCGGGATCAGCCACGAGCGCTTCGAGAAAGTCGAGGACTACTTCGGCCGCCACGGCGGCAAGACGATCTTCATCGGGCGCTTCATCAGCCTGGTCCGCGCCTTCGCGCCGTTCATCGCCGGCAGCTCGGGGATGCAGTACCGCGCCTTCGTCCCCTATTCGGTCCTCGGCACCGGCCTCTGGGCGACCGCCCACATCCTCGTCGGCTACTTCTTCTCGCGCAGCATCGAGACCGCGGGCAAATACGCTGCCAAAGGCGCCTTCGCGCTGGCGACCCTGATCGTCATCGTCGTCGCGGTCGTCTGGCTCTACCGCCACTTCCGCGAGCCGGAGAACCGCCAGGCGGCGGTGCGCTGGATGGAGGGCCACGGGGCGACCCGCTGGCTGGTCGAGCTCGGTCGCAAGCCGCAGTTCCGCTTCCTCTGGGACCGGGTGACGCCGGGCGGGACCTTCGGGCTCGAATTCACCTCGCTGATGGCGACGCTCGCAGTCGCCGCCTTCGTCCTCGTCGCCTACGCGGTCGTCGTCGGCGAAAAGCCGGGACCGACGCCGGGCGACGAAACCGCGGCGGAAATCGTCGAACACATCCGCAACGGCACGCTCACCGCGATCGCCAAGGCGATCACCTGGCTCGGCGCGGGCGGCGTCGTCACCGCCCTGGCGGCGCTCTGCGCGGCGCTGCTCGCCTGGCGCCGGCGCTGGACCGAGTTCTGGGTCCTGGTCGCCGGGATGGCGATCACCCAGACCGGGATCGACGTGCTCAAGGAAGTCGTCGACCGGCCGCGGCCGGTGGGCGGTCTGGTCGAAGCAGGCGGCTCCTCCTACCCGAGCGGCCACGCCGCCCACTCGGTCTTCTACCTCTGGCTGGCGGTGACGATCGTGCTGCGGCTGCGGCCGGGGATGGCGCGCGGCGCCGCCGTGGTCACGGCCGGCTTCGCCCTGACGGCGCTGATCGGCCTCTCTCGCGTCTACCTCGGCGTCCACTACCTCAGCGACGTCAGCGGCGGCTGGGCGCTCGGGGCCCTCGCCTTCTCACTGTCGGCGGCGGTGGGGCTGGTCGTCTCGCAAGTGCGTCAGAATCCCGACTCGTGACCGTCTTCGCGCTGGCCAAAATCGACCACCAGTACCTGCTCTACGGGGTCGCCGCCGCGCTCTGCCTACTGATCTTCGTCACCCTCATCCTCAGCCCGGCGCTGAGTGCCTACGGCCGCGTCTGGGAGAAGGCGGCAGCGGGCTTCCTCTCGCTCTTCGTCCTCGCCGCCCTGGTGATCGGCGGCGTCGTCATCGGCCTGGTGGTCGTCTACTACTACACCGACATCACCAACTTCATCCATGGGAGTTAGGGCGGGCTGACGTGACCTGGGCACGCGTCTGGCGGCGGCGGACACTGCGCGGTGCGGCGTCCTCGGTCGCCTGAATAGCGCCGCTATTCAGGCGACCTGCGTCCTTGCCCCGCTTGGTCCGGCGCTCGCCAGCCACGCACCCAGGTCACGTCAGACCGCCCTAACTCCCGGCGGCGTTGATAATGACCCGATGCAGGCGCAGTCGAAAAAGGGGCCCGAAAGCCCTGCAAATGCGGATCGATCGGCGCTGCTCGATGCGCTTTCCGACGCGGTCGAGTCGGGTGCGGGGCTGCCGGCGGTCGCGCGGGCGGCGGCGCGGTTGCTGGATGCGAGCGTCGCTCTGATCGACCGCTCGAGCGCGGTTCTCGCCGTCGCCGGCGCCTCGTCTGACCAGGAGCAGAAGCTGCTCTCGGGCGGCGAGGGCGTGACCCGGGTCGAGCTGCGGGTGGCCGACAACGTCGTCGGCGAGCTCCGTTACCGCGCCAAGGCGGCGCCGGAGCCGGCGATCGCGCGGATGGTGACGACGCTGCTGGCGCTGGAGCTGGAGCGCTCGCGCTCGCCGGAGTGGGAGAGCGAGGAGGCTGCCGGGGCGTTCGTCAGAGCGGTCCTGGGCCGGGAAGTGACCGACCGCCGCGACATCTTCGCCCAGGCATCGGAGCTCGGCGCCGACCTCGAGCGGGGGGCCGGCGTCATCGTCTTGCGGGCCGCGCCGCGGGCGGCGCAGACCGGTGAGTGGCGGGAGCGCGTGCTGGTCCTCGCGCAGCGGGCATTGCGCTCGCTGGCCCCGGGCTCGCTGGCGGCGAGCGACGGCGGCGAGGCGGCGGCCGAGATCGCGGCGATCGTCCCCGCCGCCGACGACGAGCGCCTCGCCCGCGCCGCCGCCGGCCTCTCGCGCGAGCTCGACGACAGCCTCTCCGGCTTCCACCTCACCACCGGCCGCAGCCGCCGCTGCGCCGACCCGGTCGACCTCTACCGCGCCGGCAGCGAGGCGCACCTGGCGGTCAACGTCGGCGAGGCCGAGGGCCGCGCGCTGCTCGCCTTCGAGGACACCGGCGCCTACCGCCTTCTGCTGCCGGCGATGAGCGAGGACCCGGGCGAGCTCGAACGCTTCTACGCGGAGACGATCCAGCCGCTGGTCTCCTACGACGAGCAGTACGAGACCGAGTTGGTGACCACTGTCGAGGCCTACCTCGACAACGACGGCAACGTCGCCGCCACCGCCAAATTCCTCTTCACCCACCGCCACACCGTCCGCTACCGCCTCGAGCGCGTCCGGGAGCTCTGCGGCCACGACGTCTCCAGCACCGAAGGCCGCGAGAAGCTAGGCCTCGGCCTCAAAGCGATGCGGGTCCTAGGCATCGCCTCCCCCCGCGGCCCGGCGATGGAGCCCGGGGCCAAAGGCGGGAAGGTGGTTCGAGCGACCGACGAGTAGCTCGAACCGGCAGTACTCCGGGGGGAGGATTCGAACCCCACTCCTTCAGGACCAAAACCTGACGTGCTAAGCCGATTACACCACCCCGGAAAGTCCCCCGGAGACTACAGCGGGACGGTGAGGAAATCTTCTGTCTGCCGTAACTAATAAGTTGCGGCTATGCCCCGGTACAACGAGAATGAAGCCCGCGACGCCGCTGCGGTGTCCAGGTCCTACGCCGAAGTTCTGCGTCGGCTCGGATTGCGGCCCGCTGGAGGCAATCACGCTCTGCTTCGCAAATATCTCGACGAGATTTGGCAAATACCAACCGATCATTTCGACGGCGGCGGAGACCGGTTTCCCCCACGACAGCGTGTGGCCCTCGATGAGGTGCTTGTCGAGAATTCGACCTACTCGCGAAGCAACCTGAAGCCGCGCCTGTACGAAGAGGGCTTGAAGGAGCGACGTTGCGAGATGTGCGGCCAGGACGAAAACTGGCAGGGAAGGACGATGTCGTTGATCCTCGACCACATCAACGGCGTTCCCGACGACAATCGGCTGGAGAACTTGCGGATCGTGTGCCCTAACTGCGCCGCGACTCTTGACACCCACTGCGGGCGCAAAAATCGCCGAGAGCCTGAAATTCGCAAATGTCGGCGATGCGGCAAGGAGTTTCAGGCCAAATACAGAGACCATCGCTACTGCTCTCACAATTGTGGTTCTCGATGGGACCGCGGAAGGCTTCGCGGGAGGCCAACACCTCAGTACCGCCGCGCAACTCGCCCGCCCTACGAGCAGCTTCTGGCCGAGATCGAGGCTCATGGCTACTGCTGGGTCGGGCGCAAGTACGGCGTCTCCGACAACGCCGTGCGCAAGTGGGTCAAGTTCTACGAACGGGAGCGGGAAGCGTCCGCGTAGGGGATTAGGTTTTTCCGCATGGAGATCGGCGGCGCGTCGCTTGACCCCGAGGTGCGTGAGGGGCTGAGTCGGAGCTGGAAGGCGCTGATGGTCGTCGGCGTCGGGGCGATCGTGCTCGGGTGCATCGCGATCCTGGTCCCGGCGGTGGCGTCTGTGGGGACGGCGATCTTCATCGGCTGGCTGCTGGTGGTGGTCAGCGGGGTCCTGTTCGCGGCCGCTTTCTCGGCCCACTCGGTGGGGACCGTGGCGGTGCGGGTGCTTTGGGCGCTGCTGACGCTGCTGGTCGGGATCTGGCTGATCGTCGAACCGCACAACGGGACGCTGACCCTGACGCTGGTGCTCGGCATCTACTTCCTCTTCATGGGCCTGACCCGGCTCACGATCGCCTTCATCGCCCGCGGCGAGCCGAACGCCGGCCTGCTCGGCCTCAGCGGCGCTGCCGGCCTGCTGATCGGCATCCTCGTCCTCGCCAAGTTCCCGAGCTCGGCCGACTGGGCGATCGGCCTCCTGGTCGAGATCGACCTGATCTTCGCTGGCTGGACCCTCACCTCTATAGCTCTCCTAGGCAAAGAACTCGCTCGCCGCGCCTGAGTGGAGAGGGTCATGTGCCCTCCCCCAAAGGCTCCAGGGCGGACGCTCCGAACAACCGCTGCAATCAGCTGCGCGACGGTCTTTGGGGGAGGGCACATGACCCTCTTGGGCCCCTGGTTAGAACTTCGGCCGCAATCTGCTGCGCAACGGTCTCTGGGGGAGGGCACCCGGGTCCCCGCCAATACGCGATCTTCCCGTGAGCTCCCCCCTAGTGCTCGTAATGGCGGCGGGCGAGGGGACGCGGATGCGTTCCTCGACGCCGAAGATGCTCCACCCCGTCTGCGGCCGGCCGATGGTGGCGTGGCCGATCGTCGCCGCCCGCGAAGCCGGCGCCGGGCGGGTGGCGGCGATCGTCTCGTCGGGCCGGGACCTCTCCGCCGGCCTGCCGGGGGGTGTCGAGACGGTCGAGCAGCCGCAGGCCGACGGGACCGGCGGCGCGATCCGCGCAGCGCTGCCGCTGATCGAGGAGGCCGAGACCGTCCTCGTCCTCTCCGGCGACGTGCCGCTGCTTTCGGCTGAGACGATCTCCGACCTGCTTCAGGCGCACGCGGATTCCGGGGCGGCGGCGACGATGCTGACGATCGAGCTCGACGACCCCGCCGCCTACGGCCGCGTCGTCCGCAACGAGGCCGGTGAGGTTGAGCGTGTGGTCGAGGCGAAAGCCGCCGGCGACGCCGACTCCGCGCAGCTGGCGATCCGCGAGATCAACGCCGGCACCTACGTCTTCCAGGCCGCCCCGCTCGCCGAGGCGCTGCAGGGTCTCTCCAACGACAACGCCCAGGGCGAGTACTACCTCCCTGACGTCTTCCCGGCCCTGCGCGAGACGGGCCACACCATCGCTGCCCACCTCGCCGACGACCTCGCGGTGACGATGGGGGTCAACAACCGCGTCGACCTGGCCGCGGTCGAGGCCGAGGGACGGCGTCGCCTGCTCGAGGCCCACATGCTCGCCGGCGTCACCGTCGTCGACCCCGCCTCGACCTGGATCGACGCCGCCGTCGAGATCGCCGCCGACGCCCGCATCGAGCCCGGCACGACCCTGTGCGGCGAGACGAGGATCGCCGAGGGCGCCGTCGTCGGCCCGCTCAGCACCCTGATCGACAGCTCCGTCGGCGCCGGCTCCCAGATCCTCCACTCCTACCTTGTCGAGTGCGAGGTCCGCGCCGGCTGCTCGGTCGGCCCCTTCGCCTACCTACGTCCCGGCGCCCTGCTCGAGGACTCGGCCAAGGCCGGCACCTTCGTCGAGATCAAGAACTCCCACGTCGGCGAGGGCACCAAGGTCCCTCACCTAGCCTACGTCGGCGACACCGAGATCGGGCCCGGCAGCAACCTCGGCGCCGGCACGATCACCGCCAACTACGACGGTTTCCGCAAGAACCGGACGGTCATCGGCCGCAACGTCCGCATCGGCGTTGACACGATGCTGATCGCACCGGTAGAAGTCGGCGACTCCGCCTACACTGGGGCCGGCGCAGTGATCAAGGACGACGTGCCCGAGGGTGCGCTTGCCGTGAGCGAGAACGCGCAAAGGAACATCGACGGATACGCCGCTCGCAAGGCGGCCCAAATGCGAGAGGACGAGAGCCCGTGAGCACGATCGAGGAGGCCCCGCAGATGGGAACCGCCATCGACCACGATTACTCGAAGCGGATGATGGTCTTCGGCGGCCGCTGCTCGATGGACCTTGCCGCCAAGGTCGCCGGCAAGCTCGAACTGGACCTGGGTCAGGTGACCCTGAAGACCTTCGCCGACGGCGAGGTGTACTGCCGCTACGAGGAGTCGATCCGCGGCGCCGACGTCTTCCTCGTCCAGTCGACCTGCGCGAACGAGCAGGAAGGGATGACGCCGAACGACGCCCTGATGGAGCTGCTGACGATGATCGACGCCGCCCAGGGCGCGAGCGCGCACCGGATCATCGCCGTCCTCCCCTGGTACGGCTACGCGCGCCAGGACAAGAAGTCGGCTCCGCGCGAGCCGATCACCGCCCGCATCGTCGCCAAGTGCCTGGAGGGCGTCGGCGTCGACCGGGTGCTGACGATGGACCTCCACGCCGGCCAGGTCCAGGGCTTCTTCCACGTCCCGGTCGACCACATGACCGCGATGCCGATGCTGACCCAGTGGTTCGCCGACCAGGACATGGGCGAGGAGCTGGTGATCGTCTCCCCCGACGCCGGCCGGGTCAAGACCGCCCGCAACTTCGCCCGCCGGATCGGCACCCAGTGGGCGGTGATGGAGAAGGAGCGGCCCGCCCAGCAGGTCGCCGAGATCGGCTACGTGGTCGGCGACGTCAAGGGCAAGACCGCGGTCCTCGTCGACGACATGATCGACACCGCCGGCACCCTCACCGCCGCTGCCCAGACCGTGCTCGACGAGGGCGCCGCGCGGGTGATCGCCTGCGCCACCCACGGCGTCTTCTCCGGCCCCGCCTACGAACGCATCGCCGCCTCGGCGATCGAGCGGATCGTCGTCACCGACACGCTGCCGCTGCGCCCCGGCGCCCCGGACAACATCACCGTCCTCTCGACCGCCAGCACCTTCGCCGACTCGATCCGCCGCATCTTCACCGACGACTCGGTCTCCGAGATCTTCGCCGGCGAGAACCAGCTGTTCTGAGCGCCCTGGCCGAGGAGCCCCGCAAGCTGCGCCTGGTCGGCCACAAGGGGGCCGACCTGATCGCGCCCGGGAACACGCTGGAGAGCTTTCGCACCGCGGTCGAGGCGGGCGTCGACACGATCGAGCTCGACGTGCTCTGGCTGCAGGATGCGCACCTGCCGCTGGAGCAGCGCCACCCGCTGGTAATCGCCCACGACTGGGAGGACGCGGCGCGGCGGACGCCGCTGAAGCTGACCGAGGCGCTCGACGCCTTCCTCGAGCCGCCGCTCGACAAGGTCGAGATCGACCTCGACATCAAGCTGCCTGGCAGGGAGGAGGAGCTGGTCGAGGGGCTGCGCGAGCGCGGCCTGACCGAGCGGGCGATGATCTCGACGATGGAGATGCACACGCTGCGCCGGGTGCTCGAACTGGCGCCGGAGCTGCGCCGCGGCTGGACCTATCCCAAAGTGACCAAGGACTGGACTCGGAAGCGCTGGGCGAAGCTGCCGATGCGTGCCGCCCTGATCGGGATGCGGACCCGCCTGCCCGGTCTAGCGGCCGAAAAGCTGCCGCAGTTCGACGTCGCGGCGATGTGGGTCTACCACCCGCTCGTCAGCCCCCGCCTCGCCCGCATCTGCGACCTCGCCGGGGTCGAGCTGATCGCCTGGACCGTCGACGACCCGCGGCGCATGCAGCAGCTGGCTGACGCCGGGGTTCACGGCATCTGCTCGAACGACCCGCGCCTGTTCGCGCAGCTCCGAGATTGACCTCGTCATAGCGAGGCGAAGTTCGGAGCCGTCGATTTAGACCGTCCCCGGCGTCGCGCCGGGCGGGCTCTTCATCCGGCCGCCGCGGCCTTTGGTCCGCACCGCCGACTCCAGCTCCTCGGCCGTGAAGCCGCCGAGGGCCTCGCCGTCGAGGGCGTAGCGGTAGAGGGCGACGCCGAAGATGCCGCTGAGCGCCTTCGAGATCAGCAGCGCGATCGCCAGCACGATCGCCCCGACCACGACCAGCAGCGCGCCGAGGAACGAGGCCGAGGACCAGACGGCGACGCCCGCCACGATCAACAGCACCGCCGGGAGCACGCCGAGCAGGAAGACGGCGGCGCCGATCGCGATGTTGCCGGTGATCTGCTGGCCCCAGCGCGATTTGAACATCGAGGCCGAGCGCTTGATCGTCTCGAACGGGCCGGTGCCCTCGATCGCGATCACCGGCACCGCCAGGAAGGTGACCAGCGACCAGGCCATCCCGACCAGGCGGGCGGCGATCTGGCCGCCGATCCCGCCCTGGTTCTCGAGCACTCCCATCACCGCGCTGATCGCGGTCGCGACCGCCGCCCAGCCGCAGATCTGGGCGAAGCGGCTGCGGGCGACAGCGAGCCCGTCGCTGACCGTCGCTTCCCGGCCGCGGAAGATCATGTCCGCGCAGGCGGCCAGGCCGACGCTGAAGTAGAAGCCGACGACGCTGAGCGCGTAGACCCCGATGACGACCAGCGGGATCGCCCCGGCGAGCTGGTCCTTGTCGAACAGGTAGAGGCCCGGGCCGAGGAAGACGATCGCCGGCACGATCGTCGCCAGCGCCCCGTAGAGCGGGAATCGGATCAGCTCCCGGTGCTCGTTCAAGAGCGCCCAGCTCTTCTTCGTCAGGCCCCAACCGCGTTTGATCCGGCTCATGTCTCTCCCTCTCGGTGGACGGGTTACCGGCGAGCTTCGCCGACTCAGAAGGTTTCGGCAAGCCCGGGCGTGCGCTTTACGCCCCGCTCCTCGAAGTAGTCCCACTCCTGCGCGCCGAGCTCGGTCGCCGGCGGGTCCGCATAGACCCACTCGCGGAAGATCCGGTGCCAGTTGCGCTTCGCCCGCAGCTGGCCGAGCACGGCGACGACGCCGATTTCCATCCGCCGGCCCATCAGCTCCTCAGCCGGGATCGACTCCCGCCGCATCAGGTCGAAGTACTCCGAGCGCGGGTCGTTGGTCGACTCGATGATCTTCATCACCCGCTCGCCGGTGATCTCGATCTCGCGATCCTCGATGTACCAGCCGCCGACCGCGCCCATGTGCTCGAGCAGCCGCTCGGCGTCGAGCTTGGAGGGGCTCTTGACGAAGCCGAGGTCGTGCAGCGCCTGGCGAAAGGCCTCGGGGTCGTTGCGCGAGGCGGCGTCGAAGGCGCGCTGCTCGAGCAGCAGCTGCTCGTTGTCGACCTTCTTCGTCATCCCGAAATCGAGGAAGGCGACGCGGCCGTCGGCCATCAGCAGGTAATTGCCGGGATGGGGGTCGGCGTTGAAGTGCTGCAGGTGGAACATGGAGCCGAGGCTGCCGCGGAAGACGATCTCGCCGAAGCGGCTGCGCTCCTCGTGCGGCAGCTGCTTGATCTCCTCGAAGCCGATCCCCTCGACGAACTCGGTCACCAGGACCCGGCGGCGAGAGAGCCGGGTAACGACTTCGGGCACGTAGATGAAGGGGTGTTCGCGGTAGGCGCGGGAGAAGGTCCGCTGGTTCTGGGCCTCGTACTCGTAGTCGAGCTCCTCCATCACCCGCTCGCGGATCTCCTCGGCGATCGCCTTTGCGTCGAGGCCCGGCGCCAGCACCTTCGCCAGCTTCACGATCGTCCCCGCGTTGCGCAGGTCGGCGTCGAGCGCCTCGGCGATCCCCGGGTACTGGACCTTCACCGCGACCTGGCGGCCGTCGAGCAGCTCGGCGCGGTGGACCTGGCCGATCGAGGCGGCGGCGAAGGCCTCCTGCTCGAACTCGGCGAAGAGCTCGGAGAGCGGTTCGCCGTCGTACTCCTCGGCCAGCACCTGCTCGACCTTCTCCCACGGCATCGAGGGAGCGTCGGTGCGCAGCTTCGCCAGCTGCTCCTGGTAGATGTCGCGGTACTCCTCGGGGATGAACTCGGTGTCGATGAAGGAGGCGAACTGCCCCAGCTTCATCGCCGCGCCCTTCATCTGGCCCAGGGCACCGACCATTTTCATCGCCGTCTCCAGGTGGCGCTGCTCGAGCCGCTCTTTGCCCTGCTCCTCGGAGCGGCCGACGTTGGCGGCTTTGGTCCCTGCGTAGCGGGCGCCCTGGACGCCGACGATCGAGCCGAGCTTGGCGGAGCGGCGGATCCGTCCTTTGGGGATCTTCGAGTCGTCGGCCACGCGCCAAGGTTGCCACAGGCACCCGCCGATGCCCTCTCAGAGCCCCCTCGCGGACCGTTTCTCTATCCTCTCCCGTCCGATGGCAGGCAGTCGCTCCACCCTGAAGGCAGCTCCCCGCGAGGATTTCGGCTCGCGCAGCTCGCGGCGCCTGCGCCGCGCGGGCGTCGTGCCCGGCGTCGTCTACTCCGGCGGCTCGGAGGCCAAGCCCTTCCAGGTGGCTGAACGCGACGTGCGCAGCATTCTCAGCGAGGGTGCCGCGCTCTTCGACCTTGAAATCGACGGCAGCAAAGCCGTCCCGGTCGTGATCAAGGAAGCCCAGCACCACCCGGTGCGCGGCAGCTTCCAGCACCTCGACCTGATGCAGGTCAACCTGAAAGAGGCGATCCAGGCCGAGGTCGCGATCGAGCTCGAAGGCGTCGAGGACGCCCCGGGCGTCAAGGGCGGCGGCGTGCTCGAGCACGTCACCCGCGAGGTGACGGTCGAAGCCCTGCCGACCGACATCCCGGACAACATCTGCGTCGACGTCTCCGCGATGGAGATCAACGACACCCTCTCGCTTACCGCCGTCGCCGCCCCCGACGGGGTCACCTTCCTGGCCGAGGAGCCGGAGGAGATCACGATCGTCACCGTCTCGCCGCCGCGCGTCGAAGAGGTCGCCCCGGAGGTCGAGGAGGAGACCGAACTGGTCGGCGAGGGCGAGGGTGGCGAGGAGGCCGACGAGGGCGAGGGTGGCGACGGCGCCGAAGGCGCGTCTTCCGAGGGCGAGTAGCTCCTGTCGCTGTTCCGCCGCCGCGAAAGCGGCGAGCAGGACCGCATCCTCATAGTCGGACTCGGCAATCCCGGGCCCGAGCACGCGCACGACCGCCACAACCTCGGTTTCATGGTCGGCGAGGAGCTGGCCCGGCGCTGGGAGCTGGGAAAGCCGCGCGAGAAGTTCCGCGGGCGGCTGTGGGAAGGACGGCCCGGCCCCGGCGGCCCGCGGGCCGCGATCCTGCTGCCGCAGACCTACATGAACGATTCCGGCACCTCGGCGGGCCCGGCGCGCGGGTCGCTGAAGGTGCCACTCGACCGCGTCGTCGTCGTCCACGACGAGATCGACCTTCCCTTCGGGGAGATCAAATCGCGCATCGGCGGCGGGCTCGCCGGCCACAACGGCCTCAAGAGCCTGAAAAAGGGCTTCGGCGATCCCGAGTTCTGGCGGGTGCGGGTCGGGGTGGGACGGCCCGACTCGACCGATCCGGAGATCGTCTCGGCCTGGGTGCTCGGCCGCTTCCGCGAGCCGCAGGCGGAGGTCGAGGCGCTGATCGCCGCCGCCGCCGAGGAGACGGAGCGGCTCGTCGAACGGATAGCTTCCGAGCCATGAGCGCGGCGAACGGGGGCACGCCCGAGAACGAGGTGACGACCTACTCGGTCGACGAGCAGGGGATCGCCCTGATCCGGCTCAACCGGCCGCAGGCGCGGAACGCGATCGACACCCAGATGCTGCTGGAGCTCTTGGAGCATCTCGCCGTCGCCCGCGGCGACGAGGCGGTGCGGGTGCTGGTGATCAGCTCCTCCGACCAGCTCGGCCTCTCGGCCGGCGCCGACGTGCGCGAGCAGCTCGACGAAGAGGGCAAGGTCCGCCGCATGCAGCTCTTCGCCGACCTCTACGACGCAATCGTCGCCTTCCCGAAGCCGACGATTGCCGCCTGCCACGGCGACGTCGTCGGTGGCGGGGCCGAGATCGCCGTCGCCTGCGACATGCGGGTCGGCGGCGCCAACCTGCGGCTGCGCTTCCCTGGCGCCTCCCTCGGCGTCCCGGTCGGCCCCGCCCGTCTCGTCACCCTCTGCGGCCTCGCCGCCGCCAAGTACCTGCTGCTCTCCTCACGCACCGTCGGCGCGGACGAGGCGCTGCGGCTCGGCCTCGTCAACCGCGTCGCCCCCGCCGCCGGCACCGAGCAGGCGGCGCTGGAGCTGGCCGCCGGCGTCGCCGCCCACCCGCCGGAGGCGGTCGCCCAGCTGAAGCGGATGCTGCACGAGTGGGACGACGTCGTCGGCCGCTCGGCCGCCGAGGGTCGCGGCCAGGTCGAGTGGCAGCGCAGCGGACCGGGCCTGCCTACGTCTGACTGAACGGGCCAGGGTGTCCAGGTATCTGTTCCGGGCCGGATAGGCTCGACTCCATGATCTCCCGCCCGCGCGTCGCCCTGACGCTCCTCGCTGCCCTGGTCCTCCTCGCGCTTCCAGCTGCCGCCTCGGCGGCCACCTATGAAGTGAACAGCACGGGAGACGAACCGGACCTTACCGCCAGCTCCCCGTCGGAAATCTTCGATGAAGTCTGCCTCACGGCTGGCGGAAAATGCACTTTGCGAGCAGCAATCGAAGAATCCAACGCCTCCAGCGTCGCGCGCGACGAAATCACCTTCTCCCCGGAATTCGACCGCCAGCTCGCCGACACGATCGTCCTCGGCTCCTCGCTCCCGGCGATCGACAATCCGGTCAGCATCCTCGGCGGCGACTGCTTCGGCGAAGACGGCCCCGACGCCCCCTGCGCGGGAGTCGAAGGCCCTTCTGGAGCGGCGGCGCTGACGGTGGAAGACGCCGACGGCGTGGTGATCGAAGGGCTCTCGGTGACCGGTGCCCAGTTCGGGATCGACGTCGTCGACAGCTCGGAAGGGTTCGTCGCCAAGACCGACTGGATCGGGCTCGACCTGCTCGGCGAAGAAGCCGGCAACGGGACCGGCATCTTCCTCGACCCCGGCTCTGACGGCGCGACGATCGGCGGCTCCGAAGCGGCGGAACGCAACGTCATCTCCGGCAACGACGGCGACGGCCTCGACCTGCAGGGCGCGAGCAACGCCGTCATCCGGGGCAACTACTTCGGCGTCACCCCGCCGGCGGCGCCGTTCCTGCCGGGTGGCGACCAGGCGATCGCCAACGCAAAGGACATCGAGATCACCGATTCCACCGCGAGCGGAGGGGTCAAGGCGGAAAACAACGAGATCGGCGAAACGATCGAAGGGGCGGCCGCCACGAGCGTCGCCTGCGACGGTGGCTGCAACGTCATCTCCGGCGCCTCGCGGGGAATCGACCTCAACGGCGATCTCACCCAGCCGATAGAGGCGCCGGCTTCCGGGCCGACCCTGATCCACGGGAACTTCATCGGCCTCGGCGCCGGTGGCACCGGAACGGTCGAAGACGCCGAATACGGTGTTTTCGCCGGCGGCGCCGACTCGGTGACGGTCGGTGAATTCCCGCCGGGCGATGCGAACTACCTGTCCGGTGGCAGCGAAGCGATTGTCAGCGAAAATGGGGACAACTTCGTGGCGCGGGGCAACCGGATCGGGATCGGGCCGGCCGGCGCCGAACTTACCCGGCCGAGCCGAGGGATCCTCGCTCTTGACCAGTCGGTGAGTCAAACGGGGGAAATCCAGAACAACGTCGTCCGCGCCAACGGCGTCGGGATCGAACAGATCGGCGAATCGGGCCACCTCACCGGCAACGAAGTTTTCGGCGGCACGATCGGCATCTATGGGAGGGGCGAACCTGGCGGCGGGCTGATCGCAAGCAACCTGATCGAAGGTCCGAGCGAATACGGGGTCCTGGTCGACGGCCCCAACCAGGAAATCCGCAGCAACGAAGTGATCGGAACCGGGAAAGCCGGGATCAGGTACAGGATTCCTCCTGGTATCGCGATGAACGGCGGCGTGATCGGCGGCACCACCACGCCGGAAGAGAACCTGATCGAAGGCAGTGGCGGCCCGGCGATCGAAATCCTCGAAGAAGCGCTGGAACCCGGGAGCACCACCGAGATAACCCGCAACCACGGCAGCGGCAACAGCGGCCCCTTCATCGATCTGGTGGCGGGCGCGAACGGAGGCATCGGAGCCCCCGTCGTCGGAACCGCACTGCAGTCGAGCGCTTCCGGCACCGCCCTTCCAGGCGCCCTAGTCCGCGTCTTCCGCAAGGCGAGCCCGGAAGCGGGTGAGCTGCAGGGCTTTCTTGCCGAAACGGAAGCCGACGGCAGCGGCAACTGGAAAGTGACCTTCCCGAGTGTTCCCGCCGGGACCCTGGTGACCGCCACCCAGACGAACGAAAACTCCGCCACCTCAGAGCTGGCAACTCCGGTGGCCGCCGCCGCCGAATCCAGCGGCGGTGGTGGCGGGGGCGGTGGAAACAACAACGCCGGCGCTGGCGGCGGCAGCACCGGCAGTCAGGGCGGGGGCAACGGCGGCGGCAGCGTCGCTGACAAGACGCCGCCGGACACCAAGATCACCAAGGCGCCGCCGAAGAAGACCACCAAGACGACGGTGAAGTTCAAGTTCAGCGCGACCGAGGCCGGTTCGAGCTTCCAGTGCAAGATCGACGGCAAGCCGCTCAAGGCCTGCCGCTCCCCCAAGACCTACAAGAAACTGAAGCCCGGCAAGCATGTCTTCAAGGTCCGCGCCATCGACAAAGCCGGGAACGTCGACCCGACCCCTGCGAAGCGCAAGTTCATCGTTCTCTCCTGAGGCGGAGCCCCGGGCGAAGCGGCCGCCGCTCCCGCCCGGGCCCTACCTCGTCGCCGGCCTCGGGCGGGCAGGTCTTGCCGCGGGCCATGCCCTCGCGGCGAGGGTGGGCCCGGCGTCGCTGCTCGTCTGGGACGGCGCCGCGAACCCTCCGCAGCGCAAGCGGGCGCGGGAGCTGCGCGAAGCGGGAGTGGAGGTGCGGCTGGGAGGGGACGGGCTTTCTTCGCTGACGGGGGTCCGCACCGTCGTCAAGAGCCCGGGGGTGCGGGCCGACATCCCCCTGGTCGCCGAGGCGCTGCGGCGCGGGCTGACGGTGATCGACGAGCTCGAGCTCGGCTGGCACCTGGTGCCGGCGCCGACGGTTGCGGTGACCGGCTCGAACGGCAAGTCGACCACCTCCTCGCTCTGCCTCCAGCTCCTCGCCGCCCACGGCTTCGAGCCGGTGCTGACCGGCAACACCGAGTTCGGGCCGCCCCTGAGCGAGCTTGCGATGGGGGAAGCCCCGCGCTCGGTCGTCGCCGAGGTCTCGAGCTTCCAGGCCGAGCTCGCCCGCCACCTCGCGCCCGACGCCGCGGTCTTCACCAACCTCACCCCCGACCACCTCAACCGCCACGGCGGGATGGCTCCCTACCGTGCCGCCAAGCGCCGCCTCTTCGTCCGCGACGAGTGGTGCGTCCCCTTCGCCTCGCTGAACGGCGACGACGAGTTCGGTCGCCGGCTTACGCGGGAGATCCGCGAGCGCGGGGGGAGGGTCCTCACCTACGGCTTCGGGCGCGGAGTCGACTACCGGATCGCCGGCTGCAGCTTCGGCCTCAGCGGGGCGGAGCTGATGATCGCGGCCCCGGAAGGCACGATCCGGCTGCAGACCAGGCTGCCGGGCCGCCACAACGCCGCCAACGTTGCCGCGGCGCTTGCCTTCGCCGAGTGGGCGCGGCTCCCGCGCGAGACGACGCTGACGGCGCTCGCGGATGCCGCGCCGGTCCCCGGCAGGTTCGAGCTGGTGGAGGTGGATCGCCCCTTCGACGTGATCGTCGACTTCGGCTACACCCCCGGCAGCGTCGCCGCCGCCTTCTGCGCAGGCCGCGACCTGGCGAGGGCGCGGGGCGGGCGCCTGCTGGTCGTGTTTGCCCTGGTCGGCCGGGCGGCGGTGTCGATCGGGCACGAAGTCGGCGCCATCGCGAGGGAGCTGAGCGACCACCTGATCCTCTGTGCCTCCAGCTACGTCGGCGAGCCGCGGGTGAAGAACCTCGCGCAGGTCGCCGCCGGCGCCCGCGCGGTGATGGGCGGCACGCTCGAGATCGTGCTCGACCGCCGCCAGGCGATCGCCGCCGCCCTTGCCATGGCCGAACCCGGCGACCTGGTGATGGTCCAGGGCAGAGGTGCGACCCGCCGCGAAGCGACCGACCGGCGCGGCGGCTTCCGCGACCTCGACGACCGCGATACCGTCCGGGAACTGGTCGAATGCACGTCCTGATCGTCACCTCATACTTCGGCCTCGGAGGGTCTGAGACCTACGCCGTGACGGTCGGCGAACAGCTTGAGCGGCTCGGACACACGGTCACTCTCTTTGCCGGCGATGCCAGCAGCGAGGGCGGCGACCTCGCAGCCTCCCGTGCGTTGACGCTCCACACCGGTGATCCCGCCACGCTGGCCGAACAGGACGGCTTCGACGCGGTGATCGCCCAGGATGCGGTCAGTGCTTACGCGCTCGCTAGTCGTGATGAGCGGCCGCAGGTCTTCGTCGTCCACGGCATGGCCCCCTTCGAGCACCCCCCTCTGGGAGTGCGGCCGCTGCCGACGGTGGTCGCCCTCAATGACCGGATCGCCGCACGTGCGGCGGGCATGGCGAGCGGAGCAGAGGTCGTGCGGATGCGCCAGCCGATCGACCTCTGGCGGTTCAAGGCGCGGACCCCCGCCCGTAGGCGACCGCGCCGGGTGCTCGCCTTCAGCAACTATCTGCAGCCGGATCGCCTGGCGCTGCTGGAGTCGGCCTGTTCGGAGCTCGGCCTGGAGCTGATGAGGATGGGCGTTACCTCGACGGCCAGCGTCGTGCCGCAGCAGAGGATCGCCGACGCCGACATCGTCGTCGGGTATGGCCGCTCGATTCTCGAGGGGATGTCAATGGGGCGGGCCGCCTACGTGTGGGACCAGGGTGGGGGCGACGGCTGGGTGACCCCCGCGACCTATCCCGCTCTCGAGGCAAACGGCTTCGCCGGTTCCTCCAGCGATCAGGTCATCGACGCCGAGCGCCTGCGCGAAGACTTCGCGAACTACCGGCAGGATTTCGGCCTGCTCGGATGCGACCTCGTGCGCAGGCACCACTCCGCCACTCTGCATGCAGAGGAGTTGGTCGGCCTTTTGAAGAGAGCTCCCGCCCCGACTGCCGACCCGGTCAATGCCACCTTCGGGCTCCTGGCCCGTGCGCATACCCGGGCCGAACACGACCGGGAGTCGGCTCATGCCCAGCTGCGCGCCAAGGCCGAGGAGGCCGAAGCTCACCTGTTGCGGCTGAACGAGATCGGCGCGGCAGGCGAGGCTGAGAGGCAGGGACGCCTCGCCGCCGAGCAGCGGTTGGGCGAGGTTGAGGGGAAGCTGGGGGAGGTCCTCAACTCCAGTTCCTGGCGGCTGACCGCCCCGCTGCGGCGCCTCGGGCGGGTGCTGCGGGTTCTGCGCGGTCGCTGAACCCCGCTCCCTAGAATCGGTCGCTGCGTCCCGGATCGACCGCTCCGGGCTCTTTCCATGCCATGAGCCTTCGTCCCCTGATCGAGATCGCCGCTGAGAACGAGCGCGTCCACGCGCTCGTGGCGCGGGTGCGCTCGGCGAGCGAGGGCGGCGGCGCGGCGAGCGCGCGCGCTTCGGCGATGCTGCGGCCGCTGCTGCTGGCGGCGCTGCTGGAGGACGACCGCGGCCTCGCCGGCCGACCGGCCCTGCTGGTCGGCGCCGACGACCGCTCGGCCCGGGACCTCGCCGCCGACCTGCGCTCCTACCTGGCGCCGCGCCGCGTCCGCTTCTATCCCTCGCGCGGCACCGGCTACGCCTCCCACGTCAGCCCGCCGCCGCACCTGGTCGGGCTGCGGATCGACGCCTTGGACGCGCTCGGGTCAGAAGCCGACGCGATCGTCGTCGCCTCGGCGACGGCGCTCGCCGAGGCGGTCCCGGACGCCTCCCTGCGCCCGGCCGGGTTCGCACTCGAGCTGGGCGAGGAGATCGACCTCGACGCGGTCGCTTCTGACCTCGTCGGCGCCGGCTACGAACGGGTCGAGCAGGTCGAGGAGCGCGGCCAGTTCGCCGTCCGCGGCGGCATCCTCGACGTCTTCCCGGCGACCGAGGAACGGGCGGTTCGGATCGAGCTCTTCGGCGACGAGATCGAGTCGATGCGCTGGTTCTCGACCTTCACCCAGCGCTCGCTCGGCGACGCCGAGCGGGTCGAGCTGGCGCCGGGGGCGGAGATGGACGCCGAGCACCGCGAGCTGGCCGAGCTGGCGGCGATGGCCGCCGAGGAGGAGGGGGCCGGGCAGCCGAACCTGGCCGAGGTGCTGCCGCTGCAGCACTTCCGGGCGCCGCTGGAGCTGGTGCCCGAGACCGCCGCGGTGGTCCTGGTCGGCGAGGAGGAGATCGAGCCCGCGCTGCGCGACCACTGGGAGGACGTGACGACGGCGATGCACGCCGACGACGCCCAGCACCTCTACGTCGACGTCGCCGCGCCGCTGAACGAGCGCGCCGCGCTTGCGCTCTTCGGGGCCGGCGAAGGCGACGACGAGCGGGGGGAAGGCGAGGAGGCTTTCCGCGCCGCCCGCGCCGAGTCGCCCGCCCGCAGCATCAAGGAGGCCGAGGCCGAGCTGGAGAAACTGGTCCGCTCCGGCTACCGCACCGTCGTCGCCTTCGACAGCCGTGGCGAGGCCGACCGCGCCCGCTACGGCCTCGATCGCCTCGACGCCCGCATCCTCGAAGGTGGCCGGATCTCGCCCGACCCCGGCCTCGCCTTCGCCGAGGCGCGCCTGCGCGAGGGCTTCGTCAGCCCGGAGCTGAAACTCGCCGTCTACCCCTTCCGCCGCCTCGTCCACCGCCGCCGCACCGAGGAGCCGGCGCCGGCCGCCGGCCGCGGCCGCCTCGCCTTCTCAGAACTGCGGGTCGGCGACTACGTCGTCCACGAGGACCACGGCGTCGCCCGCTTCGCCGGCTTCGAGACCCGCGAGGTCGGCGGCGTCACCCGCGACTACCTCTACCTCGAATACAAGGGCGAAGACCGCGTCTACGTCCCCACCGACCAGCTGGCGAAGCTGAGCCGCTACGTCGGCGCCGGCGGCGAACCGACCCTCTCGGCGCTGGGCGGCAAACGCTGGCAGAACATGAAGGCGCGGGCGCGCAAAGCCGCTGGCGCCCTCGCCGGCGAACTGCTGAACCTCTACGCCGAGCGTCGCTCGCGCAAGGGCCATCCCTTCCCGCCCGACGGCGAGTGGCAGATCGCGATGGAGACCGCCTTCCCCTACCGCGAGACCGCCGACCAGGTCGAAGCGATCGAGGCGGTCAAGGGCGACATGGAATCCGAGCGGCCGATGGACCGGCTGGTCTGCGGCGACGTCGGCTTCGGCAAGACCGAGGTGGCGCTGCGGGCCGCCGTCAAGGCCGCATCGGATGGCAAGCAGGTGATCGTCCTGGTGCCGACGACGATCCTCGCCCAGCAGCACTTCGGCACCTTCCGCGAGCGCCTCGCCGACCTGCCCTTCCGGGTCGAGGGGGTCTCGCGGCTGCGCCCCCAGGCCGAGGTCAAAGCCGTGATCAAAGACTTCGCCGCCGGCAAGGTCGACATCCTGATCGGCACCCACCGGCTGCTCTCACGCGACGTCCGCGCCAAAGAGCTCGGCCTCGTCGTCGTTGACGAGGAGCAGCGCTTCGGGGTCAAACAGAAGGAGCTGCTGCGCCAGCTGAAACTGAAAGTCGACGTGCTCTCGCTCTCGGCGACGCCGATCCCGCGGACTCTGCAGATGAGCCTCGCCGGCCTCCGCGACATCTCGGTGATCGAGACCCCGCCCGAGGGCCGCCGCCCGGTCCGCACCTACGTCGGCCCCTACGACGAGGACCTGGTCGGCAAGGCGATCCGGCGCGAGCTCGAGCGCAAGGGCCAGGCCTTCGTCCTCCACAACCGGATCGACTCGCTGCCAGAAACGACCGAGCGGCTCCGGGCCTTGATCCCCGACGCGCGCTTCCTCGAAGCCCACGGGCAGATGGACGAGCACCGGCTCGAGGAGACGATGCTGGCCTTCCTGCGCGGCGACGCCGACATCCTGGTGACGACGACGATCATCGAGTCCGGTCTCGACATCCCGACCGCGAACACCCTGATCGTCGAGCGCGCCGACCAGCTCGGGCTTTCGCAGGCCTACCAGATCCGCGGCCGGGTCGGCCGCTCTCGCGAGCGCGCCTTCGCCTACCTGCTCTACCCCTCAGCCGAGGCGCTGACCGAGGAGGCGGCGGCGCGGCTCTCGACCCTCGCCGACCACACCGAGCTCGGCTCCGGCTTCCGGATCGCGATGCGGGACCTCGACATCCGCGGCGCCGGCAACCTGCTCGGCGACGAGCAGTCCGGCCACGTTGCCGCCGTCGGCTTCGAGCTTTATTGCCAGATGATCGACGAAGCGGTTGCCGAGGCGGGCGAGGTCGAGGGCGAGGATCGCGAGGAGGCGCCGGAGCCGGTCCGCCTCGACGTCCCGGTCGACGCCTACCTGCCGGCGACCTTCGTCCCCTTCGAGGCGGCGAAGATCGACATCCACCGCCGCATCGTCGCCGCCCGCGAGCCGGGCCAGCTGCGGGCGATTCGCGACGAGCTCGGCGACCGCTTCGGGCCGCTGCCGGATGAGGCCGAGAACCTGCTGAAGCTGCAGCAGGCGCGGATCCAGCTCGGCCTCGCCGGGGCGCGCAGCGTCGAGTTTCGCGGCGGTCGCCTCAGCGTCACCGGGGTCGAGCTCGACTCGACCGCCGCCGGGATGCTGGCCGAGCAGGTCGAGGGGGCGCTCTACGAATGGCGTGAGCAGACCGTGGGGATGCGGGTCGACGGCGACCCCGAGACCCGGCTGGAGGCGGTTCTGGCGCTGGCCGAGGGCCTGCGCGAGGCGCGCCGCGAGAGCGAGCCCGCCGCCGCTTGAGACTCTTTTTATCCTCGCCGCAGGTGATTTGACTATGCTGCCCGCTGCGTGGGAGCTAAAGCTGGGCAGAGAGGAAGACCCGGGAGGGACCGGAAAGGAGCGGCCGGCCGCCAGCGGCTGGCGCTGATCGTCTTCGCGGCGCTCTTCGTCCTGCTCTTCATCGGCTTCGCGATAGCGCAGGGGATCGGCTCCCCCGGCGTGCCCTCCGGCGACGTGATCCAGGTCCACGAAGTCTCCGACGAAATCGGCACCGTCAGCCAGAGGGAATTCGACCACGCCTTCGCGCTCCAGGTCAAAGGCGCCAAACTCAAAAAGCCGCCCGCGCCCGGCAGCAAAAAATACGAAGAAGTGAAGGAAGCGACGCTGACCGAACAGATCGAAGGGATCTGGATCCGGGGTCAGGCGGAAGAAATGGGCATCACCGTCACCGACAAACAGGTGGAAGAAGAACTCGCCCAGGTCAAAAAAACCAGCTTCCCGACCAAGGGCTCCTACGACAAATTCCTCAAGGAATCCGGCTTCACCCAGGAAGACGTAAACAACCGGGTCGAACTGCAGACGCTTGTAAACGCGATCCAGGAACAGGTCAACAACGAAGCGCCGCCCCCTTCGGAATCCGAAATCTCGGCTTACTACGAGGAAGAAAAGGAAGCCCAGTTCACCGAAAAAGAAAGTCGCGACGTCCGTCTGATCATCAACAAAGACAAGTCGAAGGTTGAAGCGGCGAAGAAGGAACTCGAAAAGGACAACTCGCCGGCCAACTGGAAAAAGGTGGCGCCGAAATACTCAAGCGACCCGACCAGCAAAGCCAAAGGCGGCCTCCAGGAAGGGATCACCGAAGAATTCCTCAAAGGCGAACTGAAAGAAGCGATCTTCGGCAGCGCCACGGGCGAACTCAAGGGACCGATCAAATTCGAAACCAACTGGTTCCTGATCGAAGTCGCGAAACTGAACCCGGCGAAAGAAAAAAAGCTGCCCGAAGTCAAGGCGCAGATCGAAGAAACGCTGAAATCCGAAAAGCAGCAGAAATACCTGGCCGAATTCGCCAAAGGGTTCGAATCCACCTGGAACGCCCGGACCTACTGCGCGAGCGGCTACGTGAGCGCCAAATGCGCCAACTACGGCGGCAGCGCCCACCCCGCCAACGCTTCCCCCGCCTGCTACGAAGCCGACCCGAAGGTTCCGGCCAAAGAATGCCCCTCGCCGGTCATCCCGATCAAACCGGCGCTGCCGGGCAGCATCACGCTGAAAAAACCGGAAGGCGAACCGTTCCCGCAGCGGCCGCTGCCGGAAGCCTCGGCCGGCGCCGCCGAAGGGACGACGGAACTGCCGCCGGGCGCCACGCCTGAAGGTGCCGCGCCCGAAGGCGAAGCGCCGCCGGCTGAAGAAGCGCCCCCTGCCGAAACCGGCAAATAAGCGCGCGGCAAACCGCCGGTTCCGCTGACAGTAGGGATTGGCGAAACCCCCGCGCACGCCTGGCGGCGCCGGACACACTTCGCGGGGCGGCGTCCTCAGTCGGCCAAATGGCGCTGCCATTCGGCCTCCCTGCGTCCTACCCCCGCTCGGTCCGGCGCTCGCCAGCCGCACACGCGGGTTTCGCCAAGCCCTACTAGACTGGCGCGCCCGTGAGCACGATCTCCTCCATTCATGCGCGCCAGATCCTCGATTCGCGCGGCAACCCCACCGTCGAGGTGGACGTAACGCTGGAGTCGGGGGCACGGGGCCTGGCGGCGGTTCCCTCCGGCGCCTCGACGGGCGAGTTCGAGGCGGTCGAGTTGCGCGACGGTGGCGATCGCTGGGCCGGCAAGGGCGTCTCGCGGGCGGTCGCCAACGTCAACGACGAGATCGCCGCGGCGCTGACCGGCGCCCGCGCCGCCGAGCAGGGCGCTCTGGACCGGACGATGATCGAGCTCGACGGGACGGCGAACAAGGGCCGGCTCGGCGCCAACGCGCTGCTGGGTGTCTCTCTGGCCGCCGCCAAGGCCGCCGCCGCTGACTCCCAGCAGCCGCTCTACCGCTACCTGGCCGAGCTCTACGGCGGCGGCGAGCCGAGCGTGCTGCCGGTGCCGATGATGAATGTCTTGAACGGCGGCGCCCACGCCGACAACTCGGTCGACTTCCAGGAGTTCATGGTCGTCCCGGCCGGCGCCGAGAGCTTCTCGGAGTGCCTGCGGGTCGGCGCCGAGGTCTTCCACGCGCTGAAGAAGTCGCTGCACTCGCAGGGCCTCTCCACGGCCGGCGGCGACGAGGGCGGCTTCGCCCCCGACCTCGCCTCCAACGAGGCGGCACTGCAGGCGGTTCTCGCAGGAGTCGAGGCGGCCGGCTACGAGCCCGGCAAGGACGTCTTCATCGCGCTGGACCCGGCGACCAGCGAGGTCTTCGAGGGCGGCTCGTATGAGCTCGAGCACGAGGGCCGCACCCTCTCCTCGGCGGAGATGGCCGACTACTGGCAGGACGCCTGCTCGCGCTACCCGATCGTCTCGATCGAGGACGGGATGGACGAGGAGGACTGGGACGGCTGGAGGCTCCTCACCGAGCGCCTCGGCGAGCGGGTGCAGCTGGTCGGCGACGACCTCTTCGTCACCAACCCCGAGCGGCTGAGCCGCGGCATCGAGCTCGGCGTCGGCAATTCGATCCTCGTCAAGGTCAACCAGATCGGCACCCTCTCGGAGACCCTGGAGGCGATCCGGACCGCCCGCGAGGCCGGCTACACCGCGGTGATCTCCCACCGCTCGGGCGAGACCGAGGACACGACCATCGCCGACCTCGCCGTCGCCACCGGGGCCGGCCAGATCAAGACCGGCGCCCCCTCGCGCTCCGATCGCGTCGCCAAGTACAACCGGCTGCTGCGGATCGAGGAGGAACTGGGCGACGCCGCGCAGTTCCTGGGCTTGAACGCGTTTCTCCAACAGCGCTAGATGGTCAGTTGTGAGGCCAGGTGCGACTGAGGGCGCGACTGGCCGAGGAGATCAAGGACGCAGGGTGCAGCCTCTGCTGGTTGCAAAGGCAAACCCGAGGACGCAGAGATGCGCAGTGCCAGGCGCGTCCTTCAGGCGTGCCTGGGCTTGCAACTGATCATCAAATGCAGGAAAGCGGGACCTGGGCGCGTAGCTCCGGGTATGGCAGCCAGCGCTCACGCCGCCCGGCGCGCCTCCACCGCCCGCAGGCGGCCTGCCGCGCGCAAAGCCCGACCGGCGGCCCGGCGCGGCCCCAGCCGGATCAAGTGGGACCGCCTCGGCCGCGTCGCCCTCACCCTCGTTATCGCCGCGATCCTCTACTCCTATCTGCATCCGACGATCGCCTTCTTCCAGACCTACACCGGCACCAGCGCCGCCAAGGCCAAGCGCCACCAGCTACTGCGGGAAAACCGCGCCCTGCACGAACGCATCAAGTCCTCGAAAGACCCGCTGGTGATCGAGCGCGAAGCACGCGGCCAAGGCATGGTCGCCGAAGGCGAAACCCCCACGGTCGCCCGCGGCCTCGGCGGCTGACCCAGCGCCAGGGAGCAGCTCGTGGTTGATCCCGGCTCCTACCTCCTGGGGGCCGTGCAGCTGGCGCTGGTGGTCGTGCCCCTAGCTTTTTCTGCGTACCGCCTGAGGTGGAAGCTCTTGTCGACCTGGACCGGCGCCCCAGCACGACTGGTGGAGTCGATCACCTTCGTCGCCCTCCTGATCTGGATCTCCGAGATCCTCGGCACCTTTGGCCTCTTCTACGCCGGAGCCTTGATCGCCGCTTCGGTTCTAGTTGGTCTAGCTACGTGGTTCCTGCCGGGGGGTGGCACGGTAGGGGGGACCCCCCCTGAGGAAGCTTTAGCTACCGGAAGGGGGGGTGGGTCTCCTGCCGTGACAGGACCCGCCGGCCCGGAAACGTTCGTCTCACTCCTTGTGATGGCCGGGGTTGTCGCGATCACGGTGTTCACCTGGGCGGTGACGACGAAGCACGCTCTCGACCGGGGGATCTTCAACTTCGACAGCCTCTGGTACCACCTGCCGTTCGCCGTCGACATGGTGCAGACGCACTCGGTGGTGGGGATGCATCACGTCGAGACGGTCTTCACCAACTGGTTCTACCCGCAGAACTCTGAGCTGCTGCACGGGGTGGGGATCCTGCTGGCGGGCAGGGACACGCTGAGCCTGTTCCTCAACTTCGGCTGGCTGGCGATGGCGTTTCTGGCGGCCTACTGTGTCGGGCGCCCCTACGGCCGGGGAGCTGTAACCACGGTCGCCGCGGCGATCCTGCTCGCCTGCCACACCCTGGTAGTCCGCGACCCCGGCTCGGCCAAGAACGACCTCGCCGCCGCCGCGCTGCTCCTGGCCTCGATCGCGGTCCTGGTCGAGGCGTGGGCGAAGGGTGAGAACGTGGTTGTGTCCGCTAT
>Ga0207702_10000266_pt1 | contig 60116 bp, 51 predicted proteins | sample KBSCornC62_FD_184302 | JGI IMG/M metagenome (GOLD analysis project Ga0207702, IMG submission 184302) | Corn rhizosphere microbial communities from Kellogg Biological Station, Michigan, USA - KBS Corn C6-2 (SPAdes) (version 2) | ecosystem: Host-associated > Plants > Roots > Rhizosphere > Soil ...
CCGTGATGCGCCCGGTTCCCGGGCGCTTGTCATGGCGATCTCCAACCGTGATGCGCCCGGTTCCCGGGCGCTTGTCATGGCGATCTCCAACCGTGATGCGCCCGGTTCCCGGGCGCTCATTGCCACCTCCAGGAGACGCCGCCGTAGAACGAGCGGCCGTCGCCGGGGAAGAAGAAGCGGCGGTTGGCGTCGTCCACCGCCACCGCCGCCGCGTAGGTCTGATCGGTCAGGTTGCGGGCCTCGAAGAAGATCCCGAGGCCGGTCGGCTTGTGCTCGAACCCGGTCCGGAAGTTGACCAGGGTGTAGCCGTGGTTGCGGGCGTTGTTCTCGCTGTTCACGAAGTATCCCTGCGGCACGATGTCGAGGCCGGGCGCCATCCAGAACCCCGAGCCGTGGTCGTAGCGCAGCTCGGCCTGCAGGAAGTGCGGCGGGGCGCCCGGCAGGTCGTTGTTGCCGAAGTTCACGTCGTCGACGAACACGTAGCGCGACCAGGTGTAGGCCGCCCGCGCCCGCAGGGTGTCGCCGGTGCGTCCCGGCCCCATCCGCGAGAGGATGTCCTTCACGAGCAGGAGATCCACGCCGACCTCGACGCCGGTGTGGCGCGAGCGGTCGATGTTGCGGAAGCGCGGGATCGTGAACGCGGCACCCGGGAAGGGCTGCACGTTGACGTTCTGGATCTCGTCCCACAGCTCGACGTCGTAGAGGGAGACGTCCCAGGCCAGCCGCTCGCCCGCGCGGCCGCGGGTGCCGACCTCGAACTGCCACGACGTCTGGGCCCCGAGCTGCCCCAGGTTGCCCGCGAGCTGGCCGGGGGCGGTGATCTCGACCAGCGCGGGCGGCTCGTAGGCGTGGCTCGCGTTGCCGAAGACGGCAACCGTCGGGGCCACCTTCCACACGAAGCCGGCGCGCGGGGAAATCGCGCTGAAGTCCACCGCGTCCGACTGGTTGCCGTCGGACCGGAAGCGGTCGCGGACCTCGCGGGTGGTGTACACGGCGCGGCCGCCCGCGATGGCGGTGAAGGTGTTCGTGAGGTCGAGCTGGTCCTCCGCGTACCCGGCGACGGTGTTGGCGATGTTGATCTGACTCTTGGTCTTGGCCCCGCGGTTCCCGTTCACGTTGGCGAAGTTGTCGTCGACCTGTCGGGTCCCCAGATACTGGAGCCCGGCCGTGAAGCGGTTGGCCATCCCGAAGAGGGGAGCGGTCAGCACGTAGCGCAGCTCGGTGCCGTAGCTGTAGGTGGTGTCGTTGATGACCGCGAACGACAGCGGGTGGTTGAGGTCCTGGTAGTTGAGCTGGGTATACCACTCCAGCGCCTGGTTCTCGCCGAGCGGCGTCCGGATCGTGAGCGCGCCTCGAGTGTAGTCGTAGTCTCGCCCTTCCTCGAAGGGAGCGTTCACCGGATTTCGCTGGCGCAAATTCCGATCCATCTCCTGCTGGGTGAGCGCGCCGGGCAGGTTCTCATCGCTCCGCACGTAGCCGAGATCGAGCCGCACGCTGGTGCCGCCGGACAGCTGGGCGCCGAAGCTCGCGAAGGCCCGGCGGCGAACCTGCTCGCCGTGCTGGCGGAAGCCGTCGAGCTCGGTGTCGCTCAGCCCCACGTAGAGGTCGAAGGGGCCGTAGACCTGACCGGTGCCGACGTAGCTCTTGAGGAAGCCGAAGGAGCCGGCCTCGCTGCGCAGCTCGATCAGACCCGCGTCGTAGCCGGTCTTGCTCACGTAGTTGATCGCCCCGCCGAGGGTGTAGCCGCCGAAGCGCAGGGCGTTGGCGCCCTTGTAGACCTCGAGACGCTTGGTGGTCAGCAGCTCGAGCGACTCGAAGTCCGCGAAGCCGTCCGCGTTGCCGTGGGGGAAGCCGTCGATCAGGATCGTCACGCCGCGCAGGTGGAAGTTGTTGCGGAGGCCGGAGCCGCGGATCGAGATCTGGCTCTCGTCGGCGGCCCCGAAGCGGGGCTGGATCAGGACTCCCGGCACGAAGTCGAGCGCGTCCTTGAGGTTGGCTCCGCGCGATTGCTCGATGGCCTGCTGGCCCACCACATCGGCGCCGCCCGGCACGCGCTGGAGCTCCTCGCGTGCCTCCTCCTCGGTGCGGCGCCGCTCGTCGATGCCGCGGCCGCTCTCCACCACCACCGGCGGCAGGGTCGGGGTCGGCGGGGCCTGGGCCTGCGCCACCCCGACGACGGCGAGCGGGCCCGCCACGAGGGCGAGCAGGAGCGGCAGCGAGAAATGGACGGGCACGGGCGGTCTCCTTCCGGCTAGCGCAGCTTGAATTCCACCGGCAGGAGCACCCACATTGCCACCGCCTCGCTCCCGCGCCGGGCCGGATCGAAGCGCCACCGCTTGACCGCGTCCGTCGCCGCGTCGTCCAGGTCGGGATGCCCGGCGGATCTCTCCACGAGGACGTCGCCGATGCGCCCGTCGGCCAGCACGTGCACGCGAAGCAGGGTGGTGCCCTGCACGCCGAGCCGGCGCGGGGCGACCGGATAGCTGGGCCGCACCTGGTACCCGCCCTGCGGGCGCGCGTACTGGGTGATGCCCTCGGGCGCGACCGCCGAGGCTCGGGGTGTCGAGGACGCGGGTGGCGCCGGCGCGTCAACGCCGGACGGGGAAGGCCCGGTGCTCGCTGAGGGCCGTCCGCCCGCCGAGGACAGGGCCGAGGACAGGATGGTAGCGGGCGACGGGCCGGAGTCGGCGGCGGGCGGCTCGCTCGCGACGGTCGATGGGGCGGGAGCGGGCGGAGACGGCGTCGGGGTCGTCGCGGACGCGATGGGCGCCGGCGGCGGGGCCGGTCGCTCCTCGGCCCGGGAGATCGGCGTCTCCTTGGGCTTCGGCGGTGCGAGAAGGCGCGGCGGCTTCACCGGCGCGCGGGGCGGCGTCGCCGCGGGCGGGGTCGGCGCGGGCGCCTCGAGCGTGACCAGCTGGATCGGAAGCACCGGCGGATGGAGCGCGACCGCGCTCGACACCCAGTGCTGGATCAGGATCAGCCCGGCGATCACACCCACGTGGAGCACGCACGAGACGGCGAAGGGCGCTCCCCGGCTTCTCATCTGCTCGATCAATGGACCACTCCCACTCGCGTAGAGTCACGGCACGTCACTTCGGGACCGCGGGCCGGCTGCCACGCCGGACCCGGACGAGCGGCGGATGCTACGCGGGGAGAGCGGGAGGGGCCCGGCCCTGGTCGGGGGCGAGCCGGTGGAGCGGCAGCGGGGTGAGATCGGGCTCGACGGGCTGTCCGATGGCGACCAGGATCGTCGACGCCTCGATCGCGCCATCGACCGCCACGCCCGAGACGTGGCCGGAGGCGGCTGCGATCGTGCACGTCTGGGCCTGCTTCGGATCGAGTCCGTGATGGACGGAGTGGAGCGCGTCCTCGAAGGCAAAGACCGCCAGCAGCAGCATCAGGCCGATGAGGACGGCCCGCCGGGGGCTCCGGCGCAGGTCCAGGCCGCCGAGCGCGAGGGCGCCCGCGACGATCCACGGCGTGAGCCCGGCGGGCTCGGATGTGGCGGGCGGGGGCTCGGATGTGTCGGGCGATGAGGCGGAGGCCGGGATCGCGGCGACCGGCACCGTGATCTCCAGGGCCGCCGTCGCCGGCGCCAGCAGCGGCGCGGACTCGTGAGCGGTGGCCGGCGCCGCCGGAACCAGCAGCGCCGCCGCGGCCAGCAGCCCGAAGATCAGCGCGATCGCACGGATACTCGACATCGCAGGCAGGGTACCGAATGAACCGCGGACCGTCAAATAGGGTTCCCGCGGTTGCCCGGCGCCGCCGAGGTCCGAGTCGTTGACGGGGCCGGAGGCCGTGTGGGATCATAACGTCCCGCCATGAAAGTGCATTTCACGACTCTCGGCTGCCCCAAGAACCAGGTGGACTCCGAGCTGATGCTGGGCATGCTGGCCGAGGCCGGCCACGAGATCACGCCCGCCGCGGAGGGCGCCGACTGCCTGGTCGTGAACACCTGCGCTTTCATCGATCGGGCGCGGGAGGAGTCGGTCAACACCATCCTGGAGCTGGCCCAGCTCAAGGAGCGGGGGAAGGCCCGGGCGCTCATCGTGACCGGCTGCCTCACCCAGCGCTACGGCGGGGAGATCAGCCGGGAGATCCCGGAGGTGAGCGCGATCCTCGGCACCTCGGAGCTCCACCGCATCGTGGACCTCGTGAACCAGGCCGACGGACGCCAGGCGTGGGTCGGGGCGGCGCCGCCCGGCTATCTCTACGACGCGCAGACGCCGCGCCTGCTCACCGGGCGCGTGCCGTACGCTTACGTCAAGATCGCCGAGGGCTGCGACATGGGCTGCACGTTCTGTGCGATCCCGCAGTTCCGCGGCCGCCACCGGAGCCGCCCGCTGGCCGACATCGTGGCCGAGGTGGAAGGGCTCGCGCGACGGGGTCTCCAGGAGGCGATCCTGGTCTCGCAGGACACGCTCGCCTACGGCCGCGAGCTGCCCGGCAACGGCGACATCGGCGACCTCCTGCTCGCGCTCTCCGACACCGCGATGCCGTGGATCCGGCCGATGTACCTCCATCCCGCCCACGTGACCGACCGGCTGATCGACAAGTGGCGACGAGCCCGCGTGGTGCCGTACCTCGACATGCCGGTGCAGCACGGCGACGACTCCATCCTGAAGGCGATGCGCCGCGGCGTCACCGCCCGACGCATGCTGGACGTCATCGCGCGCCTGCGCGACGCGGTGCCGGGGGTGACCATGCGCACCACCGTGCTGGTGGGCTTTCCCGGCGAGACCGAGGCCGCGTTCCAGAACCTGCTCGGCTTCGTGGAGGATGCGGGCTTCGATCGCCTGGGCGTCTTCACGTACTCGGTCGAGGAGGGCACGCCCGCCGCGGCGATGCCGGACCAGGTGCCGCCGGAGGTGATGGCCGAGCGCGCGCAGCAGGTCCAGGATCTTCAAGACCGCCTCGCATGGCCGCGGCAGAAGATGCTGATCGGCACGCGCCAGACGGTGCTGGTGGACGGGCCGAGCGCGGATTCCGCGTTCCCCTTCGAGGGCCGCACCGCCGGGCAGGCGCCCGAGATCGACGGCGTGGTGCTGCTGCGCAACCGGCGGCTCGCGCCCGGACGCTTCGTGCCCGGGCGGTTCGTGCCCGGGCGGTTCGTGGAAGTCGACGTGGTCGAGGTCGACGGTTACGAGCTCGTCGCGGAATAAGCCGCTCGGCGTTCTCGATCGGCTGGCCTTCGTGCTGGCCAGCGTGTTCGGGGCCGGCTACTCGCCGGTGGCGTCGGGCACGGTCGGCAGCCTCGTCACCGCGGTCGCGATCTGGCTCCTGCCCGTGACCCCGCTCCGCATCGCGGTGGCGCTCGCGGTGGTGACCCCGCTGGGCATCTGGGCCGGCTCGCGCGTGGAGCGCGCGCTCGGGCGCAAGGATCCCGGGGTCATCGTCATCGACGAGGTCGCGGGCATGCTGCTCTCGGTGGTCCTGCTCCCGCGGAGCATCCCGGTCCTGGTCACCGCGTTCCTGCTCTTTCGCCTGTTCGACATCTGGAAGCCGTTCCCGGCCCGGGAGAGCCAGGCCCTCACCGGCGGGGTGGGAGTGATGGTCGACGACCTCATCGCCGGGCTCTACACCCTGGTGCTGGTCATGGGGGCCCGCGCCCTCTTCGGCGTGCCCGCGTGAGCCTCCGGGTGAGGTCCAGATGAGCCAGGCCTGGATCGTCACGGTGGGCGCGGCGCCCCTCGCCACCGGCGAGGATCCGGCGGGGCTCCTCGTGGTGCGTGCCCTGCTGGCCGACGGGGTGCCGGTGGCCTCGCGCCAGCTGGTCGACGAGGAGGAGGCGGCGGTCGAGGAGGCGCTGCGCGGCGCCCGCGAGGCCGCCTCGCTCGTGGTGGTGCTCGCCCATCCCGGGGGGTCGAGCGGGGAGGTCGTGCGCCGCGCGCTCTCCCGCCTCACCGGCGCGCGCCTCACGCTGAACGACAAGCTGCTGGCGGCGCTCGAGGAGGACCACGCCCGCCGCGGGCAGGCGATGCCCCGCCGGCTCGACCGCCTGGCGCTCGTGCCCCAGGGCGCGGTGCTCTGGCCCGCGGCCGGTGAGCCCGCGTGGATGCTCGAGAGCGGGCACGCCGCCATCGCGGTGCTGCCCGCGGGCTCTCCCGGGCTGGCCGGCCTCGTCGACCAGCACCTCCGACCCCTGGCCCGCCAGCGCGCCGGCGGCGGGGAGCACACCCTGCTGCGCACGCTGCACACCACCGGGCTCGCGATGGCCGACGCGGAGGAGCGGCTCGGTCGGTGGCTCGGGGCGGAAGGGCCGGTGACGGTGGCCTGCGTGCCGGTCGACGGCGACGTGTGGGTGCAGCTGCGCGCGCGGGCCGCCTCGCGCGCGGCCGCGGAGACGGCGCTCGGGCCGGTGGAGCGCGAGGTGCGTGAGGCCCTGGGCGTCGACTGCTGGGGGCAGGACGAGGACACGCTCGAGGTCGTGCTCGGCCGACTGCTCCTCGACCGGCGCCTCACGGTGTCGATGGCGGAGTCGTGCACCGGCGGGCTGGTGAGCCACCGGCTCACCAACATCGCGGGCTCCTCCCGCTACGTCGAGCGGGGCGTGGTGGTCTACTCGAACCAGGCCAAGGAGCAGCTCCTCGGCGTGCCCGAGGACCTGCTGCGCGCCCACGGGGCGGTGAGCGCGCCGGTGGCGGAGGCCATGGCCGCCGGCATCTGCCGCATCTCGGGCTCGCCGTGCGGCATCGCGGTGACCGGCATCGCGGGCCCCGACGGCGGCACGCCCGCCAAGCCGGTGGGCACGGTGTTCATCGGGGCGGCCGCGCCCGGCTCCGGGGGGCCGCGCATCACGGTGCGTCGCTACCGCTTTCCGGGCGGGCGCGAGGCGGTGAAGTGGCAGTCCTCGCAGGCCGCCCTCGACCTGCTCCGCCGCGTGCTGCTGTCGCGCGCGTGACCCGCGCCTTCGTCGCGGTCCTCCTGGGCGAGCCGGAGCGCGCGGCCGTCGCGGCCGCGATCGACGGCTGGCGGCCGCTGGGGGGCGCGGTGGCCTGGGTGCCGGCGGCCAACCTGCACCTGACGCTGCAGTTCCTCGGGGAGCAGCCCGAGGAGCAACTGGCCGCGGCGGAGGCCGCGCTGGCCGGCGCGGCGGCGGACGGCACGCCGTTCGAGGCCGCACTCCACGGTGTCGGCGCGTTCCCGGGCCTCGAGCGGCCGCGCATCCTGTGGGTGGGCGTGGCGCAGGGCGCGCTCGAGCTGCGGGGCCTCCAGGCCCGGGTGGCGGACGCGCTCGCGCGGGAAGGCTTCCCCCGGGAGGAGCGCGCGTGGCATCCCCACCTCACGATCGGCCGGGTCCACGACGAGCGCCGCTGGCGGCGGGAGAGCGGGCCCGCGCTGCGGCAGGCGATCGCGCAGGCGGCCGGCACGCGCTTCGGCACCCTCCGCGTCGGCGAGGTGGCGCTGATGCGGAGCGAGCTCTCGCCGCGCGGGGCGCGCTACACGGTGCGGCGGACGGTCGCGCTCGGCGGAGGGGCGGGCGGTGCGGGCTGAGCCGGGGGCCCGGCCGTCACTCGGTGGCCGGGTCCAGGCGGGCGCGGATCAGGCGGGTGAGCTGGCCGATGTCGAAGGGCTTGGTGAGGTTGCGGTCCTCGAGCCCGGCCAGGAAGCGCTGGTAGCGAGGCTCGCCCGAGTTGCCGGAGACGAAGATCACCCGCTGCGCCATCCGCGGCTGGGTGCGCTCGAGCTCCTGGTAGAGCCCGACACCGTCGAGATCCGGCATTCGCAGATCGGAGAGCACGAGGTCGAACGGGCTCTCGCGCAGCCGCTCGAGCGCGGCGCGGCCGCTCTCCACCGCCTCGGCCAGGTGGCCCTCCGTGGTCAGCACCTCGGTGAGCCACCGGCCCACGAGGGGATCGTCGTCGACGATCAGGATGCGGGCCGCGCGCCGCGCGGGCGCGTCTCCCCGGTTCAGGCGTCGCAGGTGCCGCAGGCCCCGGCGCAGGCGGCGGTACATCGCGAGGGCGCGCCACGAGCGGCTCTGGCGGATGTCGCGCAGCGAGTCCTGGGCGCTCTCCGCGGCCGCGCGCAGGGCCGCCGCGTCCTCGAGGACCGCGGTGAGCGCGCGGTACGGGGCGGTCGCGGCTCCGGGCGCGCGGGCGGGCCGGCGCCGGGCCTCCTCGTAGAACTCGACCAGCTGCCGGGCCATCACCCGGATGTCGTGGTCCCGCTCGATGAAGGCGTAGACGTCCTCCGCCACCGCGGGGCCGTAGGCCTGGATCTCGGCGGCCAGCTCCGCGTCGGTGAACCGCCGGTTGTGGGTGCGGCCCGAGAAGTTGCGCTGGCGCAGCCGCTCGAACCGCTCGGGGGTGACGAGGCCGTCACCGCCGTTGTAGTCGTAGACGAGCACCACGCGACGGGCGGCCATCGCCTCCAGCGCGCTCCGGCCCAGCCCGAAGACCAGGTCCGCCTGCGCGATCTCGTCCTCCACCGCCCAGAGCGCGTTGCCCGCGCCGGCCTCCCCCACCGTGATCCCGAGCTCCCGGCACACGCGCCGGACCTGGGCCCGCTGGCGGGCCGGCATGTAGTTGGAGAGGATGAGGGCGCGCCGGGGCTCGGGCGGCAGCGGCGTCCGGGCCCGGAAGCGCTCCAGGTCGATGCCGTTGCGGACGATCACGACCTTGTCCGCCGGGACGCCGTGCCGCTCGATCAGGTGGCCGCGCACCTCCTCGCTCACCGCCACGTAGCGGCTCGCCCCGAGCGCGGCGACCGCGGGCTGCTCCTGCCACGGCAACACCCCGTGGCCGGTGAAGATCAGCGGGAGATGCGGGTAGCGCGTCCGGGCCAGCAGCGACTCGTAGCGGTGGTGCGCGTGGATGACGTCGACGTCGTCGGGCGCGCGGCCCAGGTCGGCGGTGACCGTGACGCCGGCGGTCACCAGCCGCTGGGCCACCGCGCCGAGACGCGGGCTGAAGCAGACGACCTCGTGACCGGTGCGCTGGAGCTCGACCGCGAGCGTGTAGACGAAGGTCTCGGTGCCGGCGTAGTAGCTGAGGTCGTGATTCGTGAGGAGGATCTTCATCCGGAGGGGGCCATGAGGTCCGCTCCGAAGGAGCAACGCGCGTGCCACCGCCGGCGGCCCACAAGTCGCGGCCATCGGCGGCGTCGCCCGGCCACGTCAGCGAGGGAACGTCAGCGCGACGTCGGAGTATCGAGATCCGGACATTGACAGCGGCGGGCACGGATTCCACACTGCGGTCCGGGCGGCATCGGCCGCCGCGTTGACTTCGATCCGGACCGGCCCGTATCATGGGGAAGCTTGTTGAGCCACCGCGCTGCCCGCCCATCTTCCGCGCCGCCTACCGGCCGAGCCGTCCACCGGCTCTTTCCACGTCCACAGTCGAGGAGATCAGCATGGCAGATGTGAAGAGCGACCGCCGCCAGGCCCTGGACCTAGCGATTGCGTCGATCGACCGTCAGTTCGGCAAGGGCGCCATCATGCGCCTGGGCCAGAACGGGGCATTCGACGAGATCTCCGTCATTCCCACCGGCGCCATGCAGCTCGACGTCGCCCTCGGGATCGGCGGCATCCCACGCGGCCGCATCACCGAGATCTACGGGCCGGAGTCCTCCGGCAAGACCACCCTGGCGCTCCACGTGATCGCGGAGGCCCAGCGGATGGGCGGCACCGCCGCGTTCATCGACGCCGAGCACGCGCTCGATCCGATCTACGCCAAGAGGCTCGGCGTCAACACCGACGAGCTCCTGATCTCGCAGCCCGACACGGGCGAGCAGGCCCTCGAGATCGCGGAGACCCTGGTGCGCTCGAACGCGGTCGACGTGATCGTGATCGACTCGGTGGCAGCCCTGGTGCCCCGGGCCGAGCTGGACGGGGACATGGGCGACTCGCTGCCCGGCCTGCAGGCCCGGCTCATGTCCCAGGCCCTGCGGAAGCTGACCGCCGCCATCGCCCGTTCGGGGGGCTCGGTCATCTTCATCAACCAGATCCGCGAGAAGATCGGGGTCATGTTCGGCTCCCCGGAGACCACCACCGGGGGCCGGGCGCTGAAGTTCTACTCCTCCATCCGCCTCGACATCCGCCGGCAGGACACCATCAAGAACGGCACCGAGGCGATCGGGGTCCGGACCAAGGTCAAAGTGGTGAAGAACAAGCTTTCTCCCCCCTTCCGGGAGGCCGAGTTCGACGTGATCTACGGGGAGGGGGTCTCCAAGGAGGGTTCGGTCCTGGACCTGGCCGCGGAGCACAATGTTGTCGAAAAATCCGGCACTTGGTACACCTATAAGAGTGAGCGGATCGGTCAGGGCCGCGAGAACGCCAAGCGGTACCTGAAGGAAAATCCCAAGATCTTGGTCGACCTCGAGGCCAAAGTCCGCGACGCCCTTGGCCTCAAGCCGATTGGGGGGGCGGCGCCGGCCCCGGTCCCGGAGAAGGCGACCAAGTAGGAGCGAGCAACGATGGAACTCCAGCAGCTGCTGTCGGAGACCGCGCAGCGAAAGGCTTCCGACCTTCATCTGAAGTCGGGGTCGAAGCCGATCCTCAGGATCCACGGCCATCTCGAGGTGCAGGACGACATGCCCCTCGTGACACGGGAGTTCATCGACAAGATGGCGGAGAGCCTCCTCGGGGAGCGCCGCCTCAACATGCTGATGGAAGGCCGGGAGATGGACCTGGGCTACATGCTGCCCGGGATCGGCCGCTTCCGCTGCAACCTGTTCCTGGCCATGGGCGAGGTGCGCGGCGTGTTCCGCCACGTGCCGGAGCGCATCCCCGCCTTCCAGGAGCTGCACCTGCCCAAGGTGCTGGAGCGGCTCTCCATGGAGCGCCGGGGGATGATCCTGGTCACCGGCATCACCGGCTCCGGCAAGTCGACCAGCCTCGCCTCCATGATCGACTTCATGAACCGGGGCCGGAACGACCACATCGTCACCATCGAGGACCCGATCGAGTTCGTGCACCAGGACAAGAAGTGCGTGCTGAGCCAGCGCGAGATCGGCCACGACTCCGTGAACTTCGCCCAGGCTCTGCGCGCCGCGCTTCGCGAAGACCCCGACATCATGCTGGTCGGTGAGTTGCGGGACGTCGAGACCATGGAGGTCGGCCTCCACGCGGCGGAGACCGGTCACCTGGTGCTGTCGACGCTGCACACCCTGAACGCGGCCGAGACCATCAACCGGATGATCTCGATGTTCCCCCCGCACCAGGAGGAGCAGATCCGCGGGCAGCTCGCCTCCGTCATCCAGGGCATCGTCTCCCAGCGGCTGGTGGTGCGCGCCGACGGCCGGGGGCGCGTGCCCGCGGTGGAGGTCATGATCGCCACCGGCCTCATCCGCGACTGCATCCGCGAGGCGGAGAAGACCCCGCAGATTCCCAGCGTGATCGCGGCGGGTACCGCGCAGTACGGCATGCAGACCTTCGACCAGTCGCTGCTCCAGCTCTATCGCGAGGAGCTGGTGACGTACGAGACCGCGCGCGATGCGGCCACGAACCCGGACGACTTCGACCTGAAGGTGAAGGGCATCTTCTCCACCGGCGAGATGACGTGGGAGCACCCGGGCGGGAGCAGCACCGCGTCCACCCACACGCCGCCCGCGCAGCCGGCCAGCCTGACCGGAGCCGGCGCGCCCGCCGCGCCGGCCGCGCGGAGCCCGTTCGTCAAGCGGGCATAGGTCCCCGGTGCCGGGGCGCCGCACCCGCCGTCCCGGGGAGCCGCGCCCACAGCCGACGCTCGACGAGAAGGCCGCCAGACTGGCGGCCTTCGATCTTTTAGCCCGCAAGTCCTGGAGCGGGCGCGAGCTGACCCGCCGCCTCCGCCGACGCGGCGCCGCTCCCGAGATCGCCCAGGCGGTGGTGGCCGATCTCACCGCCCGGGGCTACGTCGACGATCAGGCCTTCGCCCGCTGGTGGGCCGAAGCGCGCGCGCGTGGACGCCGGGTGGGCAGTCGTCGCCTTCGGCAGGAGCTCGCCGCCAAGGGCATTCCGCGCGAGATGGCCGAGGCCGCCATCGCGGCCGCGTTCGAGGAGGTGGGCGAGGCCGAGCGGGCGCTCGAGGCGGCACGTCGCCGGCTGCCGGGGCTCCTGCGCGGTTCGGGTTCGCGCGCGGCTGCCCGCCTGGCCGACCATCTCCTGCGGCGCGGTTACCCCGCGTCCGCGGTGCGCCGGGCCGTCCGCACGGTGCTCGCCGACCGCGCGGGGGACCTGCCGGCCGCCGAGGAGGACGACGGCAGCGTATAATATCGCTCCTATGACCGGGAGCGAGATCCGAGCGCGATTCCTCGAGTATTTCCGCCAGCGCGGGCACACCGTGGTGCGGTCGTCCCCCCTCGTGCCGGCGCAGGACCCGACGCTCCTGTTCACCAACGCGGGCATGGTGCAGTTCAAGTCCGTGTTCCTGGGGGAGGAGCGGCGCGAGTACGTCCGGGCCACCTCCGCCCAGAAGTGCGTCCGGGCGGGGGGCAAGCACAACGACCTCGAGAACGTGGGCCGCACCGCGCGCCACCACACGTTCTTCGAGATGCTCGGCAACTTCTCGTTCGGCGACTACTTCAAGGAAGACGCGATCCGCTTCTGCTGGGAGCTCCTCACCGAGGAGCTGGGCCTGCCCAAGGACCGGCTGAAGGCCACCGTCTTCACCGAGGACGACGACGCGTTCGTCCTCTGGAAGAAAGTGGCGGGCCTGACCGAGGACCGCATCCTGCGCCTGGGGGAGAAGGACAACTTCTGGGCCATGGGCGACACCGGGCCCTGCGGCCCCTGTTCGGAGGTCCACTTCCACCAGGGCGACCACCTGCCGTGCGCGGAGGAGCAGGCGGGGCGGCGGTGCCTGGGCCCGGCGTGCGAGTGCGACCGCTGGCTCGAGGTGTGGAACCTCGTCTTCATGCAGTTCAATCGCGACGCGAGCGGCACGATGACCCCGCTGCCCAAGCCGTCCATCGATACCGGCATGGGCCTCGAGCGGGTGGCCGCGGTGCTGCAGGGCAAGCAGTCGAACTACGACACCGACCTCCTCCGGCCGCTGATCGCGCGGGTGGAGGCCCTCTGCGGGAAGACCTACGGGCGCGACGAGGAGGCCGACGTCTCGATGCGGGTCATCGCGGACCACGCGCGGGCCGCCACCTTCCTCATCACCGACGGGGTGACCCCGTCCAACGAGTGGCGCGGCTACGTGCTGCGCCGGATCATGCGGCGGGCCATGCGCCACGGCCGGATGCTGGGGCTCGAGGCGCCGTTCCTCTGGGACGTCACCGGCACCGTGGTCGCGGTGATGGGGGAGGCCTACCCGGAGATCCGTGAGGCCCAGGCCCGCGTGGCGGAGGCGGTGCGACAGGAGGAGGAGCGCTTCGCGGAGACGCTCGACCTCGGCATGGCCAGGATCCGCGAGTACGTCGACGAGCACCGGGCCGACGCGCGCCGCGAGGTCGACGGCCGCTTCCTGTTCACCCTCTACGACACCCACGGGTTCCCCTACGATCTCGCGCAGGAAGTGCTGCAGGACGCGGGCTTCACGGTGACCCCGGAGACCCAGCGCGCGTTCGACGCCGAGATGGAGGCGCAGCGCGAGCGGGCCCGCGCGGGTGCGTCGTTCGGCGCGAGCGACGGGGGCGACCCCACGGTGGCGGTCTATCAGCAGCTCTCCCACGAGCTCGCCCGGCCCCAGTTCCTCGGCTACGCCTCGCTGGCGGCGCCGGCGCGCGTCCTGGCCCTGGTGGCGGACGGCCAGCGCCGTCGCGAAGCGCGGCAGGGCGAGACCGTGGAGATCATCCTCGACCGTACGCCGGCCTATGCGGAGTCGGGCGGCCAGCAGGGCGATACCGGTCTCGTGGTGGGCCGCGAGGGGCAGGGGACCATCGAGGACACCTACTACCGCGGCAGCCAGCTGATCGTGCACCGGGTGGCGGTGACCCAGGGCCACCTGCGCGAGGGCGAGGAGGTCGCGGTCACGGTGGAGTCGCGCCGCCGGCAGGGGCTGCGGCAGCACCACACCGGCACCCACCTGCTCCACGCCGCGCTCCGCCGCGTGCTGGGCCCTCACGTGGCCCAGGCCGGCTCGCTGGTGGCGCCTGACCACCTGCGCTTCGACTTCTCCCACGGCGGCTCCCTCAAGGACAAGGAGCTGGAGGACGTCGAGGGCCTGGTCAACGAGCAGGTGCAGGCCAACATCGTGGTGGCCCCGACCGAGATGGACCTGCAGGAGGCGCTCAAGAGCGGGGCGATGGCGCTCTTCGGCGAGAAGTACGGCGACCGGGTGCGGGTGGTCCGCATCGGCGACTTCTCGACCGAGCTCTGCGGCGGCACCCACCTCGACGCCACCGGGCAGATCGGCCTCTTCAAGGTGACCGACGAGGGCGCGGTGGCCTCCGGGGTGCGCCGCATCGAGGCGGTGACCGGCGAGCCCGCGCTGGCCCACGTGGCGCGCGAGGAGGCGGCGCTGCGCGAGTCGGCGGGCCTCCTCAAGATCGCGCCGCTCGAGCTGCCGCGGCGCCTCGCCGCGCTGCTGGAGGACCAGAAGCGGCTCGAGAAGCAGCTCGCGCAGCTCGAGACCCGGGTGGCGCGCAGCCGGGCGCAAGACCTGGCGGCGTCCGTGCGAGAGGTGGCGGGCGTGCCGGTGCTCGCCGCGCGCCTGGACGGCCTCGATCCCGACGGGCTCCGCGCGGTGATGGACACCCTCCGGGACCGTCTGCCGTCCGCAGTGATCCTGCTCGGCGGCGCGGTCGACGGCAAGGTGAACCTGGTCGCCTCGGTCTCGAAGGACCTGACCAGGCGCTTCCCGGCCGGCCGGCTCGTCCAGGAAGTCGCCAAGATGGTGGGCGGCGGCGGGGGCGGGCGGCCCGATCTGGCCCAGGCGGGCGGCAAGGACGCGTCCAAGCTCGACGAGGCCCTGGCCTCCGTCTCGGGTTGGGTGGAGCGGATGGCGAAGGCGTAGGTTCCATGGCACCGGGCCGCCGTACCGTCCGCACCATGTGCCCGATGAACTGCCATCCCACCCTCTGCGGCATGAAGGTCACGGTCGAGGACGGGCGGCTCGTCGAGGTCGCGGGAGATCCCGAGAATCCCGACAGCCGCGGCTTCCTCTGCGTGCGCGGGCAGGCCTCGCGGGAGATCATCGGCAACCCCCTGCGCCTCCTGCACCCGCTCGCCCGCGACCGCCGCGACGCCCCGCTGCGCGAGGTGGGCTGGGACGAGGCGCTCTCCCGCATCGCGGAGGGCATGCGCGCGGTGGGACGCGAGGCGGTCGGGCTCTGGTCCGGCCACGGGTTCTTCGCCACGAACTACGGAGTCCGCGTGAACTCGGAGCTGCTGCGCCGCTTCGCCAACCTGTGGGGCTGCCAGTGGTGGGCGCCCACCATGATCTGCTGGGGGCTCGGCGGCTTCGGGCTCGGCCTCACCGGGCCGCTCGAGACCAACACCAAGGAGGACCTGGGGGCGAACGCCCGTCTGGTGATCCTGTGGGGGGCGAATCTCGCGAGCCAGCCCAACACCGCGCGCCACCTCGCCGAGGCGCGGCGGCGCGGAGCGGGAGTGGTCACCATCGACGTGCGCCGCACCGAGGCCGCGGCCCAGTCGGACCAGGTGCTGCTGCTCCGGCCCGGGACCGACGCCGCGCTGGCCCTCGGCATGATGCACGTGCTGATCGCGGAGGGGCTTCACGACCGGGAGTTCGTGACCCGGCACACCGTGGGCTTCGACCAGCTCGCCGCGCACGTGGCGCGTCACACCCCGGAGTGGGCCGCGGCGGTCACCGGCGTCGACGCGGAGACGATCGCCTCGCTCGCGCGCCGTTACGCCGCGACGCGCCCCGCGATGATCGTGCTCGGCGGCAGCAGCATGCACAAGGGCGCCAACGGCTGGCAGGGCGCCCGCGCGGTCGCGTGCCTGCCCGCCCTCACCGGGAACCTGGGCGTCCCCGGCGGCGGTCTCGGGCCGCGCCACGGCAGCAAGTCCCACGGCCACGGCCTGGCCGACATCGCGGCGCTCGCCCGGCGCCCGCCCGGTCGCTACGTGCCGAACCAGATGCCGCGCATCACCGAGGCCCTCGCGGACGGGCGGGTGCGCGCGCTGCTGCTCTTCGGCACCGACATGCTCTCCTCGTTCGCGGACGCCGGCCGCGTGGAGCGTGCGCTCGCCCGGACCTCGCTGATCGTGGCCCACGATCTGTTCCTCAACGACACCGCCCGGCGCTTCGCGGACGTGGTGCTGCCGGGCACCGCGTGGCTCGAGGAGCTCGGCTGCAAGGCCACCAACACCCATCTCTACCTGATGGAGCCGGCCCTGCCTCCCGCGGGCGAGGTCCGCACCGGCGCGTGGGTGCTCCGCGAGCTGGCCCGGCGGCTCGAGGTGGCGGATTTCTACCCGTGGGACGACGACGCGGGACCGATCGACGCCATCCTCGACCACCCCGCCACCGGGCACGCCACTGTGGCCGCGCTGCGGGCCGAGGGCGGCATGCGGGCGCTCCGCGTCTCGCACGTGGGCCACCCCGACCTCGCGTTCCCCACGCCCTCCGGCAAGGTGGAGCTCTACTCCGCGCGTGCGCACGACCTGGGCCTGCCCGCCCAGCCGGTGCACGAGCCGCTCCCCGCGGCGGCATACCCGCTCACGTTGCGGCAGGGGCGCACCCTGGCCCACTTCCACGGCTTCTACGACCACGGCCGGGCCCTGCCCTCGCTCGCCGCCATCGAGCCCGAGCCGGTGCTGTGGATCTCGCCCGGCGACGCGGCGGCCCGCGGGGTGGCGGAGGGCGCGCGGATCCGGGTGTTCAACGAGCGCGGCGCGATGGAGGCCCGCGCGCGCGTCACCGACCGCGTGCCCGCCCGTACGGTGTGGATGCGCGACGGCTGGGACGGGCTGAACCGCCTCACCTCGGGCGAGGCGTGCCTGCCCGACGCGGCGGTGGACGTGTTCGGCTTCTCGGCCGGACAGGCCGCGTTCGACGCGGCGGTGGAGGTCGCCCCTGCCTGAGCGCCCCCGCGCTCTCCTGCTCGACTTCGGAGGCACGCTCGACGCCGACGGCCTCACGTGGAAGGAGCGCTTCTTCCGGCTCTGGCACGCGGAGGGCGCGGTGGCCACGCGCGAGGCCTTCGATCCCGTGTTCTACGCGGCGGACGACGCGCTCGTGGGCGCGATCCCGCGCACGCTGTCGTTCGAGGACACGGTGCGCCGTCTCGCGGCGGGACTCGCGCAGGCGCTCGCGGCGCGCGACGCGGGCGTGGCGGAGCGGGTGGGCGACCGCTTCCTCGCCGATGCGCACCGGCACTTGCGGCGCAACCAGGCGCTGCTGCAGCGGCTGCGCCCGCGCTACCGCCTCGGCGTGGTGTCCAACTTCTATGGCAACCTCGATACCGTGTGCCATAATGTGGCGATTCTGCCGCTCTTGGACGCGGTCGTGGACTCCGAGCAGGTGGGATGCTCGAAGCCCGACCCACGCATCTTCACCGCGGCGCTGGAGACGCTCGGAGTGGCGGCCGCGGATGCCACCTTCGTGGGGGACTCCGCGGCCCGGGACATGGCGGGCGCGCGGGCGCTCGGCATGCGGCACATCTGGCTCACCGGAGAGCCCGCCCCCGCGGCCGGGCCGTGTTGCCCCGGCGACGCGATGATCCACTCGCTGGCGGAGGTGGAGGCGCTGCTGTCCTGATGACGGCATCGATCCGGGGAGGCGTGATCGCGGCCGGGGAGGGCAGCCGTCTGCGCGCCGATGGCTGGACGGTCTGCAAGCCGCTGGTGGAGGTGGCCGGCGTGCCCCTGATCGGCGCGGTGCTGCGCAACTTTGCGACGGCCGGCGTCACCGCGCTCACCATCATCGTGAACCAAAGCGAGCAGGACTGCGTCGAATGGGTGCGGGGGCGCTACCCCGAGCTCGACATCGAGTTCATCGTGAAGACCACCGCCTCGTCCCTGGAGAGCTTTCGCGAGGTCACCGCTCGCGGTCCGGCGGGATCGATGCTGCTCTCCACCGTCGACGCGTGGTGCGCCCCGGAGGACTTCGCCCGGTTCGCGCGGCAGGCGGCGGCGCGGCCCGACGACGCGACGGTGCTGGCGGTGACACCCCTGGTGGCGGACGAGAAGCCGCTCTGGGTGACGCGCGGCGCGGACGGGAAGGTGACCGCGATCGGCGGCTCCCACGGGAGCCACGTGACCGCCGGAGTGTACCGGGTGTCGGCTCGCGCCCGGCGGGTGGCGGAGGCGCCGCCGCTCGGGCGGCTGCGGGAGTACCTCGGGTGGTTGCACGGTAGCGGCGAGCCGATGTACGGGGAGGTCATCGAGACGGTGGTGGACGTGGACCGTGGTGAGGATGTGGCGGCGGCGGAGGCCCTCGCGCGGACCGGACGTCGCGGCTAGGCACGAAGGAGGAACGGGTGAGCGAGCGCACGTACTGGGGACTCTTCCGGGAGCGGGAACACTCCCCCGGACGCGAGAGCGACGACGCGGAGATCTTGAGGTTGACCGCCAAGCACCTCGAGAGCCACGGGGTGCACGTCGAGCTGCGAGCGCCGGAGGACCTCGCCGCGGCGGAGACGCTGCCCGACGGGGTGTTCCTGATGTGCGAGCGCCCGGAGGCTCTCCGCGTGCTGCTGGACTGGCAGGAGCGCGGGGTGCGCCAGGTCAACGCGCCGCGTGCGGTGCTGAACACGTATCGCGAGCGCATGATCACCCAGCTGCGCGAGGCCAACGTGCCGTTCATCACGAGCCGCGTGGTGCCGATCGACACCGCCCCCGGCGACCTGGGCGCGCCGGTGTGGGTGAAGCGACCCGACGTGCACAACACCCAGACCGGCGACGTGGTGTTCGCCCACACCGGTGCCGAGGCCTCCGCCGCGCTGGCCGGTCTCGCCGCGCGGGGCTTCGAGCGCGCGGTGCTCCAGCCGCCGGTGGAGGGCGACCTGATCAAGTTCTACGGGGTAGGTGGAGGCGGCGGCGCCGACGGGGGACCCGCGTGGTTCCGCTGGTTCTACCACAAGGACCAGAAGCTGGTCCGCCACCCGTTCGAGCCCGCTCGGCTCGCCCGGCTGGTGCGGGCCGCGGCGACCGCGCTGGGGCTGGAAGTCTACGGGGGTGACGCGATCGCCTCCGGCGCGGGCTCACTCGTGCTGCTCGATGTCAACGCGTGGCCGAGCTTCGCCCTCTACCGCGACGAGGCGGCGCCGGTCATCGCGGACTACCTCGCGCTGCGCTTCGCGGCCCCGCGCGGGCGCGACGGGGCGCCGCGATGAGCGCCCGGGAACCGGGCGCATCCGCGTGGAAGATCGCGGAAACGAGCGCCCGGGGACCGGGCGCATCACCGTGGAAGGTCGCGCGAACGAGCGCCCGGGAACCGGGCGCATCCGCGTGGAAGATCGCGGAAACGAGCGCCCGGGAACCGGGCGCATCACCGTGGAAGATCGCGGAGACGAGCGCCCGGGAACCGGGCGCATCACCATGGAAGATCGCGGAAACGAGCGCCCGGGAACCGGGCGCATCACCATGGAAGATCGCGGAAACGAGCGCCCGGGAACCGGGCGCATCACCGTGGAAGATCGCGGAAACGAGCGCCCGGGAACCGGGCGCGTCACCGTGGAAGATCGCGGAAACGAGCGCCCGGGAACCGGGCGCGTCACCGTGGAAGATCGCGGAAATGCCCGCCTCGAAACCGGGCGCATCCCCATCGAAGGTCACGCCATGACGACCCGTCGCGAGCCCGGACCGCGGTCCCGGGAGATCATCGCCCGCGAGGCGCGCCACATCGCGCCCGGCTACCAGTCCTTCGCGCTCTACTCGGGCCTGGCCATGGCCCGCGGCAGCGGCTGCCGCCTGTGGGACGAGGACGGCAACGAGTACATCGACTTCATCGCCGGCATCGCGGTGGGCAGCATCGGCCACTGCCACCCGCACTACGTCGAGGCCCTCAAGCGCCAGACGGAGCGGCTCACCTTCGGCAGCTTCACCACCGAGACCCGGGCCCGCTTCCTCGAGCTGCTGGGCTCCGTCACTCCGGAGGGGCTCACCCGGATCCAGCTCTTCTCGGGCGGCGCGGAGGCGGTGGAGGCCGCGCTGCGGCTGGCCAAGGCCGCGACCAAGCGTCAGGAAGTGATCGGGTTCTGGGGCGGCTTTCACGGCAAGACCGGCGGCGTGCTGGGCCTGCTCGGGAGCGACTTCAAGCACCACCAGGGGCCGTTCCTGCCCGGCCAGTACTCCACGCCGTACGCGGACTGCTACCGCTGCCCGCTGCGCCTCCGCTATCCGGACTGCGGCATCGCGTGCGCGGAGTACGTGCGCGACGTGATCCGCTTCCAAACCGCGGGCGAGATCGCCGCGATCATCGTGGAGCCGATCCAGGGCACCGCCGGCAACGTGGTCCCGCCGGACGGCTTCCTGCGCGCGATCCAGTCGGTGGCCCGCGACCACGGCGCGCTCTTCTTCGCCGACGAGATGATCACCGGCTTCGGCCGCACCGGCTCGATGTGGGGCATGGACCACGAGGGCGTGGTGCCCGACATCATGACGGTGGGCAAGGGAGTGGGCGGCGGCTTTCCCCTCGCGGGCGTGGTCTCGACCGACGCCCTCGTGAGCGCCAAGCCGTGGTCGAACCCGAGCTTCAGCTCGTCGAGCTACGGGGGCAACCCGCTCGCCTCCGCGGCCGGCCTCGCCGCGCTCGAGATCATCCTGAAGGAAGACCTGGTCGCGAACGCGGAGCGGGTGGGGGCGATCATGCTCGCGGAGCTCGGGCGCCTCAAGGAGAAGTACCGCACGGTCGGGGAAGTGCGCGGGCGCGGCCTGCTCCTCGGTATCGAGCTGGTGGAGGATCGGCAGAGCCGACGGCCGCTCGACAAGAAGATCACCCTCGACCTCTACCAGGAGTGCCTCCGGCGCGGCCTCGTCTCGATGACCTACTCCCCGACGATCCGGATCAATCCGCCCCTCGTCATCACCGAGGAGCTGGCCCGCGAGGGTCTCGCCATCCTCGACGAGGCCCTCGGGGTAGTGCTGCGACGTCATGGACGGGACTAGGAGGCGCGGCGCCCTCCTGGGCCTCGGCAACGTGGCGGTGCATGGCCACCTGCCCGGGTGGCGGACGCGGGCCGACTGCGAGATCGTGGCCGCCACCGACGCGAATCCCGCGCGGCGAGCGGTGTGCGCGGAAGCGCTCCCGGCGGCGCGCTGGCACGACTCGGTGGAGTCGCTGCTGGCCCACGAGGCCCTCGACTTCGTCGACATCTGCACCCCGCCGTCGAGTCACGCGCCCCTCATCGAGGCCGCGCTCACCCGCGGGCTCCATGTGCTCTGCGAGAAGCCGCTGGTGAGCGCGCCGGAGGTCCTCGCCCGCCTCCTGGAGCGGGCCCGCGGCGCGGGCCGCGTGCTCCACACCGTGCACAACTGGCACCACGCGCCGCTGGTGCGGGCGACCGACGCGGTGATCCGCTCCGGCCGGATCGGCCGGGTGCGCGAGGTGACGTGGCGCACGCTGCGCAGCCAGCCCGCGGCCGCCGCGGCGGGCGACGCCTGGCGCGTCGACCCCGCCATCGCGGGCGGCGGCGTGCTGACCGACCACGGCTGGCACGTCTCCTACGTGGTGCCCCGCTGGGTCGGCGAGGCTCCGGTGGCGGTGAGCGCGCAGCTCGAGACGCGCCGCCATCACCGCTTCGCGGTGGAGGATACCGCGACCGTGCGCCTGCACTTCCCGGCCGCGGAGGCCCTCATCGTGCTCACGTGGGCCGCCGACACCCGCGAGAATCACGCCGCGGTGGTGGGCAGCCAGGGGCGCATCGCGGTCGAGGACGACACGCTGGTGGTGACCACCCCGCAGGGCGAGGAGCGCCGGGCGTGGCCGCCGGCGCTCTCCACCGGCTCGCAGCATCCGGACTGGTTCGGCGCGGTGGCCCAGGAGTTCCTCGCGCGCATCCACGGGGGAGGGAGTCCCGCCGCGAGCGGCAACCTCGACGAGGCCGCGATCTGCCTGGCCATCGAGTGCGGCGCGCGGGAGTCGAGCCGGCGCGATGGCGCGCGCCTGCCCCTGTCGGGGGTGCTCCACGGCGCCGCGCGCGCGGGAGCCGCGGGATGACGACGCTCGCCGCCCCCGCGGTCGCGACCCCGAGCGCGCTCGTGGTGCTGCCCGCGCCGCCCGGCCGTGGGGCCGCGCCGCCCGAGACCATGGTCATGGGCCTGCCGCTGCTGCGCCGGATCGTGCTCGCCGCGGAGCGCGCGGGCTTCGATCGGGTGCTGGTGCATCCGCGCGCCTGCCCGGAGCCGCGCCTGCTGCAGGGCACGCGCGCAGTGCTCCTGCGGCCCGAGGCGCTCGACGAGGTGCCCGGGCGTCTGGTGCTGCTGCCCGCGCACGTGCTGCCCCAGGCGCGCTGGCTGCGGAGCCTGCGGGAGATGCCGCTCGATCCCGGCACCCCCGCGATCGATCCCGCAGTGGCGGTCACGGTGGAGGGCGCGGAGACCGGCCGGATGCTGCGCTCGGCCAGCGACGGGCTGCCGGACCTCATCGCCGATCTCAGCCGGCACCGGCCCCACGTGGTGCCGGTGGGCGATCCCGCCGGCCGCTTCACCCTGGTGGGGGCGGACGGGCCCAAGGCGGCCGAGGAGTGGCTGCTCCAGAGCCTCATCAAGGACACCGAGGGCTTCATGTCCCGCCACGTGGAGCGGCGGATCTCCCTGGCCATCACCCGGCGGCTGGTCGGCACCTCGATCACGCCCAACGCCATGACCCTGGTGAGCCTGGCCATGGGCCTGATCGGGGCGCCGTTCTTCCTGTCGAGTGATCCGCTGCTGCAGGTGGCGGGCAGCCTGCTGTTCCTGACCCACTCGATCCTCGACGGCTGCGACGGCGAGCTGGCCCGCCTCAAGTTCCTGGAGTCGCCCACCGGGGCCCGGCTCGACTTCTGGGGCGACAACCTGGTGCACGTGGCGGTGTGGATCTCGATGGCCATCGGCTTCAGTCTCGAGGTGGACTCGCCGTGGCCGCTCCTGCCGGGGGCCCTCGCGGTTGCGGGCACCGCCATCTCCGCGGTGCTGGTCTCGCGCCGGAGCTCGACCGCGCCGACCGACGCCACCGCGCGGCTGGCCGACGCGGTGGCCAACCGCGACTTCATCTACCTGGTGCTCCTGCTCGCCTGCTTCGGCAAGGCCCACTGGTTCCTGATCCTGGTCGCCCTCGGTACGCCGATCTTCATGCTGCTGGTTCGGTGGGGCGCGCGGCGGCGGCAGGCCGCCTGAGGTGGCGGGCTTCCTCGACGTCCTGCTGCGCGGACTCATTCTGTCCGCGCAGGCGGTCGCGGTGGGCGGGGTCTGCTTCGTGCTGCTGGTGCTGCGCGCCTCCGCCACCCGGCCCGGCCTCGATCCCCCCGCGCTGTCCCGCTCCCTCGGCCTGATCGCGGCCGCCGCGGCCATCCTGGCCCTCGGGCAGGCGCTCGCCCTGGGCGTCGAGCTGTTCGTGCTGCTGCACGACGCCGCGTGGCCCCTCGGGGCCGCGCTCGGCACGCTCTACGTGCAGGTGAGCGCGGTCCGAGTCGCGGTCGGCGTGGCGCTCGCCGCCTGCGCGCTCGTCCTCCGGCGGCGGGGCGAGGCCGACGGGCTCCGGCCGGGCCCGCAGTGGGTGATGGTGGCCCTGGCCCTCGCGCTGGTCGGCGCGGCACCGTGGACCAGCCACGCGGCGGCCCGCCTCGAGTCGCGCGGCGTGCTGCTGGTGCTGGACGGCATCCACCAGCTCGCGGCCGCGCTCTGGGTCGGCGGGCTCGTGCACCTGATCGCGGCGGCGGTGCGCCGGCGCGAGAGGCCGTGGCCGGTGCCGCTGCTGCGCCGCTTCTCGAGCCTCGCGATGGGCTCGGTGGCCGCGCTGGTGGCGGGAGGCGTCGGTCTCACGCTCTACTACGCGCCGGACCGCACCGCGCTCTTCGGCACCGCCTACGGGCTCATGGTGCTGACCAAGGTCACGATCCTGACCGGCCTCCTCGTGCTGGGCGCGTTCAACGCCCGGGCGATCCGGGGGATGGGCGACGGCGCGGGTGCGGACCAGGCCACGTTGCGGCGCTTCGTGGAGGTCGAGGTGGGGCTCGGGCTCACCGTGATGTTCGCGGCGGCCTCGCTGACTTCGCTGCCGCCCGCGGTCGATCTGACCGCCGACCGCGCCACCTTCGCGGAGGTGGCGACCCGCTTCACCCCCCGGATGCCGACGCTGCGCTCGCCCGCGCTGGCCGACATGCCGATCGACGACCCCAGTGCGCCCCGCAACGACGCGGACCGCGCGTGGTCCGAGTTCAACCACCACGTGGCCGGCATCCTGGTGCTGACCATGGGCCTGCTCGCGGTGCTCCACGCGACCACTCGCGTGCGCTGGGCGCGGCACTGGCCGCTGGTGTTCCTGGGCCTGGCCGTCTTCATGATCTTCCGCAACGATCCCGGCTCCTGGCCGCTCGGGCCGGAGGGGTTCTGGGAGGGCATGCTGGTGGCCACCGTGCTGCAGCACCGCATCTTCGTGCTGCTGGTGATCGCGTTCGGGATCTTCGAATGGATGGTGCGCACCGGCCGGATGCCGTCGCGCCGCGCGGCCCTGGTCTTCCCGCTGCTGTGCGCGGTCGGCGGCGCCCTGCTGCTCACGCACTCGCACGCCTCGCAGAACCTGAAGGACGAGTTCCTGCTCGAGGTGACCCATGCCCCGCTCGGGGTGATGGCGATGCTGGTGGGCTGGACGCGCTGGCTCGAGCTGCGCCTGCCGACCGAGCGGCAGCGCGTGCCCGGCTCGGTGTGGGCCATCGGCCTCGCCCTCATCGGCGTCCTCCTGATCATCTACCGCGAAAGCTAGGCCGGCCCCTTCAGAGGGTGAGGAGGAGGCCGGTGAGGTAGCGGGTCTCGGGGATGGTGAGCAGCACCGGGTGGTCGCGGGCCTGGGTGAGGGTGGCGAGGACGCGGACCGGGAGGCCGGCGTCCCCGGCGGCCTGACGGCAGATGTCCTCGAAGAGCGCGGGTGTGACGTGGTGGGAGCAGGAGAAGGTGACCAGCAGGCCGCCGCGCTCGAGCAGCCGAAGGCCGCGCAGGTTGATCTCCTTGTAGCCCCGCGTCGCCGCCTCGATCGCGTCCTTGCGGCGCGTGAACGGGGGCGGATCGAGCACCACGAGCCCGAAGCGCTCCCCCCGCGCCTCGAGCTCGCGGAGCGCGTCGAAGGCGTTGCCGGCGCCGATGAACGCACGATCCGCCACGTGGTTGAGCGCGAGGTTGCGCCGGGCCAGCGCGAGCGCCTCCTCCGAGGAGTCGATCAGGAGCGCGGACGCCGCGCCGGCCACCAACGCCTGGCAGGCGAAGGCGCCCGCGTAGCAGAAGGCGTCCAGCATCCGGCGGCCCCGCGCGAGTGGTGCAATCTGGAGCCGGTTGTCCCGCTGGTCCAGGTAGAGGCCCGTCTTCTGGCCCGCACCGAGGGATACCGCGAAGCGCGCGGGCCCCTCCTCGACGACGATCTCGCCCTCGCGGGCCTCGCGCACCGGCGTGAACCCCTCGATGCGCGCCGCGGTCGGATCGTCCAGGCGCACCACCGGCTCGCCCGGAAACAGGCGCGCGAGGGCGTCGCGCACCCAGTCGATCGCGCCGGCCATGCCGACGGTCAGACACTGCACGACGCTCACCGGGCCGTAGCGGTCGACGACCAGGCCGGGCAGCCCGTCGGCCTCGCTCCAGCAGAGCCGGTAGGCGGCGTCCGCGAGGCCGGCGGCCCGGCGCCACGCGAGCGCGGCCGCGAGCCGGCGATGGAAGAGCGCGGCGTCGACCGCCTCGTCGGCGCGGGTGATGAGGCGGCAGACCAGCGTGGAGCGCGGGCTGTAGAAGCCGCGCCCGAGGTAGCGGCCGCCGGCGTCGGTCACGTCGACCGCGGCGGCGGCGGACCAGCGGCCCTTGACGTCGGCGACCTCGCCCCGGTAGATCCACGGATGGCCGGCCCGGATCCGGCGCTCCGCGCCGCGGCGGAGGGTCAGGGTGGCCAGGCTAGCGCTTTCGCAGCACGACGACCATCAGCAGGGGATGGTGCGCCCGGTCCAGGCGCAGATGCGGCTTGAAGCCGTAAAACCATTCCACCAGCTCGAAGCCGCCGGCCAGCTGGACCAGGGCGCGGAGCTCCTGCGGGAAGACCATGCGGGAGGCGTGGCGCTGCCGGTAGACGCGCCGCACGCCGTCCTCGTGGGCCTCGAGCTCCATGTCCTCGTAGAACGTCTGGGTGACCGGGTTCAGGTCCTTGAGGGCCTCGAAGGTGGCGCGCACGGTGGCGCGGCCGCGCCGCCGCGTCCACGACCAGCGCCGCGCGGGGTCGGTCCAGGACGAGCACATGTAGCGGTCGAACACGTAGAGCCCGCCCTTGCCGATGCTCCGCGCCACGCAGCGCAGGTGGGCCAGCAGGGCCTCGTTGGTCAGGAGGTGGCCCTGCGAGTCCTGCATGCAGATGGCCGCGTCCACCGGCCGGCGCAGCTTGAAGCGGGTCATGTCCGCCACCAGCAGCTCGGGCTCGAGTCGCTTGGCCGCGGCGCGCTCGCGCAGGAAGGCGATGTTCTGGGGCGACAGGTCGAGCCCCGACATCGCGTAGCCCCGCTCGGCCAGCCGGATCAGGTGCGGGCCGGTGCCGCAGGCGATGTCGAGCACCGTGCGCACCTTCCGGCGCGCGTACCGCCGGAAGCAGTGCACGAGGAAGTTCACCTCCTGCCGCCGGTTCATGTCGAAGGCGATCTCGTAGTAGCGCGGCGCGGAGTACTGGTTGGGCGACCCGCTGGAGGCGCTCATGCTCCCCACCAGGTGAGGATGGCCTCGCGGAGGATCCAGCAGGCGGTGATGCCGGTCCGGCCCGACGGGTCCCAGGCGTGCGCGACCTCCATGAGGTCGGTGCCCACGATCGAGCACGGGGCGAGGAGGCGGACGATCTCCACCAGCTCCGCGGCGGTGATCCCGCACGGCTCGGGCGCGCCGGTGCCGGGCGCCTCCGAGGGGTCGAGGACGTCGACGTCGACGGTCACGTAGAGCGGGTGCGCGGCGAGCTCCGGCAGGAGGCTCCGGACCGCGTCCAGCGGCCGCGTCCGGTGGGCCGGGAAGAGATGGGGCGCCTTGCGCTGGTACTCCTCCCGCGCCCCGGTCCGCATGCCGACCTGGTAGACGCGCTCCGGGGCGACGACGTCCATGACCCGGGCCATGGCGGAGGCGTAGTTGTACCGCTCGCCGAGGAACTCCTCTCTCAGATCGGGATGGGCGTCGAGCTGGAGGATCCGCAGCTCGGGGATCGCGGGGGCCAGGACCTCGATGACGGGCAGGGTGGCGGTATGGTCGCCGCCCAGCATGACCGGCCGCAGGCCCGGCCGCCAGAAGCGCCGGATCTCCTCGCGGGCCCGGCCGAGCTGCTCGCGGGGCGAGCCGTCGCCCAGCTCGCAGTCGCCCAGGTCGGCGATGGCCAGGTCCTCCAGATCGCGGCCGAGGAACGGGGAGTAGGTCTCGATCGAGTCGGAGGCCAGCCGTAGCTCGCGGGGGCCGTGGTCGGCGCCGCGGCGGAGGTTCACGCGGCCTTCGAAGGGAATGCCGAAGAGAGCGACCCGGGCCTCCGGGAGGGAGGCCCGGCAGGCGATGAAGCGGGGATCGGCCGGGATCAACGGCCGGGTCTAGCCGTCGACGAGGTCGTCCTGGGAGAGCAGCGTCACCGCGGCGAGCGCACAGCCGGTCCGCTCCACCCGGTGCTCGACCGCGAAGACCTGCATGTCGCGGATGGTCTCGCCCCGGACCCGGAAGGCCTCCTCGAGCATCTGGACGATCATCCGCTCGGCTTCCTCGCGGGTGGCCTTGTCGTGGTACTCCATGATCACGCCGTTCTTGGCCGGATCGATGGGGCGGGCCCAGCCGACCGCGGCTGCGACCACCTCGCCCGGCACCTCGCTGGTCATGGCCGCGTAGGCGGTCGGCACGAGCGCGCCCGGCTTGATCCGGGGCAGCGGCACGAGCTCGACGCCGGGCGGGAGGATGCTCGAGACCTTGATCAGGTTGATGTTCCCGATGCCGGCGGCCAGGAGGGCGTTGTCGAAGGCGTTGAGCGGCGTCGACCCCTCCGCGGTGCCGGCGGTCCCAGCCGCCTTGGTGACTGGTGCGAAGTGCATTCGCTCCTCCTCGTGAGCCGGTCGCGAGCCTCGCGCCCACGCCGCGTCTCGAGCGGCGCCCCATCGCCACCCGTCGTGAAATTCTGGCTCATCCTAGCGGCTCGGCCCACGAACGCAAGCGAAAAGTTGCCGTCGCGACGCTCCGTCGCGGCGCGAGCGCGCTCGTCGACGCCGCGGGAGCAGGCCAAAAAGCTCATTTTTTTCTTGCAATGAAAAAAAAATAGCCCCACAGTGCAGAAAAATCCGGGGCCTAGTAGAAAAAATCAGTCGCACGCACCGGATCGACGGGAGGAGGGAAAGAGTGCAAGCACTGGGGCGTCACCTGCTGCTTGAGCTGTTCGACTGCGACGCGGAGGCCATCAACAGTCTGGACACCGTGAAGGCGTCAATGGTGGAAGCGGCCAAGCGGGCCCAGGCCACCATCGTCGACGTCGTCTTTCACGAGTTCAACCCGTTCGGCATCAGCGGAGTGGTCGTCATCGCCGAGTCGCATCTGGCCATCCACACCTGGCCGGAGTACCGCTACGCCGCGGTCGACGTGTTCTCGTGCGGCGACGTGCTACAGCCCCAGGTGGCAGCCGACTACCTCGTCGAGCAGTTCGGGGCCGCCCGGGCCTCGGTGGTCGAGCTCCAGCGCGGCATCTTCGTGAACCACGGCCGGCCTCTGCTCCACAAGCCCGCCGGGGCCCCCGTCGTCACCACTCCCGGCTAGACCGACCGCCGCGATGGCGACACCCCAGTACAAGTGGTTCTTCGAGACCACGACGCCGGTCGAAGGGCACATGCACGCCATCGCCCGGACCATCGTCACCCGGCAGACGAAGTTCCAGTTCATGGAGATCATGGAGACCCACTCGTACGGCAAGTGTCTGGTGCTGGACGGGCGGATCCAGTCCAGCCAGGCCGACGAGTTCATCTATCACGAGACCCTGGTCCACCCGGGCCTCCTGGCCCACCCCCGGCCCCAGCGGGCCATGGTCATCGGCGGGGGCGAGGGCGCCACGGTCCGGGAGATCCTGCGCTACAAGACGATCACCGACTGCCTGATGGTGGACATCGACGGCGAGGTGGTCGAGGAGTGCAAGAAGCATCTGCCCGAGATGCACCAGGGAGCCTTCGACGACCCCCGGACCCGGCTCCTGCACGAGGACGCCCGGGCTTACCTCGAGAAGACCACCGACCGCTTCGACCTCATCGTGGTCGACCTGGTCGAGCCGCTCGAGGAGGGGCCGGCGTGCCTGCTCTTCACCAAGGAGTTCTACACCCTGATCCGTGACCGGCTGACCGAGCACGGGGTCATGACCATGCAGGCCGGCATGACCAAGGTGAACGAGATCTTCTTCCACGGGGCGGTCAACCGCACCCTGAAGGAGGTCTTCCCGGTGGTGGCCCCGTACCAGAGCTTCATCTCCTGCTTCGGGACGCCCTGGGGCTTCATCCTCGCCTCCAAGGGCACGGATCCCCGACAGCAGTCCGGGGCGGATGTCGACCGGCTGATCGCGGAGCGCCTCGATCCCAAGCAGCTCGGCTTCTGGGACGGCCACGCGCACCTGCACTGCTTCAACCTGCCCAAGTTCCTCCAGCAGTCGATCGACAAGAACGACCGCGTCATCACCGACAAGAATCCCCTGATCGTTACCTGAGCCCGCCCGTCCTCGTCCTGGCCTCCGCCTCCCCGCGGCGCCGGGAGCTCCTGGGCCGGCTCGGCGTCCCGTTCGAGATCCACGCCAGCCACATCCCCGAGGTTCACCCGCCCGTCGCCCCCGCCGAGGCCATCGCCGCCGTCGCGCTGGCCAAGGCTCGGGCGGTGGCCGCGGCACGCGGGCCGGCCGCGCCGCCCGCGATCGTGCTGGGAGCCGACACCGAGGTGGTGCTGGACGGGCGGCTCCTGGGCAAGCCGCAGGACGCGGCGGACGCCGCGCGCATCCTGCGGGCCCTGCGGGACCGGGAGCACCAGGTGATCACCGGGCTCGCGGTCGTGGCGGCCGGACCGGACCTGGACCCCGCGCCCGAGACCGCCGCCGTCACCACCCGGGTGCGGATGGCCGCCTACGATGAGGCGGCCATCCTCGCCTACGTCGCCACCGGCGAGCCGCTCGACAAGGCGGGGGCGTATGCGGTGCAAGGGCTGGGCAGCCGGCTGGTGGCGGCGGTCGACGGCTGCTTCACCAACGTGGTCGGCCTGCCGCTCACCACCACGCGCGTCCTTCTCACCCGGCGCGGGCTGCTCTAGTCGGCCGGCGGCTCCGCGAGGAGCTGCTCCGGCCGGCGCGGGACCTTCACCACCACCGGGAGCGGCGCCCGGCGCCGGACCAGCTCCAGGCTCGCTCCGAGCGCCTCGGCGCTCACGCGACCGCCCGGAAGGAAGAGATCGCGCGCCCGCGCGAGGCGCGCCGCGAAGTCGGCGGGCGAGCCGATCACCCCGGCGGGCAGATCCGCGGCGGCCGCCGCCGGGTCGCCGCCGGTGAGCCGTCCGATCGCGGCCTGGAGCGCGGCGCCCAGGGCGCGCAGGGTCGCCGGCTCCGGCACCGCGCCCGCCCGCGCGAACAGCGCCGCGCTCACGGTGGGACCGCCGAGAGCGGTCTCGGCGGAGGCGGCGGTGCGCAGGTCCACCAGGACCTGGGCCTTGCCCTCCTCGACGAGGCGGCTCACGTGGGGCTCGGCCAGGATCGCCGCCGGCACCTCGCCCCCGAGGAGCGCCCGCACCGCGCCGCGCTCGCCCAGGCTCTGGAGCTTGACCCGGCTCAGCGGGATGCCCGCGCGCACGAGCAGCAGGGCCAGAGCCTGGTCCTCGGCGGTGCCGGGCGCCGGCAGCGCCACCGTCTGACCGACGAGGTCGGCGACGGAGCGGATCGTGTCGGCGCGGGTGGGGCTCACGAGCAGGGCCACCGGCGGCGCGGCGGTGAGGCCCCACACGAGCAGCGGCGGGCGGCCGTCGGCGTGGCCCAGCCGGAGCGCGGCGTCGAGCGAGGTGGCGGCGAGCGTGACGCTGCCCGCGCCGAGGGCCTCGGCGGCGGCCGCGTCCGAGCGCGTCTGCCGGAGAGTGACGGTGAGCCGCTGGGCCGCGAAGTCGCCGCGGGCCGCCGCCACGTGCAGCGGCAGGTACTCGGGCGAGGTGGCGGGCCCGCCGATCGCGATCGTCAGCGAGGCCTGCAGGAGCACGAGCCAGGCGATCATCGACCGGGCGGCTCCGTGCCCACGACCTCGAAGAGGAGGCGGACGATGCGATCGGCCGCGTCGGGCACCGCGAGGCTCCGCGCGCGCTCGCCCATCGCGGCGAGGCCTCCGGGATCGCCCAGGAGGCGTTCCACGGCCTCCACGAGCCCGTCAGACGTGAGCGAGACCTGCGGGAAGACCACCGCCCCGCCCGCGGCCTCCACGAGGCGTGCGTTGGCGGTCTGCTCGTCTCCGCTCGTGCCCGGCAGCGGCACGTAGAGGGCGGGCAGGCCGAGCTGGCAGCACTCGTTCACGGTGCCGGCTCCGCTCCGCCCGATGACGAGGGCGGCGGCCGCGTAGACGTCCCGCAGCTCCGCGCCCACGTAGGGCTGGAGCGCGTAGCGCCGTCGCAGCCGCTCCGGCAGCGCTCGGGCCCGCTCGCCCAGCCAGGCCAGGTCGCCGGTGGTCCTGTTGTCGCCGCTCTGGTGGATGACCTGGCAGTGCTCGAGCAGCTTCGGCAGCGCCGCGCCCACGTCGCGGTTCAGCCGGTGGGAGCCGAGCGCGCCGCCCGTCACGTAGACGATGGGGCCCGCGTCCTCCAAGCTGAAGCGGCGGCAGGCGGCGGCCCGGCTGCCGTCGCGGAGCTCGGGGCGGAGCGGGTTGCCGGTGAGCACCGCGCGCTCGCGGGGCAGCTCCGAGCCGGTCAGCGGGAAGGTGAGCGCGATCCGCCGCGCGAAGCGCCCCGCGACGCGATTGGCCAGCCCCGGCACGCTGGTCTGCTCGTGCACCACCACCGGGATCCGCAGGGTGCGGGCCGCCAGCGCGGGGGGCAGCGCCACGAAGCCGCCGGTGGCCAGCAGCAGCGCGGGCCGGAGCCGGCGCAGGAGCCGCCACGATCGGGCGAGCCCGGCGGGAGCGCGCACCGCGAGGTCGGGCACGTTCTGCCAGTCCCAGTAGCGGCGCAGCTTGCCCACCGGGATGGTGTGGAAGGGCACGCCCGCCTCCGGCACCCGGCGCGCCTCGATGCCGCCCTTGCTGCCGATCCACTCCACGTCGACGCCGCGCTCGCGCAGGCGCGCGGCCACGGCCAGGCCGGGACTCGTGTGGCCGCCGGTGCCGCCGCCCGCGATGACGATTAGCATGCCGCGGCTAGCATGCGGCGCGGGCTAGCATTCGGGTTCGGCGCTAGGACTGGGCAATTTGTCCGATACCGGGGCCCAGAAATGGCCCCCGTACTCCCCCAAGTCCGCGGACGACCGTGCGGGCGCGCTTCCTGGCGCGGCACGGGCTAGCGGCGCTCGAGGGCGAGGGCGATGAGGCGGGCGATCAGCTCGGGGTAGGGAATCCCGGAAGCCTCCCAGAGCCGCGGGTAGGCGCTGGTCGAGGTGAAGCCGGGAATCGTGTTGATCTCGTTCACCAGCACGCGGCGGTCGTTCTCGATGAAGAAGTCGACGCGCGCCATGCCCGCGCAGTCGGTGGCCTGGAAGGCCCGCAGGGCGAGGGCCCGCACCTCCGCGATGACGTCGGGGGCGAGCGGCGCCGGGATCTTGAGCGAGGTCTGCCCCGCGCCGTACTTGGTGTCGTAGTCGTACCACTCGCCGGGGAAGCACACCTCGCCCGGGACCGACACCTGCGGCTCGTCGTTGCCCAGCACCGCGACCTCCACCTCGCGGGCCTGGATGCCGCGCTCGACGATGATCCGGCGGTCGTAGCGCGCGGCGAGGTCGATCGCGGCGCGGAGGTCCTCCGGGCCCTTGACCTTGCTGATCCCGACGCTCGAGCCGAGGTTGGCCGGCTTCACGAAGCAGGGGTAGCCGATCGCGCTCGCGACGTCGCGCGCGATCGATCCGGGCTCGCGCTCCCAGTCGTGCCGGCGCACCACCGCGTACTCGACGATGGGGAGGTTGTGGGCCCGGAACAGGTCCTTCATCGCCACCTTGTCCATCCCCACCGCGGAGGCCAGCACGCCCGCGCCGGTGTAGGGGACGCCGGCCAGCTGCAGCAGGCCCTGGATGGTCCCGTCCTCGCCCTGCGGGCCGTGGAGCAGCACCAGCACCACGTCCAGGCGGTCGCGCAGGCCCGGCGGCAGGCCCTCGGTGGTCTCCATGCGCATCAGCGCGGTGCCGGTGTCCTGCGCCGCGGCGCGCTCCAGCAGCTCGTGCTTGGTGTGCGCGTCAGCGCCGCCCTCGGTGAGGGCCTGGCGCGCGGCCTCGTGGGCCAGGGCGCGGAGCGGATCGCCGCCCATGAGCCAGCGGCCGTCCTTGGCGATGCCGATGGGGATCAGGTCGAAGCGCCGCTTGTCCATCGCGGCCATGACCGAGGCCGCGCCCGCGAGGGAGACCTCGTGCTCGCCCGAGCGGCCGCCGAACACCACGCCGACCCGCAGCTTCCGGGGCGTTTCCGCCATAGATTTAGTTGTATCAGACCCCGGTTTTCCGGGGGGAGAACTCCGTGCCGGGCCCGCCGGGGGAAGGGTCGGCGCCCGCTCAGGCGCGCTTCTGCGGCGCCCCCTGCTGCTCCCGCCACGCCCGCCACTTGGCGAGGCGGACCCCGATCTCCTTCTCGGCGCCGCGCTCGGTCGGGCGGTAGTAGACGCGGCCACGAAGAGCGTCGGGTAGGTGCTCCTGGCTCACCTGCGCGTCCGGGGCGTCGTGGGCGTACTGGTAGCCGCGGCCGTAGCCGAGGTGACCCATGAGCGCGGTGGGGGCGTTGCGCAGGTGCAGCGGCACCGGCTCCGCGGGCTGCTCCTCGATGTCGCGGCGGACCGCGTTCCACGCCGCGTACACCGCGTTGGACTTGGGTGCCAGCGCCAGGTAGCAGGTGGCCTGGGCCAGGGCCAGCTCGCCTTCAGGAGTGCCCAGGAAGTGATACGCCTCCTTGGCGTCGAGCGTGAGGCGCAGGGCGGCGGGGTCCGCGTTGCCCACGTCCTCGGAGGCGAAGCGCACCAGCCGGCGCGCCACGTAGAGCGGATCCTCGCCGGCCTCCAGCATGCGGCCGAGCCAGTAGAGGGCCCCGTCGGGGTCCGAGTCGCGCAGCGACTTGTGCAGCGCCGAGATCAGGTTGTAGTGCTGCTCGCCCGACTTGTCGTAGAGCAGGGCCTTCTTCTGCGCCGCCTCGCGCACCCCGGCCAGGGTGAGGCGCGCCCCGGGCTCGGTGACCGCCAGCTCGAGCACGTTGAGCGCGGTGCGGGCGTCGCCGTCGGAGAGGCGCGCGATCATGGCCAGGGCCTCGGGCTCTGCTGCGGCCCGGAGGCCGCCGAGGCCCCGCTCGGGATCCGCGAGCGCGCGCTCGAGGATCGTCACGAGCTCGGTCTCGCCGAGCGGGCGCAGCACGTAGACGCGTGCGCGGGAGAGCAGGGCCCCGTTGACCTCGAACGACGGGTTCTCGGTGGTGGCCCCGACGAGGATGATCGTGCCCTTCTCCACGTAGGGCAGGAACGCGTCCTGCTGCGCTCGGTTGAAGCGATGGATCTCGTCCACGAACAGGATCGTGCGGCGGCTCTGGCGCATGCCCTCGGCCTCCGCCTCGGTCATCACCTGGCGGATCTCCTTGACCCCCGAGACCACCGCCGAGAACGGCACGAAGCGGGCGCCCGCCACGTCGGCGAGGAGGCGGGCCAGCGTGGTCTTGCCGGTGCCGGGCGGCCCCCAGAGGATCATGGAGTGGAGCGCGCCCTGCTCGAGCGCGCGGCGCAGGGGCCGGCCCGGATCGGTCAGCTGGGGCTGGCCGACCACCTCGTCGAGACTCCGCGGCCGCATGCGGTCGGCGAGCGGGGCGGGGGCCCTGGCGGCCGGGCTCGGGGCGGGCGTCGAGTCGAACAGATCGTCCACGCGCGCAGTATACCTACGTCCCCTCACCCTGCCCTCTCCCCAGTGGGGAGAGGGAGAGAGGCGGGAGCTAGTCCGCCAGCGCCGCGGGCAGGTCCAGCAGCGAGTGGATCCGCGCCGCCATCACGACGCCCCGCTCCTCCATCTGGGTCAGGTCGGGCCGGTAGGCGATGAAGGGCACGCCGGCGGCCCGGGCCGCGAGGCCGTCGACCCAGGAGTCGCCCACCACCACCACGCGCTCGGCGTCGGGCCAGCGCTCGCGGACGACCCGAAGGCCGTCTGGATCTGGCTTGAGGCGCCGCACGTCGTCGCGGGTCACCACCAGATCCAGGTGCGGCAGGAGCTCGAAGCGCGAGAGCACGAAGTCGGCGACCACGCGGTCGTTGTTGGTCCAGACCGCGGTCGCGAAGCCGAGCTGCTTCATGGCCGTCACCGCCTCCCGGGCGAACGGGATCAGGGTGGCCTCCGCCATCGCGCGCCGCTCGTGCGCCACCGGGATCGCGAGGAGCTCGGCCTCCAGGTGGATGGCCTCGCGCCGCACCAGGTCGAAGAGCTCGGCGCCGGACCAGCGCAGCGCACGCTGCGGCACCGTGACGCCGCGAGCCCGGAGGAAGGCTTCCATCTCCCGCCCCACCGCCTTCAGATCGAGCGGGGAGTCGACCAGGGTGTGGTCGAGGTCGAAGACGCAGACCGCGGGGCCGGAGCCTATGCCACCGCCTCCGGCGTGCCCGCCACCAGCGCCCGCAGCAGGTCCGAGTGGGTGAGGATGCCCACCAGCCGCTCGCCCTCCACCACCAGCGCCTCGTGGGCGCCCCGCTCGAGCAGGTGACGCGCGGCAGCTGTGAGGGGCGTGTCCGCCGAGAGTCTGATGGCGGGCTCGACCGCGCGCTCCACCGTGAGGCGCGACAGCGCGTCGTGCAGCTCGTGGCGCGACAGGGTGGTGGCCTCCGACGGCGTGAACGCCAGCAGCCGCTCCTCCCGCACCACGCCGATCAGACGGCCGTGCTCCACGACCGGGAGGCGGCTGATGCCGTTGTCGCGGGCCAGTCGCAGGGCGGTGGACACGCTGGTGCGGGGGGTGACGGTGAGCGGACCGGGGGTCATCGCGTGGGCGACGGTCATGACGGCTCCTCCCCCTGGGCCAGCACGTCGCGCAGCATCTCGATGCCGCCGCTGTCGAGCCGGCGATAGGCCAGGATCACCTCGACGTCCTGGGGCAGGCGCTCACGAATGTAGTCGGCGGCCTGGTCGGAGCAGACCACCAGGCGGGTCCTCTCGAGCATGCGGTCGATGGACCACGGATCGTCCACCGAGGCCAGCACCGGCACCACGTGCGAGAGGCCCGCGGACTGCACCGAGCTCAGGATGTTCTGGCTGCCGCGCCGGGTGTTGCACACCAGCCCGACCGCGGTGCCCTCCGGCAGCTCGGTCAGGCGCAGCAGCGAGGAGATGTTCGACTCCGAGAGCAGCGCCACCGCGTGCGGGCCGTCGAGCGGCAGCGCCTGCTTGACCTCGTGGATGTGGAAGAAGGTGGTGATCACCGCACGGTAGTCCTTGAAGAAGCCCCGCTCGCGGGCCCGGGCCGGGAGGTCCTCGACCAGCAGGTGATCCACCGTGACCGGCAGCTCCTCCTCGAGCTGCTCGCGGTAGCGGGAGAGCTCCGAGTGGTTGCACTCCACGAGGAGGACGCGCGTGCGGGCGCGGCGCCCGGTCCGCGCCGCGGGGGCGGTGGCCGCGATGGTGGCGGTCAGCTCCTCGTGGGTGAAGCCGAGGCGGCGCGCGCGGTCCAGGGTGTCCTGCACGAGCCGCTCGAGGCTCCGGGCCGCTCGGCCTTCCCGGTGAGGGGGGCGGTCGGCCACGAAGGTACCGCGGCCCTGCTGACCCTGGAGGTAGCCGTCCTGGTAGAGATCGGCCAGGGCCCGGGCCACCGTGTTGCGATTGATCCGGAGGAAGCCCGCGAGCTGGCGGACGGTCGGCAGCTGCATGCCCGGCTTGAGCGAGCCGGTGTCGATGAGGTGGCGAACCTGGGTCTGGAGCTGCACGTGGACGGGTACCCCACTCTTCCGGTTCACCCGGAGCCCGGAGGGCGGGACGATCTGCGACGTCTCCCGCGCCACGTGCTCGCTCCTTTCCCTAGGCCGTCGCCCGTCGCGGCTGGCCCGCACGTCGGGGGGCCCGCCCGGCCACCCAGTGGCCGATCTTGATCAGGGCGAAGCCGACCACGACGCGCATGGGCTTCCGCGCGGGCCGGAGCTGGCGGATCAAGGCCCAGCGAGCCGCCTCGGCCCGGGCCTCTTCCAGCCGCTGCCTGGCCACCTGCTCTTCCATCTGCGGGTTCATCTCGCCGCCTCCTCGTTGGGTGTCCTAGGACAATTCCTGCCGAGGTCCCTGGTGTCCTCTGAAGTGTCCTAGTGCACTAAGACATTAAGACAATGAGACGCGGCAAGTCAAGTTATTCCGCGGCCAGCCTGTAGCCCACCCCCGGCTCGGTGAGGAGGTACCGGGGCCGGGCCGGGTCCTTCTCCAGCTTCCTTCGAAGAGTACCCATATAAACGCGGAGATAATGGGTCTGCTCGGTCTGCCCCGGCCCCCACACCTCCTTTAATAGCTGCCGCTGGCTCACGACCCGGCCGGAGTGCCGGACCAGAAGGGTGAGCAGACGGTACTCGATCGGGGTCAGGTGGACCTCGCGTCCATCGACCCGGACCTGCCGCTTGATCTGGTCGACGGTCAGGTCGCCCACCGTGAAGGTGGGCTCCCCGGACTCTCCGGCCGCCGCGTGCCGGAGCGCCACCCGCAGGCGCGCGAGGAGCTCGCCGACCGCGAAGGGCTTGCTGACGTAGTCATCCGCGCCGGCGTCGAGCGCGGCCACCTTGTCGCCTTCCTGCCCTCGGGCCGAGAGCACGATGATCGGCACCTTGCTCCACTCGCGCAGGCGGCGGATCACCTGGAGGCCGTCGACGTCTGGCAGGCCCAGGTCCAGGATGACCACGTCGGGCTGGCGGCTCGCTGCCTCGATCAGCCCGTCCTCGCCGGTCTCGGCCTCGTGCAGCCGATAGCCGTGGCTCCCGAGGGTGGCCCGGAGGAAGCGACGGATCTGCGGCTCGTCCTCGATGAGGACGAGCACCGGCATGGGCGGCGTGGAGGCCGGCCGGTCGCCGGACGCGGGGGACTCAGCCGACATGGAGAGGCCCGGGGAGAGGCCCGGAGCCGGGCTCGCCCAGCGGCGGCGGCGCGTCCTTGGTCGGGAGCGAGATCCGGATCGCGAGGCCGCCGTCGCGCCGGTTCTCGGCCCAGATGCGGCCGCCGTGCGCGCGCACGATCCCCGCGCTGATCGCGAGGCCGAGCCCGGTGCCGCGCGCGGGGGGGGCGGGCTCGGTCCGGTGGAACTTCTCGAAGACGGCGCGCTCCTCGCCCGCGGGGAGGCCGGGCCCGCGGTCGGCCACCTCGATCACCACCGCGGTGCCGGTGTCCTCCGCGCTCACCTCGAGGGGGCTCGTCGGCGCCGTGTACTTGAGGGCGTTGTCGATCAGGTTGATCAGCACCTGCTCGATGAGCACGTCGTCCATCGGCACCAGTGGTAGCTCGGCCGGGATCCGCGTCGTGACCGGCCGTGACGCGAGCGCTTTGTCGAAGCGGCCCAGGGCCGCACCCACCACCTCCTCCACCGAGTGCCACGCGGTCCGGGGCACGAGGGCGCCGGCCTCGAGCCGGGTCATCTCGAGAAGGTTCTGGACGAGCCGGTTCAGCCGGTCCGCCTCCTCGTGCAGTGCTTCGAGCAGGTCGCGCCGGGTCGCCTCGTCGAGGCGCGCGCCGCTGTCGAGCAGGGTGCTGGCCGCGCCGGTGATGGAAGCCAGCGGCGTCCGCAGATCGTGGGAGACCGAGCTCAGCAACGAGTTGCGCAGGCGCTCGGTCTCCGCACGCACCTGGGCTTGCTCCGCCTCCTCGGTCAGCCGCGCTCGCTCCAGCGCCAGCGCGGCCTGGCTCGTGAAGGCCTCCACCTGGTGGACGGCCTCCGGCCCCTGCAGCGCCTTCGGGTCCGTGGGCTGGAGGCCGAGCACGCCCACCGTGCCCCGCGAGCCCACCAGCGGCAAGTAGAGCGCGCTCGCGCCCGGCAGGGTGTCGGTGCCCTGGCCCGCGGCCTGCCCGTGCTCGAAGACCCACTGGCCGACCGCCGCCTCGCTGGAGTCGAGGGTGAAGCCGGAGGCGGCCGGATCCGGCGCGAGGCGGCCGCTCGGCTCCGGCAGCAGCACCACCGCCCGGGCCTGGAACACCTCGGTGATGTGGCGGATCGCGGCGCCCACCAGGGCCGAGACGCCCCGGGTGCCGGCCAGCTCGCGGCTCATCGCGTAGAGCGCGCGGATGCGCCGCTCCCGCTCGCGCGCCGAGACGGCCTGGGCCCGGATGCGCACCGCGAGGCCGCTGATCACGAGCGCCACCACCAGCATCACCGAGAAGGTCACGAGGTACTCGGTGTCGGTGACCGCGAACGTGTAGAAGGGTGGCACGAAGAAGAAGTCGAACGCGGCCACGCTCAGCACCGAGGCGAGCAGGGACGGGCCGCGGCCGTGGCGGGTGGCCACCACGATCACCCCGAGCAGGTACACCATGATCAGGTTCGAGGGCGCGAAGCGGCCGAACATCGCGGCCGCCAGCCCGGTGCAGACCGCGACCGCGACGAGGGCCTGCCCGTAGGGCAGCCAGCGGGGGGGCCGCGCCCACGCCCGCGCCGGGGCGGGCCGGGAGTCGTCGCGGTCGCCGCTGATCACGTAGACGTCGATCTCGCCGCTGCCCTGCACGAGGGTGTCCACGATGGAGCCCGCCGCGAGCCGACGCCAGAGCGGCCGCTGCGGCTTGCCCACCACGATCTTGCTCACGTTGCGGCCTCGTGCGAGGGCCAGGATCTCGTCGCTCATGCGCGCGCCGGTGAGCGTCAGGACCTCGGCCCCGAGCTGCTCGGCCAGCCGCATGGTGTGGGCCACCCGGTCGCGCGCCTCCGCGGTGAGGCGCGCCTGGGCCGGAGTCTCCACGTAGGCCACGATCCACTCCGCCCCCAGGCCCTCGGCCATGCGCTTGGCCGCGCGCACCAGCCGCGCCGACGAGGGGCTCGGCCCGATGCAGACCAGCATCCGCTCCCGCACCGGCCACGTCTGCCGGATCGCGTGGTCGCGCATGTAGTGGCGCATCTCCGCGTCCACGTGCTGCGCGGTCACCCGCAGGGCCAGCTCGCGCAGGGCGATCAGGTTGCCTTTCCGGAAGAAGTGGTCGATCGCCTCGCGGGCCTGGGCCGGCACGTAGATCTTCCCGTCCCGCAGCCGCTGGAGCAGGTCGTCGGGCGGAATGTCGATCAGCTCCACCTCGTCGGTGTGCTCGAAGATGGAGTCCGGCACCGTTTCGCGGACCACCACCCCGGTGATCCTGGCCACCACGTCGTTGAGGCTCTCGACGTGCTGGACGTTCATCGCCGAGTAGACGTTGATCCCCGCGTCCAGCAGCTCCAGCACGTCCTGCCAGCGCTTGGCGTGCCGCGAGCCGGGCGCGTTGGTGTGGGCCAGCTCGTCGACCAGGATCAGGGCGGGACGGCGGGCGAGGGCCGCGTCCAGGTCGAGCTCCTGCAGCCGCGTGCCGCGATACTCCACCGGTCGCCGGGGCAGGATGGCGAGGTCGCGCAGGAGGGCCTCGGTGTCGGCGCGCCCGTGGGTCTCGACCCAGCCCACCACGACGTCGACGCCCTGCTGGCGCTGCTCCCGCGCCGCCTCCAGCATCGCGTAGGTCTTGCCGACCCCCGCGGCGGCCCCGAAGAAGATCTTGAGCTTGCCGCGCGTCTGGCGGCTCTCCGCCTCCTTGACGCGGGCCAGCAGCTCGTCCGGATCCGGTCGGCGCTCAACGCTCATCGCGGGGCTCCCGGCCAGCCTACGACGGAAGAAGCGGCGCGTTCAACCGACGCGGCATCAAGGCGCCGTCAAAATCGCCGGATCTTGCCGCCCGCGTGACGGCTCGCGATCTTGACGGGCCCTTGACGCCCCCTCCTCGCATCTTTACGGGCAGGCGAGCCGGCGCTCGGTAGGCTCCGGGTTGGAGGACGTCCGCGGGATGGCCCCGCGGCGGACGGAAGGAGCGACGTGATGGCGGACATCGTGTACGTGGCCGTGACGGTGGCGTTCTTCGGGTTGTCCTGGCTGCTGATCAGGCTCTGCGAGCGCCTGTAGGAGGGATGGCTCCATGCCCATGCTCTACGCGATCGGCGCGGTGGTGTCGCTCGGCCTCCTGGTCTACCTGGTCCTGGCCCTGCTGAAGCCGGAGCTCTTCCAATGACTTCCAACGGAATCGTCCAGCTCGTCGTCTTCCTGCTGGTCCTTTTCCTCCTGACCCGGCCGCTCGGCGCCTACATGGCGCGGGTCTACCAGGGGCGGGTGGCGCTGGAGCGCGGGCTCGGCTGGCTCGAGCGGCTCATCTACCGCGCGAGCGGGGTCCGCGAAGGTGACGAGATGGGCTGGAAGACCTACGCGCTCGCGATGCTCGCGTTCAACATGGTGGGGCTGCTCGCGGTCTACGGGCTCCAGCGCCTGCAGGGCGTGCTGCCGCTGAACCCGCAGGGCATGGGCGCGGTCTCGCCCGACTCCTCGTTCAACACCGCGGCGAGCTTCGCCACCAATACCAACTGGCAGGACTACGGCGGCGAGTCCACCTTGAGCTATCTCACCCAGATGCTGGCGCTGACCGTGCAGAACTTCGTCTCCGCCGCGTCCGGGATGGCGACGATGGTCGCGCTGGTCCGCGGCTTCGCGCGGCGGTCGGCGGACACCATCGGCAACTTCTGGGTCGACATGACCCGCGGCACGCTCTACATCCTGCTGCCGCTCTCCCTGGTGCTGGCCCTGGGCCTCGTCTCGCAGGGCGTGGTCCAGACGTTCGGGCCCTATCCGAAGGCGACCGTGCTGCAGCCGAGCCAGTACGACGAGCCGGTGCTCGACCGGGCCGGCAAGCCGGTGCTCGACGCCAAGGGGCAGCCGACCACGAAGAAGTCGACGCTGACCGAACAGGTGATCGCGGTCGGCCCCGCCGCCTCGCAGATCGCCATCAAGCAGCTCGGCACCAACGGGGGCGGCTTCTTCAACGCCAACTCCGCCCACCCGTTCGAGAACCCGACTCCGCTGGCCAACCTCCTCGAGGTCCTCGCGATCCTGCTGATCGCGGCGGCCCTCTGCTACACGTTCGGCGTCATGGTGGGCGACACCCGCCAGGGGTGGACCGTGCTGGCCGCCATGACCGTGATCTTCGTGGCTCTTCTGGCGGTGTGCTACGTGGCGGAGCAGGACGGAGCGGTGCTCGCCCGACAGGGCGTCGACCACGCCGCGAGCGATCTCCAGCCGGGCGGCAACATGGAGGGCAAGGAGGTCCGCTTCGGCATCGCCAACTCCGCCCTGTGGGCCACCGCCACCACGTCGGCCTCGAACGGCTCCGTGAACTCCATGCACGACTCGTACACGCCGCTGGGTAGCCTCGTGCCCATGTGGCTCATCCAGCTCGGCGAGGTCGTGTACGGCGGCGTCGGCTCCGGTCTCTACGGGATGCTGATGTTCGCGATCGTCGCGGTGTTCGTGGCCGGGCTCATGGTCGGCCGCACCCCCGAGTACCTCGGCAAGAAGATCGAGGCCTACGAGATGAAGATGGCCTCGCTGGTCATCCTGATCGCCCCGGGGATCGTGCTCATCGGCACCGCGGTGGGCGTGGTCACCGCGGCGGGGACCGCGGGCATCCTGAACCCGGGCATTCACGGCTTCAGCGAGGTGCTGTACGCGTTCTCCTCGGCGGCCAACAACAACGGCAGCGCCTTCGCGGGCCTCTCCGCCAACACGCCCTTCTACAACACCGCGCTCGGTCTCGCCATGCTCTTCGGCCGCTACTGGCTGGCGATCCCGGTGCTGGCCATCGCGGGCTCGCTGGCCCGCAAGAAGGCGGTGCCGGCGGGACCGGGCACGCTGCCCACGGGCACCCCGCTGTTCGCGGGCCTGCTGGTCGGCGTGGTGATCCTGGTTGGCGCGCTGACCTTCGTGCCCGCGCTCGCCCTGGGTCCGATCGTGGAGCATCTCACCTTGATCGCGGCGAAGTAAGGAGCCCCGAGACATGGCGCACACGGTGGTTCGTTCGCGCTCGCTGTTCGAGGCCGCGATCGTCCGACAGGCGATCGTGGACTCGTTCCGGAAGCTGACGGTCAGGCGGCAGGTCCGGAACCCGGTGATGTTCGTCGTCTACGTGGGCTCCGTCCTCACCACGCTGCTGTGGGTGCAGGCCGTGGTCGGCAAGGGCGAGGCGCCCCCGTGGTTCATCTTCTGGGTCTCGGTGTGGCTCTGGTTCACCGTGCTCTTCGCGAACTTCGCGGAGGCCATGGCGGAGGGACGGGGCAAGGCCCAGGCCGCCTCGCTGCGGAACGCGCGCCGTGATCTGCAGGCGAAGCGCCTCACCGGCTCCGGGGCCCGCGAGTTCGACACCGTCGCGGCGTCCGCGCTTCGCAAGGCCGACCGCGTGCTGGTCGAGGCCGGCGATTTCATTCCCGCCGACGGCACCGTGGTCGAGGGGATCGCGTCCGTCAACGAGGCGGCCATCACCGGCGAAAGCGCGCCGGTCATCCGAGAGGCGGGCGGCGACCGCAGCTCGGTCACCGGCGGCACCCAGGTGCTCTCGGACTGGATCGTGGTCGAGGTGACCGCCGATCCCGGCGAGGCGTTCCTCGACCGCATGATCGCGCTGGTGGAGGGGGCCAAGCGGCAGAAGACGCCGAACGAGATCGCGCTCGACATCCTGCTCGCCGCGCTCACCATCGTGTTCCTGCTCGCCACCGCCACCCTGCTGCCCTTCTCCCTCTACGGCGTGACCTCGGCCGGCCAGGGCTCGCCGGTCACCGTGACCGTGCTGGTGGCCCTCCTCGTGTGCCTGATCCCGACCACCATCGGGGCCCTGCTCTCCGCGATCGGCATCGCGGGCATGGACCGCATGATCCAGAAGAACGTGATCGCGATGTCGGGACGGGCGGTGGAGGCGGCGGGCGACGTGGACGTCCTGCTCCTCGACAAGACCGGCACCATCACCCTCGGCAACCGGCAGGCCACCGCGTTCGTCCCCGCGGCGGGCGTGGCGGAAGCCACGCTCGCCGACGCGGCCCAGCTCGCCTCCCTCGCCGACGAGACCCCGGAGGGGCGCAGCATCGTGGTGCTGGCCAAGGAGAAGTACCAGCTGCGCGAGCGGGAGCTCGAGAAGATCGGCGCCACCTTCGTCCCGTTCACGGCCCAGACCCGCATGAGCGGGGTCAACCTCGACGGCCGGCAGATCCGCAAGGGCGCCGCCGACGCCATCGAGGCCCACGTCAGGCAGCTCGGCGGCCGCTTCCCGGAGGAGGTCCGTCTCGGGGTGGACGCCATCGCCAAGGTGGGCGCCACCCCGCTCGTGGTCTCCGACAACGGCCGGGTCCTCGGAGTGATCCAGCTGAAGGACATCGTGAAGGGCGGCATCCGCGAGCGCTTCGCCCAGCTCCGCCGCATGGGCATCAAGACCATCATGATCACCGGCGACAACCCGCTGACCGCGGCCGCGATCAGCGCGGAGGCGGGCGTCGACGACTTCCTGGCCCAGGCCACCCCGGAGGCCAAGCTCAAGCTGATCCGGGACGTCCAGGCGCAGGGCCGTCTGGTGGCGATGACCGGCGACGGCACCAACGACGCGCCCGCGCTGGCCCAGGCCGACGTGGCGGTGGCCATGAACACCGGGACGCAGGCGGCCAAGGAAGCGGGCAACATGATCGACCTCGACTCGAACCCCACCAAGCTCCTGGAGGTGGTCGAGACCGGCAAGCAGATGCTGATGACCCGCGGGGCCCTCACCACCTTCAGCATCGCCAACGACGTGGCCAAGTACTTCGCGATCATCCCCGCCGCGTTCGCCACGACCTATCCCGCGCTCGGCGCGCTGAACGTCACGCGCCTGGCCACGCCGGAGAGCGCGATCCTTTCCGCGGTCATCTTCAACGCGCTGATCATCGTGGCCCTGATCCCGCTCGCCCTGAAGGGCGTCCGCTACCGCGCCATCGGCGGGGCCGCGGTGCTGCGCCGGCACCTGTGGATCTACGGAGCCGGCGGCATTCTCATCCCGTTCCCGGGCATCAAGATCGTGGACATGATCCTGGTCGCCCTGCATCTCGTGTAGGAGGCCGCCATGACCGCCCACCTGAGGCCGGCGCTCGTCTCCCTGCTGCTCCTCACCCTGATCACCGGCGTGGCCTACCCGCTGGTCGTCACCGGCGTCGCCCAGGTCGTCTTTCCCCATCAGGCCAACGGCAGCCTCATCGTGCGCGACGGCCGGACGATCGGCTCCGCCCTGATCGGCCAGCCCTTCGACGACCCCAAGTACTTCTGGGGGCGCCCGTCGGGCACGAGCCCCCGCTACAACGCGGCCTCCTCGTCCGGCTCCAACCTCGGGCCGACGAACCCGGCCCAGATCACCGCGGTGCAGGGGCGGGTGGAGGTGCTGCACGCGGCCGACCCGGGCAACACCGCGCCGGTGCCGGTGGACCTGGTCACCGCGTCAGGCAGCGGGCTCGACCCGCACATCAGTCCCGCGGCCGCGCTCTACCAGGTGCCGCGGGTGGCGCGCGTGCGGGGGCTCTCGCCGGAGGCGGTGCGCCTGCTGGTGGAGCGGCACACCGAGGGGCGGTGGCTCGGCCTCCTGGGCGAGCCGCGCGTGAACGTGCTGGCCTTGAACCTGGCGCTCGATGGCCGCTAGCCCGATGGCCCGCGCGCGTCTCGGTCTGGTCGGCGCCGGCTGCGCGCTCCTCATGCTGGGGCCCTTAATCGCCGACGCGCAGCAATCGGTCTCCGACCTGCTCGGTCGGCCCGCGACCGCGGAAGGGCAGCCCAAGAGCTACCTCGAGGAGCTGAGCCTGTTCGGCTACGTCGAGAACAGCTTCGTGTGGAACACCGGAACGACCGGGCGCGGCGACGTCAACGAGCTACGCTTCTACGATCACGACAACGGCTACACGTTCAACGCGGCCGAGCTCAGCGTGAAGAAGGACCCCTCACCGCGCTACCGGCTCGGCTACGGGGTGGTGGTGACCGCGGGCCTCGATTCCCAGAAGAACCACTCGCTGGGGATCTTCCGCTCCGCCGACGATCAGGGCCCGTTCTTCCGCAACACCTCGACGTTCGACCTGCCCGAGGCGTACGCCTCCTATCTCCTCCCGGTGGGTGAGGGACTCACCCTCAAGGCAGGCAAGTGGGCCACTCTCATCGGGTACGAGGTCTACGAGAGCCCGAAGAACCTGAACTTCTCGCGCTCGTTCCTCTACACGCTGGCCACGCCCTACACGAACACCGGCCTGCTCGCCACCTATCCGTTCGCCAAGTGGTTCTCGCTCACCTTCGGGTTCACCAACGGGTGGGACAACTCGGACAACAACAACGGCCACCTGCGGCCGACCGGCTCCTCGCGTTCACGCCCACCGGACACGCTGTCCGCCACGGTCAACTTCCTGGTGGGCCCCGAGCAGAGCCGCAGCCAGATGGGCGGCGCGGGCGGGCACGACCGCTGGATCGTCGACACCACCGTCCTCTATACCGGGCTGCCCAAGACCACCCTGGCCGTGGACTTCGACTTCGCGGGTGAGCAGAACGATCCGGCCCTGGTCGCCCTCGGCACGCGGCGGAACACGGACTCGCGCTGGAGCGGCGTCGCCGGCTACGTGGCCTACCAGTGGACCCGGGAGCTCCGGACCGCGCTGCGCGCGGAGTACTTCGCCGATCCCCAGGGAGTGCGGAGCAGCGAGACCGTGCCGGCGGGCCACAACGTGGAGCTGGCGGAGCTCACCGCGACCATCGAGTACCGGATCTGGCGCGGGCTGGTCGGCCGCCTCGAGTACCGCCACGACGAGGCCAACCGGAGAGCGTTCAGCCTCCAGAACCACGGCACCACCCCGACCTCCCACGCGCAGAACACCATCACGATGGCGCTGTACTACTCCTTCTTCTGATGACGACGGGCGCGCTCGCGACGCCGGCCGCCCGGGCCCCGACCCCTCGCCGGTGGAGAGGCGATAGAATGACCTCGATGCACGAGACCTCGCCGGTGCCGACGCCGGCGGGCTGGTCGAGGCGCGTCACGCTCGCGTGCCCGGTCGAGGGCTGCCGGCGTCCGCTGCTGCGGGAGGGCGGCGGCTTGCGCTGCGCGCGCGCCCACACCTTCGACCTCGCCCGCAGCGGCTACGTCAACCTGCTGCAGCCGCGGGACCGCCGCTCCGCCCGCCCGGGCGACGCGCCCGCCGCGCTCGCGGCCCGGAGCCGCCTGCTCGCCCGGGGCGTCGAGACCGCGGTCACCGAGGCCGTGCGGGCGCTCGTGGCCGTCGATTCCGACGGCGCGGTGCTGGACGTCGGCTGCGGCGCGGGCGACTTCGTGGCGGCCCTCGCCGACCGGTCGGGCGTGGAGGGCCACGGCCTCGACCTCGCGGTGCGTGCGATCGACGCGGCGGCGCGCCGCCACCCCGCGCTCCACTGGGTGGTCGCGAACGCGGACCGGGCGCTGCCCTACGCGGACGGATCGTTCTCGCTGCTGACCTCGATCAACGCCCGGCGCAATCCGGCCGAGTTCCGCCGGGTGCTGCGCGACGGCGGCGTGCTCCTGCTGGTGGTCCCGGCGCCCGACGACCTCGTCGAGCTGCGCGAGCGGGTGCTCGGCGAGGGCATCGCGCGCGATCGCGTCCCCGCGGCGATCGCCGAGTTCGAGCCGCTCTTCGCGCTCGAGCGGCACGAGCGGATCCGACACACCGCCCGCCTCGACGCGGCGGCGGCGCGCGACGCGATGGCGGGCTCCTATCGGGCGGGGCGGGCGAGCCGGCGGGGACGCCTGGAGGCGCTGCCCGATCTGGAGGTCACGCTGAGCCGCGACGCGCTCGTCTTGCGCGCGAGGGACCGCGCCGGAGGTGACGCGGTCGCATCACGAAGGAGGCCACGATGAGGGGCGACGACCAGGGGCTGATCTGGACCGTGACGGGGGCGCTGGGCGCGATGGCGCTGGGCATCCTGCTGATCCCGCTCCGGGGCGTGGTGGCCGCGGCCAATCTGGCGTTCGCCTTCATCGCCTTCACGATCGTGGTGGCGGAGGTGGGCGGCCGGGGCCCCGCGCTCGTGACCGGGCTCATGTCCGCCCTGAGCCTGAACTTTTTTCTCACCGAGCCGTACCTGACCCTCTCCATCAACCGGCTCGACGACCTCGTCGCGTTCTTCGCGCTCGCCGCGTGCGGCCTGATCGCGGCCGCGTTCGGCCGGCGGCGCGAGCGGCTCTCCGAGACCGTCGTCCGCACCGACCGCGAGTTCCACATCCTGACCCGCCTGCTCCAGGCCGCTCGCGGTGGGCGGGCGACCGTGCGCATGCTCGAGGAGCTGCGCACCGACTTCGGGCTCGGGGGGGCGGTGCTCCGCGACGGGGAGGGACGGGTCATCGCCGCTTCCCCCGAGACCGCGGGCGCGCTGCCGGCGCCGCGGCTGCCCCTGACCGGCGAGATGCTGTTCGCCCCGAGCGAGGCGACGGTGCGCTTCGGGCGCAAGGGCATGCGCCTGCCCGAGGGGGGCGGCCGCCTCACGCTGCAGACCGCCCGCGGCCCGCTCACCCTCGACCTCTGGGAGGGCGACGCGGAGGGCTTCACCGACGACGAGAGCCGCACGCTCGCGATCGCGGCCTCCATCGTGGGCCTCGGGATGCGGTAAGCGCCGGGCATTCGTGGTAGCGTGAGTGCATTGCCATGCCGCCCACGTCGCCACGCGTCCATGTGACGATCCGCTGGCTGCTGGGACCGGCCCTGGCCGTGCTGCTCGCGTGGCCGTCCGCGGCGCTCGCGGTGAGCGAGGCCGAGCGGCTGTGGACCGTCGGCGACCGCGCGTTCCAGGACGGGCTCTACGCCCAGTCGCGCCGGATGCTCGAGCGCCTGCTGGAGAAGTATCCCTCCGACGCCCGCGCCCCCGACGCGACCCTGCTGCTCGGCAAGGCGCGCCTGTCGCTCGGACAGAACGACGCCGCACTGCAGGCGTTTCGTCAGGCCCAGACGCTGTCTCCGGTTCCCGGGCGCCCCGACGAGGCCCGCTTCTGGGAGGGCGAGGCGCTCTTCCGCATGAAGCGCTACCAGGAGGCGCGCGCGATCTACGACCGGATCCTCACCGACAACCCGAGCTCGCCGAGCGCCCCCGACGCGGTCTACGGGCTCGCGTGGGTCAACCTGGAGCTCAAGCGGCGTGACCAGGCGGTGACCGAGTTCCGGCGGCTCCTCTCGAGCTATCCCGACCACGCCAACGTTCCGTCCGCCACCTTCTATCTCGCGCGCACCCTCGTGGACCTCAAGAAGCCCGACGAGGCGATCGGCCTGCTGCGCGGCTTCGTGGCCAAGTACCCGGACAACCGGCTCCTGCCCGACGCCCGCTACACGCTCGGCCAGGCCCTGATCGCGGCGGGCCAGACCGAGGAGGGCGTGACCGAGCTGCGGGCCTTCTCCAAGGCCTATCCGAGCTCCGAGCTCTCCCCGGGCGCCCGGCGCGCGGTGGTGGACACGCTGGTGCGGCAGGGCAAGAAGACGGAGCTGGCCGAGGAGTACAAGACCCTGGTCGCGCAGTCCCCCGCCACCGCGGAGGGGCTCTACGACGCGGGGCTGGTGGCGAACAAGATCGGGCGTCCGCGCGATGCCGACAGCGCGTGGGCGCGCCTGCGCAAGGACTTCCCGGACCATCCGCTGGCCGGCCGCGTGTCGCTCGAGATGGCCCAGTCCGCTTTCGCCAAGAACAACTTCAAGGACTCGGCGACGCTGGCCCGCGCGGCCTCGCGGAGCCCCGAGGACGCGGTCCGCGGGGAAGCCTTCGTGCTGCTGGGCGAGAGCGAGCTCAAGCAGAAGCGTCACGCCGCCGCGGTGGCCGCCTTCAAGTCGGCCGCGGACTCCGGCGCGATCGAGCCCGCGATGCGGTACCGCGCGCTGGCCGGCACCGGGCTCGCTTACGAGGAGCAGCGGCAGTGGGGACAGGCGGCCCGGTACTACGACGAGGTGGCGAGCAAGAGTCCCGACAAGACCCTGTCCGCCTGGGCCAAGGAGCGGCTCGCCGCGGTCAACGCCAACCTCAAGTCGGGGGCCGGCGACGCCAGGCCGGCGCCGAAGGGCCCGACCAAGAGCGCGCCCAAGTCGTCGGGCGGGACCAAGCCATGAGCGCTCCGCTCCGTCGGATCATGGTGCTCGCCGCGCTGCTGGCGCTGGCGCCGGCGGGAAGCGCGCGGGCCGAGATCGCGCTGATCCTGCCGCCGCCCGATACCGCCGCGCTGGTGCCCCTGGCCTCGCCGCCGCTCGACAAGCCGCCGGTGCCGCTGCCCGCGGTGCCGCTGCCGCCCGCGCCGGCGGGGCTGCCCGAGCTGCCGCCGGCGCCGATGGTGGGCAACCTCGGCGATCGCCCGGTGGCGCCGCTCGCCCCCCCGCGCTTCCTCGCCTGTAACCCGGTGGGGAGCCTCTTCGGGGTGGCCTCGGAGCTGATCGAGTGCGGCCGCGCGCGCTACCAGCGCGGCGAGTTCGACGAGGCGCGCGACATGCTCCAGCGGGCGGTGCAGGAGGCGACCGAGCGGGGGCAGATCCGCGAGGCCCGCTACTGGCTCGGCGAGACCCTGATGCGCCAGGGCAAGCCGGCCGAGGTCGAGCGCCTCATGCAGCAGGTGCAGCAGGACGATCCGCGCGGCGAGCTCGGGCTCTACGCCACCCACCAGCTTGGCTGGGTGTCGCTCGAGCTCGGCAAGCCGGACCGGGCGCTCGGCTACTTCGACAGCCTGCTCAAGTCCGGCGCGCCGCCGGTCCTGGTGCCCTACGCGCGCCACGGGCGCGGGCTCGCCCTCTACGGCCTCAAGCGCTACCCGGAGGCCCGCGACACCTGGGCCGGCCTCCTCAACCAGAGCGCGCCCCGCGCGGTGGCGTGGGAGGGGACCTTCTGGCTCGGCGACACGCTCGGCCGGCTCGGCGACTACGCGGGTGCGGTGCAGCGGCTGCAGACCTTCGTCTCCGGCGGCCCGCAGGTGCTGATCGACAGCGGCCTCCTCCGTCTGGGCTGGTGGAGCCGCGCGGCGGGCCAGCCGCTCGACGCGGCCAAGGCGTACCGAGGCATGCTGTCGGCGTATCCCCGCTCGAAGGAGGCGCCGTGGGCGCGCGCGGGGCTGGTGCAGGCCCTCCTCGACCTCGACGACTACACGGGAGCGCGCGAGGAGGCCAAGAAGCTCGAGCAGGCCGACCGCAACGGCCCCCTGGTGATCCCGGTGCGGCTGCTCATGAGCCGCTGGGCCACCGAGAGGGCGCGCGTCGACGAGGCCCGCGAGATCAACGACGACCTGCTGGCGCGCAACCTCGACCCCGCCACCCGCTCCTACGTGCTCACGATGAGCGCGGAGACGAGCCGGCTCAACCGGCAGAACGACGAGGCGCGCGATCGCTTCGAGCTGGTGCGCAACGCGCCCGGCTCGCCGGCCCTCGCCGCCCACGCCGCGCTCCGCCTGGCCCAGATGGACTTCGACACCCGCGAGTTCGCGCGGGCCCGCGACGGCGCCCGCAAGCTGCAGGCCGACACGACCGCCCCGCCGGAGGTCCGCGCGGCCGCCGCCGTGCTCGGCGGCGAGGCCGCCTACTGGGCGCGCGACTACGCGCAGGCCGCGCAGCTCTACGGAGGCTTCCTCTCCGCGTATCCCTCCCAGCCGGAGGCGCCGATGGTGAGCCTCGCGCTGGGCTGGGCCGAGCTGCGCGGGGGAAAGCCCGACGCCGCGCGCCAGCGGTGGACGCGCTTCGCCCAGCAGTCGCCGAGCGATCCGCGCGCGCCGGAGGCGCTGGTGCTGGCCGCCGAGCTCGCCGGGCGCGCGGGCGACTGGGCCGGGGCCCAGAGCCTGCTCGACCAGGTGGTCGACCGCTATCCGAACAGCGAGTACGCCGAGGTCGCGACGCTCAACCGCTCGATCCTCTCGGTGCGCGCCGGCCGGGGAGCGGACGCCCTGCCCGAGCTGACGCGCGTGGTGAACCGCGGCGCGGTCTCGCCCTACGTGGGTCGGGCCCGCGCGGCTCGCGGCGCCGCGCTGCTGGCCACCGGGAAGCCGGCGGAGGCCGAGCGCGATTTCCAGTCCGCCCTCAACCTGGGGGAGGCCGGCATCGCCCAGCTCGGCCTCGGCAGCGCCAGCTTCGCGGCCGGGCAGTGGGACCAGGCGGCGCGCCGGTTCGCGGAGGCGCGCGACGCGGGCACCGGGCCCATCGACGCCGCCGCCTCCTACGGGCTCGCCGCGGTGCTCTTCAACCAGCGCAAGATCGACGAGTTCAAGCAGGTCGCGACGCCGCTGGTGGCCGGCCCGGTGGATCCCGCGACCACCCCGCGCCTGCTGCACGGTCTCGCCGCGGTGGCCATCGAGGAGAAGCGCTGGAGCGACGCGCGCACCCTCACCCTGCGTCTGGCCGACCAGTTCCCGCGCTACGAGGGCACGCAGCCCGCGCTCACGCAGCTCGCCTCCGCGGCCAGCCAGGGCGGCGAGTGGACGCTCTCGCGCGACGTCTACGCCAAGCTCAACGAGCGCTTCCCGGGTAGCTCGACCAGCACCGGCAATCGTCTCGACTACGCGGAGACCCTGCTGCGCACCGGCGCCGCCGCGGAGGCGCGTCGCACGCTCGAGTCCGCCGCGACGGCTCCCGGGCAGACCCCGTCGGTGCGGTCCGCGATGCTGCTGGCCGAGGCGCAGGAGGCCACCGGTGATCGCGCCGCCGCGCTCGAGACCTACACGCGCGTGGCCGCCGCCGGCACTCCGAAGGAGAAGGCCTCCGGGCTGCTCGGGCAGGGGCGGCTGCTGGCCGCGGACGGCAAGTGGGACGAGGCGCGCGGGCGACTCGAGCAGGCGCTCGACGCCGGCGACGGCGCGGTGGCCGCGGAGGCGGCCTACCGTCTGGGCGAGGGCTACCGCACGACCGGCAAGGCGCAGGACGCGGTCGACATGTACCTGACCGCGGCGTACCTCACCGCGGACTCGCCGTGGGCGCGGCGTGCGCTGGTCGGCGCGGGCCAGGCCTTCGCCGCGCTCAAGCAGAACGACTCTGCGGTGATCGTGTACCGGAAGCTGCTCGCGATGAACGGGGTCGAGCCCGACCTCGCAGAGGCCGCCCGGCGCGGGCTCCGGGCGCTCGGTGCGTCCTGAGCTCTGGAGGTGGGGTCGGCCGTTTAGTTCTTTAGGCTCTTCAGCTGCGGGGGCCCAGGAATGGCCCCCGCACTCCCCCAGGCGGCGGGCAACCGGCGCCAACCTTGTGCTCTGCTTCGCCTCTGGGCGCTACCGTACTGCTGCGGTCGTTGGGATCGCGGCGACTACCGCGTCGAGGTCGGCGCCGTCGCCCGCGTAGCGGTCGCGCCACTCGTAGCGGACGCGGTCCCCCGGGCCCAGCACGAACGTTCCGCCCTGCTGGGCCACGTCGCCCTGACGCGCGCCCTGGCGGAAGCCGCGCCCGAAGGCGAGCATGCCCCTGAGCACCGCGAGCGGATGATAGGTGCTCGCCCAGCCGTGCTCGAGTCCCGCGGTGCGGAACGCGCGCCGCGACGGATCCACGTAGAGGGGCCCCTGGTAGCCGGTCACCTGGCGGAAGGGTGGGATGTGGTCAGGCTTGGCGGGACCGATCACCACCAGGAGCGCGCCCCGGTACTCGATCTCCGGCAGCCGCGCCTTGAGGCCAGCGACCTGCTGGCGACAGAAGATTCAGCCGAAGTGGCGGACGAAGGCCAGCACCACCGGACGCTCGGCCCACAGGCCCTTGAGTGGCACCGAGACGCCGGCCTCGTCGAGCACGGTGCACTGGGCGAGGGCGGCCGCGAGCAGATCGTCCATGGCATGACATTGTAACCGGTCCACATTCTCACTAAAATGGGCCGGCGATGCGAGGATACGGCGGTCGGATCCTGTTCGTCGACGTCGGCACCGGGGACAATCGCATCCAGCCGGTGACGGAGGCGATGGCCCGCGCGCTGCTGGGCGGCAACGGCTTCGCGGCGCGCCTGCTGCTGGACCACGTGCCGGCCGGCGTCGACGCCTACGATCCCGCCAACGCGGTGATCTTCGCGGTGGGCCCGGTGACCGACACCACCGTGCCGGGCAACAGCCGCGCCTGCGTGGCCGGCAAGTCGCCCCTCACCGGCCTCTTCTTCGACTCCACCTTCGGCGGGCGCTTCCCGGCCACCATGAAGCGCACCGGCTTCGACGCGATCGTGATCACCGGTGGCGCCGCGGAGCCGGTCTACGTGAAGGTCACCGAATCCGGCGCGGAGCTGCGCTCCGCCCGCGCGCTCTGGGGCCAGAGCACGCGCGACACCGTGGCTGCCATCCACGCGGCGGAGGGCGCCGACGCGGACGTGATGGCGATCGGGCCCGCCGGCGAGCGCCTGGTGCGCTTCTCCGCGATGGGCAGCTACTGGAAGAACCGCGAGGCCTTCGCGGGCCGCGGCGGGCTGGCCTCCGTGCTCGGCAGCAAGCGCGTGAAGGCGGTGGTGGTGGCGGGCGCGCGCAAGACCGAGGTCGCGGACCCCGCCGCGCTCAAGGCGCTCCTCGAGCAGCAGCGCGAGCCGCTCAAGACCGGCACCAAGGCGCTCTCGATCTACGGCACCCCGTTCCTGGTGAAGCCGATCAACACGCTCGGCGCGCTCGGCTCCTACAACCTGCGCGGGGAGGTCTTCGCCGACGCGGTGGCGATCTCCGGCGAGGAGATGCACGCGCACATGCACGATCGCGACACCACGTGCCTCAAGTGCCCGGTGGCGTGCGGCAAGCAATATGAAGTCCGGGAGGGGGAGCTACTCGGGCTCAAGGCCAAGATGCCGGAGTACGAGACGATCTTCGCGTTCGGCTCGATGCTGGGCAACGCCCACGCGGCCTCGCTCGCGCGCGCCAACGACCTCTGCGATCTGCTCGGCCTCGACACCATCAGCATGGGGGTCACGCTGGCCTTCGTGTGCGAGGCGGTCGAGCGCGGCTGGCTCTCCGAGCGCGAGCTGGGGGTGCCCTTCGGCTGGGGCGACTGGCGCGGGATGCTCCGCCTCGTGGAGATGACCGCGACCCGGGAGGGCTTCGGCGACCGGCTGGCCGAGGGCGCCTGGCGCCTCGCGGAGTCGATCCATACCGAGGCCACCCGCCTGGTCTACGCGGTCAAGCGCCTCGAGCTGCCCGCCCATTCCGCGCGCGCGCTCAAGGGCATGTCGATCGGCTACGCCACTGCCACCCGGGGCGGCAGCCATCACGACACGCGCCCGACGCCGCAGTACGCGCAGAACTTCGACCGCCGCAGCCCCGAGGGCAAGCCCGAGTTCGCAATGAAGAGCCAGCACTTCACCGCGGTGGACGACTCGCTCGTGCTCTGCCGCTTCACCTCCGAGCGGGGCTTTGGCCTCTACGTGGAGGAGCCCTACGCGCGCATGGTGGGCGCGATCACCGGCTGGGACATGACCACCGAGGAGCTGGAGCGGGTGGGGGAGCGGATCGTCAACCTGGAGCGGCTCTTCAACGTGCGGGAGGGCGTGCGCCGGGGCGACGACGCCCTGCCGTGGCGGGTGATGCACGAGCCCATCCCCGACGGGCCGTCCGCCGGCGCCTACTGCCCGCCCGAGGAGCTCGCCGGGATGCTCGACCGCTACTATGCGCTCCGCGGCTGGGACGCCGACGGCGTGCCGACGCCGGCGCGCCTGTCCGCGCTCGATCTCTAGCCGCGGGAGGCTCTCATGCCGGTCACCCGCTTCGAGGTCACGCGGCGGCGCCCGCTCGCCGGCTTTCCCGGCTACGAAGAGCTCAAGGGCCGTCTCCACTTCGCGATCGACCCCGCGCACGCGGCGAACGCCCGCATCACCGACGTGGCGCTGGCCCCGCGCGACGCGGGGGGCCGGGTGGCCTGGGACTCGGACGTGTCGATCCTGCTGCCGGTCGATCGCGCGCGGTGCAGCGGCCGGGTGCTGCTGGACGTCGTGAACCGCGGCAATACGGTGGCGGTGCCCAACTTCAACCGCGCCACGCGGCCCGCCTTCACGGCGGGGTCGGATCCGAACCCGCCCGTCGACGTGGGCGACGGCTTCCTCATGAAGCGCGGCTGGGTCGTGATCTCGTGCGGCTGGCAGGGCGACCTGCCGCGCGTGCCGGGACTCATCGGCATGCGCACCCCGGAGGCGCGCGACGCGCAGGGCCGACCGCTGCGCGGGCGCGTGTACACCCAGGTGCAGTCCACGCGGCCGGTCGCCGACTTCCTGCTGTCCGATCGCGGCCACGTGCCGTACCCGGCCGCGGACCCGGACGAGGCCGACGCGGTCCTGACCGTCCGCGACCAGCCCGACGGCCCCGCGACCACCATCCCGCGCGCGCGGTGGCGCTTCGCCCGCGTCGAGGCCGGCCACGTCGTCCCCGACCGCGGGCACATCCACATGGACGGCGGCTTCGAGGCCGGCCGCCTCTACCAGGTGACCTACACCGCGGAGGGCGCCCCGGTGCAGGGGCTCGCGATGGCCGCGCTGCGGGAGGCGGTGTCGTGGCTCAAGCACGGCGGCGCGGCGGAGGGCAACCCCGCGCCGGGCCGCCTGCGCTGGGCCTACGCCTACGGCCGCTCGCAGACCGGGCGCCTGCTCCGGACCTTCGTCTACGAGGACCTGAACCAGGACGAGCAGGGGCGCGAGGCCCTCGACGGCATCATCGCCAACGTGCCGGGCGGCATGCGGGGCGAGTTCAACCAGCGCTTCGGGCAGCACTCGAAGGACCGCAACAACATGATGGCGCACCTGTTCCCGTTCACCGACCAGCCGTCGATGGACCCGGACACCGGCGCCAAGGACGCACTGCACGCGCGCCTCGACGCGCGCGGCAGCCGGCTGCGGGTCTTCTACACCAACACCTCCGCCGAGTACCACCGCGGCGACGCCTCGCTGATCCACACCGATCCGGACGGGCAGCGCGACGCGGCCCTCGGGCCGTACACGCGCGTCTACCACTTCGCGGGCACCGAGCACGGCCTCGGCATCTGGCCGCCCGGCGACACGCAGACCGCGCCCGCCGATCCCACCGGTCCGGTGGAGCGCTCCCAGAACCTGCGCGGCGTGGTCGACTACGCGCCGCTGCTCCGCGCGTGCCTGGTGCACCTCGACCGCTGGGCCGTCGACGGCGTCGAGCCGCCCGCGAGCCGGCATCCCCGCCTGGCCGACGGCACCGCGGTGGCGCCCGAGCGCCTCGCCGCGACCTTCGCGCGCATCCCCGCCGCGCGCTATCCGCGCCACAACCCGAAGCCGCGGCGTCTCGACTGGGCCACCATGCCGCCCGCGCCGGGGCGTGCCTTCGGCTCCCTGGTCTCCGCGGTCGACGCGGACGGGAACGAGACCGGCGGCATCGTGCTGCCGGAGCTGGCGGTGCCGCTCGCGGCCCACACCGGGTGGAACCTGCGCCATCCCGACATCGGCGGCGCGGAGCAGCTGCTGGTCTTCGCGGGCGCGACGATTCCTCTGGCGCGGAATCGCGCTGAGCGTGAGGCTACCGGCGATCCACGCTTGTCCGTGGCGGAGCGGTATCCATCGCGCGAGGCGTATCTCGACCGCGTGCGGCAGGCCGCGTTGGCGCTGGTCCGCGAGGGCTACCTCTTGGAAGGCGACGTCCCGCTCTCGGTGGCGGCGGGCGCGCGCTTCTGGGACCACTTCACCCGCTGATCGATCGGAGATCTCCCATGTACGACCTCCTCCTCAAGGGCGGCACGGTGCTGGATCCCGCCGGCGGTCTCGACGGCGCCCTCGACGTCGCGGTGCAGGACGGCGCGATCGCGCGCGTCGCGGCGGGCATCGCGGAGACGGAGGCCGCGCGTGCCATCGACGTGCGGGGCAAGATCGTCACCCCGGGGCTCATCGACCTCCACGCGCACGTCTTCGAGGGCTTCAACCGCACCGGGGTGAACCCGGACCTGGGCGGGGTCTACGCGGGCGTCACCACCATCGTGGACGCGGGCAGCGCGGGGGCGGCCACCTTCGGCGGCTTCCCCCGCCACATCCTGCCCCACTGCCACACCGAGGTGATCCCGTTCCTTCACATCTGCTCCACCGGCCTGGCCACGCTGCCCGACATCATCGCGGAGTCGAGCGTGAACCTCGACGACACGCTCCGGGTGGTCGACCAGCACCGGGGGCTGATCCGCGGGATCAAGGCCCGCATGGTCTCTCCCGCGCTCGAGATCATGGGGATGGAGATGCCGCGGCTGGCGAAGCGCGCGGCCCGGGAGAGCGGGGTGAAGCTGATGGTGCACATCGGCGACACCGAGAAGCGCTACGACCCGAAGGTGATCCGCTCGCTGCTGCCGCTGCTGGAGCCGGGCGACATCCTGACCCACTACTTCACCGCCAACCCGGGCGGGGTCCTCGACGGCAACGGCAAGCTGGTGCCGGAGGTGAAGGAGGCGGCGGACCGCGGGGTGTGGTTCGACACCGCGCACGGACGCATGAACTTCAGCTTCGACGTGGGCCGGCGGGTGATCGAGCAGGGCGTGCTGCCCCACTGCATCAGCACCGATCTCACCGTGCCGGGCCGCATCATGACCGTGCACAGCCTGACCGAGATGATGACCCGCTTCCTCGGTCTCGGCTTCACGCTGCCCCAGGTGGTGACCATGTGCACGTCGAACCCCGCGAAGGCGGCCGGCGTCGACGAGCGGCTCGGGCGCCTCGCGGCCGGCCGGCAGGCCGACATCTCGGTGCTCGACGTCCGGCCGGGCGACTGGATGGTCTATGACGTGCTCGGCGCGGGGCTGCGGGTCGACCGCGCGGTGGTGCCCTTCGTCACGGTGAAGAAGGGGCAGGTGTTCACGCCGGACTGGGGCCCGCGCGCGTGGGGCTGGGAGCCCGACCGGGCGCTGCCCGCGGGCGGGCCCATTCGCGGCGGGTGCTGCTGAGGGAAGAGGATCGACGATGCCGATCCTGCCGGAGTGGTCGAGCCTCGGGCTGTTCGCGGTCGCGGCGCTGGTACTGCTGCTGACGCCGGGACCGGCGGTGCTCTACATCGTCACGCGGAGCATCGACCAGGGCTGGCGCGCGGGGCTGGTGTCGGTGCTGGGCGTGCACGTGGGCACGCTGGCTCACATCTTCGCCGCCGCGGCCGGGCTCTCCGCGCTGCTCGCGGCCTCCGCCACCGCGTTCGGGGTGGTGAAGTACCTGGGCGCCGTCTACCTCATCTACATCGGCGTGCGCCGGCTACGCGACCGTGAGAGCCGGATGATCCGGGAGGGCGGGGCGCCGACGCGACTCCGGCGCGCCTTCGTCGACGGCGTGGTGGTCAACGTGCTGAACCCGAAGACGGGGCTCTTCTTCCTCGCGTTCCTGCCCCAGTTCGTGACCGAGGCGCGGGGGCACGTGGGTGAGCAGATCGTCGCCCTGGGTGTGGTGTTCGTGCTGCTGGGCGCGGTGACCGACTCGCTCTACGCGCTGACCGCCGGCTCGGCGGCGCGCTGGCTCCGCGGGCAGCCGCGGTTCCTGGCCGGCGAGCGCTGGGTGACCGGCGGGCTCTACATCAGCCTCGGCCTGGCCGCCGCGCTCTCCAGCACTCACCGGAAGTAGCGTCGTCGGCCGGGTCGGCGGGTACCGGGCCGCTCGCCCGGCTGCACGCGATCCTCGTCGTCCGGGCCCGGCCCCTGGGGCTGGTCGCCCGTGTAGTCGTCCGGGTTGCGCTGGTCGTCGAGTCGTCGCGGCGTCATCGCGGATCCTTCCGTGGACCCTGAGCAACCGATGTGCCGCCCACCGATCGTCGCTTCACGACCTGTATGCGCGGCTCGCGCGGGCCGTCCGCCGCCGCCGGGAGCAGGGAGTTCCGCGTAAACTTGACCGGGTACGGCCCGCGCCGCGGTTTCGCTCGCGCCCGCTCCAGGAGCGGGCGCGCGAGGCACGTGGCTTGCTCTCCCGGGCCCGGAGGAGATTTCAATGCGCGGAGCGATCGTGGCCGGGCTGGTGGTGGCGGGGCTCCTCTGCGCGCTCGCCGGAAGGGGGAGCCCGCCTGCGGCCCAGTCGACTCAGCCCCCCGGACCGG